>ENA-UOOC01000031-UOOC01000031.1-human-gut-metagenome-genome-assembly--contig:-C48old-NODE-31-length-164721-cov-37.612956_pt1 | contig 164721 bp, 138 predicted proteins | sample MGYA00242469_ERZ724016 | MGnify/ENA metagenome assembly ERZ724016 | reverse complement strand
CCGTTCTTTGTAGAACCAACTCCCTTTTTATGAGCAAAAAACTGAAGGTTCATATTCAACATGTCTTACACCTCCTTGAAGTCTAGAATGATGTACTCATTCCCATAGTCTCTTTGTATTCCTTTTAGTCCCAGAATCATGGAATCCATAAGCAGTGCAACATCACCTGTCGCCGGCTTGTCAAGTCTGTAGTCAATCATACCTGTCTCTTCGTCTGTATCAAGACTGTACTCAGCATGACACAGCTCTTCAGCAGAATTGATGAAGTTAATCACCAGCGCTGAAACCCCGGCACAGATTATATCATAACCGGAATCTGCAAAACCTGCATGTCCCTTTGACTTAAAGCCTATCTTATGTCCTTTTGAATTCTGATAAACGGTTATAGCTATCATTATCCGTTAATTTTTTCAATCTTAACCTGTGTGAAAGCCTGTCTGTGTCCGTTCTTTTTGTGATATCCGGTTTTTCTCTTGTACTTGTAAACGATAACCTTTTTAGCTCTGCCTTCTTTAACTACAGAAGCCTCAACTGTTGCACCTGCAACTGTTGGATCTCCAACCTTGAGATCATCTCCGCCTACAACTAAAACCTGATCAAAAGTAACCTTCTCACCAGCTTCAACGCCAAGCTTTTCAATGGTAATGATATCGCCTTCAGATACTTTGTACTGCTTACCACCTGTTGCTATAATTGCGTACATATGGCACCTCCTATTTATCATTACTCGCCAGTTACGGTGCTGCGAAAGTCGCAAACTTATACCTCACTGTGCGGCATACTCCAGTATATTAGCATAGAGCCATCTATTCGTCAAGTGTTTTTTCTAAAATTTGTTTAAGAGATTTGTGAATCTTTTTTCTTGTCAGCTCCACCAGTCCAAGCTTCGTGATATCCACAAAGGTACAGACTGTATTATCGTCCTTTATATACCGTTTGAGCGCTTCAATAAGCGTATCCTTTGATGCCTCAGACTTCATATTGATAAAATCAATTATTATCATGCCGGAAATATTTCTGAGCCTAAGCTGCCTGGCTATCTCCTTTGCGGCCTCCATATTGGTATTTAATATGCTATTGCTCCCCGACGATATATTCTTTGCACTGTTTACATCTATAAAGGTAAGTGTCTCAAGCTGTTCTATTATGATGTTGCCACCACAGTCAAGCCATACCCTGCGCGAGGTCAGATTATCAATCAGCCCTCTTATGCCATAGAGTGTTGACAGGCTGATGGCTGAATCGTCATATCTCATTATCTTTTCAGGAGCATGGTCATATATGCCGTACTCTGTAAGAAGACTGTCATATATGTCATCGCAGTCCGTCTTTATCCACTCCACCGTGGCAAAATCAATTGTCTTCATTAAAAGCAGATAATCGCTCATCCCATGATATACACATGAATAGAGTGCCTGATGCGGTGCCTTTTTTATTATCTGATCATATTTCTGTGCTACCGAATATGCATCTTGCGAAACCGCTTTATCCTCCACATTTTTGGCATTGGTTCTGACTATGATGCCATAGCCCTCTTTTTCGTGGTCTGCACACTTTGAAAGCACAGCCTTACGTAAAAGAGCCGCCCTTTCCTTATCCAGCTTTGATGAAACACCTATCTGTGTATCAAAATTGGTGAGAATCACATTGCTTCCGAATATAGAAAGCTTTGTTGTGACCACAGGATCCTTTGTCTTTAGCGCATCCTTTATGACCTGCACAAGTATCTCATCGCCCTCACACAATCCTTCTTTTTTTGATTTTTTGTTTGTGTATACAGGATTTTTTGCATCATTTAGCGACAGATAACAGCTTTTATTCTGCGCAATGGTCACAAATGCCGCATTTATGCCCGGCAGTATCTTATTTACCCTTGCCGCGTATATATTGTTTATTATCGTATCCTTCTCGGGAAGGAGCTGGAAATCCTTATAATTTCCGTTTTCATCCATCAGTGCATACACTGTGTATGTATTATTATTTTTTACTGTTTTAGTCATAATAATTCTGTTCATTATGAGATTTCTTCTCCCATGTCAAGCAGACAAATGAGTGTTCCATCGTCTTTTCTTGCATACACTTCCTGCCTGTGGATTTGTATGGCAAGTGGATTGTAATCAAGTCCACACTTTTCGTATATGGCTTGAAGCACAAACTCAGGCTTTATATTGTCAATGCTCCCTGTTGATACCTGCATGAAAAACTCAGGCTTTTTGTTATTTTCCATGACTGTAAGCTTGTATACAAGAGGCTTTATATCTACCTCTCTCTCACTCTTTTTAGTCTTTTTCATCACAACAAAGGATGGCGCGTCAAAAAAGTGCTTATCTATCGCTTCCTTCCACTCCTCTATGGTGTATGGGCTCTCATAGCCCTCCTTGAAGCTAAGAACATAGTCTGCAGCCGCAACAAGCGACATAGCCTTCTTGGCATCATCCGGTAGAAGCACATAGCCTGTCACCTCTACTCCGTCCACCATCTGGGCATTTAAAGCCGCTATGCTTTTTTCTGTAGACTCTGTTGCATTTACATCTATGTCAAAGTACTCACCATCACTTGTGATGCCCACTCCAAGCGGTGCCGCAAACGACATAATCTGGTGAGCAGAATATCCCTCTGAGTAGCGGATATCAATATCTGCCCTTCTGACCGCCTTCTGGAAGTATCTCATCATATCGAGATGTCCTATAAACTTCATGCAGCCCCATTTTTTAAACTTCACTCTAATTTTCATAGCAGACACCTCCTCCATAGCTCTTTGCACCGCAGGCAGAGCACCTCATGCGGCAGTTAGGAGTGACTGTCTCCTTATGGGCTGTCTCCCACTCTCTTATCATAAACTGCTTTGTCACACCTATATCGATAAAATCCCATGGGAATACTTCATCTAAAGGCCTTTCTCTCATCGTGTAGAAATCCGGATCCAGTCCGCATTCCTTTATCGAATCAATCCATCTGTCATAGTCAAAATACTCTGTCCAGGCATCATAATATCCGCCCTTTTCGTATACCTTTACTATCGCATCGCAAAGCCTTCTGTCGCCTCTTGCAAGTATGCCCTCTATCACAGTGACATATGCCTCATGCCAGTTGTATCTGATGCTCTTTCTGTTGAGCTGTTCCTTTACATGGTCATTTACTATTTTGGCTCTGCCCAGATACTCAGACGGCTCATACATTCTCGCCCACTGAAATGGTGTAAACGGCTTTGGCACGAAAAATGATGTACTTATCGTAATCTGGCATTTTCCGGCTCTCTTTTCCTTTGGAACGGTATCATAGTACAATGCCGCAACATCGTTTGCAAGCTCAGGAATGCCCCTCATATCTTCCTCTGTCTCTGTAGGCAGACCGAGCATGAAATAAAACTTCACCTTGTTCCAGCCGCCCTCAAATGCCTGTTTTGAGCCGTTCATGATATCATCCACGGTAAGGCCCTTATTAATGACATTTCTAAGACGCTGTGTACCGGCCTCAGGTGCAAAGGTCAGACTGCTTTTTTTGACATCCTGCACCTTCTGCATGATATCGAGCGAAAACGCATCAATTCTGAGTGAAGGCAGGGAGATATTTATCTTCTTTTCCTTGCAGATATCAAGCAAAAATGTGATGAGCTCGTCAAGCTCCTTGTAGTCGGATGAGCTTAAGGAGCTTAAAGAAATCTCCTCGTGTCCTGTATTTTTGATAAGAGCCGCTGCAACGTCCTTTAGGTGGTCAACCTTTTTCTCACGGTTTGGGCGGTAAATCATACCGGCCTGACAGAAACGGCAGCCTCTTATACAGCCACGCTGTATTTCAAGCACCATTCTATCCTGCGTAGCCTTGATAAAAGGCACAACCGGTGCCTCCGGGTAAGTTGAGTTAGTCAAATCTACCTGCACCTGTTTTTTTATCTTTACAGGAATATCATCATACTTAGGCTTCATACAGCAAATTGTTCCATCCTCATTGTACTCCACCTCATACAAAGCAGGTACATAAAGGCCCTCAATCTTTGCAGCCTCATGTAAAAACTCTTCCCTTGAAAGACCATCAGCCTTTGCCTTCTTATAAAGCTCAAAGAGATTGCCATACTGTGTCTCTCCCTCTCCGATATAAAATATATCAAAGAAGTCTGCAATCGGCTCCGGATTGTAGGTACAAGGACCGCCTGCAATCACAATAGGGCAGCCTTCCGCTCTGTCTCTTGAACGAAGCGGTATCTGTGCGAGGTCAAGTATCTGCAAAATATTTGTGTAGCACATCTCGTACTGCAGCGTCATGGCTACAAAGTCAAAGTTCTTTATAGGCTCCTGCGACTCAAGTCCGAAAAGCGGTATATTCTCCTGCTTCATGATTTCATGCAGATCAGGCCACGGAGAATAAACTCTCTCGCACCACACGTCATCCATGCGGTTGAACATATCATATAATATCTGGATTCCCAGATGTGACATACCAATCTCATAAACATCAGGAAAACACATCGCAAAACGTATATTTACCTGCGATGTGTCTTTCATTACTGAGTTGAACTCATTCCCGATATATCTAGCCGGTTTGTCTACCTTCATAAGTATCTCATCACTTAAAGCTAGTTTTCTCATATAATTTCCTCTAAATAATTATAGTGTTTTAAGGCTATCGCTGTGCCAGCTCCCCTGCTATCTCTGCCCATGTGATATTTTTCTGAGCCATAAGAATCATGCAGTGGTACATAAAGTCCGATATCTCAAACTTCAAATCGTCACTGTCCGGATTTTTGGCTGCCAGAATAATCTCAGTGCACTCGTGTCCGAGCTTTTTCAATATCTCATCTATGCCCTTTTCCATGACGGCATTGGTGTACGAGTCCTCCTTTGGATTCTTCATACGGTCAACTATCACCGCATAGACTGATTCAAGCACTGTAAGTGGATTCTTCTCCACATACTCCTTTTTCACGATATTATTGAAAAAGCAGGTCCTGTTACCTGTGTGACATGCAGCTCCCACCTGCGAAACCTTCGCAAGGATAGTATCATAATCACAGTCCGCTGTCAAAGACTTTACGTACTGTAAATGTCCTGATGTAAGTCCTTTGGTCCAAAGCTCATTGCGGCTTCTGCTCCAGTAGGTCATGCGTCCGCTGTTTATCGTGACATTGAAGGCCTCCTCATTCATATAGGCAAGCATGAGCACCTGCTCATTGCGGTAATCCTGCACTATGACAGGCACCATGCCGTCAGAATTAAGCTTTAAATCAGACCATTTTAAGTCGGGAGTAAAATTGTCAACAAGTATTCCTCCGTCAGAAAGCTTTGTCTTTATCGCCATGATATCATTTTCAGGATCATTGATAAACTCTCCTGCAATGCCTCTTAGTGTTTCACGCTTCATGACATCAATTATTTTATCCATGTCAAACTGCGGCATATAGACCACATACGGTGTGGATGTGAGATTCTCAAGCGCATCTATTATATCTATATTCAAGACCAAAAGCTCATGAAAGGTATCCTCTATCTCCTCCTGATGCTTGAAAATATAGTCTACATTGCTGATTGACAAAAGGATTTTATCCTTGCCAAACTTCTCGCTTGCCACATTTGCAAGCCCAAGGCTTGAATCCTTTGTGGCATTGAAGATGACCTGTAAACAGCCTGCATACAGCAGCTTTTTCACGTCCTCTATGCGGTTGATATTGCCTCCTGCGCACACCTTTATGTCGATATTTCTGTTTATATTTTCTATCGTATGTATGTTTTTCTCATGCTCATCATCATCAGTTGAAAGATCAAAAATAATAATCTTGTCTATGCCACTGTCATTGTAGAGCTGACACAGATTGTAGACGTCGCCCATAACTGTCATATCAGACGCTGATTTCACGGCCTGGCCGTTTTTTAAATACAGTGTAGCAACGATGTTCTTAAAACCAGTCAAATTACAAACTTCCTTTCGTGGACATCACGTCCTTTATTCTGCTATCATAGGTGCAGGCATCATCAAGTGCCTTGGCAAATGCCTTAAACATAGCTTCTATCATATGATGATTATTTCCCGGTGTCAAAACCTTTATATGCAGGTTCATCGCAGCAGAGTAAGAAACGGCATAGAAAAACTCTCTCACCATCTCTGTATCCATATCTCCGACTCTCTCGCAGGTAAACTCACCGTCAAACTGCAGGTACGGTCTGCCTGATAAGTCAATGGCACAAAGTACAAGCACCTCATCCATCGGTAGAATAAAGCTTCCAAATCTCTTTATACCCTTCTTGTCTCCGACAGCCTGTGCTATAGCATTACCAAGCACTATGCCGCAGTCCTCTATAGTATGATGACAGTCCACATTTAAGTCACCATCGCATGTCATATCGAGGTCAAAAAAACCATGCTTTGAAAAGCCCTCCAGCATATGGTTAAAGAAGCCTATGCCTGTGTCTATATTTGATTTTCCGGTTCCGTCTATATTTAAACCGACCGAAATATCAGTCTCTTTTGTTTTTCTGCTAAGCTTAGCGCATCTATCTGCCATTTCTTACTCCTTTGACTAATCCTCAAATCTAACCTTGATTGAATTTGCATGTGCTGTAAGCTTCTCACACTCTGCAAACTGCTCAATATCTGTATGTATTCTCTCAAGTGCTTCTCTTGAATATGAGATGATGCTTGACTTTTTGATAAAGTCATCTACAGATAATGCTGAGAAGAATTTTGCTGTTCCGTTTGTAGGCAGAACATGGTTTGGTCCTGCAAAATAGTCTCCCAAAGGCTCTGATGAGTACTCTCCGATAAAGATTGCTCCTGCATTTTTGATTTTTGTCATGACTGAGAAAGGATCTCTTGTGACAATCTCCATATGCTCTGAAGCGATATCGTTTACTGCATCAATTGCCTCATCCATATCCTCTGCAACAAGTATATATCCGTAGTTTTCAAGAGATTTCTCGATGATTTCTTTTCTTGAGAGGACCTCAACAAACTTATCAACTTCCTCTGATACTTTCTTTGCAAGCTCCTCACTTGTTGTGATCAAGATAGCTGATGCCATCTCATCATGCTCAGCCTGTGAAAGTAAATCCGCTGCCACATAGCGTGGATTTGCAGTCTCATCTGCAAGCACCAAAATCTCGCTAGGTCCTGCGATTGAATCAATGCTGACATATCCAAACACAGCCTTTTTGGCAAGGGCAACAAAGATATTTCCCGGTCCAACAATCTTGTCTACCTTTGGCACACTCTCTGTACCAAAGGCCATTGCAGCGATAGCCTGTGCACCGCCTACCTTGTAGATTTCATCTACTCCGGCCTCGTTTGCGGCTACAAGTGTGGAAGGATATACCTTGCCGTCAGCTCCACATGGTGTACACATAACTATCTTTTCAACGCCTGCTACCTTTGCAGGAAGCACGTTCATCAGCACAGATGAAGGATAGACAGCCTTGCCGCCCGGCACATATACTCCTGCCTTTGCTATAGGTGTGACCTTCTGTCCTAAAATGATGCCGTCCTCTGTTGTAAACCATGAGTTCTGCAGCTGCTTCTCGTGATATTTTCTGATATTTACAAGAGCTTTTTTTATAACGGCAAGAAGCTTCTCATCAACCAGCTCATATGCTTCCTTTATTTCTTCCTCTGTGACACGGATATTTGATGCATCCACATCCCCTTTATCAAATTTCTTTGTGTATTCAAAAACAGCCTTATCACGGTTTTCCTTTACATTGTTTATAATCTCATTTACCGTGCTCTCATACTCTGTATAGTTGTTAGGGCTTCTCTTAAGCAGGCTCTCCAATATGTTCTTCTGTGAATCCTTTGTAAGTTTTAAAGTTCTCATTACAGCCTCCGTCTAAAATCATGTATTGATATAAATTATACGCTATTTGATAACAGTCTTCAAATCACTTATGAGCTTTGTGATACGCTCATTGTCCATCTTCATGCTGACCTGGTTTACCACAACCCTCGCAGACAGCGGACAGACCTCCTCAAGTACGGTAAGTCCGTTCTCCTTAAGTGTAGTTCCGGTCTCTACTATATCACAAATCACCTCTGAAAGTCCAACAATCGGAGCAAGCTCTATTGAGCCGTTTAGCTTTATAATCTCTACCGTCTGATGCTTTTTATTGTAGAAATAATCCTTTGCGATATGAGGATACTTGGTGGCAACTCTTATCTGCTCATGATGCTGTAAAAGCTCCCTTGCACTCTCCGGTCCGCATATACACATGCGGCATTTTCCAAAACCTAAATCAAGCACCTCGTATATATTTCTGCCCTCCTCGAGGATGGTATCCTTTCCTACCACACCGATATCGGCAGCGCCATACTCCACGTAAGTAGGCACATCAGGTCCCTTTGCCAGGAAAAATCTAAGCTTAAGCTCCTCATTTACGAAAATCAGCTTTCTGGTATCCGGATCCTTCATCTCCTCACAGGTGATGCCTATCTGCTCAAAAAGCTGCAGGGTCTTCTTTGCAAGTCTGCCCTTTCCCAGGGCAAAGGTTAAATATCTGTCATCACTCATCTTTTATTCCTCTATAAACTCAACTCTGTTTATACGGTTGTCTACCGCATATGAAGCATAGTCCTCTTTCGTTTTATTTTTGTCCTTAAGCACCATCTGTGTATTTACCCCATCTCTTCGAAGCTCCATAGAGCGCTTGATTGCCGCATGGTATGCAGCCTCCTCAAATACTATAAGTGAGGAATTCTCAATGACAGGCACATCAATATCCTGACGGCTTAATGCTGCCATGAGCTGATCCACAACAATTGCAAAGCCGATTGCAGCAGCGTCCTTTCCAAAGTGTGAAAGCAGCTTGTCATAACGGCCTCCCTTTACAATAGGCTCTCCTGTACCATATGTGTAGCCCTGGAAAATGATACCAGTGTAATATGTGTAGTCACTGATAAGTCCAAGCTCATACGAAATATATTTCTCGATGCCGTACGCCTTTAAATATTCTCTAAGCTTAAGCAGAGTATCAATAGATGATAATATCTCATCATATCCCTCCGCAAGCTTTAAAGCCTCCATAAGCTGCTCATCCTGTAAATCGAAATTGTCTAATAGTCCAAACAGCTTCCTTAGCTTGTCGTTCATTGAAAGACTGTCAACAAACTCCTCCACACCGAAGAAATTCTTATTTGCTATGAGCTCTCTTAGGTTTTCCTCCTGCTCGCCTGACAGCCCTGCTGCCTTTGTGAGACCGTAAAAGAACTGCGAATGTCCGACTGAAATCTGGAAATTCTTAAGTCCGCTCTCAAGCATCGACTCAACTGTCATCGAAAGTATCTCGGCATCTGCAGAGATAGAGCCATCACCTATCAGCTCTGCACCGCACTGTGTGCTTTCCTTGAGCCTGCCCTGATAATCCGATGAATTGATAAAAGTATTGCCAAGATAACACAGCTTGACAGGCATATCGTCCTCTATATAGTACTTAGCCGCACTTCTTGCAATAGAAGGTGTGAAATCAGGACGAAGGACAAGCGTATTGCCCTCCTTGTCAAAAAACTTGTATAAATCCTTTGAAGGGGTTGTTCCGACATCGCTTCCAAAAATATTAAAAAACTCAAACGTAGGTGTCATGATATCATGATATCCGTATTTTAAAAGTGTACGGTGCAGCTTATCCTGCAAATACAGCTTTTTTTTGCATTCTCCGTTATATATGTCCCTTACTCCGTCCGGAGTGTGTAATAATTGATTTTCCATAATCTGTAAAATCTCGCTTTCATGTAGTAAAGTGTTATCGTGGTAATATGCTACCATACGATAGTAATACTGTCAAGCCCTGCAATTTAAGTCAAGCTGAAGTGCGTTCAGATACGGCACAAGTATTCCGGGCACCTCCGGGAGAAAAAATGCCGGCTCAAGCTCCTCATAGCGGAAGCTCTTTCTTCCGCCTTCTGCAGCTCTATCCCAGAATTCTGTCAGCTTTTTAAACGTGAGGTAATAGTATTCGTTCCTGTGTGTGTACGATATAAGGATAAATGCAACACCATCCTGTTTTTCAAAGCATCTCATAAACTCTACCTGATGCTCATGTATATTGGCAAGGGGAAACGTGTCGGTATTACATTCTTTTGCATCAAAGCATACCGGGATTCCCTGTACAGCGCCAATATAGTCAACCGTACTCTTCTGCTCGAAATAAGCCAGTGTAATGTGTCTGGTTTCCGGCTCCATCTTTATAGGTGTAATCGGAGTGGGAATCTTTTGTATGAGCGCCAGGCCGTTCTCCCTGTATTTTTCATTTGTCTTGTTTATCATGTCCTCTAAGGTCGAGCCTCTTAAGCCTCTTGAATTCCAGGTTGCCATATCGTTTCTATCTTCCTTAATACTGTAAGCTATGCGACATAAAGTAAATAATGACGAAATTAAAGCCCCACCCTGCTCCATATGTCCGGCAAAGCCGCCTCTATATATCTGCCATCAGGCAAAATCACATGGTGCGCATGCAAAAGCTGGCTGGTCACATGATAATTTTCTTTGTAAAAAGCATTAATCCTTTTATCACCATACTTCATATCACCTATGATCGGATGACCAATCGATGACAGATGTGCCCTGATCTGATGGCTTCTTCCTGTAATGAGATGCACCTCAAGAAGAGTTGCTTTATGACACGAAGCACTCATCTCAATTGTCTTAAGAGGCCTGTAAGCAGTCTTTACTGGCAGTGATTCATCACTTATGGGCTCCTTTGTTATCTGCACCTTATTTACAGCCTCATCCTTTGTCAGAAAGCCCTCTATGGTCATAGGCTCATCAACCTCTCCTGCAACAAGCGCCATATAATACTTTTCTGCGGTTCTGTCCTTAAGCACCTGTGACAGGTACTGCAGTCCATGAAGCGATTTTCCCATCAGAATCAGCCCCGAGGTATTTCTGTCCAGGCGGTTGCACACCGATGGCTTAAAGCTCTTATATGTGTCAAAATCAAGCTTTCCCTCTTTTATCAGATATCCGATAAGCCTTTCGTTCGCAGAAATATCAGTATCCTTTGATTTCTGTGACAGCATATTGACTGGCTTGTTTGCAGCCAGTATGTCATCATCCTCGTATACCACACCAAGTCCGTCAGGCTTTAGTGCACCAAGTGCCTTAAAATTCTTCATCAGACTGTCCTCATTGACGGAAAACTTAGCAAATGTATCATCTGACAGAAAAATCTTGATTTTGTCGTCAACTGACACAATTTCTGTGCCTGACGCTTTCTTATCATTCAGTTTTATGTTCTTCTTCCTGAGCATCTTGTAAATAAAGCCCATGGATGCGTTTGGAAGTATCTTTTTAAGGTATTTGTCAAGCCTCTGGCCTGCCTCGTTTTTACCAGCTTTAAATTCTTTCATAGTCTTATTTTGTATATCTATCTTTTCTTCTTGTGGACGTTTCTGATTGTTTTCTTTTTGTGCGCTGTGCCTGCGGTGTTACTTCCGCTTCCGTTTTTCCCTCGCTCTGTTGCATTTTTCAAGTTTTTCCTTACACCTGCATTCTTGCCGCTGCCATAGCTGCTGTTTGAATTTTTATCAGACTTAGAAGTTTTTTTGTCCCAGCCGCCATCAGTATGCATTTTCCTAGGCTTTATCAGGCACTTTTTGTCAAATCCGATTAAGTCCTCCCTGCCGGCCTTCACAAGTGCCTCGTGCACGAGATCGTAATTCTTTGGATTGCGGTACTGGATGAGTGCCCTCTGCATAGCCTTCTCATGCGGGTTAGTTGTGACATACACCGGCTTAAGTGTTGCCGGGTCAAGTCCTGTATAGTACATGCATGTAGAGATGGTAGACGGTGTTGGATAGAAATCCTGCACCTGCTCAGGCATATATCCCAGATCGCGCAGATACTCCGCAAGCTCTATCGCTTCCTTAAGCGTTGAGCCCGGGTGTGAAGACATGAGATACGGCACAAGATACTGCTCCTTGCCTATCTTTTTGTTCATATCCTTGTATGCCTTCACAAAGCTGTCGTACACCTCTACACTCGGTTTTCCAAGCCTGCTCAAAACAGCATTGGAGATATGCTCCGGAGCTACCTTGAGCTGTCCGCTGACATGATACTCACACAGCTCACGAAGAAACGTCTTATCTTTATCATACATCAGATAATCAAACCTGATACCTGAACGGATAAACACTTTTTTCACCTTTGGCAGTGCACGAAGCTCTCTAAGAAGCTGTATATAGTCACTATGGTCAACTATCAGGTTTTTGCACGGCTTAGGAAACAGGCACTGCTTTGTAGGACATGCACCCCTTGTGAGCTGTTTTTTACATGCCGGCTGCCTGAAATTGGCTGTAGGACCACCAACATCATGGATATAGCCCTTAAAGTCCTTATCCTGCGTGATAAGCTTTGCCTCTTCTATGATTGACTCATGGCTTCTCGTCTGGATTATCCTGCCCTGATGGAAGGTCAGTGCACAGAAATTACATCCTCCAAAGCAGCCTCTGTTGCTGATAAGAGAAAACTTCACCTCGCTTATGGCAGGCACTCCGCCTGCCTCCTCGTAGCTCGGATGATAAGTCCTCATATAAGGAAGTGCATATACCTCATCCATCTCCTCCTGCGACAGTGGCTTTTGCGGTGGATTCTGCACCACAAGCGTAGAGTTGTCATATGGCTCTACGAGCCTCTTTGCACAGAAAGGATCAGTATTGCAGTACTGTATGTAAAAGCTTCTTGCAAACTCCCTCTTGTCCTCTTTTATAACGTCATAATCCGGAAGCTCAATCGCATCATATATGATATCCCTGTCCTTTGTCTTGAACACGGTACCATCTATAAACGTGATATCCTTTACATCCATACCACTGGCAAGCGCATCCGCTATCTCGATGATGCTTCTTTCTCCCATGCCATATGAGATGAGATCCGCACCGGAATCTAAAAGAATCGAGCGCTTGACCTTATTTGACCAGTAATCATAATGTGCCATGCGCCTAAGGCTCGCCTCGATGCCGCCTATTATGATAGGGATTTTTTTATAAGTATGGCGTATCAGGTTACAGTACACAACGGTCGCATAATCAGGCCTCTTTCCCATCACGCCACCCGGTGTAAAGGAATCCTTTGCTCTTCTTTTCTTTGAAACCGAATAATGATTTACCATTGAGTCCATATTACCTGCCGAAACCAAAAAGCCAAGACGCGGCACTCCGAGTATGGATATAGACTCATCATCCTTCCAGTCGGGCTGTGAAATGATGCCGACCGTATAGCCATGTGCCTGCAGCAGCCTTGCAATTATTGCATGTCCAAATGACGGATGATCCACATATGCATCACCGCAGACATACACAAAATCAAGCTGCTCAATGCCCTCATCTATCATATCCTGTTTTGAAATCGGTAAAAAACCATTACTCATATCATACCTCATAATTAAAAATTATTTTATTTGCCGGATTTTATCTGCATAAGCATATCCGTTTCAGCCTGTGTCAAAGTTCTGTAAGCCCCTGTTTTAAGGTCATCAGGCAGCTTAAGCGGTCCCATGGATATTCTCTTTAAATAGATTACCCTCTTTCCAAGCGCCTCAAACATCCGCTTGACCTGATGGAACTTTCCTTCTGTTATCGTAAGCTCAATCTCGGATACGCTGCCGCTTTTTTTAATAACAAGCTCCGCAGGCTTTGTAGGTCTTTCCTCACCTATATCAATGCCCTCTTTAAACCTGATGATATCATCCCAAGTCACCTCACCATCGATACGTGCGTAGTAAGTCTTTGCCACATGCTTTGAAGGGCTTAAGAGCTCGTGCGAAAGCGCTCCATCATTTGTGATAAGCAAAAGCCCCTCCGTGTCTATATCAAGCCTTCCGACAGGAAACAGATCATCATGCACAGCATCCGTGATATATTCCATGACTGTATCATGCACATTATCACAGGTCGCAGAAACACAGCCTGAGGGCTTATTAAACAGGTAATACTCATACCTTTGATACTTAACTATTCTGCCGTTAACTGATACCTCGTCGGCATCAGTATCTACCTTTGTCTCAGGTTTTACGGCCACCGTGCCATTTATGGCTATCTGTCCGGTCTTTATAAGCTTTTTTACCTCAGAGCGTGTGCCAAGCCCCATCTCTGATAAAAATTTATCTAATCGAATCATATTGATATTTCTCTCCACATATACTGTCACATGAGTAAAAACAAACTTAAAAAATCACTGTTTATCGCTTTTATACTGCTATTTTGTATTTATTACATATTATTTCCGGCACAGGTAAGTACGTGCGCTAAAGCAGGCATAATGCTATGGTTCAACCAGATATTTCCGCTTCTATTTATATTTACGATTTTATCTAACCTGATTATCTCAACAAATGTGCTGCAAAACATTCCCCAAAAGCATATCATGCTTTTTACATACATAATAGGCATAATATTTGGATTCCCGATAGGAGCAAAGCTCACAGCAGATTTTTGTTCCAAAGGATACATAGATAAAAATCACAGGGAAATACTGAGTGCACTGGCAAACCATTTCAGCCTTCCCTTTATCATTACCTATGCACTGTCCGAGCAGCTTGGCATATGCAGCCACTTCAGCATTTATCTTGTGTCACTGTATCTGCCATCTGCTATAGGAATGATAGCTATACTTTCGATTAACAAAAACAAAAGCTTAACACAAAAAATTCCGGCTCAAGGATTTAAGCTTAACATGCAAATCGTTGATGCCGGAATAATGAAAGGGTTTGAAACCCTTATAAAACTCTGTGGATATATTGTATTGTTCTCTATAGTCTCACGTATCCCACAGACAATTGCCCAAAAGGCTGCCTGCAGCATGCCGCTGTCGGCAGACATAATAGGTGCCTTCTTTGAAACCACTAACGGTATCGGCATAGTCTGCGGTCTATGCATTCCACGCACCCTGTCAATAGTGCTGTGCATTGCACTTCTGTCATTTGGCGGTGTATCATGCATGGTCCAGACCAAATCAATATTCCGAGATACAGGCTTTAGGCTTTACAGATACATACTGCTTAAGGCAGCCATGAGCATACTCTCATGCCTGTTATGTATTATCCTATTTCGCATCCTCATCTGAATCGGAAATATTGGTGATTTCTATGTCATCATCAGATGTATCTGTATCTGAAGCTGCCTCATTGTCAGACGACTCTGCTCCTGCAGCTTCATCGCCATTCTCTTCCGGTGGGAAAAGCTCAGCTCTGTTTGCTGCAACAACATCCTCAAACTGTTGCAGTGAACTTATAAGGCTGTCATATCTGGCCTTTGAAGTCTCAATAGAGCCTGTTAAGATGTCCTCAATGCTCTTAAGCTGGCTGTCCGTATATGCCATGGCACTCATTCTGAGATTATTTGCATCGTTTGTGGCACTGTCAAGTATCTCCTGTGCCTGCTTTGTTGCAATCTGCACTACCTCATTTGCCTGAGCATATGCCTGCTGCATAATCTGATGCTCGCTGACAAGCTCATTTGTCTGAATCTGAGCCTGCGCGATTATCTGATCCGCCTTTGCCTGTGCATCAGCAAGGATAGCCTCCTTATTACTGATAATCTTCTGATATCTCTTGACTTCCTCAGGGGTCTTTGTACGAAGCTCTGAAAGAAGCTCCTCTAACTGTTCACGATTGACAAGAATCTTGTTTCTTGAAATAGGTGACGGCTTGCAGCCATCAATATAGTCTTCGATTTCTTCAATAATCTGTTCCATTTTACTGCTCATAAATACTGTCTCCTTACCTGGTAATATTGTATTTAGCATAAATTCTATCAATGAACTGTTCAGGTACGAACTTTGATATATCTCCTCCGTATGATGCAAATTCCTTGACAATTGTAGAGCTTAAATATGAATAATTGAGGCTCGAAGTGAGAAAAACCGTCTCTATTTCCGGATTCTGTACTCCGTTAGCCTGTGCAATCTGCAGCTCATACTCAAAATCTGTCACTGCACGCAATCCTCTTATTATGATTGTTGCATTGATTTCCTTCATGTAGTCAACTAAAAGTCCTTCGAAGCACCCTACCCTGACATTTGGTATGTGTGCTGTCATTTCCTTTATCATACTAACACGTTCTTCCAAAGAAAACAACGAGTTTTTTGCACTATTATTGAGTACTCCGACAACCAGCTCGTCAACTATTCTGGCTGAACGCTCTATTATATCCAGGTGTCCAAATGTCACCGGATCAAAGCTTCCCGGATAAATTCCTACCTTCATATTGTATCTCCTATGCACGCTTTATGAAAACATGCTTGTTTGTTTTATAAATTTTTTCTTTGACTATCTCATAGCCAAGCTCTGTGAGATAATCAAAATCAGTATCGTTTGAAGCCTCAACCACGATAAGTGTATCATCCTTTAATATATCGCTGTCCGAAAGTGTAATAAGCACTTCCTTTTCAAGCTCCTTATTGTATGGCGGGTCCATAAACACGATATCAAATTTGTATTTGCCCTCAAGTGTACGTACTGCCGTGACAGCATCCGTCATCATGAGCCTTGAGACCTTATCAAACTTTGTAAAATGGATATTGTCCTCGATGCATGAGGCGGCTTTTCTTGAATTCTCCACAAATACAGCATAAGCTGCACCACGGCTTAACGCTTCAAGTCCTATCTGTCCGCTTCCCGCAAACAGATCTAAAAAATATGCTCCCGGAACATCAAACTGCATGACATTAAAAAGAGTCTCCTTCGTCTTGTCAGTAGTCGGTCTTGTATCTTTTCCCTCAATAGTCTTTAGAGGGAGGCTTCTCGCCGTTCCTGCTATTATTCTCATACTTTTCTCCCTGTTATAGTCTATTTCTGGTCCTTTAAGACGTCCTTATTCTTTGCAATATAGTCAATAAGTGAAACAACTGTGAGCACAAGTGCCACATAAATGAGGATTGTTCCAAGGATATTTAACCAGCCAAGCTGCAGATTGATATTAAAAATAATAACAATAACCATAAGCATCTGGAAGGTTGTCTTAAACTTGCCCCAGTAGCTTGCTGCAATGACAATTCCATTGTCTGATGCAACGAGTCTGAAACCGCTTATGATAAACTCTCTTGCAATGATAATAAGCACAACCCATACAGGGATAAGCTTTAAATCAACAAGGCATATCATTGCCGAGCACACAAGCAGCTTGTCTGCAAGCGGATCCATAAACTTGCCGAAATTTGTAACAAGATTGTATTTTCTTGCAATTTTTCCGTCAGCCATATCGGTCAGACTTGCAATGATAAATATCGCAAGCGCTATATAATTTCCGTATCCGTCAAAAAACGGTGAAATAAGGAAAAATACAAAAAACGGAATAAGTATCACTCTTAAGATTGTAAGTTTGTTTGGTAAATTCATTTTACAAGTTCTCCTATCAAATCATATTCATACGCACCGGTCACCATAACCTTGCATATATCGCCGGTCATAAGTGTCTCATCAGTGTTGATGAATATATATCCGTCAACATTCGGTGCATCTCTGTATGTACGGCCGATATATGCATTTTCATCAGCCACCTTACCCTCTATGAAAACATATAATTCTTTACCCTTTAGTGTCTCATTTTTATCAAAAATGACCTCTTCCTCAAGCTCCATGACATCTGCCTGCCAGTCAGCCTTTATATCCTCATCTATCTGATCAGGCATTGCAGCTGCCTTTGTGCCCTCCTCCGGGGAATACGTAAATGCTCCCAGACGGTCAAACTCCATATCATTTACAAACTGCATAAGCTCCTCGTGATTATCCTGTGTCTCACCCGGAAAGCCGCATATAAGTGTGGTCCTTAGTGTGATATCAGGTATTCTATCACGCAGCATTCTGATACGCTCTATGAGCTCAGCCTTTGTTGTTTTTCTGCCCATGCGCCTTAAAATATCGTCATTGCAGTGCTGGATTGGCATATCCAGATAATGGCATACCTTCTCATCCTTTATCATGGACTCTATAAGCTCATCGTATATCTCCTCAGGATAGCAGTACATGATCCTTATCCAGAACAGCCCGCTTATCTTGTTGAGCTCATCCAAAAGCTTGTGAAGTGACTTCTCACCATACAAATCCACTCCGTAAAGTGTGGTCTCCTGGGCAACAAGTATAAGCTCTTTTGCTCCCTGCTCCACAAGGCTCTTCGCCTGTTCGATCAAATCCTCCATCGGCACACTTCTGTAACGGCCTCTGACAGATGGAATGACACAGTAGGTACAGTTTTTATTGCACCCCTCTGCTATCTTAAGGTAAGCGAAATGCCCTCCTGTGGTGACAATACGCTTTGTCTTTATGCTGGGAAGCCCTTCTAAGGTGTGCAGATTGCTGTATCTGTGTTTTTCAAGTGTCTCATGGACAGCTTCAACTATAGTATCATATGAATTGGTGCCAAGTATGGCATCAACCTCTGGGATTTCCTTAAAAATCTCATCCTTGTATCTTTGTGCCAGACAGCCTGTCACAATAAGTGATTTGCATTTGCCTGTCTCCTTATACTGAGCCATTTCGAGAATTGTATTGATACTCTCCTCCTTTGCATCACCTATGAAGCAGCAGCTGTTTACGATAATGATATCAGCCTGCGTCTCATCATCGGTCATCTCAATGCCGTCATTTGCAAGCATGCCTATCATATACTCTGAATCCACAAGGTTTTTATCGCATCCAAGCGAAATAAATAATAATTTCATAGTACCTCTCAAATGTAAGTATTTACAATTAAAGGGAAAGACAAAACAGCCTTTCCCCTCCTAGATTAAGCCTCTTCGCCTTCGTTTAAATCCTCATCATCTGAGACGATTTTGACAGCTCCCGTGTACAGCTCCTCTACAGCAATAGATAATGGCTTATTGCACTTAGGGCGTGCGATAAGTGGTTCTGCGCCATCAATAATCTGGCGTGCACGCTTTGCTGCAGCAATAACGATAGAATAACGGCTGTTTACTACCGGCTCTTCACCTATCTCTACATTGTTGTTTACTACCTTCATTAACTCTACATACGATGGATGTATCATATTATTTATCTCCTTTCGAAAAGCTTAAAAGCTCTTTTCTCATTTTATTTATAAAATCTATATTTGATGATACCAGATAATCCTGATTCTTTTTTGTGTCATCAGAGCTGTGGATGATATCATTCACAAGCTCTACACAATCGTCAAGCTTATCATTTACCACTAAATAATCATATTTCTCTATGCCCAAAGACTCCTCATATGCTCTTGAAAGTCTCTGTGCACAGACCTCTTTTGTCTCTGTGCCTCTTCCTACAAGCCGGTCCTTAAGCTCATCTGCACTCGGCGCTGACACAAACATAAGCACCGTATCAGGAAACTGCTTCTTTATCTTTAAAGCTCCCTGGATTTCTATCTCAAGAATCACATTCTTTCCGGCGCTAAGCTGCTCATTGACATATGACTTTGGTGTGCCGTAGTAGTGATCTACATACTTAGCATACTCAAGCAGTCCATCTGCCTTTATCATCTGTTCAAATTCTTCCTCTGAGATAAAAAAATACTCTCTGCCATGCTCCTCACCCGGCCTTGGACCTCTGGTCGTGGCTGATACGCTCAGTGCATAATCATCACCATGCTTTGCCATAAGCTCCTTCATGATAGTTCCCTTTCCGGAACCCGAAAAGCCTGAAAAAACAACTAATTTTCCTGTGTTACTCATCACAATCTCCTAAAATTACTCAATATTTTGAATCTGTTCCCTGACCTTTTCTATATCAGTTTTAAGACTGATGCCTGTGTCAGAAATCTTAAGATCATTGGACTTTGAAAGGATGGTATTCGCCTCACGGTTCATCTCCTGTGCGAGGAAATCAAGCTTTCTTCCCACACTGCCACCGGCATTTAACGAATCCTTCATGGAAAGGATATGGCTTTTGAGCCTGACTGTCTCCTCATCCACACAGATCTTGTCCGCAAAAATAGTGACCTCCTGGGCTATTCTTGAATCATCAAGCTGATTGTCTGCAAGCAGCTCTCTTAGCTTTTCCTCAAGACGCGCACGGTATTCGACAATAATCTGTGGCGAACGCTCCTCAATGAAATCAACATATGATACCATATTATCGAGCTTTTCGCAAAGGTCTTTTTTAAGATTTTCTCCCTCGCGCACGCGACTTTCAACAAATGGCTCAAATGCACCGCGAAGAGCCTTCTCAAGACTGCTCCACAGCTCATCCTCATCTACAGGCTGCTCCTCCATCGCAAATACCTCCGGATATCTCGACAGCGTGCTCACTCTTATATCATTCTCCAGTCCGAATTCCTCCGCCATCTGATTCAGATACTTAAGATATTCTCCCGCGAGAGCCTTATTATACTGCAATGAGAGATTATTTTCTGTAAAATCCTCATATGTGATATAAATATCGACCTTGCCACGCTCTATGTACTCCTTAAGCAGAGTCCTTATTGCACTCTCGAAGAAATTGAGCTTTTTAGGCATCTTGATATTGACATCCAGATATCTGTGATTTACAGATTTTACCTCAACTGTAATCTTACGGCTTGCATCTGCGTACTCGTATCTGCCAAAGCCGGTCATACTTTTAATCATAATTTTTCCTTTCGCATATGCATAGATGAGTTTATTATATAACTCCTTGAGATTTTCGTCAAATATATTATAATATAAATATTCATGATTATAAATATTCAGCACCTTAGAATATTTACAGGAAATAAGGAGGAACATCATGGCTTTAGACGGAATAGTCATTTCAAATATAGTTGCAGAGTTAAACAGCACGATACTAAACTCAAAAATCAGTAAAATCGCAGAACCCGAGGCAGATGAGCTGCTTCTTACCCTAAAGGGACCAAACGGCTCGTTCAGGCTTTCGATGTCTGCAAGTGCATCGCTTCCATTCATCTACCTGACACCCACCAATAAGGTAAGCCCTCTCACTGCCCCTACATTTTGCATGGTTTTAAGAAAGCATATAGCAAACGGACGCATCACAAAGATTTACCAGCCGGGCATGGAGCGTATCATAAACTTTGAAATCGAGCACTTAAACGAGATGGGCGATCTATGCCACAAGGTGCTTATTATCGAGCTGATGGGCAAATATTCAAACATCATCTTTACCGACTCCGATGGTACGATAATAGACAGTGCCAAGCGTATTCCCGCATCCGTAAGCTCTGTGCGTGAGGTGCTTCCGGGCAGAGCCTACACCATCCCCGCGACACAGGAGGATAAATATAATCCTCTGACTGTAGATTCGAAGCAGTTTGTGGATATTATATCAGCAAAGCCGCTTACTGTTTCAAAGGCTATATACTCATCCTTTTCCGGCATCAGCCCACTTGTGGCAAATGAACTGGCTCACCGGGCAGGCCTTGACGCTGACGCACCGGTAGCTGCCTACTCACACGATGAGCTTTTGCACCTGGGAAGCAACTTCACATGGATGATGGAGGACATAAAAAATAATCGTTTTACACCGAATATCGTGCGTGACGGCAATGAACCAAAGGAATTTTCTTCAATAGAGCTGACTCAGTATAGCGATTTAACGGTCACAAAATATGAATCTATATCAGAGGTTTTAGAGCTTTACTACTCTGAGAGAAACACCTATACACGTATACGCCAGAAGTCAGCCGACCTGAGAAAACACGTAAATACCCTCTTGGAGCGAAACCAGAAGAAATATTCGCTGCAGATGAAGCAGCTTAAGGACTCCGAAAAACGCGAAAAGTACAAGGTGTACGGCGAGCTTATCAACGCATTCGGCTACGGACTTACACCGGACGACAAGTTTCTTGAAGCTGCAAACTATTATGATGACAACAAAATCATCAAAATCCCTATCGACAACACAAAAACTCCTGCCGAGAACGCGCAGAAATACTTTGACAAATACGGAAAGATGAAACGTACTGCCGAAGCATTGAACGAGCTAATTCTTGAAACAAAAAGTCAGATAGACCATCTCGAATCAATCCAGAATTCACTGGATATCGCTTTAAGCGCTGACGACCTCGTCCAGATAAAGGATGAGCTGATAGAATACGGTTTTATCAAAAAAGGAAAGGGTTCAAAGAAACAGAAGGTAAAGAGCAAACCCTTCCACTATATCTCATCGGACGGCTTTGATATGTACGTTGGCAAAAACAACTACCAGAACGATGAGCTCACATTCAAGCTGGCAACCGGAAACGACTGGTGGTTCCACGCCAAGGGCATGCCCGGCTCACATGTCATTGTAAAAGCCGAAAACAAAGAGCTGCCGGACAGCACCTTTGAGGAGGCCGGCAAGCTCGCAGGCTACTACTCAAAGGGCAAAAATGCCGACAAGGTAGAGATAGACTATCTACAAAAGAAAAATGTCAAAAAGCCAAACGGTGCCGCAGCCGGCTTTGTCGTGTATTACACAAACTATTCTCTCACGATTCACCCGGATATATCCGATATCAGGCAGATTGAGTAAGCAGATTATACTTATTTCATAACAATTTCATAACCATTCCAATACGCTTAAAGTAAAAAGCTGATATACACATGCATAGTCCTGCATGCTATATCAGCTTTTATTTTAGCCATTTAATCTCATCACAGATTCATCCTCTTTAATTGTTCTTTTGCAAATTCATCCATTTTCTTTTTCAGTATTCTGTTTTCCGGTGTACAAAGCGCCGGGTCTGCTTCAAGCACCTCATCCACCATCTCAGATGCTTCCTTTAGCACATCGCTGTCCTGATACACATCCGCAAATGCAAACGCAAGGTCTCCACTCTGCCTGATTCCAAAGAAATCCCCGGGACCTCTGAGCTTTAAATCCTCACTTGCTATATAAAAGCCATCATTTGATTTATTTAGTATCTCCAGACGTTTTTTTGATTTCTTTGAATTTGACGAATTGATGAAAATGCAATACGACTGTGCATCTCCCCTGCCTACACGGCCTCTTAGCTGATGAAGCTGTGCAAGTCCAAACCTGTCTGCATTCTCTATCATCATGACAGTTGCATTGGGCACATTTACACCAACCTCCACGACTGTTGTGGACACAAGCACCTGCGACTCATTATTTGCAAAGCGCTGCATCACCTCATCCTTTGCCTTGCTCTTCATCCTGCCGTTAAGCACATCTACCGTGATATCCTTTGGCAGTGCCGCTTTAAGCACATTTGCATAATCTGTGACATTTTCCCCTTCCGAGTTTTCGGTTTCCTCCACAAGAGGACATATAACATACGCCTGATGACCGGCTCTCACCTGCTCCTCGATGAAGCTGTAGGCCTTTGGCCTGAACGCCGTGCCAACCACACAGTTCTTGATCGGAAGCCTCTTTGCCGGCACCTCATTTATGACAGAGATATCCATATCACCGTATATGATTATTGCTAAAGTACGCGGTATCGGAGTGGCACTCATCACAAGTATATGTGGCTTTCTTCCCTTATCCGAGAAGCTCTCTCTCTGCTTCACGCCAAATCTGTGCTGCTCATCTGTGATAACAAGCGACAGATTGGAAAAATCCGCTTTCTCCTGTATGAGCGCATGAGTGCCTATAATAAGCGCATTTTTCTCGTTTTCAAGGCGCTCATAGGCCTCTCTTTTCTGCTTTGCCGTCATGGAGCCGGTAAGAAGCACAACAGGACTGTCAAGTCCAAACTGACTAACCAGTGAGCAAAACGTCTCATAATGCTGGTTTGCAAGCACCTCCGTCGGAGCCATAATAGCAGACTGATAGCCACATTTTGACGCCCACGCCATAAGGAGAAAAGCAACAATCGTCTTTCCTGAGCCCACATCGCCCTGAATAAGCCTCTGCATCACATAAGGGCTTTTAATATCCTGCTTTATCTCATCTATTGTCTTCTTCTGCGCGCCTGTCAGCTCATATGGAAGCTTCTCAATCATTCTGTCTATAAAAGCATCATCCGTAAACTCAAACTCATTTTTGTCCTTCTGCTGCTTTTTATTCTGATACCGCATGCCCATGATAAAGAGAAAAAACTCATCAAAAACAAGCCGTCTTCTTGCCTCCACAAGCGCGTCAAAGTCATCAGGGAAATGTATCTGCTTCATGGCATAATTGTACTCGCAAAAGCCGTACCTGTGCCTTATATCCTTAGGCAGATAATCTGACAACAGTGTATCATGTGACAGAGTCTCCTTTATCGTCTTGACTATCAGATTGTTTGTCACACCGCTTGTCACGGAATACACAGGCTGCAGTGTATCGCGTATAGCCTCGTACTTTTGCACCTCATACACCACAGGCTGCTCCATGACATATCTGCCGCCCTTTGGCTTAATATGTCCGTAAAATATAAGATGTCTTCCCTGCACAAGCTGTGCCTTAAGGTATGGCATACGGTACCATACCAGCTGTATCATATGCCCGGGCGAGCCGATATCCTGCAATGTAATCTGCATTCTCGCTGTATTTTTCACTACAGGTGCCTTTTTAATCACAGCATGGATGGCATAGGTGCTGCTTACGTTTACATTATTCAGTTCATCAATATCCGTTATTTCCGGAAACTTTACATAATCCCGGGGAAAATGAAGGAGTATATCACCAACGGTGTATACTCCCATTTTAGCAAATGCTATTTGTGTTTTTTCCCCGATTCCCTTAACCGCGGTAATCGGTGAAGCTATATCCATATTTGCTCCTAAATATAATAAATATCATTTATATTCTTTAAAAGGCTTTACTCTACAGAAATAACATAATAGTAGATTGGCTGTCCGCCATCGTTGACCTCAACCTCTACATCAGGATATTTCTCTTCGATTGCTGCTGCAAGCTCATTAGCTGAGTCCTCATCAGAATCACTTCCGAAATAGATGCTGACAATCGCAGAATCCTCATCTACCATGGCATCTACCATCTCAAGTGTGGTAGCCCTTAAGTCTGTTCCAACAGAAAGGATGCTCTTGTCGCCGATTCCCATGAAGTCGTTCTGCTTGATGGTTTTTCCGTCAATCTCAGTATCGCGGACTGCATATGTCACCTGTCCTGTCTTGACATTTTCTATCTCAGCCATCATCTGCTCTTTATTCTCCTCGGCGCTGTGGTCAGGTATATAATTTACAAGCGCTGTGATACCCTGTGGGATAGTCTTTGTAGGGATAACAATAATCTGTTTATCCTCAACAAGGTCTACAGCCTGGTTTGCAGCCATGATGATATTCTTGTTGTTTGGCAGGATAAATACTGTCTTCGCATTTACATGCTCGATAGCGTTGAGCATATCCTCTGTGCTAGGGTTCATGGTCTGACCACCCTCTATGAGATAGTCCACTCCAAGGCCTCTAAACACTTCATTCATGCCTTCTCCGATTGAAACAGATACAAAGCCCATTTCCTTTGCAGGCATGTTATTTGTCTTTTCATCAGCCTGAGCAGCTTCATAAGCCTCTTCCTCAGCCTTCTGCTGTGCTGCAAGCTTCTGTGAATCCTTGATGAGCTTTTCCTGATGCTCCTCACGCATATTGTCGATCTTTATCTTGCTGAGTGAACCGAAGGTAAGTGCCTTCTGCAGTGCAAGTCCAGGGTCGTTTGTATGTACGTGAGTCTTTACGATCTCATCGTCAGCTACAACGACTATAGAGTCACCGATTGACTCGAGGAATGCCTTGTATGCGTGCTCCTCATTGTCTGACATTGGCGCATTGAGTACAATAATAAACTCTGTGCAGTAACCAAACTTAATCTCTGCCTCTGTCTCAGCCGAAATCTTTGCAGGAGCTGCTCCTGTTGGTGCGCCCTCGATTGTATAGTCAATCTCCTTGCCGATAAGGGCATCATATGCTCCCTTTAATACCTGAACAAGTCCCTGTCCGCCTGAATCCACAACACCTGCCTGCTTTAATACAGGAAGCATCTCCGGTGTCTGGTCAAGCACATACTCAGCCTGCTTTATAACCTCTTCAACAAATGTGACAACATCCTCTGTTTCGTCTGACAGCTCAAGAGCCTTTTCTGCTGCGCCCTTTGCCACTGTAAGGATAGTTCCTTCCTTTGGCTTCATAACTGCCTTGTAAGCTGTCTCAACCGCCTTCTGGCATGCCTCACAAAGAATAGTGACATCTATCTCATCGTATTCCTTTATAACCTTGCAGAAGCCTCTGAAAAGCTGTGATAAGATAACACCCGAGTTTCCTCTGGCGCCTCTTAAAGAGCCTGATGAAATAGCCTTTGCAAGCTCTGCCATGGTAGGATTTGTGAGCGAGCTGACCTCCTTGGCCGCAGACATGATTGTCATTGTCATATTTGTTCCGGTATCACCATCCGGTACCGGGAATACATTCAGCTCATTTATCCAGTCTTTCTTTGAATCAAGATTCTTGGCTCCCGCAAGAAACATCCTTGCAAGGAGCTTTGAATTAATGCTTGTGATCTCCACTTTTTGTAGTCCTCCTTAATCAATTACCCTTACGCCCTCAACGTAAATATTGATTTTTGCAATTTTCATTCCTGTAAATGACTCAACCTTGTACTTAACCGTCTCGATAAGATTGTCCGAAACAGTGCCGATCGAAATACCATACGCTACTATTACATGAAAATCAATGGTAATTTCGTTGTTCTCATCTACCTTTACATTTATTCCATGGTTCAGGTAATCTCTCTTCAAAAGCTTTACAAGACCATCCTTCATGTTGACCGCTGCCATGCCTACTATTCCAAAGCACTCTACAGCTACAGAGCCTGCATAGGTTGCAATAACATCTGTATCAATTAAAATTTGTCCATATTGGGTATCCATCTGTCCCTTCATAATATATACCTCCATCATATTGTGACGTAGCTAATGTTATTATACCTTTTTTTTCACAAAAAGCAAATATTTTTATATTTTATCCTTGCATTCTTTATTTTAATCTGATAGAATACATTTGTTGTGAGCTTAAGAGTATGGTAAGCTTAGTGAAATGCAAGGAGGTGCAATATCATGGCAAAATGTGCAATTTGTGAAAAAGGTGTTCATTATGGAAATAATGTCAGCCATTCTCATAGAAGATCAAATCATGTTTGGAAGTCAAACATTAAGAAGGTTTCTTGCAAGGTCAATGGAGTTCCACAGAAGTTATATGTATGTACTTCATGTTTAAGATCTGGCAAAGTTGAGAGAGCTTAGTCTTTATTTTTGAATCTTTTGAATTTTAAAGGACATCCGTTTGGATGTCCTTTTTATTTGCTCACATATATGAAATTAATCCTGCTTGTCGTCCTCTGCCTCGTCTACCTTTACATCGTCGAGATTAAGGTCATCATTTTTCCCCTTTGAGAAACGGCTTACAATGTCCGGCACCATATCAAGTATCTTTGTCATGCCGTCCTGATTCTTTACATTGACAAGCTTTGTCTGTCCATTCTGGATAACGAGCACTGCACTTGGCTGAATCTTTCCGCCCATACCGCCGGCTCCGTTATTTTTCTTTTCCGCCGAAAATGCTCCTGCTGCCACTCCAAACGACACATCCACAAGCGGAAGTATGATTGTATCCCCTATATGAATCGCATCACCAACCACCGTCTTTGTAGTGATAAAGCTGTCCATCCCCTTGAAAAGTGACTCTACTGTGTTATTGAAACTATTATCTGCCATAATATCTTCCTCCTATCTGCTTATCCTATTATATAATCTGCGGCAGTTTTTATCAAATAAAATTCTAAGTGTTGCCGCTAAAATACTTATTACTACCACATGCCCCTTTATGTCAAAGCTGCCCTTTGCATATGGATTTTCACTCTCAAAATCAGGTGTAATCCGCCATCTGTTTGTATAGCCGACAGGAAAGCATGCTAAAATACCTAATGAAATTCCTGTTGTATCCGGCGAGCCGGTTGAATAAACCATTGTAAGCTTAAGCCTCCTTGGGCATATTCTTTTAAGAATGATAAAAAGCTCTTTTTTCAGATGTAAAAAAGCGGCTTTGTTTCTCTCATCGCTGTATTCTCTTTTTAGCTTATAGATACAGTTTTTTATTTTTTCTGACTTATCTTTAAATTGCTTTTTATGTGACTTTTTGTTTCGCTTTTTATACCTTTTTTGATGTGTGAGCTTTGTTTGTTGTTTTATATGCTGATTCTCATCATTTACTGTCCTTTGCTCGTTATGAGTCTGTGCTGTGCTTTCATTCTCTATCTGTTCATCTGCGACATGTTCTGACTCATCTGCCGGTATTTTAGGCTCATCTCCGGTGTTTTCACTGACTTTATCTTCTGTTTCAGTTTTAGCTGCCTCATCCATATCGTCATCATCCAAAGCCTCATAATTATCAAACAGCTTCTTCTTCACAAAAGCAAGCCTTATATATCCTTCAGTCTCCTGTGCATACTCTATATGCAATGCAAACAAATGAAAAAGCCATGACACATGTGCTTTTGCTCTTATGTCTGTATTGTCAAAGCTTCCGACAGCCCTGTACTTGACCGGCACAAACAGTACGCAAAGCAGCGCTGTAAGTATAAGAGCAAGCACTACAAGGAGTATGATGCCTATGACCTTTAAAATCGTAAATATCATCTATCTATTTCCTCCGTCTGCTCTTTAAATAGCTCTTCACATCTGTTTTACCTGTATTTTCGTATGTCTCATTAACAATATCACAGACCAGCAAAAGCGCCTCATCATAATTACCCGCTACTGCGATTATGTGCAGATTCTTCTTAGGATATCCCTTTTGCAGCAATTCTCTTGTCGGAATGATATCCAAAAGATTTTCCTCATTTGACGGAAACGTGATGATGTATGTGTGAAGCATGCCGGCATTATGCTCTATCTTCCACTTGATTTTCTTTATCTTTCCGGTAACAGACTCTCCTACAAATAAATCCTCATACCATTTCATTCCAAAACCTCAAAAAGCAGTTTTTTAAACTGCTTTTTAATAATACTAATAATACTTGTGTGTCCCCCATAAGTTGCTTTTCTTTAAATCCAGGTACTCATTGTAAGCCTTCTCAAGTATCTGCTTCTCGTTTGCAAACTTGAGCAGATGATATGCCTCGTGATACTTATAAAACCCTGAATCCATGAAATACTCTTCTCTTTGCGGTTTACTATAATAACTTTCGCCCATCATAAGATACCAGTGTACATCCTTTTCCACTGTATCATGTGGCACGGTAAAAGAATAGTGGCTCTTACCCACGTATTGGATTATCGTTGCACTGGCACCAGTCTCCTCTTTCACTTCACGGATTGCAGTGTCCTTGTACTCTTCATCAGATTCCACAGTTCCCTTGGGCAGTACCCACCCCTCGTACCTGTTCCTGTAGTTCTTGTATAAGAGCAATATTTTGCCACGAAAGATTACCACACCGCCACAGCTCGTTGCTTCTATCATTGCCATTCCTCCAAGTGTGGTTTAAACGCTATCTGTCAGTTCAAGCGAAATATGAACGATAACGTCTGTCATTACACTTAAGTATAACCTACTTCTAAAAAAAGTGCAACAAGCCTATTCATTGAAATATTTATCAAATACCTTTTTTGCCACCGGCACCGCATATGTGCTTCCGGCACCCGAATCCTCCACAATTACTGCGATTGCCAGATCATTGTAGCCATCCTTTTTTCCATAGCCCACAAACCAGGCATTGGTCTGGTCTGTAGAATCTGATACCTGGGCAGTTCCGGTCTTTCCAAAGGCCTCATAGCTCTGATTGCTTAGCTTTGCGCCTGTTCCATCAGATACCACTGCTGCCATAAGATTCTGAAGAAAAGCAGCCTGATCCTTTGACATAATCTGCTTGTATGAAGCCGGTTTATTCTGCTCCACAAGCGCCCCGCTCGCATTTTCCGTATGGTCTACCAGATATGGTCTCATCAGATTTCCATCATTGCAGATTGCACCGGCAATCATGCACATGTGAAGCGGTGAAACAAGCGTGTTTCCCTGACCTATCGTGGTCTGCATGGTCAGAGCTGACGAAGCATTGTTATCCAGCGCAAACTTACTCTTTTTTGAATCAAAGGCTATAGGCAGCTCCTTGTTGAAAAGCATGTCGTCACACAAGGTATTAAGCTTATTGTTATCCACCAAAAGACCTATATTGGAAAAGGACGAGTTGCATGACTTTGCAAACGACTTTGTTAAGTCCTCCTGTCCGTGTGATTTATTGCCGGCGCAGTGGATTGTAAAGCCGTCCTTTGTAATACTGCCGTCACAATCAAAGCTGTAGTCGTTGTATGTAGACGGATTTTCGTTATAATACTCAAGTGCTGTAAAAATCTTAAACACTGAGCCCGGAGCATACTGTCCCTGTGTTGCCCTGTTGTAAAGAGAAGTGCTGCCCTCACCGTTTACGCTCTCCCAGTCACTTGCGATGGTATTTGGGTCATAATCAGGCTTTGACACCATAACTGCAATCTTTCCTGTCTTAGGCTCAATTGCAATGACAGCACCTTCATAGTCGTCAAGTGCATTGTATGCAGCCGCCTGTGCTTCGTAATCCAGTGTGGTTACGACATTATCACCGGTATTTTTCTTACCGCTTATATCATTTACTATCTGGTCAAGGAAAAACTCATGTGAGCGAAGCAATGAGAAATTTTCCTGCTTTTCAAGCCCGGCCTTACCGTTTACGGCAAAGCCTGCCACATGCGCAAACATCCTGCCGTCAGGGTATTCCCTTGTCTCAGATGCATCCGAGCTGACCTTTGTCCGTGCTATGACATGTCCATCCTTAGTCTGTATCTCGCCCCTCACTACGTTCTTAGAGAAAAGATCCTGCAGCGAATTGTATGGACTGTTGATGAATTCGTCGCTTTTTACAAACTGGAAATATAAGAAATAACCTATCAATCCAACAAAAACTATAAGGAAAAAATATGTAACAACCGCATACTCTCTATTTCTGTGTCTTCGTGCTGTTTTTGCCGCCTGCTGCCGGTTTTCTCCTTCTCTGTTGACTTCCCTGCGCCCCTGGCTCTTTAGCTGTCTGCTTTTGTCTGTTTTTTGTCTCATGGTCCTTTCGTCTCTTGTCATCTATGTTTCTCCTTTTTTCAGGGGCTGCCTGCATAATATACATGCCCTGTATCATTCCAAAAATAATCATCGTAGATAGAAGCGAGCTGCCACCGTAGCTCACAAGCGGCAGCGTCACACCGGTCATCGGTATAAACTTGGTTGAGCCGCCGACAGTTAAAAGCACCTGAAGCGCATACACACTGCCAAGTCCCAGCGCTACATACTTGTAAAATGCATCCTTCATCTGCATGGAAAGATTAAATATCATAAGAAAGCAGCTGACACAAACCATAATGAGGCAGACAGCAAATATACCGCCCATCTCCTCTGAGATAGCCGCTATGATAAAGTCCTTTGACACAATAGGTATCTTATTCGGCAGTCCCTGTCCCAGCCCAAAGCCAAACAGTCCGCCTGTACCTATGGCAAAAAGCGACTGACACACCTGATAGCCGGCCTTGTCTATGACAGAAAGAGGATCAAGCCATGCAACAATTCTGTTTTTCACATGTGAAAACAGATGATAACCAGCGTACATTCCAAGCCCCACAAACGCAAGACCTCCGGCAAAAATATAAAACCTTTTTGTCGCAACATAAATCATGACCAGATATGTAAAGAAATACAAAAGCGCTCCACCTAGATCATTTGATGCAACAAGTATCAGCACAAACACTGCCGATACGCCGCTTGTTATGGCAAGCTGCTTTAAATCAGTTGATTTATACAGCATGGATGCTATAAAAAACACAAAAAGTATCTTCACAAACTCAGACGGCTGAATCGAAACAGGACCAAAGGTCAAAGAAAGCTTTGCTCCTCTGCTCGCCACTCCTACCACAAGCACTGACAAAAGACCAAGTATTCCCACACCGGCATATGTCCATGTCAGTTTTCGAAACATCGTGCCTTTTTGCATGATAAGCGGTATTAAAAACGCAAATATCGTTCCGGCAAGTACAAAAACAAACTGCCTTAATGCCTTGTCGAACGAAATTCTTGTTAAAATAATCATGCTTATGCAAAGCATCATCACCATATTGTTGAGCACAAGCTCTGAGGCATTCTTATAAAACTTATGATAAATCAAATAAATTGATTCAAAAAGCACAAGCTGTGCTATATAAAATCCTATTATCTTTGTATCCATTGTCGTGACAAAGAGCACCAAAAAACCATCTAAATGAATCAGAAACATATAAAATCTCTGCAGATTATATATATGCCTCTGCTTTTTCGGCTTGTCGGGATACTTGAATAAATGAAAGCATAAAAAAGTATATATGAGAAAAAGTATTATCATAATATACTTGGAAAGCTGTACTATCAGATGTACCATGTTATTCTACTCCTCTTTTGTAATGTCCGTTTGTATATTCAGCTACCTTATCATCCATAACCGCCTTAATCTGCTTTGGAGTCTCGATTGTAAAGCTGTATCTAAAACTTCTGATACCTGCCTCCTTAAGCTTACTTATGTTCTTTATGAGCATGGTAGGCAGTGAATTATATATTGTATTATAGCACTCCTTACAGTTGTTACAAACTGCAAAGGATTTATTGTACCTGTCCTTTAAATATATAAGCTTTTGCTTTTTATCACAGCCCTTTGTGTTTTTGTGCACACAATTGGCAGTTGTCATAAGCGGATAATATCCATAGACTATCATCTGCGAGCCTATATTGTTTCTATGCATAATCTCCCTTGAATTGAGTTCAAGCGGCACTGTGTCACCACTTACTCCGTGCTCAAAAAAAGCACTCTTTGAAACATCATTAAAGGTATACATATTGTGGTCTAAAATAACTTTTTTCCCTGTAAACAGATTTTCTGTCAGATAAAGCTCCTCGTAATTTTTCACAACAAAGCCCTCGAAGCTTACCTTATCAAGCTCTTTTGCGATAGATACAAAATAATCCGATGAATCCGCCCTGAATATTGTAGGCAGCATGAGATACACCTTCTTATTTCGCTTTGTAAGGCTTTTCACATCATCTGCAAACTGCTGTATCAGAGTCTTCCTGTCATACATGTCAAAATCCAGATAAAATACGTCAAAGCATTCATAGCCAATAAGTGTATCAAGCTGCGCGCGTGTCATACACGAGCATATGGTGGTGTAATCATTTACAGCCTCATCCTCATGTGCTGCATCGCTTTTTATGGCATGTTCCGGAAGCTCACACAGACTTGACATATCAGCGTATCGTGCATCATTCCTGTAATACTTTTTCAACAGCTTATCACAAAGCCCTGAAATTGCATCACGTCGCAGCTTGTTTAGTGCTCCGTTTGGCACAAAGACGTTTTCTCCGATTTGAGCTTTAATATGTGAAAACTCAAAGTCTGTATCACCGGTTTTGTTTATCCTGTCTATAGCGGCTTTTTTATCAAGCGGTGCCTTAAGTGCGGCGCTGACAGGTTCTATTAAAGCTTTGTATGTCACATCACCTCTTTTTACAGTGAGGCTTCCGGGCTCGCCCTCTCTTAAAACAAGCTCTCCCTCTATCGAGAGCTTTCTTTTTTCAGGCGAAGGCTCTGCAGCATTTGAAACGAAATTAGGCTTCACATAAGTCACCATATCAGAGCCATTGTGGTCGAAATAATACCTGTCTGTGAAACCGCAGCGGTTTCCAAGTGCCTTTATCCTGTCATAATCAGCATCGGTAACAGGCTTCATACTGTCGATATAGCTTCTGTAGTATTTTACCACTCCGCATGCATACTCAAGCTGCTTCATACGTCCCTCAATCTTGAGCGAATAAACGCCTGCATCATGCAGCTTGTCAAGAGCCTTTATACCACACATATCCTTAAGGCTTAAAATGTATTCATCCTTTTTGCCCTCCACGGTATACGGCAGTCTGCACGGCTGTGCACAGCGGCCTCTGTTTCCGCTTCTACCACCTAAAATGCTGCTAAAAAGGCACTGTCCGGAATACGAATAGCACAATGCTCCATGAACAAAGGCTTCAAGCTCCATGCCTGTTTCCTCATGTATGCGCTTCATCTCGGCAAGAGAAACCTCCCTTGCCATGACCACACGCGTCACTCCAAACTGTGAAAGAAAACGCACTCCGTCTGCTCCAGTCACCGTCATCTGTGTACTCGTATGTATCTCCATTGACGGAAAATACTCATGTATAGCCTTCACCACTCCAATATCCTGCACTATCACTGCATCAAGCCCTCTTTTGTAGTACACAAGCAGGTAGTCGTAGAGCTTTGAAAACTCACTGTTTTTAATCAGCGTATTGACCGTCAGATACACCTTTACTCCTCGTAAATGTGCAAAATCAATTGCCTCTAAAAGCTCCTCCTCTGTGAAATTATTGGCATATGCCCTGGCTCCAAACATGCTTCCGCCCACATACACAGCATCGGCGCCGCTTTCTATCACACCCTTAAGTATCTCAAGGCTTCCTGCCGGTGCAAGAAGTTCAAAATCTTTATTTCTCATATATTTCCTCATATAGATGCTCATTTGATATCATATAAACCTGCAATAAAATAGGGAACAGTGTACGATAACTGTTCCCCTTTATTGCTATTTATCGCTACTGTCATTTGCCCCTTTAGAAGCATGTGCAGATTTTTTAACAGGCTTTTTTCCATCAAGAAGTGACTCCTCAAGAGTTGCCTCAAGTCTCGCCTTGTTGAGTAAAAGCTCTTTGTTTTGTGCCTCAAGCTCCTTCATGCTCGCCTCAGCATTCTCGGTCTTTACCTGATTAGAAATTAAATCATGCTTTAAATCGTATATTTCCTTATCCTTATTCTCTATATCACCCTCGAGCTTTTCGACAAGTGCCTTTGCCTTGAAATAATCATCAGCAATATTGAGCTCAATAAGTGTGCTCTTCATATTGCCCGGAAGATGCTTATACTCATCCATATCATCAAACTCTGCAATCTTGTTGTTGATGTATGCCGCAACCTTCTGTAAGTATTCCTCATTCTCATATCCTGACAGTGTGTAAACCTTTCCGTCTATTACCACCTCGGCATTTGTTTTTGCAGACATTTAATCATCCTCCGTTTTCACATTTATTCAAACCAGCTATATTAGTATTAATATCAGCATTAGTATTAATATTACTATCAATTTCAATATCAAATACTTAATTATTATATGCCTTATAAATATAAATTGCAACTTTAAGCCTTTTTTCTCTCAAAATGCTCAAAGGCTAGTTCTGTTGCCACACGTCCCTTTGGTGTGCGGTTTATGAAGCCGTTCTTCACCAGATACGGCTCGTAAACATCCTCAATGGTTCCGGCATCCTCACCTATTGCCGCCGCAAGCGTATCAAGACCTACCGGTCCTCCCGCAAACTTGTCAATGATGGTGAGAAGTATATTTCTGTCATTCAAATCCAGTCCGTACTTGTCCACCTCCAAAAGGTCCAGCGCAAAGCTTGCCACATCATAGGTGATTTTGCCGTCATACTTGACCTGCGCAAAATCCCTGACACGCTTTAGCAGTCTGTTTGCAAGTCTTGGGGTACCCCTTGAACGACGCGCCATCTCGTAGGCTCCCTTGTCATCTATCTCAACTCCAAGCACCTTTGCGGAATTGACGATAATATGCTTTAGCTCATCGACAGTGTAAAACTCCATGTGATTTACCACGCCAAACCTGTCGCGAAGAGGCGCTGACAGCATGCCCGCCCTCGTTGTTGCACCTACAAGGGTGAATTTTGGCAGGTTAAATCTGATTGACTTTGCAGACTCGCCCTTACCAATCATGATATCAATGGCGTAATCCTCCATGGCAGGATAGAGCACCTCCTCCACCTGACGGTTTAATCTGTGAATCTCATCGACAAACAGTATATCTCCCTCAGAAAGTCCGTTGAGTATGGCTGCCATCTCTCCCGGCTTACCTATTGCAGGACCGGAGGTCACCTTTATCTTTGTACCCATCTCATTTGCAATGATTCCAGCAAGCGTTGTCTTTCCAAGCCCCGGTGGTCCGTAAAACAGCACATGATCAAGCGCTTCGCCCCTTGATTTTGCGGCTTCAATATATATTTTTAAATTGTCCTTTATCTTCTGCTGACCGATATAGTCATCAAAATACATAGGACGCAGGGATTTCTCTATCTTTATGTCCTCTTCCTGCAATTGTGTGGAAATTACTCTTTTCACGTTTTGTTCCCCGTTTCTGTTTTAAGCTTACAGCTTTTATCAATCAGCCCATATTTTTGAGCGCAAGCTTCAGCACATCCTCTACATCCATATCCTCTGTGATATCAACCTTGGACACTGCCTTAAGACTCTCAGTAGATGAGTATCCAAGCGCATTGAGCGCCATGACAGCATCATTTTTCACAGTGCTGTTCATGGATACAGCAGCACCGGAAGTCTGATTCTCAAGCTTCTTTTCAAATGCATCCTCAAGCGACAGCTTGTCCTTTAAATCAAGTATCACTCTCTGAGCCGTCTTTGCACCTATTCCCGGTGCCTTTGATATAGCCTTTGAGTCGCCCGATAGAATCGCAAAACGTAAATCATCGGCAGGCAGAGTTGACAAAATCGCAAGGCCGCCCTTTGGTCCGATTCCGCTGACCGTAATCAGCAGCTTAAAGATTTCAAGATCATCCTTGCTCAAAAAACCGTAAAGTATCATGGCATCCTCCCTGACACATAGGTAGGTGTAAATTTTTACATCCTCTCCCTCGTCGGGCAGCATATCAAAATACTGCGTCGGTATGTAAATGAGATAGCCTACACCTGCTGCCTCCACTACAATGCTGTCTATATTTTTTTCTGCAAGCTCTCCTTTTATATATGCATACATTGAATCTATTTGTTACTGTTTCGACTGTAGCCTGACACACAGGCATAAAACAGCAGCATCTCCTTTTGTTATTAAATATACGTAGATTACAGCCCATTAAAACTATACATGAAAGCTGTCAGAAATTCTTAAAAGCACCTGTGAAGCTACTATTCCAATCACAAGTCCCGTGATGCATCCTGCCACAAGAAGCACCGGAATATAATACACTACGCTGTAGGTTGACAAAACTATAGCCGCAACTATTATCTGTCCTATATTGTGACACACTCCACCGACCAGGCTTATTGAAACCGAACTGAATTTATCTGATTTCTTAAGCAGGTACATAACGATAAAGCTTAGTATACAGCCTGCCAGTGAATATATGATGCTGAACGCATTTCCAAACATAAATCCTGAAAGCACCGCACGAAATACACATAGCAGAAATGTCTCCATGGGTGCTGCTATATAAAGCATGATTACTGTCACTATATTTGTAAGTCCAAGCTTCACTCCCGGTATGCCTACCGCAAACGGTATAAGTGACTCAACATAGCTTAGCACCAGTGCCAGTGCCATAAGCATACCAAGATATGCAATCTTTCTGGTTTTCATTTATCTCATTCTTTCTATAAAAATGTTCGGGTATCACTTGGATATCGAATCTATATCGGATTTCATGTCGCTTTTTACCGTCACAACAACCTTATTCGGCAGACAGATAATCGACTCTCCCTCCTTTGATATCGCCTTCTGCTTCACACACAGATGATCCGGACAGTCGGCAGAGGTCATATCCGCCACACCGCCCTTTATGACAAGAATGTTAGTAACATCGCCATCGCCGTTTTTTATCTCAATTGTATCATCCTTTGAAAGCGGATACGTGCCATAGGCCCTTCCATCGATAGTCACCTCGACACATGCATCGCTATCCGTATCCTGCCCCTTTAAATATACAAGCTTCCATATAAGAAGCAGAGCGACAGAGATAATTACAATAACCGATATCAGGATTATATCATTTCTGCCAAAACGCTTACGCATCCTCTTTTATCTCTCCCATATAGTAAAAGCCCCTGCACTCATCAAGCTTCACATTATAGATATTTCCAATCATATCCTCGGTACCCGGAAAATGTACGATTGAATTATTGTCCATACGTCCGGTCACATAGCCATCCTTCTGGTCATCCATCTCCTCAGCAAGTACCGGCACCACTTTGCCCTCATAGCATTTTGCCTTTTCTGATGAGATAGTCTGAACCTCCTTTAAGAGCCTGTCAAACCTGTCCTTGACCACATCATCAGGCACCTGATTCTCCATTGTGGCTGCGCGTGTGCCTGTTCTCTTTGAGTAAATAAATGTAAAAGCACTGTCATATCTGACCTGCTTAACAACATCCATTGTCTCAAGGAAATCCTCCTCAGTCTCTCCCGGGAAGCCCACAATGATATCAGTTGTGATTGCAATATCAGGAATCTGCTCACGAAGTCTCTTTACCTCGTCGAGATATTTTTCCTTGTCATAGTGCCTGTTCATCTCCTTAAGCACTCTTGAGCTTCCTGACTGAAGCGGCAGATGCATATGCTTGCACACCTTGTCGCACTCCTTTATCGCCATAATCAGGTCATCGGATAAATCCTTTGGATGAGATGTCATAAAACGAATCCTCTTAAGTCCCTCAATCTTATTGACCTCGCGAAGAAGCTCTGCAAAGGTTATAGGATTGTCAAGAGTTTTACCGTATGAGTTGACATTCTGTCCGAGAAGCATTATCTCGCACACTCCGTCTGCAACAAGCTTTTCTATCTCTCTTATGATATCCTTAGGCTCCCTGCTTCTCTCACGTCCTCTTACATATGGCACGATACAGTAGCTGCAGAAATTGTTGCAGCCAAACATGATATTGACACCTGATTTGAAAGAGAACTTTCTCTTCACCGGCAGATCTTCGACAATCTGATTGGTATCCTTCCATATGTCAATCACCTGTGAGCCAGACTCGATATTGTTGCACAGTATCTCTGCGAACTTGAATATATTGTGGGTTCCAAATACGATATCTACAAACTTATAGTGCTTTTTGATATTTTCAACAACCTCCGGCTCCTGCATCATGCAACCGCAGAGAGCAATCTTCATCAGAGGATTCTTTTTCTTGTAGTTCTGCAGATATCCAAGCCTGCCGTACACCTTGTTGTTAGCATTCTCACGTACGGTACAGGTGTTGTATACAATGAAATCAGAGTGCTCATCAGTTCCTTCAACGTAGCCTATCTGCTCGAGTATTCCGACAAGCTTTTCTGAGTCGCGCGCATTCATCTGACACCCGAATGTCTTTACAAAATAAGTCATAGGACGGCCGATTTCTTTAGATTTCTTTTCAACAAAATCCTTTGCCTTTGCCATGTAGTAATACTGCCTCTCAGGCTCATGTGCCGGTGGTGTATTTGTTATATCTATATCGTAGCTCATGTTATATTATATTTCCTCTCAAATTAATTCTATGATACTTTAGCTGACTATTCCCTGATCTGACCACTGCCGTAAATAATATACTTATAGCTTGTCAGTGCTTCAAGCCCCATAGGTCCCCTTGCGTGAAGCTTCTGTGTGCTGATTCCTATCTCAGCTCCAAAGCCGAATTCATTTCCATCAGAAAATCTGGTTGAGGCATTTACATAAACGCACGCAGCATCTATTTCATTTAAGAACTTCTGTGCGTTGTCATAATCATTTGTGATGATTGCCTCAGAATGTGATGTGTTGTATCTGTTGATATGCTCGATTGCCTCATCAATACTGTCAACAATCTTTACCGACATGATGTAATCAAGGTACTCCATACCCCAGTCATCGGCAGTGGCCTCTGTCACATCATCTCTTCCGGCAAGAATTGCCTGTGCTCTTTCATCACAACGCAGCTGTACATGATGCTCTCTTAGCTTATCGTACAGCTTTGGCAGAAACGCCTCCGCTATGGCACTGTGTACTACAATGGACTCACATGCATTGCAGACACTGATTCTTTGTGTCTTTGCATTGTTAATAATATTAACAGCCATATCAAAGTCTGCATCCTTGTCCACATATACATGGCAGTTGCCTGTACCGGTCTGGATGACAGGAATTGTAGCATTTTTGACAACATTTTGTATGAGTCCCGCACCACCTCTTGGTATGAGCACATCCACATACTGATCCATCTTCATAAACGCATTTGTTGTCTCTCTGTCTGTTGACTCAATAAGTGCAAGTGCAGCAGCAGAAACCAAATTGTCCGTTAAAGCCTTTTTTAATGCCTTAACTATTGCGATATTGGTATTTATCGCATCACTTCCACCCTTCAATATGACACAGTTGCCGGTTTTAAAGCACAGACCAAAGGCATCTGATGTGACATTTGGGCGCGCCTCAAAAATGATTCCCACAACACCTATTGCAACTCTTCTTTTTCCGATAATAAGGCCATTAGGGCGCTTTGCCATAGACATCACTTCCCCAATTGGGTCTGCAAGCTTTGCTATCTGTCTGAGTCCGTCAGCCATGCCAAGGAGCCTGTCATGGTCAAGCGAGAGCCTGTCAATCATACTCTTTGCCTTCATATTTTCCTCTGCTGTGGCCACATCCCTTTTGTTTGCCTCAAGGATTTCTTTTTCTGCCTTAAGCAGATTGTCCGCTGCATCATTTAATACTTTATTCTTGATATCCGTATCCAGTGTTCCTATCTTTACTCTGGCCTCGTATGCATCCGCACAAATTTTTTCTAAATCATTCATCAATAAACACCTCTCTCTTATCTGTTATCACCCCATCTAAGGGTACGTCATATTCATCTTCAAACGTCATGCTGCTAAGTAACTGGAAATCGTAGCCCACTCCAACTGCCATAACAGTGTCTCTTTTTGTAAAAGACGATAAATATCTGTCATAAAAGCCCTTTCCATAGCCGATTCTGTAGCCGGTATCCGAAAATGCAAGCCCCGGCACTATCATAAGCGCCCTGCCATCCGCCTGCGTATACTCCTTCGTCATATCAGGCTCTTTAATATTAAACGAACCACAATTAAGCTCATCAAGGCTTCTTACCCTGTAAAATGACATTGTATTGCCCGAAACCCTCGGATAATATATCCTTTTTGCCTTGTTTATTAAATAGGTAAAATACTCATCAGTATGCACTTCATTTCTGATCGCTGAATACAAAAGTATGTTGTCATATTCCCTGTCGAGCTCTGATACCATGAGTCTTTTATAAATGTCATGGCTCATACTGCGGCACTCATCAGCACCCAGAAGGCTCCTTTGCTTTTTTAGCCTGCTACGAATTTCTTTTTTTGTTTCCATATTTCTCGCCGAGGTTCTCAACCGAACCGTCATCGTTTACCATATCGATATTGTTGAGCTGGTTTCTTAAATTCTTCTTCACGTTTGCTATATACTCCTTGCGCAAAAGATCCTGCTCTTTTTTCTCTGCCTCAGAAAGTCCCTCTGCCTGTGACTTTCTGTAAAGCTCATTGATTCGCTGTATTTTTTCCTGTGTCATAGCACTCTCCTGATTTCAAATTTATAGCTGATTACTGGCCGCCTGTAGATGTAGGTGCCATCTCTCTTTGTATATAATCCGCAAGCACAAACTCTGCATCCTTTGCCCTGTGGAAAAGTGTTCCTGTATATCTGTCATTCATAATGTCATATAAAATCCCCATATTGCCGCCGTTTGCGATAATCATATCGGCCCCGGAATATGTGGCAATCTTTGCCGCTGTAAGCTTTGTCGCCATGCCGCCGGTTCCGACATCGCTGCCGGTTGATGACTTTGCCATGCCAAGTATTTTCCTGTCAAGCGTATCAACCTCTCTGATAAGCTTTGCATCCGGATTGTCATGAGGATCGTCGGAATACAGTCCGTCTATATCAGATAGCAGTATGAGCAGATCAGCCTTCGTGATCGATGTAACTATAGCAGACAGCGTATCATTGTCACCAAACTGCATCTCGTATGTGCTTACCGTATCATTTTCATTGACAATAGGCACCACGTTCAGATCAAAAAGCTCCTCAAATGTATTCATAACATTGCGTCTGGAAACAGGATTGACTATGGTATTCTTTGTCATGAGCACCTGTCCGGAATTCTGATTATACTCAGAAAAAAGCTTCTGATATGTCATCATCAGCCTGCCCTGTCCCACTGCGGCGCACGCCTGCTTTATTGAAATATCGCTCGGGCGCTCCTTTATGCCTATCACATCACGTCCAACCGCGATGGCGCCGGAGCTTACGAGGCACACATCCATACCGCTGTTTCTGTAATCACATATTGAGCGCACCAGACGCTCCATCTTTGAAAAATTGAGGCTTCCCGTCTCTGCATGTGTCAGCGTCGATGAACCTATCTTTATTACCACTCTTTTATAATTGTCTAAAAAACTCATTTCTATCATCTTTCCTATTGTAAGTCTAAATGCATACATAATTACATTACGCATACATTTACTACTTTACCATATATTCATGCAAAATACAAAATCATTTTTACTACTGTCTCATTTTTTTATTTTGTGTTATTATATTTCTGTTGCTTTCAGCTTTAAATTTTATAAAGCCCGGACGCAAAGTTATATTTATGCTTTTACTATTTAAGCTTTAACTATAAATAATTTACAACCAGGAAATTAATAAAGGATGCATTATGAAAAATAAACTAAAACATCTTGTCCCTGTCCTTTTGGCGCTTGCCACAATAACAGGAAGCCTGTCTGCATGTGAATTAAAGCCCAAGGCTCAGCAGAAGGTTTCCAAACAGGGCTTCTACTTTGACACGATAATACAGATTACGCTTTATGGCACTACCGACGAGAAATACATAGACGACTGCTTTGATATGGCAAAGAAATATGAGGATATGCTGTCAAACACAGTTAGTTACTCAGAGGTGAGCAAAATAAATGACGCTGCCGGCAAAGAATATGTCACAGTAAGCGATGATACACTTGAGCTCATAAAAAATGGCATCGAATACGGCGACACAAGTGACGGCAGGTTTGATATCACTATAGGAAAGCTGTCTGATTTGTGGAATTTTTCCGAAATAGCTGAAAATACCGACTCTAAAGATAATGAGGTGGATGCATCAGTCGTTCCGTCTGATGCGCAGATACAAAGCGAGCTGTCACATGTAAATTACCGCAATATACAGATTAACGGAAACGATGTGATGCTAACCGATTCAAAAGCAAAGCTTGACCTTGGTGGAATCGCAAAGGGCTTTATCGCCGATAAGATGAAGGCTTATTTACAGTCCAAAAAAATCACCTCAGGCATCATAAACCTGGGTGGCAATGTCCTCACTGTCGGTGAAAAATCCGACGGAAGTGATTATACAGTCGGCATACAAAAGCCCTTCGACGAGAGCGGTGAGCCAATATGTACCGTCAAAATCAAGGACAAATCCGTCGTCACCTCAGGTATCTACGAGCGATACTACAGAGTAGATGGCAAGCTATATCACCATATACTGGACACCACAACCGGCTATCCTGTCAAAAACAATCTGTACTCTGTCACCATCATAAGCGACTCCTCCTGCGACGGAGATGCCTTAAGCACCACATGCTTTGCTCTTGGCATTGATAAAGCAAAGGAGCTTATCAATTCCCTTTCCGGTGTTGAGGCAATATTTGTGACAGATGATTATAGCATTATCACGACATCAGATGAGTATAACGTAAGCAAAGAATAGCTGCAAGCTTATAAAAAAGCTGCCACATATCATAATGATATGTGACAGCTTTTATTCATTACAGAATAATCTTCTTTGGACACTTCTCTGCGCAGATTCCGCAGCCTGTACATTTCTCCTGATCAATATAAGCTACATTGTCTACTACATGGACAGCATCTGACGGACAATTCTTCTCGCACAGATGACAACCGATACAGCCCACTGAGCATGCCTTCATGACATCCTTGCCCTTATCCTTTGAGCTGCACTTTACAACGTGCTTTGTGTCATATGGAATAAGCTCGATGAGGTGCTTTGGACAAGCCTCTACGCACTTGCCGCATGCCTTGCATGTAAGCGGATTGACACATGCCACTCCGTCAACCACATGGATTGAATCAAAAGGACATGCCTTCACACAGCTTCCATAGCCAAGGCAGCCATAATTACATGACTTAGGTCCGCCGCCCGGTACAAATGACATGGCAACACAATCCTCTACTCCTGTATAGTCGTAGTCTGTATTTGCTTTGTCGCAGGTGCCGGCGCACTTTACAAATGCAACCTTCTTTACTCCGGCCTCAACCTTTACACCCATAATCTCGCTGACCTTTGCCGCAACAGGGTCTCCACCTACAGGACACTGTCCTACCGGTGCCTCTCCCTTTGCAATGGCGGCAGCAAGTCCGGAGCATCCGGCATATCCACAGCCACCACAGTTGTTGCCCGGAAGCACCTCAAGTATTGCTTCCTCTCTTGGGTCAACCTCTACTTTGAATTTTTCTCCTGAAATACCGAGGAAAAATCCAAGAATTATACCGACAGCTCCAACAACTAAAGCTGCAATAATAATCGCAGTAACATTCATATCACTTTTCCTCCAATCCTATACAGAAACCATTCCTGAGAATCCCATAAAGGCGATAGCCATAAGACACGCTGTAAGAAGCACGATGGCTGTTCCCTGGAAAGGCTTTGGAATATCATTATACTCAATCTTCTCACGTACACCAGCCATAAGCACGATGGCAATAAAGAAACCAAAGGCTGTGGCAAAGCCGTAAACTACACTCTCTAAGATATTGTAGCCCTTTGTTACACTGTTAAGTGCTACACCGAGTACGGCACAGTTTGTTGTGATAAGAGGCAGATACACACCGAGTGCCTTGTAAAGAGGCGGCATCTGTTTCTTTAAGAACATCTCTACAAACTGAACAAGTGCTGCAATTACAAGAATGAACACGATAGTCTGCAAATATGACAGATTAAGCGGATACAGTATAAAATTGTAAATAAGCTGTGTAACGAATGTGGCGATTGTGATAACGAAAATTACCGCACCACCCATTCCTGCAGCAGTTTTTGTGTTCTTTGATACGCCGAGGAAAGGACAGATACCAAGGAACTGGCTAAGTACTACGTTATTAACTATTGCATATGCTACTGCAATGAGCAGTAAATGACCTAATGTACCCATTATTTATCCCCTCCTTCTGTAGTGTTAGGCGCAACAGCGGCCTGTGCTGCTTTTGCTGATGGACATGATGCTCCACAATGTGCACAGTCTCCTGAAAGGCAGCCTGCCGGCTCAGCAAGAGGTGTACCCTTTGCTTCCATCTTTTTACGGATGATATTCATGCCTGCAACGAGGAAGCCAAGTACAAGGAAGGCTCCCGGTGCCATGATAAAGATTGTGATTGGAGTAAACCAGTCACCGAAAATCTTGATGTTGAAGAATGTTCCTGCACCTAAGATTTCACGGATAAGTCCGATGATTGTAAGACCCATGGTAAATCCAAGTCCCATTCCCATTCCATCAAAGATAGACTCTACAGGCGGATTCTTTGAAGCATAGCTCTCGGCACGTCCGAGGATGATACAGTTAACCACGATAAGTGGGATGTATACACCAAGTGCTGCTGAAAGGCTAGGCAGATAAGCCTGCATTAAAAACTGTACTACTGTAACAAGAGATGCAACTATGACGATATACGCCGGCATACGCACTCCGTTAGGAATCACTTTTCTGAAAAGTGAAATCAAAAGGTTTGAACATATAAGTACCACCGTGGTGGAAAGTCCCATTCCAAGTCCGTTTACCGCACTGGATGTAACAGCCAGTGTAGGACACATACCAAGCATAAGTACAAAGGTAGGATTTTCCTTAATGATACCATTATATAAACGCTCTACATATTTGTTCATTAGTTGGCACCTCCCTGTAATTTATTCTGGAAGTAAGTAATAGCTGCGTTGCAGCCGTTGGCCATAGCCTTTGATGTGATGGTTGAGCCTGTGATGGCCTCAATCTCATCATCCTTTGAAGGTGTGGTCTTTACAACGTCGAACTTGTCTACTTTCTTGTTCTCAAACTGCTTGTAGAAATCAGCCTCCTCGGCCTTCATTCCAAGTCCCGGAGTCTCACTGATGCTTGTGATCGAGTAACCGTTTACAGTACCATCATTCTTGATACCTACAGAGAATGTGATACTTCCCTGGCTACCATCCTTGGCTGTAACTGTGATGACATAGCCTAATGCCTCCTTGTTTGAATCAAGGGCAGTCTCAATATCATCGATTGTATCCTTGTAGCCCGCATCAGATACAAGCTTATCAGCTTCATCAGCATCATAATCATATTTCTCAAATGATTTTGCATCCGAAAATACTGCCTGATATGCTTTCTGTGCTGCTGCTTTATTGGCCTTGTCGATAGGCTCTGCCGTGATTCCCTGAACCAGGGCAAGAATAAAACCAAGCACCAGAGTAAAGGCAGTTAAAATCAAAGCGTCATGTACAATACGTTTATTCATTCTTCTTTGCCTCCTTTACCATACCAAAGGCTCTTGGGATAGAAACCTTCTCAATAATAGGAACAAGGCAGTTGCTTAAGATGATAGCAAAGGAAACACCCTCTGCATTGGCACCGAAGCAACGGAATACTCCTGTCAATATACCACAGCAGATACCGAATATTATCTTGCCCATCGGCGTAATCGGGCTTGTGACATAATCGGTCGCCATGAAAAATGCACCGAGCATCAGTCCGCCACCGCAGAGCTCTGCAACAACATAGTTGATATCAAACTGCTGTGCTCCGAAAAGGAACATGAAAACAGCAAATGTAATAATGTAGGATGCAGGAATCTTTAAATCAATGACTCCAAGTAAAATCATGATGATAGCACCTATTAAAATAGCTATAACTGATGTCTCACCAATAGTTCCTGCAGTATTTCCTATAAGCATATCCCTTACATTGACACTTGAAAGCCCCTCATTTTTGATGAGCGCAAGTGGTGTTGCTCCTGAGTATACATCCACACCGTTTCTTGTGACATTGAAATTAGTCATATCAGCCGCAAATGCGATGAGAAGAAAGCATCTTCCACCAAGTGCCGGGTTCATAAAGTTCTGTCCGAGTCCTCCGAACATACACTTGACAATAATGATTGCAAATACTCCACCGAGTACAGCCTCCCACCATGGAAGTGCAACCGGAAGGTTTAGTGCTAAAAGCAGTCCTGTAACAACCGCACTAAGGTCGGTAATTGTGCTCTTTTTCTTAACTATGTAGTCAAACACCCATTCTGATGCCACACACGATGCGATGGTAAGCAGAATGATAAAAAGTGCTCTAAATCCAAAATTGTAAATACCAAAAAGACTTGCCGGGAGTAATGCTATAATGACATAAAGCATTATTCTGTCAGTGGAATCCTTGGCACGTACATGTGGTGATGATGAAACATGAAATAAATCACTCACTTTAATCCACCTCTTTCTTTATTTTTTGCTGGCCTGTTTTCTCTTTTCAGCGAGAACAAGCTTCTTCATTGTCTTAATAGGCTGAGCCACCTGTCTTCTTGACGGACATGCAAATGAACAGCTTCCACACTCAATACACTCAAGTCCGTGCCACTTCTCAAACTCATCCATCTGTCCACGCAAACCAAACTTCGCAAGACGGCTTGGAATGAGCTGCTCAGGACATGCCTCCACGCAACGACCGCAGTTAATGCAGGCCTGTGGCTCAAATGCTGCCACCTCATCATGTGTGAAGCACAGTATTGATGAAGAGGTCTTTGTAGTAGGGATATCAAGACTAAACATGGCAAAGCCCATCATAGGACCGCCTGATATAATCTTCTCCGGCTGGCTCTTAAAGCCACCTGCAGCATCAACCAGCTCCTGATATGAGGTACCGATGCTGTATAAAATATTGGAAGGATTCTTCACAGCATCTCCTGTAACTGTTGAAATACGCTTAAGGACTGGCTGTCCATTCTTTACAGCATTGTATACCGCAATGATTGTCTCTACATTATCAACGATACAGCCTGCATCAGCAGGGAGCATCTTAGAATTGATAGCTCTGCCGGTTGTAGCATAGATGAGCTGTCTCTCACCACCCTGTGGGTACTTTGTCATAAGCGGACAAACCTCAATACGCGGCTCATCCTTCGTGAGCTCTGTGAGCTTTTCGATACAGTCAGGCTTATTATCCTCTATACCAAGAATACCCTTTGCATTGTCAAAAAGCTGAAGTATGATCTTCATGCCGCCAATTAATTCCTCAGGATTCTCAAGCATACGTCTGTAGTCAGATGTGAGGTAAGGCTCACACTCTGCGCAGTTTGCGATAATATACTCAATCTTGTCCGGCTCCTTTGGAGAAAGCTTTACATGTGTAGGGAAACCTGCACCGCCCATGCCGACAACTCCCGCATTCTTGACCTTCTCGATGATTTCTTCCTTTGAAAGCGCAGTGACATCCTCGACGCTCTCATATGTTGTCTCAGTAAACATGCCATCATTTTCGATAACAATACTGTCAACCATATCGCCGACCGCCACACGTCGCTTCTCAATAGCCTTAACTTTTCCTGACACTGATGAATAGATAGGTGATGAAACAAAGCCACCGGCCTCTGCTATCATCTGTCCCTTCAACACAGTGTCACCTACGGCAACAACAGGCTTAGCCGGTGCGCCGATATGCTGCGAAACCGGATATACCATGTCGCCCTTGGGCAAAACTTCTTTAATTGGTGAATCCTTAGACAACTCTTTGCCATCATATGGATGAACACCGCCAATAAACGTTTTATGACCCATTTTTGTGCCCCTCTTTCTTTTAGATTAATAACGTGGAAATGCTATTGCACATTACTGTTCTTATTATACCACTTATGATTTTTAGTTAAATAGTATATTATGTACTTTTTTTAATACTTTATGTTATAATGTTTATACAAATGATATTCAAGGCAGGAATCGAGAAATGAAAATATTTCACAATGAAGAAATTTACATAAAAACCGATAATTTTTCAGACAGCATATTTAAAGAAAACACTATGTTCTTTGATATTGAGACAACAGGCTTTTCACCGGTGAAAGCGATTGTCTACATGATAGGCTGTGCAAGGCGCATTAAAAATCGTATTGTAATAGACCAGTATTTTGCCGAATCTGTCGATGACGAAGCAGCTGTAATTGAAGCCTTCGCAGGAAGTTTGTCAGGTTGCAGCACTATCATATCCTTCAATGGCGTCGGCTTTGATATTCCATTTTTAAAGAATAAATACAAGAAATATAAGCAGGAAGACCCCTTCTGTAATGTGCAGATACTCGATATCTTTAAGGAGCTTTCACCGATAAAGCCTCTTTTGTGCCTCGAAAACTACAAACAAAAAAGCATCGAAGCATTTCTTGGTATAGATAGGGAGGATAAATATTCCGGTGGTGAGCTCATAAACGTTTATTATGAATATCTTGCCCAAAAGGACGATGAAAAGCTATCCCTGCTTTTGACACACAACTACGAGGATGTCCTTGGCATGACAAAGCTCCTTAGTATACTTTCGTATAAAGAATGCATACATGGCATTGCAGACATCACCGGTGTATCCGTAAACCCATATACAGCTTACGACGGCAGTCTGATGAATGAGCTTATCATATCATTTGAAAATAAATTTTCCGTTCCAAAATCTGTAAGCTTCCATGACAATGACATCTATCTGACCATAGGCACTACAAAAAGCTATGTGCGTGCAGAGATATTCGAGGGGGAAATGCGCCATTTCTACAGCGATTACAAAAACTACTACTATCTTCCAAAGGAGGACATGGCCATACACAAGAGTGTCGCAGCATATGTCGACCACGAATACCGCGAAAAATGTAAAGCATACAACTGCTATGTGCGTAAAACCGGTACCTTCATCAGACAGTACTCTGAATTCATGAAGCCCGAGTTTCGATTCGATATAAAGGATAAGTACAGCTATTTCCTGCTGACTGACGATTTTATAAATTCAAAACAGATGGTACTGTCATATGTAAAACACATAACAGACCATCTGTTTAATCTCTGATAAGATATCATGGCTTCCTGAAATAGAAACTGCTTAATCTCTCAAAGCCGAGCTCACGATATGTAGTTATCTGCTCAGTACTGCCTATAAACAGTATTCCCTTGGATTTTAAAGTATTGAAGAAATTTTTGTATATCATATCCTTCGCATCATCGGTAAAATAAATCACCACATTCCTGCACAGGATAAGATCGTAATCCTTTGGATATGAATCCTTCAACAGATTGTGTTCCTTAAAGGTCACACATCGCTTGATATCATCAGATATCTTGTATGAGCCCTCCACCTGGGTAAAGTACTTCTTCTTCAGGTCAGCCGGCACATTTTCTACAGACTTTGCGCTGTAAAGCCCGGCTTTAGCACTCGCAATCACCTGATCGTCAATATCTGTAGCCAGTATCTTTATACGAGACAGTGGAACATGCTTTGAAAAAGCCATGGCAAGCGAATACGGCTCGTCCCCTGTTGAGCATGCCGCGCTCCATATCTTAATCGTCCCTGTATTGTTCTTTAATATCTCAGGAATGACCTCTCTGTCCAAAAAACTCCACTGATCAGGATTCCTGTAGAACTCAGATACATTGATAGTGATAAAATTGATAAACTGTTTAAACTTAGCCTTATCTGCAGAAATCATATCAATGTATGTCTCATAAGAATCAGCCCCATTTTTTTTCGCAAGAGTATCAATACGCCTGCGCATCTGCTTCTCTTTATAATAATTGAGATCTATCTGTGTCAGCCTGTACACTTCCTTTTTAAACCATTCATAATGATCAAACATCACAATCCTCCAATATGTGCCACCCGATACAAATAAAAGCTGCCATATAATTATATATGACAGCTTTAAAATCAAAAACTACTCGTTATCAGAAGCAACCTCATCGATATTTACATCTGCAACATCTGCTCCATCATCCTCTGAATCAAGGAGAGCCTTCATGCTTAAGCTGATTTTCTTATCGTCCTCATTGAACTCAACAACCTTAGCTTCAACCTCCTGACCAATCTTGAGAACATCTGATGGCTTCTCAACATGATCCTTTGAAATCTGTGAAACATGAAGAAGTGCGTCAACACCAGGAGCAAGCTCGATGAATGCACCAAAATCAGTCATTCTGGCTACTTTGCCCTTTACGATATTGCCAGGAGCAAATTTCTCTGTTGCACCATTCCATGGATTCTCGTCATCAAACTTCATTGAAAGAGCAATCTTAGAACCATTGATGTTCTTAACAAATACTCTTACAGTCTGTCCAACAGTGAATACCTTCTTAGGGTTCTCTACTCTGCCCCAAGACATCTCTGAGATATGAAGTAATCCGTCTACTCCGCCAAGATCGATGAATGCACCGAAATCTGTAACATTCTTAACTGTTCCTTCGATTACATCGCCAACGTGAAGATTTGCAAGAAGTTCTTCCTGCTGTTTAGCCTTCTGCTCAACGAGTAATACCTTTCTATTTCCGATAATACGTCTCTTTCTTGGATCGAACTCTGTGATGATAAACTCAATCTCCTGATCCTTGAACTTGTTGAGATCCTTCTCATAAGTATCTGATACAAGGCTTGCAGGGATGAATACTCTTGTCTCATCAACACTGACACATACACCACCGGCTAATACCTGTGTAACTTTTGCCTTTAATACTTCCTGGTTCTCAAAAGCCTCCTCAAGACGCTTGCTGCCCTTCTCTGCCTGAAGGCGCTTGTAAGAAAGGATAACCTGGCCCTCGCCATCGTTAAGCTTAACTACCTTGGCTTCCATCTTGTCGCCAACCTTTACAACAGTAGTAAGATCTACGTTCGGCTCATTTGTGTACTCGTTTCTAGTAATAATTCCGTCTGATTTGTATCCAATATTTAAGAAAATCTCGTCAGGTTTAACATCAATAACGGTACCTTCTACCACTTCTCCATTTCTTATAGTTTTAAAAGATTCTTCCAGCATTTGTTCAAAGCTCATTTCTGACATTCTTTGAAACCTCCTCAATGATATTATTTGGGGTTGAAGCCCCTGCTGTAATACCTACGTTATTGTTGGACCTGATTTGTGTATAATCCATTTCGTCACTTGTCTGTATATAGTAAGTATTTTTGCATTCGTTTTTACATATTTCAAATAGCTTCTGTGTATTGGAGCTGTGCCTGTCGCCTATGACAATCATGACATCTGAGCACTGTGCTACCTTTCTTGCTTCGGTCTGTCTGACCTCTGTAGCATTACAGATTGTATTTAAAACAGTTATATCATAACCTTTTTTTGCAATAATTTCAACTATATCTTGAAATTTATTGTAGTTAAATGTCGTTTGTGACACTATGCATAGTTTTTTTGTACTATTTTTCATGTAATTTTCGGCATCCTCAGGCGAATTTATGATGGTTACATGACATTTTTCGTCTGCCCAACCCTTTATTCCACACACCTCAGGGTGCTTTGGACTGCCGACAATTATAATATCATAGCCCTTTGAGCTGTAATCCTCCACATATCTGTGAATTTTTGATACAAAAGGACAGGTTGCATTAAGCACCTCAAAGCCACAGTTTTTTATCCTGTCATACTCAGCCTTGCTTATACCGTGTGAACGGATAATCATCACACCCTTTTCATGAGAAGAAAGCTCATCGAGATCGTTTATGACGGTTACGCCATTTTTTTCCATATCCTTTACGACCTCATCATTGTGAATAATCGGGCCATAGGTGTATATAGGCACATTTTCCTTTTCAATTGCCTCATAGACCATATTTACTGCTCTCGTCACTCCAAAACAAAAGCCGGCGCTCTTTGCGATAGTAAGCTCTCCCATACGCTATGCCTCTTTCACAAGCTGTTTCATTCTATCTACCACCTCATCGATTGTCATATCAGACGAATCAAGCAGCACAGCATCATCCGCCTGCTTCAAAGGTGATGTCTCTCTTGTCATATCCCTGTGGTCTCTCTCTATAATATCCTTCTCGATTGCATCAATATCGCATTTCTCACCCTTTGCAGTAAGCTCATCGAAGCGTCTCTTTGCACGTACTTTAGAGCTTGCTGTTAAAAATATCTTGACATTGGCATCAGGAAGCACAACAGTTCCTATATCTCTTCCATCCATCACCACATTCTCTCTGGCAGCGAGCTGTCTTTGAAGCTCAACAAGCTTTTCTCTAACTACAGGATAAACACTTGTAGCTGATGCCATATTGCCGACAGCCTCCTGTCTTATAAAGCCTGTGATATTCTCACCATTTAAGATAACCTGCTGTTCACCGTTTTCATAGCTGATTGAAACCTCAACATCCTTACATAGCTTCGTGATGGTGTCAATATCATCCTTGTCCACACCCTTTTGGATAAAATAGTATGCCATGGCACGGTACATGGCACCTGTATCGACATAAATTGCGCCAAGTTCCTTTGCAAGTCTCTTTGCTATAGTGCTTTTTCCGGCTCCTGCCGGTCCGTCAATTGCTATATTGTATCTCATAATTTCTCCTTAAAATATTATTGTTCATCATTTTTATTAAAATCCCAGCTACTCAATTCACTATGCGCATAAATAACTGTTATTATAAGTGTCTCAAAACAGTTTTCCAAATCATCAAACCGCTGCACTTGTTCCTGCCAGATATCCGGTGGACCATGCTATCTGCAGATTAAAGCCTCCCGTATATGCATCCAGATCCAGCACCTCGCCGGCAAAGTAAAGGCCATTCACAAGCTTCGACTCCATAGTGGATGGATTGATTTCCTTCACCTTTATGCCGCCCTTTGTGATAATAGCTTCATTATATCCTCTTGGACCATTAAGAGTGACAGGCAGCTTCTTAAAAAGCATAAGAAGTCTGTTTCTTTCCTCTTTCGATATCTCATTGACCTTCTTATCCGGGTCAATGCCTGAAAGCTCAATTATCACCGGAATCATTTTTGCCGGCAAAAGCTTGTTTATCGAATTCTTAAACTGCTTGTTTTTTGCCTCCTCAAACTCCCTGAGAATCCTCTTGTCCAAGGCCTCCTGTGTGAGAGCCGGCTTCAAATCAATATACATGTCAAGCGGCTGCTTAATAAGGCTTTGCTTAATTGATGCACTCGCAGACAAAATCATAGGGCCGCTGACCCCGAAATGCGTAAAAAGCATCTCTCCAAAATCCTCATAAAGCTTCTTTTTACCACTATATATGGAAATAGCCGTATTTTTAAGTGAAAGTCCCTGAAGACTCTTTACCCACTCTTCCTTTACATTAAATGGCACAAGTGACGGTGTGCACTCTGTCACAGTATGACCTGCATCCTCTGCCATTTTGTAGCCATCACCTGTAGAGCCTGTAGAAGGATATGAAAGTCCTCCTGTGGCAACAATGACTGCATCAGCATCCATTTTGGTGCCATCCTTTAATATGACACCTGTTATTTTTAATTCAGGCTTTTTATCACTAGCTTCCTCATCTGCCCTAGTATCAGTGATTTTCTCATAGCACAGCTTCGATACCTCCGTATGAAGCAATACCTCCACTTTCTTTTCCTTCAAAGCTCTCTGTAAAGCAAAAATCACATCCGACGACTTATCAGATACCGGAAATACACGATTGCCACGCTCCACCTTTACAGGCATGCCATGACTCTCAAAAAAATCAATCACTCTGCTGTTGTCAAAGCCATAAAAAGCGCTGTACAAAAACTTACTGTTGCTCTTTACATTTAAAAAAAGCTCCTCGACATCGCACGCATTGGTCAGGTTGCATCTGCCCTTGCCGGTTATATATATTTTCTTCCCAAGTTTTTCATTTTTTTCAAGAAGCGTAACCTTATTTCCTGCGGCTGCAGCAAAATATGCTGCAAGCATTCCGGCGGCTCCGCCACCTACCACAATAATTTTCTTACTCATCCTGCGAATCCCCCAGCTTAGCGTAATGTACCTTTATAGAGTCATCAATGTAATCAATCTCATCATTCTCGTACACCTGATACTCATTCCATATATCCTCAAGCTCTGTCAGTGTCTTTGCGACAATACTCTGCTTTTTCATGCAAAGAGCCACAATCAGGGCATTGATGACAGAAAGCGGAGCAACAAGTGAATCAACTATAGAAGCCATATCACTGTCGGCAATCAGATTGCATGAAGAATACAGATTCATCGGTGAATGAATGCTGTCTGTGATAGTGATAACCTTTGCACTCCTGTTGTTGGCAAATTCCAGTGCCTTAAGAGTACGCATAGAGTAACGTGGAAAGCTGATGCCGATAATCACATCTTCCTTGCCAATACGCACCATCTGCTCAAAAAGCTCGCTAGAGCTGTTTGTCGTAAGCAGACACACATCCTCAAACATCAGATTCATATAAAATGCAAGAAAGCTTGCAAGAGGTGCACAGCTTCTGATTCCGACAATATAAATTTTCCTTGACTGTAAAATAGTATCTACCGCCAGGTCAAATGCATCCGCATCAATTTTTTCCAGAGTGGTCTTAATCTTGTCACGATCAGACTGCAGTACAGTCTCAAGAATCTGTGACTGGCTGATACGCCCATATGTGACCTCCATTCGCTGAACCGAATTGAGCTTGTTCCTTACAAGCTCCTCGAGTGCCTTCTGAAAATCGGGATATCCCTTATATCCCAGCGATGTAGCGAACCTGACAACCGTAGACTCAGAAATTCCTACCGTTTCGCCCATCTTAGCCGCTGTCAGAAAGACAGCCTTATCATAATTATCAGTTATGTATGTAGCAAGCAGCTTGTGCCCCTTGCTCATCGTACTGTATTTAGCATTTATCCTGTTAAGTAAGTCGTTAGTATTTGACATCTTATACTCCTGAGCTTTCCCGTTTATGGCTGTGCTTCACACATTTGTGTGACCTGCAGCAATTTTTCATACCTTAAAATATTATCACTTTTTTCCTCTATATGAAAGAGCGAATTTATATTTTTTGCCACACAATATAAAAAACAGGCCCGGCAAAGCCGGACCTGTTTGAAATCCAAAAGCATGAATTATATTTTTAAATACTATACAGGATAAGCCTTATTCTCAGTATCAGCGGCCTTTGCATCAACACCTGTCTGCTGTGCCTGTCTGTACTTGAAGAAATCAGTAGCAACCTGTGGGAAGAGAGCATAAGAAAGAACATCCTCATCCTGCTGTTTCCACTGCTTCATCTCAGCCTCAATCTTGTCAAGCTCTGGCTCAAGAAGATCTGCCGGACGACATGTGATGGCATTCTTCTTATCATCACCAAGAACCTTGTCAACAACCTCTGGGTTGAAAGGCTTAACTGTCTGACCATACTTACCAAGAAGGATATCCTTAGTCTCCTTAGTAGCAACCTTGTATCTCTCGCCCATGAGTACGTTAAATACAGCCTGTGTACCAACGATCTGTGAAGATGGAGTTACAAGTGGTGGCTCACCGAGGTCTTTACGCACACGAGGTACCTCTGCGAGAACCTCCTCGTACTTGTCCTCTTTGCCCTGCTCCTTGAGCTGTGAGATAAGGTTTGAAAGCATTCCTCCAGGAACCTGATAACGGAGAGTATTGATATTTACTCCGAGTACCTTTGGGTTCATGAGACCTGAAGCTAAAGCTTCCTCTCTCATTGGTCTGAAGTAATCAGCAATCTCACTTAAGAGATTAAGATCAAGACCTGTATCAAACTCTGTGCCCTTGAATGCCTCAACCATAACCTCTGTTGCAGGCTGGCTTGTTCCAAGAGCGAATGGTGACATAGCTGTGTCAATGATATCAACTCCGGCCTCAACAGCCTTCATGTATGTCATTGAAGCAACACCTGATGTGTAGTGTGTATGAAGCTCGACAGGAAGGCTTGTAGAATCCTTTAAAGCCTGAACAAGCTCTGTAGCCTTTGCAGGAACTAAAAGACCGGCCATATCCTTGATACAAAGTGAGTCAGCACCCATGTCCTCAACTCTCTTTGCCATATCCATCCAGTAGTCAAGTGTGTAAGCATCTCCAAGTGTATATGAAAGAGCTACCTGGGCATGTCCCTTTTCCTTGTTACATGCTGTAACTGCTGTCTGTAAGTTTCTGATATCATTTAAGCAGTCGAAAATACGGATGATATCGATTCCGTTTGCGATTGACTTCTGAACGAAATACTCAACAACATCATCTGCATATGGACGATATCCTAAGATATTCTGTCCACGGAAAAGCATCTGGAGCTTTGTATTTTTGAAGCCGTCTCTTAATTTTCTGAGACGATCCCATGGATCTTCCTTTAAGAATCTAAGGCAGGCATCAAATGTTGCACCACCCCAGCACTCTACTGCGTTGTATCCAACCTTGTCCATTTTGTCAACGATTGGAAGCATCTGCTCTGTTGTCATTCTGGTTGCAATCAGTGACTGATGTGCATCACGAAGAACAGTTTCTGTTATTTTTAATGGTTTCTTTACCACTTCTGACATGATTAATCCTCCTTAATTAAATCTAAATACCGAATATAGCCATGAAGCATCCGGCCGCTACGGCAGTTCCAATAACACCGGCTACGTTAGGTCCCATAGCATGCATAAGAAGGAAGTTTGTTGGATCCTCTTCTGCACCGACCTTCTGAGATACACGGGCAGCCATAGGAACAGCGGATACACCGGCTGAACCGATAAGTGGATTGATCTTGCCTTTTGTAAAGAAGCATAAAAGCTTTCCAAAAAGTACTCCGGCAGCAGTTCCCACCATGAATGCAATAAGACCAAGGATAACGATCTTGATTGTGCTCATATTAAGGAATGACTCTGCGCTTGTAGAAGCACCTACTGATGTACCGAGTAAGATAACTACAATGTACATAAGGGCGTTGCTTGCTGTCTCCTGAAGCTGACGTACTACACCAGACTCACGGAAAAGGTTTCCAAGCATGAGCATACCAACGAGTGGTGCTGTAGTTGGAAGCAGTGTACAAACAACGATAGTAACTACTACAGGGAAGAGAATTCTCTCAAGCTTGCTTACAGGACGAAGGTTCTGCATCTTGATTGCACGCTCTTTCTTTGTAGTAAATAATTTCATAATTGGCGGCTGGATGATAGGTACTAATGCCATGTACGAGTACGCTGCCACGGCGATAGGTCCCATCAGACCTGTCTGACCTAATTTTCCGGCAAGGAAAATAGATGTAGGTCCGTCAGCTCCACCGATGATAGATACGGCTGCTGCTGCCTTGTCATTAAATCCGAGAAGGATTGCAAGGAAATAAGCTCCGAAAATACCAAACTGTGCTGCAGCTCCGAGTAAGAAGCTGATAGGGTTTGCGATAAGCGGACCAAAGTCTGTCATAGCTCCGACACCGAGGAAAATCAGTGAAGGAAGAATTGACCACTCATCAAGTGTATAGAAATAATAAAGTAAACCACCTACTCCATTGCTTGAGTGCTCTGGACTTACAATAATATCAGGATAGATATTAACAAGGAGCATACCAAAAGCAATAGGTACTAAAAGTAAAGGCTCAAATCCTTTTTTAATAGCCAAAAACAGGAATACACATGCTACGGCAATCATAACATAGTTTCCGACTGACAGATTAAAAAAGGCAGTCTGATGTAGGAGGTTTGAAAGTGTTTCACCTACGTAACTCAAATTAGTTTACCTCCTGGAATTAGTTTAATGTTGCAAGTAATGCACCTGACTCTACTGAATCACCAACAGCAACATCAATGCTTGCTACTGTTCCATCCTGTGGTGCAACAACAGGTGTCTCCATCTTCATGATCTCAAGAATAAGAAGTGTATCACCCTTCTTTACTGCATCGCCAACCTTAGCCTCGAGCTTAAATACCTTTCCGGCAGCTCCGGCCTCAACCTTGATGCTTCCTGCTCCTGCAGGTGCAGCAGCCTTTGGTGCAGCGGCAGCAGGTGCTGCAGCTCTTCTAGGTGTGCTTGCTGTGCTAGGTGTGCTTCCTGTCTCTTCTACTGTAACATCGTAAACATTTCCGTTAACGGTAATTGTATAGTTTTTCATCTCAAATGTCCTCCTAAATTATCTTCTATTGATTGAACGGACTACAAAGCCCTCTGTTGTAGTACCCTCGCTTGCTGCTATAGCTGCTGAGATAACAGCTACAAGCTCTGTATCATCTGTAAGGTCTGCAGCAGGTGCAGCTGCAGCAGTCTCTTTCTTTTCAGGCTCGCTCTTTGCTTCTGCCTTCTTTGGCTTATTGCCGATAAGAGCAATAAACTTGAAGCAGTAAATGATAAGAGAGATAAGAATAAGTACACAGAATACAATACTCATTGAAATTACTGTGTTCTGTCCTGCCTTAGCAAGCTTCTGCCCCATTGTCTGAACAGGAGTAAGTGAGATACCTGTTACCTCCATGGTAACCGAATCATATACTAATTCGTATGTTACATCCTGCTTGCCAAATGTAAGTGTCATATCGGTAGTGAGTGTACCACCTGACTTGGTTACTGTAAAATCCTTGCCATTAGTTGCATCCTTTACGTCTCCGTATTTGTCAACCAGATCAAGCCATGATGAAACAGCATCAAGCTCAGCGTCGATATTTTTCATTGAAACGCTTGCTCCCGACTGTCCGAGTGTGTTGTAAACAACCTCACCCTCTGTCATGCCTGTCTTCTCCTCAACTTCCTTGACACTCTTCTCATAGTTGTCATAACCGCCACAATTATCTACGAGCGCAATGTAGTTCTGGATATTGCCAAGGCTGTCTGTTGCCTCAGTATGAAGCTCGTCTGTTGTGTATCCGCCGTATGTCTTTTCGGCATTGTCAGAGCCACATGCTCCAAGCATACATACAATCATAAGAAGGCTAAGGATATATGTTATTTTTTTCTTCATAACAAAATGCGCCTTTCTATTATTTAGTTCCGTGTTTCTTCTCTGGTGCATCTACATATTTGGTGTAAAGCATCTCAAAAGCACCTACAAGATATTTTCTTGTGTCAGCCGGATCAATGATGAGATCTACATATCCTCTGGCTGCTGCTGATGAAACAGAAGACTGAAGCTTCTCATAATCAGCTGCCTTCTCATCGATTTCCTTTGCATCAGCGCCCGGATACATAATCTCAGCTGCAATCTTTGAATCCATCATACCAATCTTTGCATCAGGGTATGCATAAACCATATCAGCTCCGATTGACTTAGAGTTCATTGCAACATATGCGCTTCCGTAAGCCTCGCCTGTAATCAGGTTAACCTTTGGACATGTTGCGCTTGAGAATGCATATGTCATTCTGGCAAGAGCCTTTGCAAGCTTCTTCTCAGAGCACATGCAGTTCTTGAATCCGTTTACATTTGTAAGTGTAAGTACAGGAATTGAGAAAGCATCACAGAATGATACAAACTCAGCTGCTTTGTTGCAGCCCTTTGCAGTAAGAGAGAGTGCAAACTCCTCTGCCTTCTTGCCCTCAGCATCATATACTGTGCTGCAGTTTGCAACTGCACCGACTGTCATGCCGTTTAATTTAACAAAACCTGTAACCATATTCTTGGCAAAGTCTTTCTTTGTCTCAAAGAATACATGATCATCAGAAAGCTCTGATAAGAGGAATCTTGGATCAGCCTTCATATCAGCCATGCTGTTACATGCTCTGTTGAGATCATCCTCACATGAGTCTGTGTATACATCTCCCTCGTTGTTGAGCGGAAGCATGCTGACAAGAGCTCTGATATCAGCGATAATATCATCCTCTGAACCGATTCCGTCTACACATCCATTGTTCTCACTCTGGAATGAAGCTGCTGCTGTATCGCATTTCTCAACACGGTTACCCTCTATTGCATCAGGAGTATTAACAAACATTCTGCCCTTAGACTCTTCGATATAAGCGAAATCACAAAGAGCCGGTACTACAGAAAGTCCGCCACCACAATTACCGAATACACCACAAATCTGTGGAATAACGCCACTTGCTGCAACTTCCTTGGCGTAGATAAGACCAAATCCGTCTAAAGCATCAACTGACTCCTGAAGTCTGATACCACCGCAATCGATAAATCCGATAACAGGTGCGCCCATTTTCATGGCCATATCATATACAGAAGCAATTTTCTTTGCATGCATCTCGCCGATTGTTCCGTTAAGAACTGTTGCATCCTGGCTGTAGATAAATACAAGATTTCCATCAATCAGACCGTGTCCGATAATAACACCATCTGAAGGAGCTTTTGCTGCAGTAAGGTTAAAATCTGTACTGCGAGCTGTCACAAGAGAACCAATTTCCATGAAACTGTTCTCGTCGACTAACTTAGCAATACGCTGCATTGCCAAGCTTTGATTGTTACTACTCATTTTATATCCTCCATCTATAAAAAAATAAAATTTTTCGCTAGTATGATAATAGACTATTTCTAATTTTTTTTCAACTAATTTGTTAAATTTTTAACCTTTATTTTTGTTTAGAAAAAATTTCCTATATTAATTGTAAAATTCTTGAGAAAATTCTTGCAAATTTTCTTATTCTTCTTGTTATTTTCTATATATTTTAAGTTAATTGTTTTTCTATCCTCTTTTTTTACCGCCGGAGTTTCTTTTCCTGCTGCCTGTTTATCCGTTGTCTGTGTATCACCGGTCTGTTGTGTTGTTACACAAGCAGCATCACAGTAAGAATCTTCGGCAGCATCTGAAACCGCATACTCCACCAGACTCTTTGCATCAGCCCACTTATAGTTTTTATTGTTTGGCCACCCACAGCCCAAGAGAGAAAGGCACATTCTCCTTCCATCCTTTTCAATTGCTGCGACATAGCAGTAACCTGCCTTTGTGGTAAAGCCGGTCTTTCCCGATATGCAGTAGTCCGTCTCCTTAAGGAGCCTGTTGTGATTGCTAAAAACCATCTGACCTTCCTTTGTCTCAAATGTGTACTGCATAGTCTGTGTTATCTCAAGAAACTGTGTTGATTTTGGTGATTTCCACGCACAATAAGACATTATAACACACAAATCTCCCGCCGTGGAGTGGTGAAAGCTTATATCATTCTCAGCATCCAGCCCGTTTGGTGTAATAAAATACGTGCCAAGGCACCCTATCTCATTTGCTTTTTCATTCATAAGCTTTGCAAAGCCCTCCGTCGAGCCGCCCACATGCTCCGCAATCGCATAGGCACAGTCATTGAACGACTCAAGCATCATACCATAGAGTAAATCCTTCATATTATAGCTGTTCCCTGCCACAAGTCCAAGCTTGACCTCAGGCTGTGATGCAGCATTTTGTGAAATCGTAACAGTATCATTTATATCAGCTTTTTCAAGTGCCACAATGCACGTAAGAATCTTCGTGGTGCTGGCATTTGCCATGCTGTCTCTCATGTTTTTACCATATATAAACGTCTCGTCATCCGCATCATATAATGCCGCTGAAACAGCATGAAGCCTGGGCTCATTTACGGCTTTGTCAGTATTCTTAGCAACAGTATTTTCAGCTGCCATAAACACACTTTTCTTTTCAAGACCGGGCATTTTTTGCTTTTCTATCGTCTTAAAATCAAGCAAACAGCTGACAGTACAAACCAACACACAAATGAAAACCATTAAAGCTATTTTCGACTTATATTTTCTAAAAAAAATAATCATATAATTACCTCCATCGGTAATATATATGATTATTTGCATGTCCTTATTATATGAAATGGCAGCTTACGCAATACACCTGCACTACACATCAAGCTTCACGTGCATTTCTTCCTCTGCCTCCTGCTTAAACTCCTCAACCTGCACAGGGCTTAGTACCGGCAGCTCGTCGATAGACGAAACCCCAAAGCTCCTTAGAAATTCCTCTGTGGTACCAAACAAAAGCGGTCTTCCCGGAGCATCAAGCCTTCCAAGCTCCTGCACCAGATTGTACTCGACAAGCTTGCTTACAGCATGTTCACTTGACACCCCTCTGATTTTTTCTATTTCTGCCTTTGTTACAGGCTGCTTGTACGCTATGATTGAAAGAGTCTCTAAAAGCACATCCGTAAGCACCCTCTTCTTAGGCTGCTTTGCAATGCGGATGAGATATTCATACATCTGTGGCTTTGTACACATCTGATAAGCACCATCAAGCTCTATGATATTCATACCTATATTTGAAGAGCTTCTATACTCCTTAATCAGCTCGTCAAGCAGCTTTTTTGTTTCTTTTTCATTTAATTGTATTGCATCGGCTATCCTTCCAAGCTCCACGGATTCTCCCATGGTAAATAAAATAGCCTCTATTGCAGCTTTATAATTCATATATCCTCAACCCCTCTTTATGCAGCAATTCTTGACTCAATCCGGATATCATCAAAAATATGCTCCTGAACGATAGTTAATTTGCCGGTCTTCATAAGCTCCAGTATGGCAAGAAATGTAACTATGACTTCCACTTTGCTTGACGATGCAGTAAGCATCCCTCTGAAGCTGAAGTGCTTGTGTGAGGCAGCATAGTCTGTCAGAAAGTCCATCTTTTCCTCTAAGGAGACCTCTTCCTTTTCAATCTTTCCAAACTTCGAACGGACCTTATCTATCTTTTCTTCCTGTCTCTTCATTATACCTTGAAAGATTCTGTTTAAATCAGAAAGACGGATATCTCCGACAAGCTCCTCAAGATTAACAGGCTCCTCATATGCAAGGACCTCATCAGGTATGTCCTTCTTCTTATACCACACCTTGCCGGCATCCAGCTGGCGATCCTTAAGCTCGTTTGCCATGCACTTGTACATCTTGTACTCAAGCAGCTGCTGCACAAGCTCTGCTCTTGGATCTTCCTGCTCCTGCTCTTCTTCCTCTTTCTTTGGGAGAAGCATCTTTGACTTTATGTCGAGGAGCGTAGCTGCCATCACGAGAAACTCGCTGAGCGTGTCCAGGTTATCCTTTTTCATCTGATTCACATACTCCATGTACTGCGCTGTAATCTCGACAATCGGGATATCATAAATATTTACTTTATTTTTCTCTATCAGGTATAAAAGCAGATCAAGCGGTCCCTCAAACACCTGAAGCTTAAAAGTCATATCCATAATTTGCTCTCCGTTAATCCTTCAAAAACTGTGCCATAACGTAATTGGCTACATCCTTTCCTCTCTCCGATAAATAGATATGCCCGGCCTTTACCACGAGCAGCTCCTGTTTTTTCAGGCTGTCTATCGTATCCTTGTAGATTGCATCTATCGAAATACCAAATGCCCTCTCAAAGGCTTCTCTTGTGACCCCCTCATTCATACGAAGTCCAAGAAACATAAACTCCTCCATCTGTCCCTTTTTGTCTATAACATCAGCTGCCACATGCAGATTGGCCTTAAATATATCATCACCCACATCATGTATATGACGGCAGCGCGACAGATATTCATCCATATCGGATGTATTGGTATATCTGACATTTGATATAAGCGATGCCGCCCCTATTCCAAGTCCTAAATAGTCAGCTCTGGTCCAGTAGCCTATATTATGGCGGCACTCCATACCTCTTTTAGCATAGTTAGATGTCTCATACTGCCTGTAGCCGGCATCCATAAACGCCTTCTGTCCCGCCTTTTCCATATCATATAACTCGTCCTCATTAGGCAGAAACTCCGTTCCCATGCCCGCCTCCTGGCGCACCATGTCAAACTTGTACTTTTCATAGAAAGGAGTACCCTTTTCCACTATAAGAGAATACGCCGATATATGATCCGGATGAAGCCTTATAATCTTGTTTACCGTCGCCATATACTGTGACGCTGACTGTCCCGGCAGACCATACATCAAATCTACATTGATATTTTTAAAGCCCACATTTCTGGCCACCTCATAATTCGTCACAAACTGTTCAAAGGTATGTATACGCCCGAGCAGCTTAAGCTCATCATTATTTGCCGACTGCAGTCCTATTGACAGGCGGTTGATTCCCGCATCCCTGTATGCTAAAAGCTTTTCCCTGCTAAGCGTACCGGGATTGCACTCTATGGATATCTCAGCATCAGGCAGCACATTAAAGCAGTCAAACACACCCTCCATCAAAGCAGCAATCCACTGCTCATCTATAGAGCTTGGTGTACCTCCTCCGATATAGACAGACGACACCTGATAGTTCTTCATAAGCGGGCCGTAAAATATCATTTCCGCCATAAGCCCCTTGACATAGCGAAGCTTTGCATCATCGTCTGCGGGAAATGATAAAAAATCACAATATTCACATTTTCTCACACAAAATGGTATATGAATATAAATCTCAAGATTCTTCATATGTGCGATTACTCCTCATCCAGCTTAAGCACACTCATGAATGCCTCCTGTGGTATCTCTACATTGCCCACCTGACGCATCCTCTTCTTTCCTTCCTTCTGCTTCTCAAGCAGCTTCTTCTTACGTGAAATATCACCACCGTAGCACTTGGCAAGTACATCCTTGCGAAGCGCCTTAACAGTCTCTCTTGCTATAATCTTGCCACCGACTGCTGCCTGAATAGGTATCTCAAACAGATGCCTTGGTATCTCACCCTTAAGCTTCTCGCACATCTTACGGCCTCTTTCGTATGCACTCTCCTTGAATACGATAAATGAAAGTGCATCGACCATTTCCTTATTGATTAAGATGTCAAGCTTGACAAGCTCTGAGCGCTCATAATCCTTCATCTCATAGTCAAACGAAGCATATCCCCTCGAGCGTGACTTTAAAGCATCAAAGAAATCATAGATAATCTCATTTAATGGCAAGTCGTACTTTATGAGAGCTCGTGTTTTTTCGATATACTCCATGCTGATATAGACTCCTCGTCTCTCCTGGCACAGCTTCATAATCGCACCGACATAGTCACTTGTGACCATAATCTCTGCAGATACGTATGGCTCCTCCATATACTCAATCTCTGACGGATCCGGCATATTTGAAGGGTTGGTCAAATCTATCACCTCACCGCTTGTCTTGTGAATCTTGTAAATAACACTAGGTGCAGTGGTAACGAGATCAAGATCAAACTCTCTCTCCAGTCTCTCCTGAATAATTTCCAGATGTAAAAGACCAAGGAATCCGCATCTGAAGCCAAAGCCAAGTGCCAGTGATGTCTCAGGCTCAAACTGTAATGAAGCGTCGTTGACCTGCAGCTTTTCAAGCGCATCCCTTAAATCAGGATACTTTGCACTGTCTGCAGGATAAAGACCACAGTAAACCATAGGGTTGACCTTCTTATAGCCCGGAAGCGCCTCATCGCACGGTCTGTCAACGAGTGTAACTGTATCACCCACACGTGTATCCCTGACATTTTTGATGCTGGCCGCAATGTATCCAACCATACCGGCCGAAAGTTCATCACATGGTATAAACTGGCCTGCGCCAAAATAGCCCACCTCTGTAACCACATCAGATGCACCTGTAGCCATCATCTTTATTGTGTCTCCTACCTTTACAGAACCCTCTCTCAGTCGGCAGAAAATAATGACTCCCTTATAAGAATCATATGTTGCATCAAATATAAGTGCTTTAAGCGGTGCATCTTTATCGCCTGTTGGTGCCGGAATCTTTTTTACAATCTGCTCCAGCACCTCCTCTATATTGAGTCCTGTCTTTGCGGAAATACGCGGTGCATCCATAGCTTCAATACCGATAACGTCCTCAATCTCCTGTGCCACCTCATCCGGGCGCGCACTCGGCAGATCCACCTTATTTATAACAGGAAATACATCTAGGTCATGATCCAGTGCAAGGTAAACATTTGCAAGTGTCTGTGCCTCAACCCCCTGGGCCGCATCCACTACAAGTATAGCTCCGTCACATGCCGCAAGACTCCTTGATACCTCATAGTTAAAATCCACGTGTCCCGGTGTATCTATCAGATTAAAAATATACTCTTCGCCATCCTTTGCGGTATATATAATACGGACTGCCTGAGACTTGATTGTGATACCACGCTCTCTCTCTAAATCCATATTGTCGAGCACCTGAGCCTGCATCTCCCTGCTGGTAAGTGTGCCTGTTTTTTCTATAATTCTGTCCGCGAGTGTAGATTTACCGTGATCAATATGGGCAATAATACAAAAATTGCGGATTTTGCTCTGATCTATTGACATATGTCCTCCTAATGCTTTCAATAACTCATCAAAGTTTATCAGATTTGTGAAATAAAGTCTATATTATTTTAACACTTTATCAAGTATATCTGCAAGTGGTTCCATTGCATTGTACGCCTCTTCCTTAGTATTTGTCTGCGCTCCCACCTCCACGAGCAGCGATTTCGGACACAGATGCATATTATATCTGTAGCCCTTTAAGTATATGCGCCTTGCAAGCCCCGGATAATACTCATTCGCCATGAGCTGCAGCTGAAATGAAAATGCCAGATTGTCACCCAGATACTCATTTGGCAGACTATTAATCGGTCCCCTTGCAGCAGTGCGGCACAGCCCGTTAAAAAACATAATCTGTGCCATAGGCTTTCCATCTATTGTGGCAGCGAGCCTTGTTGTCTCAGCCACTCCATCCCTGTGCAGGTCAATAACCACCTTTATAGACGGATTTTTCTCAATAATCTCTGTAATCTCAGGAAGTGAATTAGAATACGCATGGTCGCGGTCATTCACATCATACTGCCCCTTGTGATGCAGCACATTGTAGCCGTATTTTTCCCTCAAAAGTGATTCAAGCCTGTCACCCACTCCTACTACGGTCTCTGTCTCTGATGTATCAAGTGAATCACTGTACCCTTCCTGCGAATGTGTATGGTATATGAGTATATCAGGACCGTCGCCTGACTTTTCTATAGACATATCGCGCCCAAGCAAAGCCTCCTCACACAGCTCATCGGCTCCTATATATGTAGTCTTGTCCACCTGATAATAGTTTTTTACCAGATTGTCAAAGCTCATATCTACCTGCGGCATTTTCACGTTCTGCTGCTCCTTGAACTCTGCCAGCTCACCGTTTTTTTCAGCTTCATCAACAAATGCCAGCTGGTCGGTATCCGGCAGCATATTGTTCCTGACACTTGCATTTTCATTTTCCATCGCAGCAAGCTCCTCATATGAGAGAATACCTCCTGCTGTATCCTCATCCTCAACAATACGCAGCTCCTTCTTTTTTGAATCGTTACACTCCTTGTCAGAATATGTAAGGTGCGGAAATTTTTCTTCCACGAACTTCTTTCCCACACCATCACCGCAAAACAGCATAGACGCAATATATATAAATGCTATAAGCACAATCATTTTTTTCTTCACAATATCATCTCCCATCTAAAGCATCAGGCAGCCCCTGCTACATAAAGCTTATGCGGCTGGCTCTAATGATATTCGAAGCAATAAAATTATTCACTATAGTCATCATATTCATCGTTTGAAAAAGCCATATTTATGCCCTCAGACAAAAGCCCTGCCAGTCTCTTAACAGTCTCGTCAATATCCTTCGGCGTCACAAACATGCCGTTTAACTTAGGCGACATAAGCTTTGCGGTGTTCTCCCGGCTGGCATTTACCGCATCTGAAACAATAGTCACCGCATCAATGACTGTCGGAATACCAATTGCGATAACAGGCACTCCGAGATTGCCATGGTTAATACCGTCCCTGTGGTTTCCTACCCCGCTTCCTGGCACTATGCCTGTATCCGTCAGCTGTATGGTACAGCCCAGCCTCTTTGTACTGCGTGCCGCAAGCGCATCAATTGTCACAACAAAATCAGGCTTCACCTCGCTCACCACACCCTTTATTATCTCAAGGCACTCCATGCCTGTCTGAGCCATCACGCCAGGCACCAGGCCACACACACTGTTTACATTCTCGTTGCTAAACGCATACCTGCCATATTCCTTTACTATATGGCGGGTGATAAACAAGCTGTCAACGCATCTTGGTCCAAGCGCATCAGGAGTTACATTTCTGTTTCCAAGCCCGACAACAAGTGCCGCATATATACGCTTGTCACAGACAGCCTTTACAAAGCTCTTAAGCTCTCTTGAAAGCTCCCTCGTCACAGCCTGACAGCACTCCTCATCTCCCTCGGACAGCATAGCAGCCTCAATTGTCACATATTTTCCTTTAGGACGGCCTGTAGCCCTGACTGCATTTTCTGAGTCAATTGTCACTACACTGACTATGATTCCATTATCCAGCTTTTTTTCAGAGAAATTCACACCTCTCATATCTGTGTTTGCCTTTTTAAGGCTCTCCTGCGTCTCAAGCGCCAGATCAGTTCTTGCACACCATTTATCAGCCGACAAATCAATACACCTCCCCTGTATGATATTCCAAAATCACATATATGTTAATTTTTTGCAATTTTTTTCAAAATATGTATTGACAGAGCAGAAAGGTTGACATATTATATTCTAGTATGTTTGTGCCAAAGCGTCCGTGTCTGTTTTGGCATACATTAGATTAAATATTTGGAGGTGTACGAGTTGGCTAACATTAAATCAGCAAAAAAGAGAATTTTAGTAACAGAAACTAAGGCTGCAAGAAATAAAGCAATCAAATCAGGAGTTAAGACAGCAATCAAGAAGGTTGAGGCTGCTGTAGCTGCAAATGATAAGGCTGCTGCTGAGGCTGCATTAAAGGATGCAACTTCTGTTATCGCAAGCGCTGGTTCAAAGGGTATCTTCCACAAGAACAACGCAGCCAGAAAAGTATCTCGTTTAACAAAGCTTGTTAACGGATTAGCTTAATTACTATATAGCAATAAATAATAAACCCATCGGTGCCGTCATACCGATGGGTTTTTTTATTTGCTTTTTTGTATATTTGCGTTATATCATTTACTGCCTGTCGCATGAGTGCCGGTCATATCTGCAGAGTACTGCACTATAAAAAGCTCCACAGCCATCTGGTCATTCATCCTGCCGGTCTTCACAGCCTCCTCATATGCCACACCGTCTCTCACAGCCCTCTTTAAATCATCCAGCGAATATGCCCTGCACTGCGCCTGATATTTGCGCACCGCCCACTCCGGACATCCGGCCTTTGATGCTATATCCTTGTTGCCAAAGCCCTTATTTGTCATGGCTTTCACATTCATCAGTATATTGAACTGGCGCGATATAAGATACATAATACGCATGGCCGGCTCTTTAAGTGCCAGCAGATCGTAATACAGCTCAAGCGCACGCTTTTGTTTGTGTGATGCAATCGCATCAACCATCTCAAACACCTTGTTTGTGATCTGCTCTGTCGTTACAGTCTCAACATCCGAAAGCTCAATCACGTCCTTGTCCATACAGTAGCACAGCAACTTCTCAAGCTCCTTGTCGATATTTTCCATATCTGTACCGGTTTTTTCTATAAAGCTGTTGTAGGCAGCCTGACTCATGCCCTTTCCATCTTTTCTAATCCTCATTCCTATCCATCTGGCAAGTGTCTCATCCGTCTGTTCCTTGAACTCCACAGGATTACCGCATTTGGCTGCCGCCTTATAAAGCTTTGAGCGCTTATCAACGCTCTCCTCAACAAATATAAAGTGCGTGCTCTCAGGTGAATTCTTTAAATACTCTCCAAGCTCATCGCCTGCCTTTGAAAAAATGCCTGCATCCTCTATAAGAATCACTCTTTTATCCGCAAAAAACGGAAGTGTCTCCGCCAGGTCAATTATCTCCTTCTGGTTGATTCCATCTCCCTCAAACGATGAAAAGTTCATGCTGTCGCCCTCATTTACCATAGCCTTTATCAGCTTGTCCCTGTACTGTTTTATGAGGTATCTCTCCTGTCCATACAGCAGATAAACCTTTTTGAAATCTCCTGCTTTTATATCATTGTCTATTGTTTTCATATATAGTACTCTCTTTATACTTAATCTGACCACTTTGCATTGTGTATAAAATACGGCACTTTGCATCCATAAGCCTATCCATGGCTTCATCAGCCGGATGTCCATAGCGGTTTTCTGCCGCGCATGATACTGCAGCCCACCTTGGGCTTAAAGCCTCAATCCAGTCTGCAGAGCTTGAATACCTGGAACCATGATGATTTGCCTTGTAAAAATCCACAGAAAGCTCATCCCCATACTCATTAACAAGCTTCTTTTCTACCTCAGATGATATATCTCCGCCGAAAATACCACTAAACCTGCCATCCGTGAGCTTCAGCACAAGACACATATCGTTTCTGTCTAAGGCAGTATCATAAGGCCCCGGATACAGGCACATGATACCATCAGCTTCTTCATTTGCAGTACTGTGTGAACCTGATGCATCATTTATTTCAATCGAATCCCCCTTTGACATAAGGCATATATCAATTCCTGCTTCCTTAGCTTTAAAAAGCAGCTCCTCCATAGCTTCCTCTTTAGCCGCTGCTTCTGCCACAACTATATGCTCTATAGTATACCCACTGTCTATCACCTCAGACAATCCGCTTATATGATCACTGTCTGCATGTGAAACAAACCAGTATGATATACTCTGTATGCCGTTATACTTAAGAAACGGCATAATCACATTATCGCCAAGCTGTTTTCGGTCAGAGCTTCCTCCATCAATAAAGATGCATGTGCCTGACTCAAAGCGGTAAAATATGCCATCTCCCTGCCCCACATCAAGTATATCAAGCTGCGCAGCAGTTTTTGGCTTCACAAGCAAAATTGCAAGCAGGACTGCTGTACACACCACTCTTTGGACACTGTAAAGGATTTGGCCTTTTTCTTTTGAGCCACACTCTGTGGCACGTTTTTTAAGCGAAAATACCACCAAAAAGCCACTCATAACAGCATAAAAAAGGAAAATCCTGTATCCATCAGGAGCTCCTGTGATAACCGTTGCCCCCGGAAGCTTCATAACAAGACCGCAAAGCACCTCATAGAGCTTTAACACCGCAAATGCAGGAAACACCAGCAGTTTGCCGGGCATCACGCCAAAGCAGCCTGCGGTAGACGCAAGCAGACCCGAAATAAATACGACAGGCAAAGCCGGTATCACAATGAGATTTACAAACACTGCAAAAAGAGGCAGCTCATAATAGTTCATAGCCACAACCGGAAGCATCGGAAGCTGTATGGATACTGATGTCCAGAATTTCCCGCCCTTAGGAGCACTCATCACAGGCGTCACAATACCTATAGCAAGTATCGCCCCTACCGAAAACACAAATCCGGCATATCCCAAAACCATAGGATTGTCCCACAGCAGGTAAATGACCATGATGCCAAGAGAATTGAGCATATCTGTGCATCTGCCTAAAGCTGCCGCAAGCATTGTAAGTATGAACATCCCCACGGCACGCCTTGTGGACACGGCATTTCCTGTCATAACAGCATAGCTTAGTATAAGTGCCGCAGAACAGACAAATGCCGCTGTATAGCTCACCCTTCTTTTTCTGAGAAGCTTGTAAAAGGCCATGCCAACTATAGAAATATGAAGTCCGGAAATAGCCAGTATATGTGAAATACCACTGACCTGGTATAAATCCTTTATCTCATCATCCAGATACGACTTGTCTCCAAGCAGCATGGACGAAAGCACTCCTGCCGTTGTCTCATCAGTCACCTCAAGAAGTGAAGCTGACAGCGTATCACGAAGTTTTTCAAGTCCGTGGTAATACCATGCATGTTTACCGGCGCTTGTCTTAATACTGTCTGCATTCACCGAGAAATCAATTCCCTGCGAACGGTAAAAGCGCGCTCTGTCAAACTCTCCCTCATTGGTTGCAGACTTAAACAAGCCTATCTTGCCGCAAGCTTTCATATAATCGCCCAGATGTGCGCTTTTGCTGTCACAGTATACCACGACATCACCACAGGATATTTTTCTGCCAAAAGCCTTGCCGTACCCGGGCTGTACTACGCAGTCCGTCATATAATACCTGTATGAGAAATACTTGTATTCAGTTTTATAAATCTTCCCCCAGACGATGACAGATTTTTCATCTGTCATATACTGCATATAGCTGTCACGGTTTTCATCCACTGAAGCGTATCTGAATTGTGCTGTTGCAAAAACAGCTGACGATATCAGGATAAGCAAAACAACTATGCGCCCGATACCGGAAAGGCTGCCCTTAGACACCACACACTCAGCTATTAAAGCCACAACCAGCATGGCAAAACCCAAAAAGCCAAAGCCCCTGCCATACATACCTGAAACAGTTCCTGCAGTATAGACCAACGCAAATAAAAACATCGGTCTTTTACTAATACTCTTCTCCTCCTAATCCAATCTATTCTATTTTTCAGTTTTTTCCGTGGAATCATCAGAATCCACTATATCCTTATTAAACTCATACATGTCGCTTAGCTTGTAATTATAAAGCAGCATGCCGTCATTCTCACCGTCAAGCGAGATCTGTACCTTGTCCACAGTAGGAAGTGAGGTGAGTGAATTAACTATCGAATACAGCACCACATCCTCTGTCAGCTTATTGTCAATAGTATTTCTGAATGAAGAGTCAAAGTTCAGATAGCATATTCTATCTGCCACAGACACATTGATAAGCTTTGTTGTGCCCGGAAGAGTTGCCTTGAGCTTAGAGCCCTTCGGTCCCTCAATAAGCTGCTCAACAACAAGCTTTTCAAGCGCTATATTTGAGCTGTAATGTATCACTCTGGTCTGTTTTTCAAGCCCTGTACCATCCTTGTCAGCAAAATAAAGCGTGAGTGTCTCCTTCACACTTGTATTAATCTGTTCACCCGGATTCTCAACAAAATCATCAGCACCCATGCTACCGACAATCTCATCATCCGAGTCCACAAGAGGAATACTGTTTACGGTAAATGTCACATATGAAATACTATCCAGCTGTGTGAGCGTGCGGACTACAGAAGCTCTCAAAAGCACTTCCTGTGCAGCCGTAAGGTCATAATACTCCTTGCTGAAATCCACAGTGCAGTTATAGTTTTTCTCGTCATGACCTCTCACAGACACCTCATCCGGAATCGCCTTGCGCAGTCTTGAATCTTCAGGCTTATCCTGAAGTCTTCCTAGAAGCTCATCCACCTGCTTGTCTACATCTGAGTTTTTGCTTCTAAGCACATATGACTCCGGCACGCTGCTCGTAACATCCATATTCAGACAAAACACCTCAACCGTATTATCTGCTTTTTTCTTTGTGCAGCCGCCCATGGAGAGCAGAATTACTGCAGTGAGCACGAATATAATTATTCTTTTCACGTCAAGCCTCCTATACAATATAGTTGAGCGGTATACGCACATCAAAGGTAGTGCCCTCTCCCATCACACTGTGAGCCTTTATAGCTCCCCTATGCATAAGAATAGAGCTTCTTGTAATGGCAAGTCCCAGACCTGTACCGCCAATCTCTCTCGAATGCGACTTGTCCACGCGATAAAATCTCTCATAGATGTGCTCTAAGGACTCCTCCGGTATACCTATACCGTTGTCCTCCACCTTCAGATAGAAATACTGATGGTCCGCATTTAAGGACACATGAACATAGCCACCGGTCTCGTTGTCATTGTACTTGATTGCATTCTCAATGAGGTTTGTAAAAGCAAGCGTCAGCTTCACCTCATCTATCTCTGCAGTTACCGGTCTGAAGCTCTCGAGTACAAGCTCCACCTGCTGCTTGTCAGCAATCGGCTGAAGTCTCTTCATAATCTGCTCGAGCAGGTCATTGATATTAACACTCTCGATATTCAGCGTAGCAGCCGACTTATCCATCTTGACCAGTGATAACAGGTCATTTATTATCTTTGTCTCTCTGTCTATCTCGCTTGTGATATCTCCCATGAACTCCCTGTACATCTCAATCGGAGCCTCATCACCCATGCTGTTGATGGAATCTGCGAGTACCTTCATGGAAGTAAGAGGTGTCTTGAGCTCATGTGACACATTCGATACAAACTCCTGTCTGGACTCATCCATGACCTTCATTCCGCTCATCAGCTCATTAAAATTCCTGCTTATTATAGCAGTCTCCGCATAGTCATCTACATCCAGCTGCTCTTTTCCAAAGCCATCCTTAATGTCTGATATCTCGTCAGAAAGCTTCTTAATCGGAACAAAAAGGTGCAAAAGCACAAGCACACCAAAAAAGAGCACCACCGCACCTGCGATAATGGCAACCGTCACAGCAATCTGTGTCAGATACGACATATTTAGCGATATATTGTCCGTCGACACACTTACAACAAGTGCTCCCTCTATCTTTGAATCCTTGTCGTTTGGATTGCTTATCGGAACAGAAAGCTCGATATAGTGGTTTTTAGAATCATAGTTAGTAATCTCTGAAGCAGAGAAGGTCTTGATAACCTCCTCTGAGACAATAGTATTGCCATCATCTAAATTGTACGTATCCTTAATAATCTTAAAATGCTTGTCAACTATGAGCACACGGCCCTCATATATAGTAGTAAGAGTGTCAATCTGAGCATCAATATTACTCAAGTCACTGCCATCCTTATCAAAGTATTTACTTGTGGATATCTTGTTTGCGAGAATCTTTGCCTGACTAAGCACTTCACTTTCGCGGATTGAAACCGCTCTGGACTCGTAGGTGTTAAGTATGCCGAAGCACAGCACCACCTCCGGTACCAGAACGAGAACAAAAATCATGAAAATCAGCCTGGATTTCAGACTCTTATAAAATGCAAAATGTACTTTACTCTTAAACATTTTAGAACCTTTCTGAAAGTATTACTTCTGGTTGTAGTAATATCCCACACCCCACTTGGTATGAACGTACTTCGGCTCGCTTGGATTTGCCTCAATCTTTTCACGAAGACGTCTGACATGCACATCAACCGTACGCACGTCACCCGGGTAATCCTCGCCCCATACAATCTTTAAAAGGCTCTCCCTACTGTACACTTTATTTTCATTTTTGATCAGAATCTCGAGCAGTTCAAACTCTCTTGCAGTCAAATTGATTTCATTATCATTTATGAACAGACGTCTGCTGTCACAGTCGAGCTTGATATCACCCTTTTCGATTACAGATGACTGTACCTGTGGTGCGCGTTCCGGTGAAGTGCGCCTCATGATTGCCTTGATTCTGGCCTTTACCTCAAGAATATTAAATGGCTTTGTGATATAGTCATCAGCGCCGTACTCAAGTCCTAAAATTTTGTCCATGTCATCGCCCTTTGCAGTGAGCATGACAATCGGGACATCAGAAAACTCCCTTATTGCCTGACACACCTCAAAGCCATCCATCTTTGGAAGCATGACATCTAAAAGAATCATATCATATGAATTGGCCTTCGCCATATTTAAGGCCTCCTCACCGTCATATGCGCAGTCTACCTCCATGCCATCCTGCAGCAGACTGAAACGTATTCCTTTTACAATTAACTTTTCGTCGTCAACGACCAGCACTTTTTTTGCCATTTATACACTCCTAATTTACTGTTATATCATCTTTTATTTTATTAAACATCGCTTCACCGATGCCGGACACCCTCGTGATATCCTCAATCGAAGAAAACAACCCATTTTTAGCGCGATCTTCAACAATACTCTTTGCCTTGCTCTCACCAATTCCGGAAAGAGCCATTAGCTGCTCGACAGTTGCGGTATTGATATTGAGCTTGCCATCCTTTACGCCTATATGCTCCTCAGCGCCGCCCCTCATCAGCGAGCCATCTATGCCGGTGGTATATGTGCCCTCAGGTATGTGATCCGACTTAAGCTCCTCTACAGTCGGGAAATACAGCATCTGCCCATCATACAGCTCTGATGCCAGATTCCAAAAGCTTTTGTCAGCTGTATCCAGCATGCCTCCTGCCATATCAACGAGCTCACAAACTCTCGCGCCCGGCTTTACTCTGTATACACCGGGATTGGCAACCTGACCACAGATATAGACGCACCACTCAGTAGATTCATCAGTGTCATCTGCTGTGTCTTTTGCCTTCTGCTCCTGTTCTCCATCGGATGAAGCTTTCTTCTCCTTGGAATCAGCAGTCTGTCTGTTTACATCACTTGAAACCACAGCAGTCTGCTCCGTTTCAGAAGCAAAATGAACTGTGGCATCATCCTTTTTACAGCCGCAAAGGCCAAACGCTATTGTTAAAATAAACGCACTTAATAATATTATTTTTTTCATATGGTCTCCTTTGATTAATATCATAATCTCAAAGGAGAAATCGATGTCCTCTTTATTTTACAGACTTTTTGACAGTATTACAAGTGTTGTTTCAAGTTTTTCTATCATTTCGTCAACATCACTCTTTTCGATAACAAGAGGAGGCACAAATCTAAGCACATTGCTGCCTGCCGTAATGACTATAAGGCCTTGATTTAAAGCCTCTGCTGAGACCTTTCCTACAGGAAGGCTGCACTCCACGCCCTGCATGAGTCCCATACCCCTTCTGGCTGTGAGACAGTCGAATTTTGCAACAAGCTCATCAAGCCTCTTCTCCAGGTAAGGTGCAACCTCCTTTACATGGCTTACTATATCAAGACGCTTAAACTCATCAAACACTGCACTTACTGCAGCTCCTACGAACGGATTGCCGCCGTATGTGGTGCCATGGTCGCCAGGTGCAAGGGATTTATCTGCCACCCTCTGTGTCATGAGAAAAGCACCAACCGGCACACCACAGCCGAGTGCCTTCGCACAGGTCATGATATCAGGCTTTACATCATAGTTCTGCCATGCGAACATCTCGCCGCTTCTGCCCATGCCGCACTGTATCTCGTCAAGGATAAGAAGAATATCCTTTTCATCACAGAGAGCTCTCACTCCCTCGATAAACTCCTTCTTTGCCGGGTAAATACCGCCCTCACCCTGAATAGTTTCCATAATAATGGCGCAGGTTTTGTCTGTCACCTGAGCCTTAACGCTCTCTAAATCATTAAAATTTGCAAATTTAACGCCCGGCATAAGTGGCTCAAACGGCTCCTGATAATGTGCATTGCCGGTGACAGAAAGCGCTCCGATGCTTCTTCCGTGGAAGGAATGGTTCATGGCAATTATCTCATGTCCGGCATGACCATCTCTTGTGAAAGCATATTTCTTTGCTGCTTTGATAGCTCCCTCTATGGCCTCTGTACCGCTGTTGGTAAAGAAAATACGGTCCATTTTGCTTGCCTTAAGTACCTTGTCTGCCGCCTCGATGACAGGCGCATTGTAGTAGAGGTTTGATGTATGTAAAAGCTTATCAACCTGTGCCTTTAATGCCTCCTTGTGGTGCTCATTGCTGTATCCAAGTGCACATACGGCTATTCCTGCAGCGAAGTCCAGATATGCATTGCCGTCTGTATCATAAAGATGTACTCCCTCTCCGTGATCAAGCACAAGCGAAAATCTGTTGTAGGTGTGAAGAAGCTCCTTTTCTGCCTCATCAATGTATGACTGTTTATCCATATTATTGCTCATTGTTAAATTTCTCCTCCGAATCTCCAAGAATAGCTGTTCCGATTCCTCTGTTTGTGAATATCTCAAGCAGTAAGCAGTGCGCGATACGTCCATCAAGAATATGTACTCTTGAAACTCCGTTATCGATAGCATCTATGCAGTTGTTGAGCTTAGGAAGCATACCTCCGCCGATAAAACCATCACCTATAAGCTTCTTTGCATCTGAGACTGTAAGCTCTGAAATAAGAGTATTCTTATCTGAAGGGTCCTTATATACACCCTCGATATCTGTGAGGAATGCAAGCTTTTCTGCTGAAACTGCTCTGGCGATAGCACATGCTGCATCATCTGCATTGATATTGTATGTATTGTATTCGTCATCAAGACCGATTGGACACACGATTGGAAGGAAGTCCTTCTCTAACAGGTCATAAAGAATTTTTGGATTGACATCAGTGATTTCACCGACAAAGCCTATATCCTCTCCGTTTGAATACTTTTTCTTTACCTTTAAGAGGCCACCGTCCTTGCCGCTTACTCCGACAGCCTGCACACCAAGCTCCTCAACAAGTGTAACGAGAGATTTGTTTACCTTATTCAGTACCATCTCGGCAATCTCCATTGTATCGGCATCAGTCTTTCTGAGTCCGTTTACAAATACAGGCTCCATACCGACCTTTCCTACCCATTTGCTGATTTCCTTGCCGCCGCCATGTACGATGATAGGCTTGAAGCCGACCAGCTTGAGAAGTGTGACATCCTGGATCACCTGCTTTTTAAGCTGTTCGTCAACCATTGCAGATCCGCCGTACTTTACAACGATAATCTTTCTGTTAAATCTCTGTATATACGGAAGTGCCTCTATGAGCACCTGTGCCTTTTCCATTACCTGTTCCATGTTCTTATCTGCCATTGTACTGCTCCTTATTTGTTAAATCTTGTTATATTTTCTTCGTTAAGTGTGAAATCATAGTAATTTAAGTCTTCTCTGAATGTCCATCCCTCTTCCTTCCAGAAGTGGTTTCCCAGTTCATTCACCTTGAAGGCTATGATTGACACCTTGTTGATATGCTCTGCCTGAAGTGCTCTCATGCAGGCAACCACCATACTCTTCCCGATGCCGCACTTCCTGTAATGCTCATCCACGCATACATGATACAGGCAGCCTCTTCTGCCATCGTGTCCGCAGAGTATCGCTCCAACTATCTTTCCATCTTCTACCGCTACAACACTCGTAGTCGGATTTCTCTTAAGAAATCTAAGGACTCCCTCTCTTGAGTCGTCAATAGAACGGATTCCAAAGCCGTGGATGGTCTGCCAGAGGCTGTACACCTCGTCATAATCATCTATCGTCATAACCCTTATTTCATATTTATTCTCATTACTCATTTTATTAAATCATCCTTATATTTTTATATAACTATCAGCATTATAATGCATCTTTCTGATAATTACTTTCCTATTATTAATTATTACGGGAACATAGGAACCATATTGAGTCCCTCTGCCTCATCGAAGCCAAATAACAGATTCATATTCTGAACCGCCTGTCCTGCAGCACCCTTTACCAGATTGTCAAGAGCACCCATCATAATAATTCTGCCGGTCCTCTCATCAATCACAAAGTTTACATCCACATAGTTGCTGCCCTCAACCCACTTTGTCTCAGGGCAGACACCCTTTTTGAGCACTCTGACAAACTTCTCATTTGCATAATACTTATCGTAAACTGCCTTAATCTCATCATATGTAGGAAGTGTTCCATCAGGTTTTTTCTTAAGTGTCGCATACTCTGTAGCGAGGATTCCTCTGTTCATCGGAACAAGATGCGGAGTAAAGTTGATAAGAATTTCTTTTCCTGCCGCATATCCAAGCTGTTCCTCTATCTCAGGGGTATGTCTGTGTGAGGCAACGCCATATGCCTTCATGCTCTCATTTACTTCACAAAACAGATTAGGTGTCTTTGCACCACGTCCTGCGCCTGATGTGCCTGACTTTGCATCGACGATAAGTGTATCTGTGTCAATAAGTCCCTCCTTCACAAGCGGATAAGCTGTAAGGATGGAGCATGTGGTATAGCAGCCAGGATTTGCAACAAGCCTTGTCTCCTTTGTGACCTTGTCCCTGTTTATCTCACACAGACCATATACAGCCTCATCAATAAACTGCGGCGACTTGTGCTCAATCTTGTACCATTTCTCATATGTGGCTACATCCTTGATACGGAAGTCCGCTGACAGATCGACAATCTTTACCTTACTTAATATATCCTCAGTGAGCACGCCTGCCAAAAAGCCCTGTGGGGTCGCAGTGAAAATCACATCAACCGACTCTGCAAGCTCCTCCATATTGTCATCCATGCACTTTGCATCAACTATCTGAAACATATTTCCATAGATATCGGCATAATTCTCATCCACATAGCTTCGTGAGCCATACCATGCAATCTCTACCTCTTTATGATTCATCAAAATTCTCACGAGCTCTGCTCCGGCATATCCGGTGGCTCCAATAATACCAGCCTTTATCATAGTATTTCCTCTTTTCATATTGTATTTCTGCATAACCATATAAAATTGGTCTGACGCATCATACATAATAATATAGTACAGTAATTTCAATCCGTAAAGAGAAAAATTATACAAAATTATGTATATTTATACATGAATAATGTATATTTTTTCACTTGCAATATGTAAAGAACTGGTATATATTTATTCTAAAGTAATTATTCAAGGCTTTTAGACACAAAAGCAGTTAATGGTTACCATCATAAAGAATAAACGAAAAGAGGACACGCACTTATGAAAGACAAAGTTGTATTAGCTTATTCAGGCGGACTTGATACTACCGCTATCATTCCATGGCTTAAAGAGACTTATGACTATGACGTAATCTGCTGCTGCATCAACTGCGGACAGGGAGAGGAGCTTGACGGACTCGATGAGAGAGCTAAATTATCCGGAGCTTCAAAGCTTTACATAGAGGATATCTGTGATGAGTTCAGTGAGGACTACATCGTACCTTGTGTACAGGCCGGCGCAGTTTATGAGCACAAATACCTCCTTGGAACAGCAATGGCAAGACCGGGCATCGCAAAGAAGCTTGTAGAGATTGCAAGAAAAGAAGGCGCTGTAGCCATCTGCCACGGTGCAACAGGAAAAGGAAACGACCAGATCCGTTTCGAGCTCGGTATCAAGGCACTTGCTCCTGATATCAAGGTAATCGCTCCATGGCGTCAGGACAACTGGAAAATGGATTCACGAGAGGCCGAGATCGAGTACTGTAAGGCACACGGAATTGACCTTCCGTTCGGCACAGATTCAAGCTACAGCCGTGACCGTAACCTCTGGCACATCAGCCACGAGGGACTTGAGCTTGAGGATCCTTCACAGGAGCCAAACTATGACCATCTGCTCGTATTAAGTGTCACACCTGAGCATGCTCCTGACGAGGGTGAGTATGTTACAATGACATTTGAGAAGGGTGTTCCTACATCTGTCAACGGCAAAAAGATGAAGGTAGCAGACATCATCAGAGAGCTCAACCGTCTCGGCGGCAAGCACGGCATCGGCATCATCGATATCGTTGAGAACCGTGTAGTAGGTATGAAATCACGTGGTGTATATGAGACTCCGGGTGGAACAATCCTCATGGAGGCACATGACCAGCTCGAGGAGCTCTGCCTTGACCGTGCCACAATGGAGGTCAAGAAAGAAATGGGCAACAAGCTCGCTCAGGTAGTATACGAAGGAAAATGGTTCACACCACTTCGTGAAGCAATCCAGGCTTTCGTAGAGTCAACACAGGAATATGTAACCGGAGAAGTTAAATTCAAATTATATAAAGGCAATATCATCAAAGCCGGCACTACTTCACCATATTCACTCTACAGTGAGTCTCTTGCAAGCTTTACTACAGGAGATTTATATGACCACCATGATGCAGACGGTTTCATCACACTGTTTGGTCTGCCACTCAAGGTGCGTGCAATGAAGCTTCTTGAGCTTGAGAACAAGAAAAACAATTAATTGTTACAACAAATAAAAGAAAAAGAGATGTGAAATAACAGCAATTATTTCACATCTCTTATTTTTTTAATAATTTCATTCTTTAAATCAAGTGCCTTATCCTTAATGTGTCTAGAAGCACTTTTTGATATAAGCACCCTTGCAATGAGCTTTGAAGCCACATCCCAATGGTCAAGCTTATAATTCATCTGAGCCAAAAGCAAATCAACCGTATCCTGATTCATACCACATATAGGGAAATGCTCAGTCGCAACCGCTCTTGTCATTCCATCAAGAGCCTGCTTATAATAATATTTTTCTGCCTTTTGTGCACTTACAAGCTCTTCACTTTCCGTTGAGATACCATCAGCCGTAAGCTGTTCGATTAAACCGCGATAAAGCCAGGATAGCTTAAGACAAATATATGCCTTTTCACTATACATAGCCCTTTTAACAATCGCTGAAAAAAGTGCCAGCTTAAATCTGTCTATTGCCTCATCATACGAATATAACAAAGGCACCGACTTGCTGCCGGGCTTAAATTTGGCAGCAACCTGCTCCTTAAGCAGCCTTATCTGTGTACTCGATACATGTACAAAGTCGCCATTCATCGCACTATAACCACAATGCGGACACGATGTGACACCATACTTTATTGTATCAATTCCCTTGTAAACCGGTCTGAAATCATCATCAGAGCCAGCAAACCTGATCTTTGATGTCCGTACCGTCAGTGTTTGAAAACTCTGATCACACACCGGACATGTTATATTCTTTGCAAAAACAAAATCCGTTTCATCCTCTGTCTGAACAGCAGCTGCCACCGGAGCATCCCCGGTGGCAGCTGCTTTATCCTCATCATACAGATCATTTATGTCTTCAGGATTTAAACCGAATTTGTCAATACCTGACTTTAAATCCATATTTTACCTCTATTCTTCTCTTCTGTTTATTTTTAGTCAAAAACTATTTAGCTGTCGGAAGCTTGAATGAGCTCTTTAATGAGACGATTCTGTTAAATACAGGCTGTCCATCCTTTGAGTCCTTGCAATCCGCGCAGAAGAAGCCATTTCTGACAAACTGGAAGCTGTCATAAGCCTTGGCACTCATAAGCTCCGGCTCCACTACACAGTTATCAAGCACTGTGAGTGAATTAGGATTAAGATTTAAGCTTCCGTCCTCATTGTACACTCCAAGCTCCTCATTTACGATATTCTCGTAAAGACGTACAGTTACCTGCTTTCCATACTCGGCTGAAACCCAGTGGATAGTTCCCTTGACCTTTCTGCCATCAGGACTGTTGCCACCCTTTGATGCCGGATCATATGTACAGTGAATCTCTGTAATATTGCCGTTTTCGTCCTTCACACAGCTATTGCACTTCACAAAATAAGCATTCATGAAACGCACCTCATTGCCAGGGAACATACGGAAATACTTCTTCGGTGGCTCCTCCATGAAGTCATCTCTCTCCACATAAAGCTCTCTGGTGAAAGGAACTTTTCTCTTTCCAAGCTCAGGATTCTCCACGTTATTGTCCACTTCAAGATACTCAACCTGTCCCTCAGGGTAATTGTCGATAATCACCTTGACCGGATCAAGCACAGCCATCATACGAGGGCGCTTAGCCTTTAAATCCTCTCGGATACAGTACTCAAGCATAGCGTAGTCAACAGAGCTGTTAGCTTTTGATATACCACACAGATCAACAAAATTCTGGATAGACTCTGGTGTGAAGCCCCTGCGTCTGAGCGCTGCTATAGAAACAAGCCTCGGGTCATCCCAGCCATCAACGATACCGTCCTCAACAAGACGCTTGATATATCTCTTTCCTGTTACAACATTAGTCAGATAGAGCTTTGCAAACTCAATCTGCTTTGGCGACTCCTCTGGAGAATTCTTAAATCCACATTCAATAACCACCCAATCATACAGCGGTCTGTGGTCTTCAAACTCAAGAGTACATATAGAATGTGTGATGCCCTCAATAGCATCCTCTATAGGATGAGCAAAATCATACATAGGATATACACACCATTTATCACCTGTATTGTGATGTGTCATATGAGCCACACGGTAAAGAATCGGATCTCTCATATTGATGTTTGAAGAGCTCATGTCAATTCTCGCACGAAGTACCTTTGTGCCATCCTCGAACTCACCGTTTTTCATGCGCTCAAAAAGGTCTAAGTTTTCCTCAACACTTCTCTTTGAGTATGGATCCTCCTTGCCGGCCTCTGTGAGTGTACCTCTATACTCTCTTATCTCATCAGGTGTCAGATCAGATACATATGCCTTTCCCTTCTTTATCAGTCCTACTGCACACTCATACATCTTGTCGAAGTAATTGGATGCAAAAAACTTCCTGTCAGCCCAGTCAGCACCAAGCCACTTAACATCGGCCTCGATAGACTCTACAAACTCCAGACGCTCCTTGGTAGGGTTTGTATCATCAAACCTGAGATTGAACTGTCCGTCATACTTCTTTGCCAGTCCATAGTTTAAAAGAATAGACTTCGCATGGCCGATATGCAAATAACCGTTTGGCTCCGGTGGGAATCTGGTCTTTACAGTCTTGCAATGACCCTCAGCCAAGTCCTTCTCAATAATCTGTTCAATAAAATTTTTCGAAACTGTTGCCTCGTTCTCCATAAATGTTCCTCCGAAAATAATACTGTGTCCATTATAAATTCATCAGTTTACTTTGTCAATGAATTAGAAAAAGTAGTACATGTATATTATACGTGCGTATGTGTAAACAGATGATCCTGACAGTATTCCTTGTTGCCGGTGCACTTCGAGCAGTATCTGAATGTTAATTCAGGATTTGACAATTCCGTTCTGCCGCATATATAGCACTTGTGACGTGAGATGCCACTTCCCGGGCGAGGTTCGGAAAACTGAGCCTTAAACTGTGCCTTTCTCCTCTTCTGGTGCATATTCTGTCTGAATGAGAGCCTGTGCTTGCAGCCATAAATGAATACCAACAGATTTATAAGTGCAAGTACGATTTCTGAGCCGTATGCCAATCCAATCTGCCATCCAAAGCTCATATAGGTATACACATCATATGCAAACATCACGAAGTAAACAAGCACCATCCACTTCATCTTTATAGGAAGCACAAAGTAAAGCCTCACCTCTGCCTCCGGCATCAAAAGACCAAGCATCAGATACATAGCTATAAGTATATAGTACATAGTCAGATTGATGGATACATGTGTCACTGCAAATGCAAGCATTCCTACTATATCATACAGCAAAAAGCCTCCGAAAAAGTACACATTCATCCTAAAAGAGCCAAGATATGACTCCATGCTGTCTCCAAGCGTCCACAGACAGAATATAAATAAAAGCTGTAAAAATGATATGCTGCCGCTCGGCACAAAAATCCAGCTTATAAGACGCCATACCTGTCCGTGCAAAATAGCAGAGGCTGAAAACTGCAGATAATAAAGGACAACATCTCCCTTTGTCAAAAGCAGCACACTGCCTATCAGATTCGCAGCGATAAATATTCTAGTGATATTCGGAATCGCTTTACTTCCATATTTTTGTTCTAGTTTGTTAAGCCAGTTCATACATTTTAGCAGACATGGTTCATTTCACTGCTGCTCACACCATTATGTGACAAGCAGTGGTTACATCACGATGCAATAAAACCACGTATCTGCATCCTCCTGTCATATTATTGCTGCCTTTTACACTATAGTGCAGCCGGCAGCGATTATTACAAAATTTATTATGATAGTTAAATCATACTTTGTCAACGAGACTGCGAATTATTCACAAATTCTTTATAATTATAGTCATTGTAATTTGTCGATATCTGTCGTATAATAATCTCTGTTTTGATAATAGAACAATTATATATTTTAATAAGAAGAAAGATATATAAAAACATATAAGTAATACATTATGGAGGAACCACTATGGAAAATAACAGCTTACATAAGTTGGGCATTGATATCGGCTCAACAACCGTCAAGATTGCACTTCTTGACGCCGATGACAATATCCTCTTTTCCGATTATGAGCGTCATTTTGCAAATATACAGGAGACACTTGAGTCCCTTATCAGAAAGGCCTACGACAAGACAGGTGACCTTTCAGTTTGTCCTATGATAACAGGCTCCGGCGGACTCACTCTTGCAAAGCACCTTGAGGTGCCATTCGTACAGGAGGTTATAGCTGTATCTACCGCACTCACACACTATGCTCCACAGACCGATGTGGCAATAGAGCTAGGTGGCGAGGATGCCAAAATCATATACTTCGAGGGCGGCAACGTGGAACAGCGTATGAACGGCATATGTGCCGGCGGTACAGGCTCATTTATCGACCAGATGGCTTCTCTCATCCAGACAGACGCTACAGGACTAAATGAATACGCAAAAAGCTACAAGGCCATCTACCCTATCGCAGCCCGCTGTGGAGTATTTGCCAAAACAGATATCCAGCCTCTCATCAATGAAGGAGCCACACGCGAGGATTTATCCGCTTCAATCTTTCAGGCCGTGGTAAACCAGACCATCAGTGGCCTCGCCTGCGGTAAGCCAATCAAGGGACATGTTGCTTTCCTTGGCGGTCCTCTGCACTTTTTGTCTGAACTTAAATCAGCATTTATCAGAACCTTAAATCTCGATGACGAGCACACTATCGTTCCTGAGAACTCTCATCTGTTTGCAGCAATAGGCTCTGCATTAAACTATAAAGACAACTCTGTCACCACACTCTCATCCTTAATCGACCGCCTCTCAAACGGCATAAAGATGGAATTTGAGGTGGCACGTATGGAGCCTCTTTTTAAGGATCAGGCTGATTACGATGAATTTACAACGCGTCACGGCAACAATCACGTAAAGACCGGTGACCTTTCTACATACAAGGGCAACTGCTATCTCGGAATAGATGCAGGCTCAACCACCACCAAAATCGCTCTCGTAAGCGAGGACGGAGACCTTTTATACTCATTCTACAGCAACAACAACGGAAGCCCTCTCGCTACAGCCATCCGTTCTATCCAGGAGATTTACGCAAAGCTTCCTGAGGATGCACACATCGTACACTCCTGCTCTACAGGCTACGGAGAGGCTTTATTAAAGGCAGCTTTAAAATTGGACGATGGCGAAGTTGAGACTGTAGCCCACTACTACGCAGCAGCATTCTTCGACCCAAAGGTAGACTGTATCCTCGATATCGGTGGACAGGACATGAAGTGCATCAAGATAAAGAACCAGACAGTCGACTCAGTACAGCTCAACGAGGCCTGCTCTTCGGGCTGCGGCTCATTTATTGAGACCTTCGCAAAGTCCTTAAACTACTCAGTACAGGATTTTGCAAAGGAAGCCCTTTTTGCAAAGAACCCTATCGACCTCGGAACCAGATGTACGGTTTTCATGAACTCAAAGGTAAAGCAGGCCCAGAAGGAGGGCGCATCTGTCGCAGATATATCAGCAGGACTTGCCTACTCAGTAATAAAGAATGCACTTTTCAAGGTTATCAAGCTTTCTGATGCAAGCGACCTCGGTGAAAATATTGTAGTCCAGGGAGGTACATTCTACAATGATGCCGTTCTTAGAAGCTTTGAAAAAATTGCAGGTGTACATGCCACAAGGCCTGATATCGCAGGTATCATGGGTGCCTTTGGTGCCGCACTCATCGCACGCGAGCGCCATGAGGCTGATTACAAGACAACAATGCTTACAATCGACCAGATAAACGAGCTCACCTACACCACAAAGCTCGCACGCTGTCAGGGCTGTACAAACCACTGTCTTCTGACTATAAACAAATTCTCCGACAACAGACAGTACATCACAGGAAACCGCTGCGAAAAGGGTCTGGGCAAGGAGAAGAACAAGGATAACATCCCAAATCTTTTTGAATACAAGAACAAGCGTATATTTGACTATGAGCCACTTGACCCAAAGGATGCTCCACACGGTACAGTCGGCATCCCAAGAGCCTTGAATATGTACGAGAACTATCCGTTCTGGGCTACATTTTTCAAACGTCTCGGCTTTTCTGTAGTACTGTCACCGCAGTCTACCAGAAAGATTTATGAGATGGGTATCGACTCCATCCCAAGTGAGTCAGAGTGCTACCCTGCAAAGCTCACACATGGTCATATAAGCTGGCTCATAAAACAAAATGTAGATTTTATTTTCTACCCGGCAGTGCCATATGAGCGCAAGGAGTTTCCTGATGCAAACAATCACTACAACTGTCCTATTGTCACATCATACTCTGAGAATATCAAAAACAACGTGGACGAGATTACCTCAGGCGAGGTTAAATTCATAAATCCGTTTATGTCATTTGAGAGTGAGGAAACTATCTCACAGCAGCTCGTAGCCACCTTCTCAAAAGGTGATTTCAACCTGCCTGAGTCACAGATTCGTGATGCAGTTGCCGCAGGCTGGAAGGAGCTTGCCATGACAAGGCTTGAGATACAGCGAAAGGGCGAGGAAGTGCTCGACTACATGGAAGACACCGGACGTCGCGGAATCGTGCTCGCAGGCCGTCCGTACCATGTGGACCCGGAAATCAACCACGGTATCCCTGAGCTCATCACAAGCTATGGCATCTGTGTGCTGACAGAGGACTCAGTATCCCATCTGGGCGAGCTTGAGAGACCTCTCATCGTCATGGATCAGTGGATGTACCACACCAGACTGTACTCAGCAGCCAACTTTGTAAAGACCCGTGATGACCTTGACTTAATCCAGCTCAACTCGTTTGGCTGCGGTCTCGATGCTGTCACAACCGACTGCGTAAACGATATCCTGACAGGCTCAGGCAAGATATACACCTGCCTGAAGATCGATGAGGTAAACAACCTGGGCGCAGCAAGAATCCGTATCCGCTCGCTCCTTGCCGCCATAAGAGTCAAGGAAACCAAGCATGAAAAGCGTGACTTAAAACCGTCTAACTACGAGCGTGTTGTATTCACCGAGCAGATGAAAAAGGACAACTACACCATCATCTGCCCTCAGATGTCACCTATACACTTTGACCTTCTCGTGCCGGCCTTTAAGGCAGCCGGCTACAATATGGTCATACCGGATATCCCTGCAAGGGAATGTGTGGACGTGGGACTTAAGTTCGTAAACAACGATGCCTGCTACCCTTCACTCATTGTCGTAGGACAGATTATGGCAGCCGTCAAATCAGGCAATTATGATATGACACACACAGCCATCCTCATCTCACAGACAGGTGGCGGATGCCGTGCAACAAACTACATCGGCTTTATCCGTAGAGCCCTCGAAAAGGCCGGATATCCTGATGTGCCTGTTATCTCAATCAACATGGTTGGTCTCGAGAAAAACCCGGGCTTTAAGTTTACTCCAAGCCTCATCCAGCACGGACTGTATGCACTTGAGTTTGGCGATATCTTTATGCGCTGTCTCTACAGGGTACGTCCTTATGAGAAAGAGCCTGGAAGTGCCAATGCACTCCATGAGAAGTGGAAAAAGAGAGTCATCGACTTTGTCGGCAACACAAAGATGCTCTCTCACAAGAAATACAAAAAGATGTGCCGCGAAATCATAAGGGATTTCGACAATCTGCCTATGACAGATGAGGTTAAGCCGCGTGTCGGCGTGGTCGGTGAGATTCTCGTCAAATTCCTGCCTGCAGCAAACAACTATGTGGTTGACCTGCTCGAAGCTGAAGGAGCCGAGGCTGTAGTGCCTGATCTGACTGATTTCTTACTCTACTGCTGCTACAACACGAATTTCAAGGCTGACTATCTTGGTGCTTCTAAGAAAGCCAAGTTTATGAACAACCGACTTATCGCCTTCTTCGAGTGGCTCAGAAAGGATGCTAGGGATGAGCTGGCTAAGAGTAAGCACTTTGAACCAACCGCTCACGTGCAGGATCTCGCAGAGTATGCTTCTCCTATCGTTTCTTGCGGTAATCAGACCGGTGAGGGCTGGTTCTTGACAGGTGAGATGCTTGAGCTCATCAATGAGGGCGTCACAAACATCATCTGTGCACAGCCATTTGCCTGCTTACCGAACCATATTGTGGGTAAGGGAGTTATAAAGAGAATCAGACATGATCATCCGGATGCCAATATCGTGGCTATTGATTACGATCCGGGTGCTTCTGAGGTGAACCAGCTGAACCGTATTAAGCTGATGCTTTCTACGGCACAGAAAAAGCTTAAGAAATAAAGAATTCGCCCATGCATGAATGCATGGGCGTTGTTGGTTTTCGTATGCAATTCTACAGACTCTAAGCAGCTTCGTATATGCGGTTAAGGGCAAAAGCCCCGGCTGCGCCGGGTTCTGTCTTTGGTAACTTTCCACTTTTATATGTGCAAATGTTGCTCGTTGCACTCGCTTATATGCTTGCTAGCTAGGACAGATGCTTCAAAATCCCATCATACTGGGTATACATCTTCTGCACTTCATTTTCCAGTGTATAGTAGTGCATGATATACGGCACCAACAGCACTAGGAATAACAGTGTAAGTACAAGAAGCATTGGGTTGCTTATCATGACGGATGCAATTATTGACATCATGGTGAGTATGGCAAAGGTTACTGTCACTATGAGGTGCACGAGGCGCTCATGCTGGAAGAAGGCTATTTGTGTCAGGTGTTCCTGCAGTATTCTCTTCCACTCTTCTTTTGATATCTTATCAGGATTGTCAAGGAGATTGTCAATCTTAAGTCTATAATTAATTATTCGTTTTTTCATTTTATTTTCCACCTTTCCTAATACGTACTTTTTTATTTTAATACAATGATAATTGAATCTAAAAATCCGCTATACCAACCTCTGGCATAGCGGATTAAAAAATAAAATGCAATTAAAGATATCACCTGTTATGTGATTATAACTGGTTCAAGACATTTGATGTCTGCAGATAAACACCAGCAATAGCATTGATAACTGCAAGTACGATGGTAATAATTGACATAACAATACCAGCGGTTGCCATGCCCTTTCCACCATTTTTCCTGCCTACGATACCGAGGATAAGTCCTACAATACCAATAGGTCCGCCAAGGATTGGAATACACCAGAATACCAGACCGATAATACCAAGCACCATAGATGCAATTGACATTCCCTTCTTTTCCTCCATCGGCGGCATAGGCGGTATATTTGGATTGCCCTGCTGATTCGCCTGATCATACATATTGAAGTTGTCGCTCATAACTATTCTCCTACCTTTCTTTTGTTTAAATGATATAATAACTGTCACTGTAATTTGTAACCATGGAGTATCGTAACATACTTTGACTACGAAAGCAATATATTTTTCATTACCGGATGCAACATCCCAGATAGTTACTGTTCACACCTAACAGTGTGACCAGCAACGATTACAGCCAATTTAAAATTTCTCTCCAACCACCCTGCACCGTTTCCTGCAAAAAGCAATGCCATAGGCTAAAATATCACACCTGCCCTCATCACGCAGAGTCTCATCATAGCGCTTGTCCTTAATCTGCGTTATCGCAGCCTCGCACGCTGCGTCAAGTTCCTTCATCTCCTTAGCATACTTCACCTCTATAACGATGCCCGCATCAGGATCCTCCGGCATGATTAAAATATCGCTAAAACCATCTCCCGACTCACGATTCGACTTGATAAGCCAGTCCGGATTGCTGCCACGAAGCAGACCAAGAAGTAAGCCATGATAGAAATTCTCCTTCATAGCATCAGGCGCCTTTGTATCGAGTATACTTATCATGCGGCTCATCACGATGTTTAGCTGCCTGGCAATCTGTTTCTCATCTTTATCCAGAATTGCCCTTGATAAAAGCTTCATAGTATCATCATCTTTTGCAACAACAGCCTTGAACCACTCCTGAATTTGGAGAATAAACACCTCACGCACCTCTTTATTAGGAATCACAAGCTTATAGGCATAGCTCTCACTGTCAGGCACCTTGACCTCTCCGATTTTGGTGAGATAGCCTGTAGTAAAGAGCACACTCCACAGATTGTCAATCGTATTGTCAATCTCATCATAGGTCAGATCAAGCCGAAGCTGCTTCTCCACAAATCCACCTGCCACGAGCTTCTCAATCTCATCTCTCGTGGTCTGATCAGCCTTGTCCACAAAGCGCTTCACCATATCATTGCCACTGCTGTTAATCCAGAACGCACTCGGTCTGGCTGACGGATCTGAAACAAGCTTCTTGGCAAAATTTATCACATCCCATGGACAATAAATATCCGCATTACCAAAATGATAACCGTCATACCATTCCTTTACGTCCGGGTACCTCTCGCTCCTGTCATAATCAGAAAGAAGTTTCATGACCTCATCATCAGTAAAGCCAAACTGCTCATCATGGTCAATATCCACAATAGAATTGATTTCAAAGTTATTGAGCCCTGTAAAAATGCTCTCCTTTGACACGCGAAGGCAGCCCGTGAGCACCGCAAACTGTAAAAACTCATTGGTCTTGAGCGCCTGCCCGAAAAGCCCCCTGATGAGAGAAACCATCTCCTTGTAGTAGCCATTCTGAAAAGCTTTATCGAGTGGCACATCATACTCATCTATGAGAATAACTACTTTCTGACCATAGTGCTTATACAACAGCTTTGAAAGCATTCGTATACTATCCTCAATATTGTCATCCTGCCCATGAAGCATCTTTGTAAACAGTATTCTATCCTCATCAGTCAATACATCACTGGTCTTCAAATAGTAATGTCTGTCAAGCTCATCCTTTAAAATAGCACACAGCATACGTCTTGCCGTAGTAAAGTCTAAACCATCCACACCCTTGAATGAAAGAAATATGACAGGATACTTACCCATATGCTCATCACAAAGTACTTTGTTGCCAGAAATATATAAGCCGTCAAACAAAGATTTGTCCATTCCTATTTCAAAAAAGCTCCTAAGCATACTCATATTGAGTGTCTTTCCAAAACGCCTTGGACGTGTAAAAAGAGTCACCTTTCCCCACCCCTGTAAAAGCTGTTCTATAAGCCTTGTCTTGTCAATATAATAGAAACCCAGTTTACGAATTTCCTCAAAATTTTCAATTCCAACCGGTAACTTCAAAGTATTTGCCATAAAAGCCTCCAAAAAATAATCCGCTATACTTAACTCTAGTATAGCGGATTGCCATGTAAAATACAATATTTATGATTTCTTACCTTGTCCAAATTCAGCTCTCATTTCTGTCCGACAACTGTTTATTTCATTGCCACAATAAAGAATATAAAAATTTAATGGTGCCAGGCACCACCACTGGCACCACCACTGCATCTACATATTTTGTAATTTTCTTACAATAAACAATTGAAAATATTACTTATAAGTAATATAATATAGTTATCTTTAGAGAGAGGAGAATATAAAATGTGGAGTTAGAAAAAATTAGTATTTCGGGAATAAGTGATGTCTATGCTGTTTCAGCTATTAAAAAAGAATTTAAAAAGGCTGTAAATCAGCCATGGAAGAATTCTGAACCCTATCCAGAATATCAAAAAAAATTACTCGCTGATCTGGCAGTATTAGATATAGAAAAAGAAAAAGCTATCGATTTAGCAGCATTTGAAAAATTAACCAACGAAAAAGATTTATATAGTATACATAGACCGAACTCAAGAAAAAATGTACGAATTATCTATACCATTATAGATAGAAAGATAATAATTTTATTAACGGTATTTTTAGAGAAAAACAAAAGTGATTATCAAAATGCAATTTCAGTTGCCAAAAATCGACTCAAACAGCTTCAAGAATAATGTATAATCATACATAAAAGATACTATAGAAGAACAGAGGAATGAAACATGAGCATATACGACAAAATATCAAACGCACAGGAAACAACATGGCTTACTGATGGAATCGCAGAAGCAGAAGCAAAATCAATTATAGAATTAGCAAAAATATCAGCAAAAATCGAAAGACGCCGCCTAGAATTAAATATGACACAAAAAGAATTTGCAGCATATATGAATGTATCACAAGGTATGGTATCACGTTGGGAAAGCAGAGAATACAATTTCACAATAAAAACTCTAAATGAAATTTGTCAAAAGCTTAATCTGCATCTTCAACTTGATTTAACCCCCGTTATTGGCAAGCAAAATTATACTGTTCTAAAATGGAATAGCGAATCCACTCAAAATAACAAGCAAAATAATTGGGTTAAATACATAAAAGATAAGGAGGCTATTGCATAATGGAACTGAATTTAATAGCTACAGGAATCGAATTACTAGGTGCTTCCGTTGCAAAACTTACCGTAGACAACACCATTGTCGATATAGAAAATGATGCCCAACGCAGCTTTGGAATGACTATAAATGAACCTCAATTCCAAAACATTGAAAAAACAAGAGAAATATTTTCACAAATGACAATTGACTTCGATATAATTATAAATCAATCTGATAATGATAATTGTAATATACATTTTACCATTACCGGAGCATTTCTTTCAAAAGGTAAAATATCAGAGGAAGACTTCAAACAGTTAGTTGCTATAAATGGAGCATCTGCACTTATTGGCATAGCTCGAGGCAAAATAGAATCTCTTTCTTCGTCAATTTTTAACAATGGAAAAATCGTCATTCCATTTGTAAATGTTATAGATTATTATAAAGCCACTATTTCATCATAATATAGGACGTACTAAAATGTTCTAGTGACATTATTACTGTTCTTCCAGGCGATGAAAAAAAGGGCACAAAGGATATTAAAATACGTGTTATTGAAGTCATTCTTGATAATGGAACTAAGGAATATCTTGCAACAAATCTGTTTGACTCGACAATTACCCAGTCAATGTTTCAAGAACTATACTTTTATCGCTGGCCTGTAGAATTGAAATACAAAGAATTAAAAAGTAGACTTGCAATTGAAGAGTTTTCCGGTGCTACTACAACCTCTGTATTAGTGCGTCATTTTCTCAATCCGCTTATGAATTCCATCGCTAATTTTTCCCACTTAATGCCTGGAAGCTGAATATTATACTTTCTAGCCCAACAACTATTGTACAGCAAATTCACATAATCATTTAACTCCAATGTGCCAGTATATGCTTCTTCCAAAAGTGCTGGCTAAGAGCAAGCATTTTGAGCCAACCGCTCACGTGCAGGATCTCGCAGAGTATGCTTCTCCTATCGTTTCTTGCGGTAATCAGACCGGTGAGGGCTGGTTCTTGACAGGTGAGATGCTTGAGCTCATCAATGAGGGCGTCACAAACATCATCTGTGCACAGCCATTTGCCTGCTTACCGAACCATATTGTGGGTAAGGGAGTTATAAAGAGAATCAGACATGATCATCCGGATGCCAATATCGTGGCTATTGATTACGATCCGGGTGCTTCTGAGGTGAACCAGCTGAACCGTATTAAGCTGATGCTTTCTACGGCACAGAAAAAGCTTAAGAAATAAAGAATTCGCCCATGCATGAATGCATGGGCGTTGTTGGTTTTCGTATGCAATTCTACAGACTCTAAGCAGCTTCGTATATGCGGTTAAGGGCAAAAGCCCCGGCTGCGCCGGGTTCTGTCTTTGGTAACTTTCCACTTTTATATGTGCAAATGTTGCTCGTTGCACTCGCTTATATGCTTGCTAGCTAGGACAGATGCTTCAAAATCCCATCATACTGGGTATACATCTTCTGCACTTCATTTTCCAGTGTATAGTAGTGCATGATATACGGCACCAACAGCACTAGGAATAACAGTGTAAGTACAAGAAGCATTGGGTTGCTTATCATGACGGATGCAATTATTGACATCATGGTGAGTATGGCAAAGGTTACTGTCACTATGAGGTGCACGAGGCGCTCATGCTGGAAGAAGGCTATTTGTGTCAGGTGTTCCTGCAGTATTGTCTTCCACTCTTCTTTTGATATCTTATCAGCATTGGCAAGGAGATTGTCAATCTTAAGTCTATAATTAATTATTCGTTTTTTCACAGTATTTTCGACCTTCTTTTATCAATCAGATAGCATTTTTTAATTAAGCTTGGATTTAATTTCTTCCATTCTTGTATCATCCAGCTTATAAAACCTCTTAAATACAAATATGCCCACGATGAGCAGGATAACAGACGGAATCGTCATCCACATACGAAGAGCATCAAGTGTATCCTGTGTCTGTACCGCAGCCGCGGTATCCAGATGTATCCAGTCAACCACCAGCCCAGCCAGAAATACTGCTACACCGGATGCGAGCTTTACCGTAAATGTCTGCATTGAGAAAATGACCGACTCCTCTCTCGTGCCATTCATCACCTCACCATAATCAACAGAATCTGAAAGAAATATAGTCATGATAACATTGAGCATACCATAGCCAAGATAAATCAAAATACCCGGCAGGCAGAGTATGTACCAGCTCTGCGGCGTGTAGAGCTTTGCAAATGCCATGATAAGTATCACCGCAAAGCCTGATATCTGAATAATAAATCCTGATATAAAAAGCTGGCTTTTGCTGAATCTCTTGCGAAGCAGCGGTATAACCATCATGACAAGCACCTGTGCTGCAAAAGCAACTGCAGCAAATATAGAATATGCGCCCTCGTTTCCCACATCAAACCGGAAGAAATAAAGCACTAGGTTACCACAGATATTGAGTGATGTATATACGAGAATGATTGAGACCACAACAGTCATGGCCTGGTCGTTCTTAAATAAGGCTTTAAACATATCGGATATCTTTCCCGGCTTCTCATCACAGGCAACCGGCCTTTCAGGCACACATACCACGCATACAAGCTCAGAAATCACAAATACTACCGCTATAATAAGTGCCCACCACTTAAATCCAATCTTGTAGTCAGCCATAGAGCTTCCTGCACCAAGAATCGGCACCACTGTCATCGTGAGCACCGTAGGAATAGCATCTCCAATGCCAGAGCATGTCCTTGCAAGCGATGTAAGCTGCTCCCTGTCGCTGCCCGGCTCAGTGATTGCAGGAATCATAGACCAGAACGGAATATCCATAAGCGTATATGTGATGCCCCATGCAAAGTAAAACACGGTAAGCCACACTCTCTGTGCTGAATCCCCCATAGACTCAGGAGTAGCATATAAAGCATAGATGGTCACGGCATTGAGCACCGTGCCGGCAAAAATCCAAGGCCTAAACCTGCCCCACCTGGTACGCGTCTTTGCTACGATAATGCCCATCACCGGGTCATTGAATGCATCAAAAATCCTCGCCGCCATCATCACCGTGCCGATAAACACACTGCTCATCCCAAGCACTACATTGTAGTAATAGAGCAAATACGATGAAATAAGCATATACACAATATCTTTTCCAAATGCACCAAATCCAAATGCACACTTTTGTCCCGTTTTAAGCTTCATAGAAATACCTCCAAAATAATCAACTATACCAGCCTCTGGTATAAAGTAAAAAATAATTTACAGCTTCTCACCAGCCACCCTGCACCGCTTCCTGCAAAAAGCAATGCCATAGGCTAAAATATCACACCGGCCCTCATCCCGAAGAGCCTCATCATAGCGCTTATTCTTAATCTGTGCCTATCTCAAAGAAGCTTTTTAGCATGCTCATATTGAGAGTCTTACCCAAACGGCGAGGGCGGGTAAAAAGAGTAACCTTTCCCCATCCCTGTAAGAGCTGCTCAATAAGCCTTGTCTTGTCAATATAATAGAACCCCAGTTTACGAATTTCCTCAAAATTTTCAATTCCAACAGGTAACTTTAAAGTATTTGCCATAAAAGCCTCAAAAAAACAATCCGCTATACTTAATACTAGTATAGCGGATTGCCATGTAAAATACAATTTAATTCTTCTCTTGTAACGTAAGCGCAAAATAATTCGACGGATTGCAACAAATTAATTATCACTCAATCCCCGTCCCCTATGGCTTCTTTTTCAATCAGACACTGATGTTCTTTATTTTCCATTTTTTGAACATTTTTATATTGACATTTACACTAGAAAAAATTTATACCAATATATATTGAAGATTTTGAACAAATTCATTAAGCCTTATGTTATCAAAGCAATTTCCTTCATATACATGATTACACATCACATCTATTTGGTTCGCAATTTCTTCATCCAAATGAAGATGAATTTCTTTTTTCATTATTGCAATTTTTTCCGCAACTTTCTTTAATTCACATCTGCAATATTCTCTATCTTCTTCTGTACACAACAGTTCACGAAGCTTGGAATACACCCATAATTCTTCTGCTATATCCCCTAGATAGTGAACATATGGATTATCCGTCTGACGTTTGATTTTCCAATCTCCACTAAAACATTCAAGCATATTTTCAGTTACGTCTATCGGATATGTTGTCAAGAGTGAAGTATCTGTAATCTCCTCACCAGAAACTAGTGCTTCTTGTATTGCCTTAAAAAATCGTTTTGGAAACTTAATCGCATGTTGAAGAATGGCTCCATTTTCATCACATTGCAAAACCAACATGTAATCAAATGACGTCTCAGCAAATGCTATCGTTCTTAACACAAAATCCTGCATAACCTCTTCACTTGTCATATCAAATGACCTAAGAATTATCGGATAATGTTTAAATACCGCCTCTTCATAGGCTTGATCAGGAAAAACAGCGTCATACTCCTGCTGCATTGCATCCAATGCGACATTCACATCTTCAATTTCTTTTGTGCAGACATCCCTATACCAATTTCTTATTTGATACTTGTCAAATAACGGAGAAGCGTCATGCTGCAAAAAGTACTGACAACACATATAAATTTCCAATATTTTTTGAGACTCCTGCCTGCATAGATTTGTATGTTTCGAAGCCATCTCTTCGTCTAACTCCATACCATCAAAAAACTTATGCATCTTTGGCAGTCCTGCCTTAGCTTGTTTCAAATTATACAAAGCCAATCTAACATCATTTTCATCTCTTTGAATCAAACCGGCAACCTGTCTCAGAAAATTCTGCATGCTATTAAAATAAGCTTGTTTAACTTCTAAAAACTTTTTCGGCACCTCTACTTCTTCTTCGAATGGTCGATGTTCTTTTGGATATGATAACGTACTGCACAACATCCTATCCATCTTTTTTCTTGTTTTGTCAAATTCAGTTCCGGTACTGCCGGTCCTCTTTCCCGCCAAAGCTTTATACATGTATACCCCTATTTTATCCAGGCACTCATACATACATTTTCGAACCTGAAACCAATATTCAATCCATTCCGAAACTGAATCAAATTCATAATTACTCTGAATTGTTTTTATCCATAAAGACGTAAATTCTTTATGAAAAGCAATTACCAAATTTCTTCGCGGCATTTCTTTATGTGCATCATCCGGCATCCTATATGGCTGTAGCATGTCATATTTCGGCATAATTGCGTCCGAGCAATAGGTCTCATAAATCGGCAATGTCCTGCAAATATAATTTAATCGTGAAACACTTTCCTGATTTCCATTCTGCAATTCACTTGCTCTCAATACATATTCAACGTGAATAGCCGTCTCGGTTTCATCTACATATAATTTATGTGAAAACGTGGTTCGCTTAAGATAGCTCAAAATCATTTCAAGATTTTCGGATACAAATAAGCTATATATATCCCTGTCTCCGCAATAAGCTGTATACATTAATAAAGAAATTGTATCTATCGAATAGTTCTCTATACGTGTCCACAAATCTGTCAGATTGATATTCGAAGCCAAATTCATAGAAGCATCCATATTATACAGCCAATCTGCTATCATTGCATATGCGTCCAGGTCGGACACATTTTTAGTATTCACGTCCTTTAACCGCTTAAACAATCGCATACTTAAAATATATATATCCGTTTGCGTCATATCAATTGCAGGAATACTATCTTTCAGATTTAACAAATATTGGATATTCTCATTATTCGGCATTACTTCTCTCATTTGTTCCAAAGGCTGAACTGACTCATCTATTTCCCGAAACTGAGCAAATGGACACACTTCTGTGGCAATTACAAATAAACCACCTTGATTATTCGCTTCATTGAATAATTCTTCATTATTTCTAAAATATTGCATAACACAGCCTGAAAAAGTTCCCCTGATTGCTGACACAAAACATTTTAAATCTTCAAGGTTCCACCATTCATTAACCACATCCGAATAAAAACGTTCCTTATCAAACGAAAATTCAGGATAATGAGAAAAAAGTACAGAAAAGTCCTGTAAATCGGCCAGCTTTGTAATGTTGTAAGCCGTTTCCTCCAATGGATAATACTCATGTAAATATTCTACAATATGCCGTGAGCGAACCGGATGTAATCCTTCAATATAATCCCCATCCTGACTTATATGAACCAAAAATTCATCTGCCATACTTTTTAAGATTTGTCCAATATCATAAACCGTTCTCGGAGCTAAACTTCGCAACAGCTTTTTTGTCGATAATCGAATACCGCATACATCCGCAAAACAAACCTGTCTTAATAATTCGAACTTAATGCTTCCGGTCTCATTTCTTCCTATTTCATACATTTGTGATGAAATACGTTCGGCAATCATTTCACCATGCGTTAATAGATACACATATTCTATCAGCAGTTTCTTATCCGCTATCTGGTTCCAGGCATGTTTCCAATCCTTTATCTTTGGATGTATATGTCCTGCCTGCTGCAAGGTGTTAAAAATAGCAGCCGCTTCTTCTTTAGAAAGCATTGGCTTTATGATATTCATGGAATGTATATTACTTAAATCACCTGCATAATTATACCAGTCGTTTTCTCGTGAAGTAATAAGAATTTTATAATTATATTTCACATCAGATTGCATTAACTGAACCAATTGATTCCACTCACTCAAATGCGCATCCAGATTATCTATTAAAATCAACGGTTTTTCACCCAGTCTGATCCTGGCATGAAAATATTCCACAATATGTCTCAGCGTTCCTCTATCACTGCAATTAATAAGCTGATACGGTGTGTATTCCTTTTGCAGGCCATATTGTGTTTTCAATGCTAAGGTTGTTTTTCCCTGGCCGCTTGACGACTTTATAACCGTCACCATATAATTGTTTACTGATGTTCGTATATCCTTTTCAAGTAAAACTCGTGATACAGGCAGCCCCTTCACAATATCCATCGGTGTCGCTTTTTTACCTTCATAATAACTGGATTCTTGATCAGTTAATTCATTAAAATTTACTTTTTCTATCCAGCCATGAGCCGGATTTTCTGCTCCCTTACTTATATCGAATTTAACCAGTTCAATTTGATGTTTTAAATCATTTAATGATACGGCACTTCTTGTCTCCATTTTCTCAAAACAAAACATTTTGATGCTATTGGCAAACAGTTTGATATTGTCTGTTGTAATATCATAATTTTCAATCAGGGCTATCTCAACACGTTCTGCCAATACTGCTTTTTTTATGTTTTCATACGATACCTTCGAAATGAAATCATCAAAATCAAGCTGATTCCAATTCCACTGAGGATTTTCATTTTTTATCTCATCAACTGTGGCTTTCCAATATTGTAATTCGTCTGAATCCAATATATTATTCACTAGCTTACTCAGATGCCCTTTTGCAACTGAAAAATCATACACTAATTTGAATGCTCTATTTTTATCAAGTAAATAGGCTTCTAAAAAATTTTTCAGCACACTTTTCATAAAAGAAGCATCCTGCTTATTCTCAGAATATTTCAATTGAATATGCATTGTCTTCTGTTCATCACTCGTACTCACAATTTTGTCAATATCTTCAATACCTTCCAAATTAAAGACTGTATTCTCATCTTTACATGACAGCATCAAATAGCATGAATACAAGAACTGGTAAGAATATCCCCTCAATGCAATCTGACCGCCATTTCTTGACTCCTGTAATTCCTCAATACTCGCCTTTGGCTTCGGAATTGTCTTGGTTTTATCTATACTTTTTCTCTGTATTTTTTTCTTCTTCGACATTCCGGCACCTCCTATAACATTTTCCACACCGATTCTACCTTGTCTTCAGTATATCATTTTACATTTTCGTAAGCGCTCAATATTCCAACGCTAGATTTTAATTAACGCTTGCATCATCTTTGCTAGATACAAGCGTTTTACTACATTTTAGTTTTGCAAACATTTTGAACTTTTTCACTCCACGGAGTCAAAACCTCAAGCTGTTCATCTGACATGGCTTCACTTGGACGCTGCTCTAAAAGATATGTTATCAACGTATCTTTCCGGTTTTGGGCATACTTACCCATATACTCATCACAAAGCTCTTTATTGCCAGAAATATATAAGCAATCAAACAAACTCTTATCTGTGCCTATCTCAAAAAAGCTCTTGAGCATGCTCATATTGAGAGTCTTGCCCAAACGCCTAGGGCGGGTAAAAAGAGTAACCTTCCCCCATCCCTGTAAAAGCTGCTCTATAAGCCTTGTCTTGTCAATATAATAGAACCCCAGTTTTCTAATTTCCTCAAAATTTTCAATTCCAACCGGTAACTTCAAAGTATTTGCCATAAAAGCCTCCAAAAAATAATCCGCTATACTAAATACTAGTATAGCGGATTGCCATGTAAAATACAATTTAAAGTTTATTTACCAAATCATGTGTGTCAGTTCCAAAACTGTGCAAAACCAAATAATGAACCCCATTGAATATCCCACAGCATAATATATAGCCCATGACACTTCCAAGCAAGTTGTTCATGAAATCATTTATATCACTGAACACACACTGCAGCATATACTGACTAAGCTCAATAGCTGCGCTGCAAAGAGCTGTTACAATGAGACATCCATACCAATGAATCCGCCCGGCAACAAGACCATATAAGAAAACTCCCATAGGAATAAACAGAATAACATTTGCTATATCCTCCCATGGCAAACCTGTATCTGGCTTGCTTATAAATATATAGTGAAACCTAAGCCTACCGACAACCACAGACTGATGAATATCGCTGCGGGAAATTACGGTAATAAAGGCAAGCATAAGCAAGTATACAATAAAAAGGCTAATCCAGCATATATGCATCCTGCGTCTGTGTTTCATTAGAGCCGATATGAATACCATAGCAAAAACTACGACAAGTATGCATATGCACAGTAATTTAAAATTGTTGTTTGCCCATAAATAAAGTTGATTATACATTATAGCTTATTTCTCTATTCATAATATTCCAAAAAAAATCTGCACAATTAACAAAAATTATTCATAGTGAATTCATCACCATTTTATTACTAATACAGTTGATTTTTGTGACCAAATCATTACCATCTAAAAGTTCAACTTTTTGTGTCCAAAGTATTGACATAGATCCACCATCCATTATTCCTGAGTTAATAACATAATGGTGTGCTATTATAATAAGCATCAAAACTATTCTGTATAGCTCAATATTTGAATTTCTCATTGGTTTTGTTCTGTCCATAATAACTTCATATTCTAATACTTGTTTCTATCAAAGACGCTTCTATAACGCGGCGTTTTCCATCTCAAATTTAAAATCTTTTAACATATCTATATAGTTATACTGTGGCTTATATCCAAGCTCTCTTACTGCCGGTTCAATATCCATGATATATTGTGGTGAATTTGGCATATCTGGTCTCATAATTATATCTGACTTGTGATTAGAATCACCGAATACCTCAATCATCCCTTTAACTTGATCTATTAGACTTGTTCCAATTCCAGTTCCGACATTATAGTAACCACATTCTCTGTCTACAAAAACTGCTTTATATAGCATTTGACAGAAATCCTTTACATATACCATATCCTTTACTCTTTCCGGATTTCCCCATACTTCAATGGTTTCACCTGCTATAGCATTATCAATTAATTGACGATATCCTATTTTTCTTAATTTTCCATCAACATAATATGTATCTATTGGAGAATATAAATATATGGTAGGAAGTCTAAAAATAAATCTTTTAAGTCCATACATTTGATGATAATTTTCTATCATGTCAACCGCAAAATTTTTGCTCATAACATAAATCGTATGATCGCTTGTGAAACTAAATTTGCGTGGTAAATCAACTGTAAGAAAAGGATTGTTTTCTCCATAATCTTTAATATCACCAAAACTCTGAGCGAATAAAATTCTATCTGCGCCGGTTTCTCTACAATACTCAAGTACATTTAAATTACCAGTGATATTTACATCTATATATTTATAAGGATTGTACCCTTTCATACGAGCAGGCATTGCTCCCGCCAAGTCAACAACAGCATATACCTTGGTAGGTAATTTGTTAAAATCTTCTTTTTTAGTAATATCAACCTGGTAATACTCAACTCCAATTTTTTCAAAATAATCTGTTTTTCTTGTGCCAGTTGCAATAATTTTATAACTATCATTTTTGCATTCTTCAAGAAAATAATTTACAAAATACTTTCCAGTGTCACCACTTGCTCCTAATACAATAATAATCTTCTCATTATCTGATAAATTCATAAGTCCTCCGTCTTTATAACGAGCACTTACAAATCACACCTCATATATTTACTGTCTTTCGATGCAGTGTTCTCCACACAAAAGTTATTATGTTCATAAAATCTAATTGCATTAATATTATCATTATGAACCTCCAGTCTTATAACAGAAAATCCATTTACCACTGCTACCGCTTTAATGTAATCAAGCATAATAGTTCCTAAATGATTTGCCCGAAAATCTTCATCAACAGCAATTAACGTAATATAAGCTTCTCGTGACTCAAAATCATTCATATAATAAGCACAATATCCTGCTACCTGACCATTAATACAAGCAGATATAACATTTGCATTACAACTTATTTTATCTATAAGATCTTCAAAATTCAGTGATTTAACTACGCTCTTTGTAAATAGCTCGTCATATTTAATTATAATATTCTTGATTGTTTCTTTATACACTAAAAGAAGAAGCGTAAGCCCCCCTAATATTTTCGGATAATTTACTACAATAGTTCTGTAATATCATTTACAATTACCTCTATCCAATTACTTCTCTTCAAGTTGAATTGTAAGCCATTCTTTTGACTTACCCATTACATCATCAAGTTCTTCCCTGCTGTCAAATCTGAGGAACATATCTCCCAAAGACATATTAGCTCCTGTAAACGGCTCAACAAAATCTCCTGGTTTTACAGATAAATCTACTACCTTGACATATTTCTTTTCTATTTCCGGATCTATCTTTATTCCTTTAAGGACACCACTCTGCCCCGGTCTTGCATGAATGACCATCTCACACCAATGTCCATCGCATTCTGTCTGTTTAATTTCAGTAAGCGGCATACCCACGGCTTTTCTGACCTCATTTTCTATAAGATCTACACCATATGCAAGTCGCTGAAGCTCTGCAATCTTACATCCACCACCACGAGGCGATACCTCCATAATATATGGCTTTCCATCACTTCCAACACAGGTTTCAATGTTATATATACCTGTTTTCATACCAAGTAATGTCAATAAACGCTGTGTCTCTTTTGTCAAATAATCTTGATCTTCTTTAGCCATAGAAGTTGTCCATATGATATATGCAGGTGTATATGGATTATCAGCTTCTTTATCAAATAGCTGATCTGAATATGATACAAACTTAAGCTCTCCATCAACTGTGAAAGGATCTGCACTTGAATGATATCCCTTAAATGTCAGGAAATCCTCTATAATATAGGCTCCATTATGTGAGCCTCCAACCGCCGTCTCAATTGCGTCTGCCAGCTTGTCCGGAGAATCCACCTTTGTTACTCCTTTACTTCCTGCCGAATCCACAGGTTTAACGATTACAGGCCATGTAAAGAAATCAATATCATTAAATGGAGCTTTTTTATCTGTATACCTCTTTGCATGGGGAACATTAAAACCATGTTTTGTAAGGAAATCTCTGAATAATCCTTTATCCTGTAATATTTCAGTAGATTCATATGACCCCTGAAATGGCAGTCCCATCTTCTCTGCTATATATGCGGCAGTAGTAACGCCTGGATCACATGCAAATGAAACAATTCCATCAATATGTAATTTCTTTGCTGCTTCTAATGTCTTTTCTTTATCAATGATACTTACATCGCAATATTCATCAGAATATTTATGAGCAATATTGTCCGGTAAATAATCACAAGTGATAACGTACAATCCTAATTTGTGTGCTGCCTCAATCACAGGTACAGCATATCTTGAACCACCTAAAATCATTAATTTCTTCATACAAGCTTTCCTCCCTAATATTTGCAACTAAGTATAATCTCACAAATTCTATCCACATCCTCCATGCTAAGATCTGCATACATTGGAAGCGTAAGAACTCTCTTACTAATATGTAACGCAACAGGAGTTTCAAGAACATCATACTTGCCATGGAAAGCTGCAAACGTATTTGTAAGCGGATAAAAATATTTTCTTGCGCCTATACCATTCTCAGCAAGCTTGTCAAACACCTCTGCTCGGCTTGCGCCAAACAGCTTTTCCTCAAAGATTACAGGAAAATATGCATAATTGCTCTTCACATCCTTTTGGATGACATTTAGCTGGATTCCCTCAATTCCATCAAGATGCATTCTGTACCTCTCTGCCACTTTTTTTCTCTTTGCAATCTCATCATCCACATGACGCAGATTACAAATTCCCATAGCTGCACAGAACTCGTTCATCTTGGCATTAGCACCAACTGCGTCTACTTCTTCCGGTCCGTGTATACCAAAATTTTTCAGATCATAAAGAATCTCTCCAAGATGCTTATCTTTGAAACAGACTGCCCCGCCTTCAATTGAGTTAAAAACCTTTGTAGCATGGAAAGAAAAACATGAGGCATCACCGAATGAACCAATTCCTTTACCCTTATATGTCTCGCCAAATGTGTGAGCGGCATCATAGATTACCTTAAGCTCATATTTGTGTGCAATTCTCTCAATTTCCTCAATATCGCAGACATTGCCATATACATGAACCGGCATGATAGCACATGTTCTATCTGTAATTAATCTCTCAAGCTTTTCGGTATCAAGTGTCATGGTTACCGGATCTATGTCACAAAATACAGGTGTAAGTCCATTTCTAACAATTGCATGAGTTGTTGATGCAAAAGTAAATGGTGTTGTGATAACCTCTCCCTGTAAATTCATTGCCTGCAGCGTCAATTCAAGAGACATATGACCATTTGTAAAAAGGTCAATATTTTCCACTCCCATATACTCAATCAACTGTTGCTGCAAAGTCTTATGCTCCGGTCCCATATTGGTGAGCCAGTGGCTCTGCCACATTGGTTTGATTTCATCCATGTACTCATCAAATTCCGGCATTGATGAACGTGTAACAAGTATACTGTTTGCCATCTTTCCAAATCTCCTTATCTTTTAAGGAATGACTTAATCATTCCAGTTAAATACTCAAATTCTTCTAACTTTAAAATTGCAGAAAGTGCAATAAAAATAGTTGCACCTGCAATAATCTGAATTACTAAAGTAAGAATTATTGGCAATGGAATATATCCTATAAAATATACGCATACTCCCATAAAAACAGCCAGCAAAATACCTGGTGCAAAATCCTTAACCTGATCCAGATAACTGTAGTTTAATAGCTTACGGTTCGGCCATGAATTGATGATCTGGCTAAGTACGTTACTGACAAGTAAACTATAAGCCATTGCCATTACGCCAAACCACATTGTTGAAAGAAGAATAGTCATTCCCATAATCTTCTTAATTACTTCCAATTTAAGGAACCAGTCACTACGTCCCATTGCATTAATCGCATTCAGATTAGCTGTATGAATAGGCCAAAACATATATGTAATACAGAAAATCCTAAGATACGGAACACACGGTAACCATTTATCAGTCAAAACAAGATGTACTATCGGCTCTGCACAAAATGCCATTCCCATCATCAGAGGTGCCATAACATACGTACTTGTTTTTATTGCACGACGCGTCATATTCTTCACACGTTCTCTGTCATCCTGCGCACTTGACATTGTAGGAAGTAAAACACTATCTATAGAAGTATTTATATTTGTTACAATCACTTTTGGGAATTTATCAGCTTGATTATAAAATGCCAAATCCGATGATGAATACATCTTTCCAATAATCAGATTTCTAAGATTACTGTAGCCGGTATCAAGCAAAGCTGACACAAGAAGCTTCCATCCAAACTTCAGTAATCCTTTAAGTCTTGTCCATGAAAACATCAGCTTTGGACGCCACTTAACCGTCAGCCAAAGTATCAACGTATCAATTACTGTATTGGATAACTGCTGAGCTACAAGAGCCCATACTCCAAATCCAGCATAAGCAAGTGCAATACCAAAAAAGGCTGAAAATATTGTTCCACCAATTGTTGAAAAGAAAAATCTCTTAAACATCATATGCCTTGAAACATATGCCTGCTGTATTCCCTTAATCCCCGACATCACAATTGTCAGACTGATTACTCTGACAACCGGTGTGAGCGATACATCATTGTAGAACTTCGCTATAAACGGAGCAGCTATAAACATGCCCAAATAAAGTATCAGACAAACAGCAAAATTAAAATAAAACACCGATGAGAAATCGAGATCATCTGCATCCTTTTTCTGAATCAAGGCAGTTCCAAGACCACTGTCAACAAATACCTGTAAAATTGTTGTAAATACTGTTACTAATGCTATAGTACCATAATCTTCAGGAGCAAGGATTCGCGCCAGGACTATTGAAACTATGAAGGTAACAAGTTGGGCTCCGCAACGTTCTGCAAAGCGCCAGATGAAATTTTTCAAAATACTATTTTTTACTGTATTCATTACTATTCTCTATAATTTTATTTTTAGATTATCTAATCTGCCCATCCATCAATATTACGCTCTATTTCATATGCAATATTCGGGAAGATAAAGCCTATAGCCAATAATATTTTTCTTCTTAAACTCATATTTTTTCTATTCTCATAATATTTGTTAGACCATATTTTCCTATAATTTTTCTCATTAAGAAAAATTTCTATTTCACGTTCTTTAATTGCATATTCGAAATACTGATGATACTTAAATCTTGTTATTTTATCAAAATTTTTATGACCATTAATAAACTCTTTGCAATGAGTAATTCTATTTTTGTTATATTTTAACTTAGTCATATAACCACCACTATTCATTCTGTAACATGACATAAAACGTTTAATATAATAGCAATTTCCTTGTGCTACACTAAATAAAATTAACGGTAAGTCTCCAACTGGATATGTATTCTCTTTATAATCATTTACAAATTTTCTAACTACCGATGTTCTAATAAAATAGCTACTTGTTTGAAACAACCAACCTGTTTTACAAAGTTCTAATTTATAATATTCATTCGATAAAATTATCCCTTCTGGAATCTCAATTATTGGAAATGACTGTTCCAAAACAGTATCATTTTCAGAAATACAATTGACAGAATGAACACATACTGAGCAATCATCATTTTTTTCCAATGAATCATATTGTAATTGTAATTTATTCTCATCAGACCAATAATCATCTCCTTCACAATATGCAATATATTTTCCTTTTACTCTAGGATAATTTTGCTCTATATTAGGATTTTTTCCTAATGCAAACTGGTTCTGCTCATTACAAATTGCCTTTATTAGATTCGGAAATCTTTTTTCATATTTTCGTATTATATTTGGTGTTTCATCTGTTGATGCATCATCATGAATTAGTATTTCATACCTAAAACTTGTTTTTTGATTAACTAAACTTTCAAGCATTTTAGACACATATTTTTCCTGATTATATGTAATGCAAACCACAGATACTTCTACTTTTTCATTCATAAAATCCACCTTGTAATTTAATTTATTCAAAATCTTTAATTAACTTAAAATTGAGTGATACGGTAAATAACTATGTGAATTTATAACCGTATATAAACTATAAAATGAAAGAACAATAATTATTAAAATTCCTATTAATCTAGCTTTATTTAAATTGTTTCTGATATATCGTTTATCAGCAATTATAGGTAATAAAAAAACTTGCATAAATTGAAGGGCACCAGTTCCTCTACCACCTATTATTGGAAGCATATAAAACATTATTGATATAATTATGGATGCAAAATATACATTCAATGCTATTTTATATTTCTTCTCACTTCTTTTTATTGCATTCCAATCAACTATTATTAAAAGAAGTAAAAATACAATTAATCTTTTTATAATCGAATTCACAATAGATTCATCATTATCTGCTAATTGATTTATATAATACCAATATTTATTTTGTATAAAAGTAATATTTGATTTATAAATAATTTCTTCAATAATTCCCCCAAACGAAAATATTAATATTGAAATTAATGTAACAGCATACCACCTAAATTTATATACCTTATCTTTAATTAGATAAATACTAAAAAAAATAATTGATGAACTATGAAAAAAAGAGGCCAATATAATATATATAGCAGTTTTACCTCTTTTACCTTCTATGTAGTAATAAAAAGCCCAAAGTAGTAATCCTATTGCAAATCCTTGTCTAATAACACCCATATCATATAGACAAAAGTACATGCTGTAATATATAAATAAACACATAATAAGATTATTACTTATCTTATAAATGAAAAGTACCTTTATAAACACAGAAACTGTTGATATAAGGAAAATATACAATTGAAAAGGCATCCATTTACAAAGATAATTTAATATCATATACCCTGGCTCAACAACCAATCCCCATCCAGATGAAAAAAGGGAATTCCATGACGATTGCTTTACGCTTTCAAATATTTGTTTATATGATTCAAAATCATACCCTGTTTTTAATCGTAACCCAGACATCAGTATCAAAAAAAAGCTTAAAAGAACAAATATTTGCTTTTCATACGTATTTAATTGTTTAGTTTTAAAAACATCCAATAAAACCGCAAATAGCAGTATCGTGAAAAAAAGCACATAATAAATCATTTCTTAAACCTGTTCTAACATTTCTTTCCATAAGTTACTTACATTCGTGCTAGAAAATCTTTTTGCATTAATTTTCGAATGTTCTGAAAAATTCACTCGTTTTTCTTTATCTTTTGCAAGCATCACAAGCTTTTCAATGAACATCTCGTTATCATTAACAGGGATAATATACCCATCCACACCATCTTCAATAATTTCTGAAGGTCCTTCTTTACAATCAAAACTAATTTCTGGCAATCCACATTCTTTCGCCTCAATCAATACCATTGGTAAGCCCTCAAATCTTGAAGTCATAACATAAATGCTTGAATTTAATAATATTTTTTCAACATCAATTACACTCGGTTTGATTTCAACGTAACCACCTAATTCATTATTTTTTATCTTACGAAGTAAATTGTCTTTTTCACTTCCTTCGCCATAAATAACGAATTTCCAATCTGGAATTAATTTTTGAGTTTTTTTTGCAATTTCAATTAATATATCAAAACCTTTTTGCATTTCGAGTCGACCAACTGCTATAATTTGTTTTGAATCACAATTATATTTTCCATTACATTTAAATGAAAGAGAATTTGGTATAATATATATTTTTTTTGCATCAAGAAAACTATAATTTCTTGCATCTGATTTAGTCAACAAAACAATTGCTGATAAATTATTATAAAATAACCTTCTTACCACTTTTCCTAAAAATGTTGCAGAATTATAGTTAAAATGTTCACATCCTATTTTTTTTACTCTTAAATCTAAAACACTAATCACAGAATTTAATGCATATGTTGTACCAATAATATAATCTAATTTTTCATAATTTATTATTTTCTTAATTAAATTGTAAAACTCTATATACCAACCATATTTATTTTTTTTCTTCACATTAAGATGTAATAAATCAACCCTATTATCCAATTTATACGCAGGTACGCATCCATCTTTACTACAAATACTGATTAATACAATATTATATTCTTCAAAATCACATAGACTATTACATAAATTTGTTACAGCTCTCTCAATACCTGCCCTATTTGTTATATTTTCTACTACGATTCCTATTTTATTCATTATTATATTATTTTCCTTTATACTTTTAATGTTTAAATTACATTAATCCATTTTTCATCTCACAATCTTGATATCATTTCTTTAACATCTTACTCATAATTGATTTAAAAGCCATCACATTAATCAGATAAAACCACGAAGATATTCTAACAATTCCCTCATCACACTCATTTTTCATTTCTCTCATAGCTTCTTTAACATCATATGTTCTTTGCAATTTTTTAAATAACTGGTCATCAATTGAAAAATCCTTAGCAATTCCCCAAATTGCTCTTGCAACCATATAGTCTGAAAAACTTGTATCAAGATTTTTATTTTTCCAGTAATCTACGATCTTTTTCATGGCTTCTATATTATCTACATTCTGCCAAGAAACTTTTTTATGCATTGCTGATTTATCATTTATTGTATATCCATATAGCTCCTTGTATACAAATACACAACCATTATTTGAATTAGCTAAGTATTCACCTAAAAACAAACTATCCTCGCCATATTTCAAATCTTTATCAAATTTTATATCAGTATTAACCACTATATCACGTCTATATAAGATATTCGCAAAAGAAAACCTATATTTTCGTTTTCTCATATAGCGTTCAAGAACATCTCTACTTGTTATCTTTTCTGATTTATATCCAGCATTACATGTTTTATCAAAATTTTCCGTCATACGCATAAATTGATATTGTGAACACGCCAAATCAGTCCTGTTCTTTTCTATCTCATTAAATAGCGTCTCAAGGAATAAAGGATGATAAACATCATCTGCGTCAAGAAATGCAATATATTTTCCTTTTGCATTATTTAATCCATAATTTCTTGCTGTACTTACACCCTTATTCTCCTGTTTAAGAAAAACATAATTATCCTTTTCTTTTATATAATTTGTTACTATATTCTTTGTATTGTCCAATGATCCATCATCTATAAGAACAACTTCGTAATCTTTAAATGTCTGTTCCTCAACTGATTCCAAAGTACGAACGATTGTATCTGCCGCATTGTAACATGGGATAATAACACTAATCATATATTTATTTTTGCTCATTCAGTTTGTTTTCTCCCTTAACATCGAATTAGATAAAAATTTCATTACGCCATCTGGAGCAAGCCAAAAAAAACGCTCTGCCGAGGTAATAATTAAGAAATCAAGAAAAGAACAACCATTTCTTTTCCAATGTCTTTTATAAACATAAATGGCAGCTTTCATATTTTCTTTGCTCTTTCGTCTTTTGTAATTATTCTCATCAGCCCTATATAAATATAGAGATTCATCAATATTTCTAACATAATAACCTGCCGTAACAATTCTAGAAAACAAATCAAAATCTTCTTTTCTTCGTAGCTTTATGTATCCACCACATTTTTTAACCACACTCTTCTTCATCATTACAGTCGGATGATTGAATGGTTGTCTTCTTCTAAAGAATTTGATAATATCATCATATTCACTCGGTACAACTCTCGATAAATTTGTTTTGTAAAAATCCCCACTAAATTCATCTATATTGCATCCACATACAGCTAATTCAGGATACTTTTCAAACATCTTTAATTCTTTTTCACATCTTGTTGGCAGAGAAACATCATCTGCATCCATTCTTGCAACCAATTCATTTCTGCATCGTTTCATTCCTTCATTTAACGCATTTGCAAGTCCTTCATTTTTTTCAAGTTTTACAACCTCAAACAGTTCAGGATTACCATTCTTATAATCCTCAATGATTTTTCCACAATCAGATGCCAATTTTCCATCTTCTACAATAACAAACTGATCTGGTTTTGCAGTCTGATTCAACATGCTCTCTATGCACGGTTTTAAATATTCTGCTTTGTCATTTATGTACACTGACATTAAAACACTATATTTCATTTTTATTTACCATTCTGAACAATACCACTGTCCAGTCCATCATGCATCTCTTTTCCTCTTTCCTCACTAAAGCCCTCTGTGCTTTCTTTCTGAAAGATTATCTTTATAGTTTCAAACAATATCTGTATATCCAACATCAACGAATAGTTAGTTATGTAAAACAAATCCAGTTTTAATTTATCCAACGCTGTTGTATTATATTTTCCATATACCTGGGCATATCCTGTCAAGCCGCCTTTTACCTTAAGACGTAGTGGCCACTCTGGAATATCCTCTGCATACATTTCGTCATGCTCCCATCTCTCAGGTCGTGGTCCGACTATCGACATATCCCCCTTAAATATATTCAACAGCTGTGGCAACTCATCTATTCTCGTTGCCCTTATTATATTTCCCACTTTTGTAATTCTGTCATCTTTCTCTCCGGCTGGATGCGGTCTGCCATCTTTCTCTGCATCAACAATCATTGAACGAAATTTAAGTATCATGAATCTTTTACCATTCAATGTGACCCTTTCCTGTCTAAAGAATACCGGACCTCCATCTTCTGCATGGATAGCTATTGATACAATCAGCAATACCGGACTCAGAATTACTATCGCTATTCCGGATAACAAAACATCAAAAAATCTCTTCCACAAAAGCTGTGCTTTTGACAAGCCTATGTTTTTACATAAACAAAGCGGCGTATCAAACAGATTCAACTCCTCTGAGCTTCTCGCTATAATGTCTGAAATCTTCGGTGTAAAGTACACTCTCTTATTCAGTTCATAGCATTTCTTTAGTATCTCGTTTCTGACTTCACTTGGGATATCGTTTATCAACACTGCATCATAATTATTAAATTCTCTACAGATTTTTTCTATTCCCTCAGAATAATGCATCAGCTTTGCTACATGATATTTGTCCTTGCGAGAGCTCACCTTATCGCATAAGCCATTTTGATATTCTCCATATATCTCAAGTACTTCCAATGCCGGGAACAGCTTTCTATATACATCTACCAATATTATTATTAAAATCGATAATATAACTGATTGAAATGCTGCCATGAGAATATAAATAACGAACAATTTCCCAACGAATCTAAATTGTCCTGTCACTGCCATTGATATAAATATCTGAAATACTGCCACAGTAAATAATGTTATAATCTGTGACATAATCAGATTTGTTTTTCTATCCACGCCTATTTTAAACGTTCTTAGGTATTTTCCCATCAGCAGATACAATATCAAATATATTCCTATAGACATTGCAATATTAGCCGTGCCTAACAAATGCCCGGTCACGTTATTTTCTTTTTCAAAGCGGTACCATACAATGCCATATGTCAAAGTAACAACAATTGCAAAAATCGCTGTGCATAAATATCTATAATAATATTTTCTTTCTATTTTCATTTTTTCATTCCTACTTCCAATTCATCCCTATCTCATCCAGCTGTCTGATTCTCACCTCATCCAGCACCATGTTGTTGGAACCGGGATGCTTTCTTTTTCCTCTCACGTTTGATATCCATCTCCCCAGGCGCACTCCATCCACACTGTATGACAGCGGTATATTCAGATTGCCATGCTCACTGTAATAGGCTTTTGCAAGCTCAAACTTTCGGTTCCACTGTATAGCTTTCTTGTTTTCATGCCTATATCCTATAGTTTCAAGCCTTTTGAGCTGTTCATCGGTAAGTGTTTTGTCCTTTGCACTTCTGCCGTTTAGCTGATTGCTTATATTGGACAGCCATCTGCCGAGTGGAATTCCTTCCGGTGTGACATATTTGATCTTCACATTCAGGTTTCCATGCTCACTGTAGTATTTTTCTGCGGCACTATAGTACTGTTCCCATTTTTCCTGATTGTGGTCCCATATCATGCCAAGCTCCTCGAGTGCTTTTCTCTGCTCATCGGTAAGAGCCTGCTCTATTCCATACTTTTTTACCTTGAAGCGCATGTTGTTGATCCATGAGCCGAGCCTAAAGCCTGTAGGCGATACATATTTGGCCTTGATGTCCAGATTGCCGTAGGTATTGCGGTAGCTTTTAAGCTCCTCAAGTACCTCCTGCCAGCTTGAGTCCGTGACATCCCATATCATGCCTATGTCGTTTAGCTTTTGTATCTTTTCCCAGGTGAGGTTTCCGGATATATTGCCTGACTTCACACGTCTCTGGGTATTTATCCATGCTCCCAGTGTGAGGCCTGCCCCAGTGACATAGCTCTTTGGTATCTTGAGATTTCCATTTTCCTCATACCACTGCTTTGCTGCCTCATAGTATGTGTCCCACGCGCTTCCCAGATTTTCCTGCAGGCGCATGAATATTTCCCTGCTGTCCTTGGTCTCGTCTATAATGCGGAATCTGTCGTCAAAGTGCTCTCTTGGCGAGTGAGTGTCCGGATACAGCAAAAATGCTTCCTGCATTTCGTTTTTCAGGCAGTCTATACAGTAGAGACTGTCGAAGTTGTTGACCAGGTCAAATATGACCGGCTGGTTTTTGCTTCCTGCTGACAGGGCTCTGCCTATCTGCTGCAGATAGATGATTGGTGACACCGTAGGGCGAAGCAGTATTACTCCGTCTACATCGTCCACATGTATGCCCTCGTTCAGCATGTCTATGCAGTAGAGGAGCTTTAAGTGGCTTCCTGTGTCCTTTTTGAATTCGGCAAAGGCTTTGCTGGTCGACGCATCGTTGTAATACGCTGTGTATATGTGTGGCTTTTTGTCCACCTTGCTAAACCAGTCGGCAGCCTGCGACTTCATCTCGTCCATATGCTCCCTGCCCGAACAGAATACTATGTATTTGCCATCAGGCTTTGTCATCTGTCTTGCAAAGACCTCTGTGAGGCCGTCTGCCTGCTCGAGTGCACGCTTTAGTTGTTCTAGAAGCTTTTCGTTTTCCGATACAAGTCCCGGGTTTGATAAGCCCTCGATTCGTTTTTTCAGTTGTTCGAGCTCTTTCTTGTATGAATACATGGCTATGACATATTTAGGCTCCGGAAGTATTTCTCTCACGATTGCTTCTCCGAGTGTCATCTCTGAGGCTATATTGCCCTCAAAGAGCTCCTCTGCCATATTGCGCTGGTTGTCCAGATAACGTATGTTTGTCGCTGAGAGTCCCAGGCGCTTTGCCTTCGGATATGCTTGCAGAAGCTTTTTCACACTCTTGCCCCACTCTGCGGCTCCACAGCGGTGGAACTCATCGAGTATGATATAATCCGGGCGCAGAGTGTCTATGCTGTTCTCATGCTTCATGAGTCTGCTGTACGACATGTATTCTATGTTTGAGAACTGTGTGTCTATGTTCTCAAGCTGTGTCTTGTAGATGTACTCACTTGGCGATAGCCATAGAAAGTGTTTGTGTGGATGTTGCTCCACGAGCTTAAAGGCTATCATCGACTTGCCCGTGCCTGTCGGATGGATGACGGCTGCCATCTGCTTTTCCTCCAGCATGGTCTCGACTGCTCTGTATGCATCTTCGTTGTGCTTGTAAAGATGTATGCTCATTTGCTGCCTCCGGGTGAAACACTACATTAAAAAGGGAGGTTGGATTTCGCAGATTATTACAATCTGCGAAAATCACCTCGGTTAAAAACACTAGATATATCATAAAACTTTAGTCAATTTATGTCAACTGCTGTATCTTTTTTTGTATCTTTTCACATTTTTAAGGGAATATTGGGATGTATTTTATATATTTTTTATTTTTAGATGGTCAAAATTGTGGTCAGAAATAAATTAAATTATATTGACATTATATATCCGATTTGGGTATAATAACAAAAAGAGTAACCAAATTGGATATATTTTTTATGGGAGGTTTGTTATTATGAACATTAAGGAAATACGAAATACTACCGGCCTTTCGCAACGTAGTTTTTCAAAGATGTTCAATATACCAATAAGTACATTGCAAAAATGGGAGCAGGGAGAAAGCTCGCCAACGCCGTATATTATAAAATTGATTGCCAACCAGTTACCGATAGATAATGATAATATGTGTAAAATTGAAGATAATAACGGTAAGATTTATTATTATAACAGAGACGCTGGGTATTTAATTGATTCAATAGGTACAAAAATCAAGATAGGTGAAGATCTTGATGGTGTTAAGGAAAAAAATCTTTCATTATATGTGGCTGATTTATTTGAATCCTATTATGAAATAGTTGATAAATTTAATCGTGACTGTAGACTTGATAAAACAGAAGATATTATATGGAGTTAATATATGGCGAAGAAAATAGCTAAAGAATACTATTTAATGCATAAAGATATACCTGTTTGCCTGATGGAGCTGACAGAAGGTGGAACTCTCGGAAATTACAGAAAAAATGAAGCAGCTCTTGCCCACTTTCCTATAGGTGGACAGATGAATGATATGAAATTTCATGATTGGTGGAAGGACAGGGCTATTCCTAAGACGAGGCACGGAGCTAAGACTGCCCTGCAAAGACTTGGATATTCTTCAACAAACAGTGCTTTGGTAGATAATTTGGCCTTAAGTTTGTCGGATTGTTATTGGATTAAACCTCGTGGTGAAGATATCGAATGGAAAGATGTAAATCTGTTTACAAATGATTTCGTAGATACATTTGGTGAAATAACACTAAACAAGGACAATTTACTTGATTTAAGGAAGAAAACAAAATTTAACTGCGCTGCTTCACAGGGAGAACTTCAGAAAAAATGGTGTATTGACACTTCAGGCCGCAGATATATGATTAAAGGTAATTATGGAGAATCATACCAGCAAAGTATAAACGAACTATTTGCAACAGAACTTCATAGAAAACAAAAATTTGAAAATTTCACAGTATACACTCCCACATTGTTAACAGTAGAAGGTGGAATTGAAGGACTTGGATGTCTTTCATATGATTTTTGCTCAGAAAATCTGGAATGTATCAGTGCATGGGAATTATTGCAATCAGTCAAGCTTAAGCAAAATGAATCATATTATTATCCATTGAAAAAGGTCTGTCTTGGTTTGGGAATAAAAGAAGAAGAGTTTGATTATTTTATGGATTATGAAATAATGACTGACTATCTCATTTCAAATACCGACAGACACATGAATAATATTTCTATAGTCAGAAATCCTGACACATTAGAAATACTTGGATTTGCACCTATATATGATTCCGGTAATTCTATGTTCTATAATATTCCATACGAGCATCTTGGTTCAATTCGTATTGATGAGATAAAGACACATTCTTTTATTTCTAAAGAAGTACGGCTTCTATCATATGTAAAGGATAGAAATATTGTAAATATTGATAAAGCAGAAATGGATTTTAGTTTGTATAAAAAAGATTTAATCGAACGTTATATGCGTATCCCAAGGCTACAAGCATTATATGAAAAGAAACTCACAAAGCTGAGAGCATTCCAAAATGGTAAAGACATATGGAAAACAGATAAATATTAAGTATTTCATTCCTCTTCTATTGAAATAAATAATCACAAGGAGGCATACATTATGTCAAGAAGAGGAACCAACATCAGAAAGAGAGCCGACGGACGCTGGGAGGGCCGCTACTACATAGTAGACACAGCCGGCAGTAAAAAGTGCAAATCGGTATACGGCCACAGCTATAAGGAAGTAACAGAAAGGCTGCTTTCAGCAAAAGCAGCTTCACTTAATCAAACTATAGCCCCAAAGCAGTCTGCTATCACCGTAAAAGAAGTCGCTGAGAAATGGCTTAAAAGTATAGCATCCAGCCGGAAGTGCTCTACCATTCAAAAGTATTCTACTATATACAACAAATATATCAAACCAAACTGGGGAGAAAGTGTCATAGATCAGTTAAATCACAATGAAATACTTAAGCTACTGCCTGAGACAGCCGGTGAGAGCGTTACAAAGAGCATACTTTGTATATTCAATTCAATCCTTGCATATGGAGCTGCCACATATGGCACCGGAGAAATTCATCTGTCGTACAGGGCAAAACGTTCATCCGTCACATCCTCAAACAACATAAATACAATCAATACAACAGACCAGCAAAAGCTAACCGAGTATCTTCTTACCGAGCTTGATATCTATAAGCTCGGTATTTTATTGTGCCTTTTTATGGGGCTGCGTTTAGGAGAAATTTGTGCCCTGAAATGGGAAGATATCGACATGATTAGTCGCACTCTGCATGTCAATCGCACAGTGCAGAGACTACCGGTAGATACGGTACACACATCCGGTTCATCACAAAATAACCACACTGCAACGAGAAAGACTTCTTTATATATAGATTCACCAAAGACTTCAAATTCACTTCGTGAGATTCCTATTCCGGACTTTATATATGACAAGCTGTCAGATTATTATAACACTTCAATGAAAGGTGACTCTTATTTTCTAAAGAAAAATCAGCCTATGGATCCCCGCACTTATCAGAATAGATTCCATATCTATATAAGAGAAGCAGGTATCGGGAATACTCACTTTCATGCATTGCGCCACACCTTTGCCACAAACTGTATCAGCAGCGGCGCCGACGCTAAGAGTGTAAGTGAGATTCTTGGACATTCCAATGTAAATATTACATTGAATCGCTATGTGCATCCAAATCTGGAGACCAAGCGCTCCGCAATCAATTCTATAGTTATCCCATAAATGGTCAGAAAAATGGTCATATTTATATAAAATGCTTATTTTATACATAAGGGAGGTTGGATTTCGCAGATTGTAATAATCTGCGAATTTTTTTACATTCTTTCTGATTAGGCATTAGCAAAAAAACACCTCCATTGCAACTTGCAATAGCCCAAATGTCATTAAAAAGAGAGCGGGCCGGCGAATGGGAAGTTCGCCGGCCCAGATTTACACTAGGAGCAAAGTTTATACTTTGCGGAGATAAAATATGTTTTTCGTGGCCTTTCATGTTGTCGCGGCCACGCTATAGTTCTGATTTGCTTATACCGCTGCCAGCTTCTTTCCAAGCTCTTCGCAGGCTGTCTTTGCATCATCGTCCGGTGCATCCTGGCAGATAACACCCTCGCCGCCTACCACTGTAGCTCCGGCTGCTGTCATCCGCTCTACCCAGTCGCGCATCCACTCACCATCGCCCCATCCGTATGAACCGAACAGACCGATTGTCTTGCCTGCCACGCAGCCCTCAAGCTCTGTGACAAACGGCTCCATCTCGCCCTCCTCAAGTACCTCTGCACCCATTGCAGGGCATCCGAGTGCGAATGCTGTCTCTGATTTAAGCTCATCTATTGAAGCACTGCTTACGAATACGATTTCTGCTTCCTTTCCGGCATCTGTGACGCCCTTTGCCACTGCCTCTGCCATTGCTGCTGTATTGCCTGACTGTGACCAATAAACTACACTGATTTTGCTCATTTTAATTCCTCCTATACCGCAATCTGCTGCGGTTCTTCTTTATATATTTCCAGTATCAGCCTCATATCTATATCCTCGGCCAATAGCTGTATGACACTTTCCTTCGCCTTTTCAAAATCCTCAAACATCTTCTTTTTGAGTGGTACGTTGCGGTACACCTTCCAGTATCCTGAATACAGGCAGCCGCATCCGTTATGCTCTATAAAGCCTCTCACATCCTCTATCGGATATCCAAGCAAAAGCCCCATCTCATGCGGAAACTGCTTGTGTTCATCATTCAGATACGCTTCGTAGTGTTTTTTGAATCTAAGTAATATCTTGCCGAATGAAAAATCCTCATATCCCGCTTTCTTTAGTATGTCCAAAGCCTCTGAATTATTCAGATATGCTTCTAAGAGGCTCCTACGGAATAAGAGGAAGGCGGTTTTCTCATTCCTTGCTGCAAGTCTGAAATGCGATATCCCGGAAGCTCTCAAAATCACTCTCATGGCACTCTCATCAGCGCTGTCTATCATGAGCATATTTGAAATTCTCGCTCCTGTAATTAGTGGGGCACACTGGAGGGCAAGCTGCATTTCCACGCTCTTTAAATCCATGCTCATAGCAATCTGAAATACTTCCTGGCACATTTTGGCTCCTTTCTTGTTAGTTATCTCTAACCTGAGTTAAATATATCTTACTTGTACCTATATGTCAAGTATTTTTTTGCCATTTTTACACTTTTTATTCTCAATTAATTGCAACAAAAAACACACTAAGAATCTTTAATTCTCAGTGTGCTTTCCTTATTGCCGTTCTTCTTTTTATACAATTCCTATAAAACCAGGCTTATGACACCTGCACTCTATACATATTTTTGCGGTCAATCGCTCCAATCTCTTCGAGCGTATTGATCATCCGATACACCGTAGCAGTCCCGATAGAGTGATCTATCTTTGATGCCCGGTAATAAATCTCTTTGCAGCTTCCGCACTCGCCCTCGAGGATTACATCAAGCAAAATAAGTCTCTGCTTTGTAATCCTGCATCCGCTGTCCTTTAGCTTGCCAACGATTACCTCTTTTTGCTCTATTGCTTCTTTCGACATACATCCTCCTATCGTTACCGATGCCGGCAGATGCAGCTTAAGCGGCAGATGAGTTCTTTCCATGAAATGCCCATCCTGTGCTTCATGCACACCATGCCGTGGATTAATGACAGCCCTTGCAATGGCTGCAGTCCATTCCACACTGCAGGCTTTTGCCTGCTTTCTTTGATTTGATTATTGTCCTGATTACAAGTGCAACTATCACTACGAGAATTGCAATTACAATGATATCAGCCAGCATGTCATCATCTCCTATTCACTACAAATGCTACTAAATATACTACTGCATTATTTCTTTTCCTTGAAAAATCCTATTATTATCTTTACGGCAAGCCCCAGCAGGCATAGAAGAACTATGACTGCTATGAGGTCTGCCGTGTTAAATTCCAGATTGATTCTCATTTAAACGCCTATTACACGTTTGATGCCGCAAATGAAGTGCTCTTTGCTGTTGCCTTATTAGGGTCTTTTCTGAACAATAAGTATAATACACCTGCAAGGAGTACAAATGCAACTACTGTCCAGAAGTTGAAGGCTACCTCACCTATGCAAAGTCCCACAATCTGGTAGAACATAAGTGTTACACAGTAAGCTGATACGTTCTGGAAAATGATTGTAAACCAGAAGAACTTACGGTTGTTAAGCTCCTTTGCTGTTGTTGAGATAGCTGCAAGACATGGTGAGTCAAACAGGTTGAACAGCAAGAATGATACTGCTACCATTGTTGTTGGGAAGAATGCTGCAAACTGATCATGCATGCTTACTGCATACTCTTCTACCTCTCCAAGTCCTGAGAGTACACCCATTGTTGAAACGATACCCTCTTTTGCTACAAAGCCTGAGAGTGATGATGCAACTGCCTGCCATGTATCGAATCCAAGTGGTGCAAAGATAACTGCGATTGCAGATCCGATTACTGCGAGTAAGCTGTTTTCTGTGTCAACAAGTCCGAATGCGCCATCCTGGATGCCAAAGCTTGAAAGGAACCACATAACTGCACAGCAGAGGAAGAGGATTGTTCCGGCCTTCTTGAGGAATGCCCATACTCTCTCCCATACGTGTAACAGCACACCCTTTACTGAAGGGATATGATACTGTGGGAGCTCCATTACGAACGGTGCAGGCTCGCCTGCAAATGCTCTTGTCTTCTTTAAAATGATACAGTAGATGATTGTGAGGCCGATTCCTGCAAAGTACATAAGAGGTGCCATCCACCAGCAGCCGTCACCCATGATAAAGCCTGCGATAAGTGCGATAACCGGAAGCTTTGCTCCACATGGGATATTTGTTACTGTCATCATTGTCATACGACGGTCTTTTTCGTTCTCTATAGTACGTGTTGCCATGATTCCCGGTACTCCACATCCTGATCCGATGAGGAATGGGATGAAGGACTTTCCTGAGAGACCGAATCTACGGAAGATTCTGTCCATGATAAAGGCTACTCGTGCCATGTATCCGCAGTCCTCAAGAATTGAGAGGAATAAGAATACGATAGCCATCTGTGGTGCAAATCCGATAGGTGCACCAAGACCTCCGATGATACCGTCAACTACAAGTGATACGAGCCATTCAGAGCAGCCTACATTTTCCATGAATGTCTGTACTGCCGGCTGAATCCACTCACCAAAGAGTGTGTCGTTTGTCCAGTCTGTTACAATTCCACCAAGTGATGATACTGCAACATAATATACAGCCCACATGATGAGTGCGAAAATAGGCAGTGCCAAAAATCTGTTTGTAACAATCTTATCAATTTTGTCTGATACTGTCTCTTTTCCGGCGCGTGCCTTCTTTACACATGAGCCAATGATTGAAGATATGTACTGATATCTCTCGTTTGTGATGATACTCTCTGTGTCATCATCGTATTTGTCCTCGAGAGCTTTAATGTCTGCGTCTACGTTTGGAGCACTCTTTAATACCTCAGAAATCTTTGAGTCACGCTCTAAAAGCTTGATTGCAAAGAATCTCTTCTGATTCTCTGCTACTGCAAGACCAAGCTTATCCTCGATGCCTGCGATTGTACTCTCCACATCATCTGCGAAGTGATGTACCCTCTGAACGGATTTACCTGACTTTGCAATCTGGATTGCCTTCTCTGCAGTCTCCTTGATTCCTGTCTTCTTTAAAGCTGAAATCTCAACAACCTCACAGCCGAGCTTCTCTCCAAGTGCTTTGATATTGATTGTGTCTCCGTTTTTCTTTACAATGTCCATCATATTGACAGCCATAAGCACCGGAATGCCAAGCTCGATAATCTGTGTTGTCAGATACAGATTACGCTCGATATTTGTTCCGTCCACGATATTGATAATTGCATCCGGCTGCTCTCCGATAAGGTAATTTCTTGCAACAACCTCCTCGAGAGTATATGGAGAAAGTGAGTAGATACCCGGTAAATCCACCAGGTCTACATCCTTGTGACCGATAAGCTTTCCCTCTTTTTTCTCAACTGTAACACCAGGCCAGTTACCAACATACTGATTGGCACCTGTTAAGGCATTGAACAGTGTTGTTTTTCCGCAGTTCGGGTTTCCTGCGAGAGCAATTTTTACTGCCATGTTTTAATCTCCTTATTTTTGTTTGTTCATTCTGCCTATAGTTTGTATTTGCTAACCTATAGACAAAAAAAATTTACTCTACTTCTATCATAGAGGCATCGTCCTTACGAAGTGATAGCTCATAGCCTCTCACTGTCACCTCTACCGGATCGCCAAGCGGTGCCACCTTGCGGATAAATATCTCAACACCCTTAGTAATTCCCATATCCATGATACGTCTCTTGACTGCGCCCTGGCCTGTGAGCTTGACAACCTTGACTGTCTCGCCTACTTTGGCTTGCTTTAATGTCTTCATGCTGACTACTCCTTTTTTAATTTTATTTTTGTTTAAAAAATTTATATAAACGTTTGCATAATATCATATACAAAGTCGTTTAAATCTTAAATGATTACAGCTTATACAGCACATTGCTGCATGTGTTGTATGTGTTATATATGTCATACATGCTATATCCATGCCTGTTACATTGTTATATCAGACCATGATCTTATTTGCCATGTCCTTGCCGATTGCTACTCTGGCGCCCTTTACATTGACTATCATATTGCCGGCTATCTCTGAGATGACAGTCACCTCTCCGCCTACTACAAAGCCCAGCTTCTCAAGGAAAGATCTCACCTCTTCCTTTCCGCCGATTTTCTTGATTATCTGTGCCTCCCCGGCACCACTCATTGATAATGGCATCATATTTACCTCTTTTCACGTCTTTTCTTCATGACTTTAATGATAAAAAACATCATTTGGTAGCTCTTACGGCTGTTAGTATACTCTAACGTAGCTTAGATGTCAATAATATTTTTTAGATTTTTCTTACTTTTTTCAGTTGTGGCTAATAGGGTGGGTCCCAAGACTCGGTACCATCGGGCTTGCTCGCGGAGTCTCACCAGCTTAGTACTCTCGCGTTCGCTACTAAGATACTGTACGAAATTATGCTTGTTGGGATTTTCTGCAATTTCAGCTTCTTTTTCACGCAATTTTTCTGGCTTATGGGCTGGGTTGGGGAGCTGTTTTGTGGATTTCTACTGTTTCAGCTACTTTTTTCTGGATTTTTTTCGGCTTTTGGGTTTGGTTTAGGAGCTGTTTTGGGGATTTCTGCGGTTTCAGCTACTTTTTTCTGGATTTTTTTCGGCTTTTGGGTTGATTTTGGGAGCTGTTTTAAAAGTTTTATGGATTACAGCTCCACAAGGGCCTGCCTACTATGCTATCAACCTATGGCTATTGTACATTATGCTAATTTAGTCCTACTTAATAAATATACTTTTTTGACTGAGGTCGGTACGCGTGCCCCGGGCACCGATGGCGCACCCGTACTCTCCTGCAGGCACATAGCGAAACAGTTTAGATACTGTTAGAATTATGCCCACGAAACGCAAAAACGCTCCTGCAAGGACGCAGGAGCGAGGAGAACCGCGCCATGGACGGCGCGTTTCGACGGTTTCGTCAAGCATAGAAACCCTAAAAAGAATAATTCATACAGTATCTTAACTGTAAAGCGTAGCCTGCAGGAAAGTACGTGTGCGACACCCAGTGCCCGGGGCGCGCGTACCGACCTCAGTCAAAAAAGTATATTATAATATTATATTACGTAAAACCAGCTCGAATCCGTCTCCATCTCGCTGGCCACAAGCTCCTTTCGCTCTCCTGTTCTGATGGAAAGCTCCTGGTTTTTGATGCTCACACGAGCCCCCGGCTCGATAGATGAAGTAATAAATGCATTACTTCCGATGACAGCACCTCTTCCGATGACAGTCTCACCACCAAGTATAGAAGCTCCGGCATAGATGATGACATTATCCTCGATAGTTGGATGTCTCTTCACGCCCTTTAGCTTCTGACCGCCTCTGGTAGAAAGTGCTCCGATAGTCACACCCTGATATACCTTGACATTGTCACCGATGATAGTAGTCTCACCGACCACGATGCCTGTTCCGTGGTCTATAAAGAAATTCTTGCCAATAGTGGCACCCGGATGGATATCAATACCGGTTTTGCTGTGTGCATGCTCTGTCATCATACGCGGAATGAGCGGTACTCCAAGCAGATGCAACTCGTGGGCTATACGGTTTGTAGTGATTGCAAGCAGTCCAGGATAGCAAAGGATAATCTCATTGTAATTGTAGGCTGCAGGGTCTCCGTCAAAAAACGCAGCCACATCAGTCTCCACCAAAGCTCTGATTTTTGGAATCCTTTTAAAGAAATCATTGCTGATTTTCTCAGACATATTGACAAGCTCGTGATGTGATAAGCTCCTGTATTTAGGATTCTGCGGCAGGGCAAGCACCACCTGCTTGCGCAGATTGTACATGATATCCTCCAAAAGAACAGCAATCTGGCTGTCCAGGTTGTAATATCTGAAGCTCGTGCCCTTGAAATATCCCGGATACATTATCTTAATAAGCTTTGAGAGCAGATCACAAACAGCCTCCTTGTCTGGCTGTGAAAATAGTGCCTGCTGATTTATGATTTTGTCATCATGATAATCGTCAAGTATCTGTGATACAAGCCCTTCTATCATTTCTTTATTATTATCCATATATTCGAAGCCTCCGAATTTACTATTTATAATATTTTTTTGCCTCCATACGCTCCTCCCATGTGCGGTTTATTATACCGCCTATGAAAAGCACATACATGCAACCATATAACCATACCATTATAAGCGCAATAGTGGTCATTGTGCCATAAAATGAAGAATAATTATTGTATTTATCCACGTACACAGAAAAGATTCCCGAAAAAATCATCCATGCAGCAGCCGCAAATACCGCTCCCGGCAGCTGGTACTTTGCCCTCTGCTTCTTGTTTGGCAGAAACACATAAATCACCCAGAAAAATAAAATAAGCACCGGCAGGCAGATTACCAGACGATAATCGACCACACTGCCTATTATACTTCCAATTATATGATGAACATTCGAAAAATACATCTTCCTGAGCATATTTCCAAACACCATGATACCCAGTAAAAAAATGAGCGCCAGTGCAAAAACGATACTGTAAAGCACCGAATATATGCGCCGCAAAATAAAATTTCTGTTTTCCTTCACATGGTACATATCATCAAGTCCAAGCTGAAACGAAATAAAAGCCTTTGAGCTTAAGTACACGGCTGTAATCATCGTGATAGAAAGCCTGCCTGTGCCGCTTGCATACACCTCACTGGCCAGATCCTTCATGATGTCACCAAACGACTCCGGAATAAACGAGCTCGCCCACATCAAAAAATCAGCCTCTGTAAGCGGTGTCCAGCTCAGCAGCGAAAAGAAAAACAATAAAAACGGGAAAAACGACAGCATCAAAAAGAAGGCTGCCTGCCCTGCGTATGCAGAAATAGAGCTCTCTGAAAAATTGGTCACAAAATCAAAGGCTGTCACAATGATATCCCATCTTCTGCTGTATTTCCTCGCACTTTTTCCTTCGATGTTAGATTCTTTACAATCACCACCTACGGCCTTACGTTTCTCCGTTTTGATTTCCGGTGTTTTACTACCTAAATCCGGTCTACTTTGCTTTGTCATCTGCCTTCTTCTGGAATTTCTCCTCAAATACTATAAAACGCTCATGAGTACCCTCACCAATGAGTCCTGCCTCATCAAAAGCCTTTACAGAAAAAGTGAGCGCTCTACCATCCACCTTCACAAGCTCCGACTCACAGGTCACCTTCATGCCAACCGGTGTAGCCGAAACATGCTTAATATCAAGCGCAGTACCGACAGTACCACTTCCCTCCTCAAGCTCAGACGCAACACTCTCAAAAGCTGTATTTTCCATCAGCGCAATCATAGCCGGAGTAGCAAACACATCCATCGTGCCGCTTCCCATAGCCTTCGCTGTCTTATCCAAAGTCACTGTAATCTCTTTCTTACCTTTAATACCTGCCTGTAACATATCAGTCTCCTTATATCTATATTATAAAATAAATCCTAGCATTTTTACGCCACAATGTCCAGTGAAAAATAAGTTTATAAACTTTTCACAATTCCAAAAATACCCAATTCATGCGGTTTTCTGTCGTTTTGTTAGCACTCACTAATTTTGAGTGCTAATTTTCTATTGACTTTTCCGAATTACAGACTTATTATCATATTGTGTTTATTTAACAGATAAACCTTTAAATGCTATCAAATGATTAAATAAGTCTAACTGATTTGATCATCTTTTAATGACCTACACTCGCGGAAACAAACTAGAATTGCGGGTAACAGACAGTTGTTCCGAAGATAAAATATGAACTGCCACAGGGTTCCATTACCGGACAAGGCGGCACAACCAAAATCATGCCACAAACTATCCATACAAAATCCTGTGGCTGACTTCATATTTTCTCTGAGGAATTATTGGCTGCTACACCGCAACTTCACAGCTCATAACCGCGGCGTAAATGTAAAATAAAAAACAAGGAGTGTGTAAAAATGACAGAAAAACACGGCAATCTTTCAATTGACAGCGACAACCTGTTCCCTATTATAAAGAAATGGTTATATTCAGACCACGATATCTTCTATCGTGAGCTCATCTCAAACGGCTGCGATGCCATCACTAAGCTCAAAAAGCTCGACATGATGGGTGAATATTCCCTTCCTGCAGACTACAAGGGCAAGATTCAGGTGCTCGTAAACCCTGACGAAAAGACAATAAAGATTATAGATAACGGTCTTGGTATGACAGCTGATGAGGTTGAGGAATACATAAGCCGTATAGCTTTTTCAGGTGCTACAGACTTCATCGAGAAATACAAGGACAAGTCAAATGATGACCAGATTATCGGTCATTTCGGTCTCGGCTTCTACTCAGCATTCATGGTAGCCGACGAGGTAACAATCGATACTCTCTCTTATAAAGAGGGCTCTACACCTGTACACTGGTCATGTGACGGTGGCACAGAGTACAACATGGAGGATGGCGACATGGACGACGTCGGAACAGAGATTACTCTCTACTTAAACGACGACTGTCTCGAGTTCGCAAATGAGTACCGCGCACGTGAGGTTATCGAGAAGTACTGTTCTTTCATGCCTACTGAGATTTACCTTGCAAAGGAAAATGCTCCTGAGGAGTACGAAACAATAGACAAGGCCGACAAACGTGACACTGACACTGTCATCGAGGAAATCCATGAGGACGCCAAGTATGAGGAAAAAGAAAATGACAAGGGCGAGAAGGAGCAGGTAGAGGTATCTCCTGCAAAGGATCAGCTCAAAATCGTTAAGCGCCCTGTTCCGCTTAATGATACAACCCCACTCTGGACCAAGAGCCCGAATGAGTGTACCGACGAGGAATACAAGGAGTTTTACAGAAAGGTATTCTTAGACTACAAGGAGCCTCTTTTCTGGATTCACCTGAATATGGACTATCCTTTCAACTTAAAGGGTATCCTCTACTTCCCTAAGATCAACACTGAGTACGACTCAATTGAGGGAACTATTAAGCTTTACAACAACCAGGTATTTATCGCAGACAATATCAAGGAGGTCATTCCTGAGTTTTTGATGCTCCTTAAGGGTGTTATCGATTGTCCTGATTTACCGCTTAACGTATCACGTTCTGCTCTCCAGAATGATGGCTTCGTAAAGAAGATTTCTGAGTACATCACCAAGAAAGTAGCTGACAAGCTCATCGGTATGTGCAAGACAGATAAGGAAGCCTATGAGAAATACTGGGATGACATCAGCCCATTCATCAAGTTTGGCTGCTTAAAGGACGAGAAGTTCTGCGACAAGATAAACGACTATATTCTTTTCAAGGACATCAATGACAAGTATCAGACTCTTCCTGAGCTGCTCGCACCTGTTGCGGAGGATGAAAAAACAGATGCAGAAAGTGCCGATGCTTCTGATGATACAAAGAAAGCTGACAATACTGATGCAAATGCCTCTGATGAAAACAAGGAGCCTGAGAAAAATACAGTTTACTATGTCACAGATGTAGTACAGCAGGGTCAGTATATCAAGCTGTTCAAGGAACAGGGCATGAACGCTGTTATCCTTGACCACAATATCGATACCTCATTCATCACACAGCTTGAGCAGAGAAATGACCACTACAAGTTCATGAGAATAGATGCAGACCTCACAGAGTCTCTCAAGGATGAATCCGGTGCAGACCTCACAGAGGCAACCACTACTCTCTCAGAGGTATTCAAGAAGGCTTTGAACAACGACAAGCTCACTGTAAAGGTAGAAAACCTTAAGAATTCAGATGTAGCATCTGTGCTCACACTCTCAGAGCAGGGCAGACGTATGCAGGATATGATGAAGATGTACGCAGCCGGAGGCATGGGTGGAATGGATCCAAGCATGTTTGCTGCTGACCAGACACTCACATTAAATGCCAACAACGAGCTTGTGAAGTACATCTTAGACAATAAGGATTCTGAGCATGTTCCAATGTTTGCTGAGCAGCTTTACGACCTTGCAATGCTTTCTAACCAGCCGCTTTCAGTTGACCAGATGACTAAATTTGTAAAGAGAAGTAATGATATCATGCTTCTTCTCACAAAGTAATCCAACAAAGTAATTTTACTGTTAACATCACATAAAAAAGCTGTACACTATGCAGGTTTCATAGACCTGCATGTGTACAGCTTTTTATTAATTACCGGCTCTCTTAAACAAAAAGTTCACAAACACAGCCGATACCACTCCAAGCACTGCTCCTGCCAGGACATCCGTTGGGAAATGCATGAAGTTGTACATACGCGAAAACGCTATAAGTACCGCAAGTACAATCGCCGGTATTCCCATTCTTTTGTCTATAAACATAAGTGTCACTGCCGCTGTTATGCCATTTAACGTGTGTCCCGAAGGAAATGATGAGTCAAACGGTATCTTTACAATAAGACTGACAGTCTCATCTATCTGACATGGTCTCAATCTGTCGACCATATTTTTTATTATCAGATTGCCCACTATAAAGCTCAAAAGCTCTGCCGAAAGCATCTGCATGCCTCCACGGCGGTATTTTTTTGAAACACAAAGCACTACACCTATCACAATCCACAATACGCCTGCATCTCCGATGGTGGATAAAAACGCCATTACCTTGTCTAAAAATGGTGTTCTGATGCTCTGAATTGCATACAGGATGTCAAATTCCCAGTCCATATTATATGCTCCTGTCTATTATTAATTATTATCTGCCTGTTCAATTGTCGGTCTGAAAGTATTTATTGTACACAGTAAAAAATGAGCTTGTTTTCACATCCTTTTCATCCTTTATACTGATTGAATCCCACAGGTCACTGTTTAAACTAAAGCCTGCTTTTTTTACAAAGTGCTCGTAGTCATCATTAAACTGCTCCTGTTGTCTCTTTTGCAGTATAGTGACCTTGTTCTGCTCTGTTTTTTCCCGGTCCAGCTTGGATATACACTTGATGAAATAGTAGCCGTCATCTGTGCTTATCATATCAGATGTCTCTCCATCGCCAAGCTCAAATGCTACAGCCTCAACCTCCTGTGGCAGAGTGCCCTTTGCAGCATACAGCTCTGTCTGGCTGTCCTCACTGCTGCCTGATGCAACTGCTGCAAAATCTTCCTTTGACGAGAGCTTCTGGCTCACAGAATCTGCGCTCTCCTTGCTCTTTACAAAGATTTTCTGTATATGGATAACTCTTGCATCCTCATCACTCACCTCTGTATCAACGCCCTTCGATAGAGAATTATACAGCTTTTGCGCAATCGCATAATGCTCGTATGCGCTCTCAATGTCTGATAAATCAGCCTTTGTGAATTTCTTTTCAGCTTCGTTTAATGAGTCATAGTATTCCTTTGCAGCCTTTGACACACTACTCTTCTCCTTGTCTGTAAGTGTAATCTTCTTCTGCTTTGCAATTGAAACCATGCAGTATATGCGCGTCAGCTCATCAACAGTGACATCCCTGATATATTTTTCCACGTTCGACGCATCATCTGTCTCAAGCAGGTTTACATCATACATAGTGCCGTACAGATTTTTGTAATTGGCTAAATATATGAGTGCCTCCGTCTTATCGCACTTCATATTGTCCACGGAAAAAACTGTATGGCTGTTCGTGGTATTTATATCAAGCACTATCTCCTTGCCGCCAATACTGCAGCCGGTGAGAAGTGTCGCTGATGCAAGCAGCATACACATCGTTTTCTTAAAATACTTCATACCTGCTATCCTTCCACAACAAGGAATCTGCCGTCCGCAATGGCAAAGACCTCACTCTGGTCCATAAGCTCATCATCTGACATGCCCGAAATATCTGAGCCTGCCTCATCAAAGTAATCTCTTACTTCTTTTATATTCTTACATACCACAGCCATGCAGTCCTCTAAAAATTCCTCTGCAGCCTCCGGAGTATCTGCGACCTCCTCACTAAAAAGCTGTGTCTGTTTCTTTAAAAATGTGTCTAAAACCTCGTCATCGTATTCGTACATATTGTATTCCTCCATGTAAATTATCTCTTTTCTTCGGCCTTATATACAGCTGTTCATACAGCAATTATATCTGATATATTAATATATTGTATTTTTGTACCGCCTGTTAGACATTATATAATAGATTGCTGTGACATGCCACTATTTTTTATATTCACAACAGGTAACAATTGTCTGCTGTAAACGGAATGAATATATGAGCCTCTCATCCGCCTGTATGCTTTTCCCATCTGTAGAAAAAATCCTTCCAAGTGCATCAGCATACAGTTTTAACTGTGTGCTGTATCTGTCGATAAGCTCTTTAGCAGCATTTACCCTGTCTGTCTTATAATCAAGCAGCACTATTTTATCATTCTCCAGCCAGAATACATCAATAATTCCCTGAACCAATACTCCCTCATAGTCCATCACAAAAGGCTTCTCTTTATACAAATCGCCTCTCTTATCCGCCTGTGCCATACGCGCTGCCACATCTGACGATATAAACTGCTCTATAAGCTTTGGTCTGGTCAGCCTGTACATGTCATCTGTGATAAGCCCCTTTTTTAGCATTTCATCCATGCTTTTCTTCACAAATGCACTGACTGCCACATGGTCTTTTGTATCTATATCACACAGGCTCTTGAAATCCAGACACTCCATGACACGGTGCACTGCAGTTCCGCGCAGCGCTCCCTGATTCACACCTGCTGCATTTTTAGGCTCTTTGCTTTCATTAGAAGCACCGCCTGCCTCATCATCCCTCGCAAAGTCCGGCACATACGTCTCCTTCTCCTCCAAAAGGAACTTAGGACGCTCTGCCTCCCTCTCTGTGCTGTCGTACTTTTCAACCATAGAGTCATGCTTCAGCTCAGATACCGAATATTTGCTTTTTTTAGTTATATCAGAAGCATATGCATACTCAAAATCAAATTCCTCTGCGAGTTCTTTGGCTTTTGTTTCATCCGCTGCACTTATGTGCCCAATAAGCTGCGCTTTTGATATATCGTTTGCCGCCATATCCATCGCAGTTCGTGCAGCGAACTCTGTTGCATCGACTGTGGATACCGTATACTTATCCGGGTACGACAGCATGGCAGGTATAATCCAGTCCAGGTAACACCCTGCTCCCTCCCTTTGTCCAAAGCTTATTGGCTGGTTCGCATTTACATTGCCTCTATACTTCTCAAAGGATTTTTGGGCATTTGAAAGTCCCCCTGTCAGGATAATCTTTTCCTTCGCCCTGGTGAGTGCTACATACAGCACACGCAGCTCCTCTCCCAGATTTTCCCTTTTAATGCGACTCTCTATCTCATTTCTTATCAGTGATGGTCGCTTTGTCCTTGGGCTTTTTGTTTTTTCCACAAGGCCAAGACCCAGCTTTTCATGTATCACCAGGTCTGATTTTGTGTCCTGCGTGTTAAAGCCCTTGCCAAGCCCGGAAATAAACACTACAGGAAACTCAAGTCCCTTGCTCTTGTGGATTGTCATAATGCGCACCACATCGTCATTCTCGCCTGCGGTATCGGCCTCTCCGTAGTCTATCTCGTATTTCTGCTGTATATCTACGTACCTGACAAAGTGAAACAGCCCCTTGTAGCTGGTCTTTTCATAGGCTGCGGCCATCTCAATCAGCATATCTATATTCTGTCTGCGCCGTTTTCCTGCCGGCATGGCCGATGCATACCTGTAAAAGCCAGTCTCATCAAGCATCATGTACAAAAGCTCATGGATTGGCGTATCAGCTACAGCACCTCTTAGTCTCTCAAATACCAAAGCGAAGGCTTTAAGCTTCTCGTCCTCATAGCCATTCTCACCTGCCATGGCGCTAAGTGCAGCCTGTGCAAAGCTTACACCCTTAAAGGCAGACCTAATCTGTGCCAGCTCCTCATCATCCATGCCCACAATAGGCGAAGCAAGCACTGCTGCCATCGGAATATCCTGCAGCGGATTATCGAGTATGCGAAGCATGGACAGAATCACCTGTATCTCATACGATGAAAAGTAGCCTGTATTCGACTCTACATGCGCCGGAATATCACAGTCCTTTAATACTGCTGCCACTGTATTACCCCAGGTTGCAACACTTCTCGAAAGTATCACTATATCCCTGTACTGCACGGCTCTTAGCTGCCCTGTCTTTTTATCAGTCACCATGCCGTTTTCCATCAGACTCCTGATACGGTTTGCAATCAAAAGCGCCTCTATCTGCACCTTATCTCCATCCTCATCCTCTATAATTTCAGACAGCTCCTCATCCTTGTAGTCAACAAGCAAAAGCTCAGGACGCATCGTCTCATCCGGATAGCTTGCACCGGGATACAGTGCCGCATCGTCATCATACTGCACATTGCCCAAATCTGCTGCCATGATTTTGTAGAATATGTCATTAGTAAAGTCTAACACCTCATTCCTGCTTCTGAAATTTTTATGCAGGTCTATTCTCTGGTGTGCACTGTCATCTGATGTATATGTGTTGTATTTTTCCATAAACAGCTCCGGACGTGCCATTCGAAACCTGTATATGCTCTGCTTTACATCGCCCACCATAAACATGTTGCCGACTCCCTGGTGCTCTCTTGAAATAGCGGTAAGTATATCCTCCTGCACCTGGTTTGAGTCCTGATACTCGTCAATCATGATTTCCTCAAAATGTTTTGAAAACTCACGCGCTGTCTCTGTGGGCTCCAGTGTCTGTTCATCCACCAGTATGCGAAGTGCAAAGTGCTCTATATCAGAAAAATCAAATACTCTTTTTTTTGTCTTTACAGCCTCCATCGCATCATAAAACTCGAGTGAGAGCCTTATCAGCTCTTTAACAAATGGTCTTTGACGCTCCAGCTGCTCATACATAAGCTCAATTGACATGCCAAAGTATTTCTGCTTTATTCCGTCTACCTTCTTCTTGGCAGCATCGCGCATGCTTTTCACGCGCTCCTTTTTCTTCTCGTCTCCGTCAAATTTTCTGATGACAGCAATTCTGCCAAAGGATATTTTGTTTAAGAACTCCTGCATGCCGACATAGCCTGTCACATCAGCCATTCCATCAAACAATGCTATATCCTCTGAAAGTGTAAGTGCATACTTTTCAAGCCCTGGTGTAGCTGATGCCAGGTCTTTTGCCATTGTAAGCTCCTGAACAGTCTCCTCCAAAAGCACCCTGCTGTAATCCACTATCTCCTTAATAATTTCTGAGTCCTCAAGCTGTTTAGCTGACTTTATATCATAGAGCCTTAGGAGGCTGTTCATCCACTTTCTCGGCCATGATGAGCTGCCAGCCTTATAGTAGATATCCTCCACCATCTGCCTGACGGCAGAGTCATTTCTTCCCTTGCTGTAGGTATCTATAAGGTTGATAAATTCCTCGTTGTCTTCTCTTGCATAATTGTCCTCAAATACCTGTGCCAAAGCATCCTTTAGCATAAGCTTAAGCTCTGCCTGGTCACCGATTCTGAAATCAGGATCCAGATTAAGCTGTGCGAAATTATTCTGCACCACAAACAGACAAAACGAATCGATTGTAGTGATGAGCGCATTGTGAACCAGTGTCGACTGCCTCTGCAGGTTCTCATCGTCCGGCTTTTGCTCCTTCAAGCTGTCTATCGCACGGCTGACACGCTCCCTCATCTCAGCAGCTGCAGCCTTGGTAAACGTCACCACAAGCATCCTGTCGATATCCACCGGCGGATTATCCACACATATTCTGTTTACTATACGCTCAACGAGTACAGCTGTCTTTCCTGAGCCCGCTGCCGCCGATACAAGTATATCCCTGTCTCTTAAATCTATAACCTTTTTCTGTTCACTGGTCCATTTAACATCCATATTATATCTCCCGATTATGGCTTTATATTATTATCTCCATAGCATGCTTTATGCTCTGCCGCTGCAATCTGTGTACGCATTTTATCAAGTACATCTTCCTTATTGTCACCGTTAAAGCTTCTTTCGCTAAAGCCCGGTATCCTTGAATCATACCTGCATATGGCCTGAAATGCGCAATATGCGCAGCTGTCTATTTTCTTGTTCTTGATAGGATTGACGGCAACATTTCCATCGTATATCTCTCTTCCTATCTCACGAAGCTTCTCTCGCGCAAACCTTGTTATCACATCAAACTCTTCGGCGTTTGCCACCTTTGAGCCTGCAGCCGGTGTCTGATCCTTTTTTAAGGTGACAGGGATTACGTCAGAGCTTTTCTCAAAGTCCCTGTCCATGCCTCTGTATGCCTTTTCGTCCGAGTTGATAAGCCCGTCAGGCTTGAGCTTCTTTAATATCATCTGATCGATTTCTTCCTCAGACAGCTCAGTGCCCGGTGTCACATCCTTTAAATCAATTACAGGATCGTCGATGTGATAGTACAGCATACCGCCCGGCTCCACACTTACCTGCTTTAGCGCCTCTTTCTTTTGTTCCATGACGGCGTCCATGTACACTGCAAGCTGAAGCTGCGTGCCATAGTACAGCTTCACCAGGTCAAAAACTGTATTTCCCGACTTGTAATCCAGTACCTTCACAAAAAGCCTGCCCTCATCCGTATATGTGTCAGTCCTGTCCACGCGTCCCTTTATATCAACCGTCACATCATTTGCCATATCAAGGCTCTCGTAAAAGGAAAACTCAAACCTCTCAGGCACAAAGCTGCCTCTTCGTATCTGGGTTGTGAGTGCCCATACTGTCTGCTTAAAGACAGCCTTCATATGTGATATCGAATGTTTGCTTTCCGCTGTATCAAATATGCCAAAGCCTGCATACTCATCAATCACCTCATTTATTGCTTCCATCGCAAGCTCATCTCTTTTTGCATCTGTCACGCTAAACCAGTCAGTACTCTCCCTATCAAGCTTCTTACTGTATCTTTCCAGTGCTTCATGGTATATATTACCCATATCAAGAGATGTAAAGCCGCTCTCCTCACGCTCTGTAAGCCTCAATCCATAATTTAAAAAATGCGCATATGCACATCTGGCAAACTGCTCAAAGCGCGTGATACTGCCCTCCATGTGTCTGCCGTATATGCTTCTTGCCACATTTCGGCTAATCGGATCCTTTGAATAATGCTCGAACCTTGCATTTATGAGCCGCTCCACGGAATTTTTTTGAGTAAATTCTTTATCGTCTACTTCATTACAGTCCCCTGCATCACTGACTGATGCGTCATAGAGCATCACCGCTGCTGCAATCTCGCACCATCTGTCATCCATCTCATTTGACAGCAGATAATCCAGAGCACTCTGCCTGCTTGATATATCCAAAAGCTGTTCTACATCCTCTGTCTCAGTCACGACAAGCTCCGGAAACATCCCCTTTAATATACCTATGAGGTACGATGGCTGGGCAGCCTTTTTTTCACTGTCAAGCCTCGTATAGCTGATATAAAGCTCCCTGGATGGCTTTGTCATATTCAGATACAGATAAAACCTCTGTATAAATGCCTGCTCCCTTGCCCCAGGCGCAAGCTCTATATCCAGCTCCTTAAGTGCCTCTCTCTCATACTGTGATATGATGCCGCCTCTTCCTGCTGCCTTTGGCACAATCCCATCGTTTACGCCTGCAAAAAACATGACCTTTATGTTGGTCAGACGCGTTCTCTCAATATCTCCGATGGTCACAGTGTCGTATCCCGGCGGTATGACTGCTACATCTGCCGCATCCAGTCCTGCATCCAGTATCTGTGTAAATTCCTCTGCATCCATGCATTCATCGCCCAGCACCGCCACATATTTTTCAAAGAGCTGCATGACTATTTTGTATATCTGTCCATATTCCTTTGATGCGGTCTGGTCCCCTGCATCAAGCAGTGCCTGCTCCTTTTTTGCAAGCTTATCAGGTATATCAAGCAAAACTATCAGCTTATATATAGCGAGCACATAGTCCTTTACCGTTGACTTTTTATCGGAAAACACCTGATATACCGGCTTTAGCAGTTCCATTATATACTCCCTGCTTTGGTTTAAAAGCTCAATGTCATAGCCTGCCTTATGCTTTGGCAGCCTGACCCACTTTTTGTCCCATGCGCTTTTACCTCTTACTCCACAGGCGAGCACATAGTTTTCAAGTACATCTATTTCACTGTCCAATAGCTCACTAAAGCCACACCTCAAAAATCTGAACACCGCATCTGCCGAGAAATGTTGTGCCGCAATATCGGGTATTGACCTGATAAACTCAATAAACGGATGGAAAAGTATCTCCTGTGTGGCATCGATAAAGTAAGGAATATTGTATTTGTCAAATATTTCACGCACATAACCTGCATATATATTCACATCTCCTGTGACTATAGCAATATCTCGGTAACGCAGATTTTCGTTCCTTACAAGCTCATTAATTCTTCTGGCTATCTTTGTCAGCTCCTGCTTCGGGTCACGCAGACAGTCTATATGAATGTGCTTTGGTACTTTTTTAAAGGAGCATCTTCGTTTTCTGAAAAGCTGCTGTTCCATAAAGCTTAGCTCTTCGTTTTCTGCAAGCCGGTAGTTTTTATCAAGGATAATAGGTTCCTCGACTTCTATGCCATAAAACGCTGCCATTTCGGTGAGTGATTTCACTGTCCTTTTTGGCATGTCAAACAGTTCCTGCATGCCTCTGCTCTTAAAGATATCCTCACGACAGTCTATTGTGAGCGTTACATATATTTTCTTTGAAATGACAAAGAGCTTTTTGATGAGCTGGTTCTGTATAGGTGTAAATCCGGTAAATTCATCAAATGCAATGACTGAATTTCTAAGAATGGCAGACTCCTCCGCCACATTGCTAAGCACATTAAGTATTTCCTCTGCAGTGATATATTTGTCCTGCATAAACTTCTCAAATGCTTCGTAGAGCACGAGCACATCCTTGAGCTTATCTGAAAGTGTATCCGATAGCCTGCCTGATGCAATATATCTTCCGAGCTCCTCAGGTGATATATTGTACTGCACAAGCTCCGAAAGCAGTGACTTTACCTCACTTATATAGCCGATGCGGTTTAAGTTTCTGCCTATTACGCCAAGCTTATCCGCCTCCTGTGCCGCAAGCTTTCTGAGTACAAGGTTCTTACCTGTCTCCTCAAGCACCGTGAGATTTGTGATTCCAAGCTCATCAAACACTCTGTAGGCTAAGCGCTTAAAGCTTAGCACATCTATATTCATGATAGCTTTATTCTCCGACAAATCTACAAGCTGTCTCTGCGTCTGCATTGTAAACTGCTCAGGCACTATTACAAGATAATTGTCCCTTGGGTTTGCCTTTGCCTCTTTCACTATCCTGTTAAAGAGATATTTCGTTTTTCCGTTTCCTGAATTACCTGTGATAAACTGTAATGACATAAAAAGACTCCATGATTAACTACTGTGTAAAATGTATACTGTAATTATATCATGAAGTCCTCTATTATTGAATTACTTATTGTGCTTAAATTCAGCTTAATAACCGCTATACCTTGTGATTAGTGATGGAAAAGTCTGATTCCTGTAAAGCTCATTACCATACCGTACTTATTACATGTATCAATAACATGGTCATCTCTCACAGATCCACCCGGCTGGGCTACATACTTCACGCCACTCTTGTGAGCACGCTCAATGTTGTCACCAAATGGGAAGAATGCATCCGAGCCAAGTGCTACATCTGTATTCTTGTCAAGCCACGCTCTCTTCTCCTCTGCTGTAAATACGTCCGGCTTTACCTTGAAGAACTTCTGCCACTCGCCCTCTGCAAGCACATCCATATAATCCTCACCGATATAAAGATCAATAGTGTTGTCGCGGTCTGCACGTCTGATACCATCCACGAACTGAAGTCCAAGCACCTGTGGAGACTGACGAAGCCACCAGTTGTCTGCCTTTGAGCCTGCAAGTCTGGTACAGTGGATACGAGACTGCTGGCCTGCTCCGATACCGATTGCCTGGCCACCCTTTACATAGCATACAGAGTTTGACTGTGTGTACTTTAAAGTAATCATTGAGATTGCCAGATCGATCTTAGCCTGCTCTGTGAGCTCCTTGTTCTCTGTCACAATATTTGAGAAGAAATCATCATCAATATGAAGCTCGTTTCTGCCCTGCTCAAATGTGATGCCAAATACATCCTTTCTCTCGATAGGTGCCGGCTCATATGACGGGTCAATCTCGATAACACAGTAATTGCCTTTTTTCTTAGCCTTTAAAATCTCAAGAGCCTCGTCTGTGTAGCCCGGAGCAATAACACCGTCTGATACCTCTCTCTTGATTACAAGTGCAGTGCTCTTGTCACATACATCTGAAAGTGAAATAAAATCACCAAATGATGACATTCTGTCAGCTCCTCTTGCTCTGATGTATGCATTTGCAAGTGGTGTAAACTCAATATCCATATCATCAACCCAGTAAATCTTTTTCTCCACATCTGAAAGCGGCTGTCCTACTGCTGCACCTGCAGGTGAAACATGCTTGAAGGATGTTGCGGCTGGAAGACCTGTTGCCTTCTTAAGCTCTCTTACAAGCTGCCATCCGTTAAAGGCATCAAGGAAGTTGATATATCCGGCTCTGCCGTTAAGCACTTTTATAGGAAGCTCTCCCTCCTTCATAAATATTCTGGCTGGTTTCTGATTTGGATTACATCCGTATTTTAATTCGTATTCCTGCATTTTTCTGTTCTCCTGTTTTTATCTGCTTATCTTGTATATTTGACCGTTTATATAGTGTTTTATTTGTTTTTATTTACGATTCTGCTCTCATACTCGCCTGTAGCGATATCAATATATCTGACAAAGAGTGATACCTTATTGTCTTCGTTAAGGTTCTCCCATACCATATCGGTAAACTCATCGATATCTCCCTCGATGTCTACCCATGTAGGCTCACCCTCAAAGCTTGGCAGCGGATTGCCATCACCCATATATGTATGGATAAAATGTCCCTCTCCTGCAACCGGTGCTGAGTATGCAAATGTATATCTGTTGCATGCATCAGGATTGCCGTTGTTGCTCTTTAAGATTGACATAGCATAGTTGAACTCACCATTGTCAATATGCATGATTCCTGAAATTCTAGGTGTATAGTTAGGAGCGTCAGGCTCAAACTCTCTTGTCCTTAAGGCCTGCTCAAATGTCTGCTGCTTGTCCATCAGCTCATAGATAGTATCTGTCTGGTCACCGTTTGTGACAATTGTCTTGTTGCCGAGCACTCTTACAGGTGCGTAAATGATAAGACTTGGATCCTCAAGCTTTGAAGGGTCAAATGCCTGTGTTCTGATGCCCTCGCCATCCTCTACAAATACTCTGTTGCGGCTGTTTTCGCTTCTGCCCATGATAAAGTATGCTGTTACAGCCTTCTTACCATCCTTTGTGCGGCCGATTACGATACCTCTGCCAGGGTATGTTGTGCTTGATAATTCCTTTGCTAATGATACTCTTTCCATGTCATCCTCCATGTTTTCTGATAATGTGGTCTGCATCCCCAAATTACTCGGGCCTGCCGGAATAAAAAAGACCGTCTGAACACACATAATAATATAAAGCTCTGCAGGAAACTTATATAAATGTGCGCCCAGACGGTCGGCAATCAACTGTTATACTCCATGTGGTTATCCACTTCCGTCAGTCATATAACTGTCTTTATTTAATCATGTATTTTTGTCATTGTCAAGTACCACTTTAAAATAAGCATGTACTTATAAGTTACTCTTATAAGTACATGCTTGTAAACAATGCCATTATTTACTAATTTTTAAAGCTGTGAATAGGTGCCGGGATTCTTCCTCCGCGGTTTACAAATGCATCACAAGAGAATCTGTTTACCGGCATAACCGGTGCACTTCCAAGAAGTCCTCCGATTTCTACCACATCACCTACATCCTTTCCGATTGCAGGAAGCAGTCTGCAGGCTGTTGTCTTCTGGTTTATCATGCCGATAGCCATCTCATCTGCAATAATTCCTGAAATTGTAGTGGCCTTTGTATCGCCCGGGATTGCAATCATGTCAAGTCCCACTGAGCACACACAGGTCATAGCCTCAAGCTTTTCGAGAGTGAGTGCACCATCGTTTACGGCATCTATCATTCCCTGATCCTCTGATACAGGAATAAAGGCACCTGAGAGTCCGCCAACATATGAGGATGCCATGATACCGCCCTTTTTCACCTGATCGTTTAAGAGTGCAAGTGCAGCTGTTGTTCCCGGAGCTCCGGCTCTCTCTAAGCCTATCTCACAGAGAATATCGGCTACAGAGTCTCCGATAGCCGGTGTAGGTGCAAGTGAGAGGTCTATGATTCCAAATGGCACTCCAAGCTTCTTTGAAGCCTCCTTTGCCACAAGCTGTCCTACTCGTGTAACCTTGAAGGCTGTCTTCTTGATTGTCTCACAGAGCACCTCAAAGTTCTCGCCTCTTACCTTTTCAAGAGCAGTCTTTACAACTCCCGGTCCGCTGACACCTACATTGATGATGGCATCTGCCTCTGTCACACCATGGAAGGCTCCTGCCATAAACGGATTGTCATCAGGAGCGTTGCAGAATACTACAAACTTGGCACAGCCTGATACAGGAAGGTGCTTTGTCACCTCTGCTGTCTCCTTTATCATCTCGCCAATCAGCTTTACTGCATCCATGTTGATTCCGGTTTTTGTAGAGCCAACATTTACAGAGCTGCATACCAGGTCTGTCTCAAGCATTGCCTGAGGGATGGATTTGATTAAAAGCTCATCCGCCTTTGTCATGCCCTTTGACACAAGTGCTGAATATCCACCGATGAAGTTGACACCTACCTCTTTGGCAGCTCTGTCAAGTGTCTTTGCTATGGTAACAAAATCCTCTGAGCTCTTGCAGGCCGCACCGCCGACAAGGGCGATAGGTGTAACTGAAATACGTTTGTTTACGATAGGGATACAGTAGTTGTTCTCTATCTCTTTTCCTGTTGATACAAGATTCTTTGCAAGTGTTGTAATCTTGTTGTAGATATTCTCATTTACCTTTGCAAGGTCTGAGTCTATACAGTCGAGCAGGCTGATACCGAGTGTGATTGTACGCACGTCAAGATTTTCCTTCTCCACCATGTCATTGGTCTCAATTACTTCACCAATATTTATCATTTTGCTGTTCTCCTTTAACTGTGTATGACATTTTTATGCTAAACTAGATTCGATGCATCATCTCAAAGATTTCTTCCTTCTGACACTTTATTGTTACACCAATTTCTTCTCCAAGTGCATCAAGCTGGTCAGAAATCTCTGCAAATGAAGCTGTAGCATTTGCCATATCAACAATCATCATCATGTTGAAATAACCTGAAACGATAGTCTGTGAGATATCAAGCACGTTTACACTGCCCTCTGACAGATATGTACATACCTTTGCGATGATTCCTACTGTGTCTTTTCCGACAACTGTGATGATTACTTTGTTCTTTGTGTTATCCATAACAACTTATTCTCCTGTTCTCTTATTCTACGGCTATGCGGTCTGATGCCCTGTCTCTCTTAGCCACATACATAGGGAAATCACTTGCCTTATATGGATTGTCTCCCATTGTGACCTCAAGCCTGACGGCTTCATACGCCAGCTTTTCGTAGTTATTTTCTTTACTAAGGTGTCCCAGTATTACTGAGCCAAATTTATCATGAAGAAGCTCGCATAACAACTGCCCGCTTCTCTCATTCGACAAATGTCCGCTGTCACCCATGATTCTACGCTTGAGCGGATACGGATATGCCCCTGTCTGGAGCATATTTATATCATGATTGGCTTCAAGCAGCAGCCCATCCAGGTTCTGAAGCTTTGAAACCAGTGCATCATCATACGTGCCAAGGTCTGTCACGACTGCCATCGCATGATTTTCGTTTTTAAATCTGTACGCGACAGGATCAGCCGCATCATGTGATATGTGAAGCGGCTCAAACTCTATATCACCTATCGTAAAATCGACGCCTGCCTCAATAGGATGAAACAGCTCATCATCTATATTTCCAACGGATTTTGTGCATTTTATGGCCCCGATTGTGGCCTTTGTTGCATAAATCGGCATATGATAGCGTCTTGCCATGACACCAAGCCCTGCGATATGGTCTATATGCTCATGTGTCACGAGAATCCCATGCATATCTGTGGCAGTCATATCAAATTCATTCAGTCCGTTTTCTATTTTCTTACCGCTGATGCCCGCGTCTATGAGCACATGACAATCATCCGTACCCACGCATATACAGTTTCCACTGCTGCCGCTGGCAATGCTGCATAATTCTAACATGTTAATTCTCTTTCCAGTATAATTCTATTTTGTCTCCCTCATGAAGCTCCTCGGAAAACCGGGCATCTCTGCCATTTATTACAGTGGCTATTGCCCTGCCCTTTCCTGCCTGTAAATCAAATGAGATATGGGTAAATATATCGACAAATATATATGTATCCTTGCCGGACAGCTCTACAGGCTCACCGTTTACAATTACTGTAACTGTATTTTCTGATGAGTCTTCTTCGTGTATTTCTTCCTGTATATCATTTTTTGGCAATTCATTTTCCGGCAGTTCGTTTTCCGGCACAGCAGATGCTTCAGCTTCTTTAGCAAAATCATCATGCAGTTCATCGATCACCTGATTCATCATCTGCTCTGATGTTCTAGCCACTGTGTTGTCTGACTCTGTGCTGTTTGCATCCTGCTCAGCTAAGACCGAAGCATCATCTGAATCAGACTCTTGTGTGTCATTATAATTGTTATTGTCGATTCTTGCAACACCATATTCATCTGTTTTCCACTCAACAGAGAAATTTTCGTATACAAGAGTGTCGAGATCTGCCTCTTCATTGTTTACAAATATCATCTGGTCTGTGTCAATAACGAGATCCATAAACTGCGCAATCTGGCGCACTGTATAGTAATTTCTTGTCTCAATCACATCATTTTCCCTGATGCTGTAATCCTCCGGCTCAAGCTCTCCGTTTACCTGGACAAACCTAGGACATGAAACCCTTCTGCCGTTTATGATAAAAGTAATGACAGAATGATTGTACTCATCAAGCTGCGATATCTTATACACTGCTGCCTCTCCTGCTGTGGACGGCTCGATGACTATCTCACTGTTTGGCTCAAGCGGTGTGTTGATGCTTGCTGGCTTTCCGTTCATGGTCACCACTGCGCCATCTCCGGCCTCGCCTCTTACAAGCCTTGCCACACCGTTTACCGTAAAGTTTATCGGGGTACCGCGCTTTGGAAACAGCTCATCGTTTGGAAATCCCGCCTGAAGCGCCGCATCGACTATTGTAAGCCTGTTATTGTCATAGAGCTTTATTCTCTCACCGTTGAATCTGACCATGATAAAATTATTTCTCTGGTCATAATAATTCAGACATATACCAATTGGAGTGACAAGAAGCGGATCCTTCTTAATATCCTCCTGCTCAAAGGTCACATCGCCAAGCACTTCCTCACCTCTTAGAGCTACTCTTTCCTCCGGCAGGTCAAGGTCTTCCGCAAGCTTTTCCGTGAAGCCGTGTATCTTGCCTCCGCCTCCGACTACAAAGCAGGCACTCACTGTTTTGTCACCGTTTAGCTCTCTGATTTTAGCCGATACCTCTTGTGCAATATTATCAACAACAGGTGCTGCCACATCCCATACATCCTGTGCAGGAATTGTGTGCTCGATGCTCATGATATCCTTGTATGTAACCGTATCACTTGTCGTAGACTGAAGCTTGATACTCTCCGCCATATTGAAATCCACGAGGAAATGCTGCACAATAACTTCTGTCAGCTCATCTCCTGCATGCGGTATCATGCCATAGGCTATGATACTTCCGTCTCTTGTGATTGAGATATCACTCGTTCCGGCTCCCACATCGACAAGTGCGATATTAAGCATACGATAGTTCTCCGGAATTGCCACATTGATAGCGGCGATAGGTTCCAATGTCATATTGGCTACACTAAGCCCGGCCTGTCCCACTGCCGCATACAGTCCGTCTACCACATCCTCCGGCAGAAATGTAACTATGATATCCTCGCCTATTTTGTTTGCCTTATGCCCCTCAAGGCTGATAAACACCTCATCATTCAAAAAGAATTTGACTGTAGAATATCCCACACAGTAAAACTTATAGCTTGTATCGTTAACCTCCTTGAGTGCCTCCTGTGCTTTTTCTATGCCAAGCAGGTCAAGCGTATGGACATCCTCGCCGGTCACCACAGACTCCTGCGCATACTCATACTCCACATGCGTCGTGACAGTCTTTAATACTCGTCCTGCGGCTGCTATACACACCTCTTCAAGTGGCTGTCCTGTCTGTTTTTCAAGCTCGTCCTTTACTTCCTTAATGGTTTTTGCCACCCTGCCTATATCATGTATCTGACCGTCAAGCATCGCTCTGGTCTCATGCTCCCTGACATACTGTGCTGTAACCACAAATTCCTTGTCATCAGTCTGATAGCCGACAGTTCCTACAACATTTCTTGTACCAATATCCAAACCGAATACATTATTCATTTCCACTACTCCTTGTATTTGCTAAGCGCTTTATTTATTGAAGCTATCGTGTTTTCGATATCTCCATCATTATCGATAACCTCCTTGCAATGCCTTCTGTACTCAGCTTCTTTAAGCTGGCTTGCAAAGATACTATCTATCTTCTCATCTGAATATCCGCGTGATGACTTAAGTCTTTTTCTTCTGACTTCTTCACTTGCATAAATATACCACAGCTCGTCGCAGATTTCACCATATCCCTCCTCTATAAGGAGTGCTGCTTCAAGCACAAGCATGAAAAGACCTTCTTTTTTTGCCTCTTTAACTGCATTAAGCACATATTCCTTTACTGCAGGATGCACTACTTCATTTAGAAGCTCTCTCTTTTTATCATCCGAAAAAATCACTCCGGCAAGTGCCGTTCTGTCAAAATGCCCGTCCTCAAGCCATATCGGTTCCTCTGCAAACAATTCCTTTAATCTGTTGTAGCAGTCGCTTCCCGGCTCCATCAGCTCATGTGCTATCTCATCGGAAAGCATGACCCTTACGCCATCAAGTTCCCTAAGATAGCTAAGCACTGCCGATTTTCCGGCACCTACACCACCTGTTATTCCTATAAAAATCATACTGTTTCCTTTTCTGTCATCAATGCGCATCATACCAGTCATAGCCACACTCAGTGCCCACTTCCATGGATACCTTCATGTTCACCGCACCACGCATCTCTTTCTCCAGAAGCTTAATCACTTTATCCTTCTCAGCTTCCTTTGTCTCAATTAAAAGCTCATCATGCACCTGAAGGATAAGCCTTGACTTTAAGCCCTCGTCAAGAAGCCTGTCATGCACACGTATCATGGCAATCTTTATGATATCGGCTGCTGTACCCTGAATAGGTGAATTCATTGCAACTCTCTCTCCAAACTGTCTTTGCATGAAATTGCTCGAGTTCAGCTCGGGAATCGGTCTGATACGCCCAAACATGGTCTTTGTATAGCCATTTTTCTTGGCATCCAAAACCGTCTGATCCAAAAACTCCTTAATCTTTGGATATTTGACAAAATAGCTGTCTATATAGCCCTGTGCCTCTTTCCTTGAAATCCCCAGGTCGTTAGACAGACCAAACGCGCTGATACCATATACGATACCAAAATTTACAGCCTTTGCATTTCGTCTTTGAAGATCTGTGACCTCATCAAACGGTGTGTCAAACACAAGGGACGCTGTACTTCTGTGGATATCCTGACCATTCTTAAAGGCCTCTATCATCCTTTCATCTCCTGAAAGCGCCGCAAGCACCCGAAGCTCGATCTGCGAGTAGTCTGAGTCAACAAACAGATCTCCATCCTCAGGCAGAAATACCTTTCTGATAAGCTTGCCCAGCTCAATCCTTATCGGGATATTCTGCAGATTAGGCTCTGTGCTTGAAAGACGGCCTGTCGCAGTGATTGTCTGATTTAAGGTAGTATGGATTTTGCCATCGGATGCAATATATCCCGAAAGTCCGTCAGCATATGTGCTCTTTAGCTTTGTGAGCTGTCTGTATTCCAATATATCCGCGACAATCGGATACTCCGGTGCCAGCTTTTCAAGCACATCTGCCGCAGTAGAATAACCGGTCTTTGTCTTCTTTTCATTTGGCAGTCCAAGCTTTTCAAAGAGAATGACTCCAAGCTGCTTTGGCGAATTTATATTAAACTCTTCACCTGCTGCCTCATATATTTTCTTTTCAAGCTCAGTTATCGAAACAGCAAGCTTGTCTCCATACTCTTTTAGCTTTATTCCATCAGCCATTATACCCTCATTTTCCATATCATACAGTACGAAAACGAGTGGCAGCTCGATATCTTTATAAAGCGTGAGCATATCCATTTCCTTTAGCTTCTGCAAAAGAACCGGCTTTGATTTCCAGGCAGTATAAACCTCGTAGCAGGCACAGTCCACTGCCTTTTTCTCATCCTCCTTCATCATCCGGGTGAAATCAAGCTTTCCCAGATAATCCTTTTTAGATGAGATCATAAGCCCCAGATAGTCCTTTGCAACCGCATCATAGGGATACTCCCCGACAAGAGGATTGATAAGGTATGCAGCCACCATCATGTCAAAATATCTGCCTCTGTCATCTGCCTTTATCTCTTTGCTCTTAAATCTGTGCAGATTGGTCTTTAAATCCGGTGATATCCATGACTTTACTTCCAGGGTATTTAATTTTTCATCCAGGAAGCTGCTTGAAATCTCATCACCTGTACAGATAAAATAAATGTCCTCCTCTGAAAAACAAATCGAAACAGCAAGATAATCGTTAGAAACCGGCTCCGAAAACAGACTTAGCTGTCCATCACTTTCGCTGTTTTCCAAAGACTCTCCCGGTACTACCGCAAAAGCGACCTCCCTGCCCTTTGCCTTCTCAAACACACTCTCTGCAGTCTTTAAGTCCCTTACTATCACAAAATGCTCCTCGGCATTGTTTTTAGGAGCCTCCACGTTAAACCGTGACAGCATGTTTTTGAATTCGTATCTTTTGCACAGTAAAAAGGCTTCCTCAGTGTAGAGTGACTCTACTCCGCCACTAAGCTTTGCATCAGAAAATTCATAGTCAACCGGCGCATCAAGTATGATTGTCGCAAGCTCCTTGCTCATAAGCGCCTGCTCCCAATACTCCACTATATTCTTTGAAGCCCTTGGCGGCTTTACATTCTCAGCGTCCTCATGTACTGCCTCTATACAGTGATATTTTGCTATAAGTGCGCCTGCTGTCTTTTCGCCGATACCGGGTACCCCGGGAATATTATCAGACGTATCTCCCTGCAGAGCCTTTACATCGATAAACTCCTTTGGAGTGACGCCGTACTTTTCGATAACATCTGCTGTATTGTAGTTTTCTATCTCGGTTCCTGTTTTCTTTGTCTTTGGAATCCTTACCATGACATGGTCTGTCGCAAGCTGTAAGAGGTCTCTGTCTCCGGAGATTATGGCGACATCCATACCAGCCTTTTCTGCCCTGACAGATAAGGTTCCAAGTATATCGTCGGCCTCATAGCCTTCCTTTTCCACGATTTTTATGCCCATAGCGGTAAGCATTTCCTTTATCATAGGCACCTGCTGCCTGAGTTCCTCGTCCATAGGCTTTCTCGTGCCCTTGTACGCATCAAACATCCTGTGGCGAAATGTCGGCGCATGCACATCAAATGCCACCGTCAGATAGTCAGGCTTTTCCTCGTCAAGAATCTTGAACATGATATTCAAAAATCCATAGACTGCATTTGTGTGAAGCCCCTCTGAATTGGTCAGATCAGGAAGTCCGTGATATGCCCTGTTTAAAATACTGTGTCCGTCTATAAGTACAAGCTTTTCACTCATTTTATACTTTCCTTATTACTTAATATTGTTGTAATCGCTGCCGGTCACACTGCAGTGCAGGCAGTAACGTTAAATAGCTCTTGTATATTTCTTAAGCCACTGGGCCTCCTCATCATTCAAAAATGGTGAAACAAGCTCATAAACTCTCGCATGATAAGCATTCAGGTATCCTTTTTCCCTGTCTGTCATCTGATTTGGATCAATCGCATCGAGATCTATCGGTACATAGGTCAGATTCTCAAAATACATGAACTGGCCATACTCATTTTTCTCACCCTTCCGGCAGATAAGCTCATTCTCTGTACGAATACCGAATTTACCCTCTAAATAGATGCCCGGCTCGTCTGTAGTGACCATGCCCTCTTCTATCACACGCTCTGCAGTCCTGCCCGGGTACTGCTTCCAGTGAAAGCTGTTTGGTCCCTCATGAACATTGAGCACATAGCCCACACCGTGTCCGGTACCGTGATTGTAGTCCATGCCAATCTCCCAGAAAGGCTCTCTTGCCAGAATATCAAAGTTAAGGCCCGAGCAGCCCTCCTTAAACCTTGCATTTGCCAGGTTCATATTTGAGCGGCAAACTCTCGTAAACATATCCTTCATCTCGTCAGTCACCGGTCCTAACGCAAAGGTTCTCGTGATATCTGTGGTTCCCTCCAGATAATGCCCGCCTGAATCAACCAAAAGAAGACTCTCAGGCTTAAGCTGCCTGTCAGACTCCTCTGTTGCAGAGTAATGCACAATAGCACCATGATCAGCATATCCGCATATTGTGGCAAAACTCAAATCAAGAAAGCCCTCCTGCTCAGCTCTAAGCGATGCAAGATAATCTGAAGCCGAAATCTCTGTCATAGGTATCTTACCTATATTTGTCTTAAGCCAGTACATGAACTTGCACATCGCAACTGCATCCTTCAAATGCGCCTTGCGCAGATTTTCAAGCTGTACTTCATTCTTTACGGCCTTCATGACAACTGTAGGATCCTCCGCATCAATCACCTTAACACCATCCGGCAGGCTGTCGCAGATGCGGTAATTTACAATCGATGTATTTAAAAGCACTGTCTCTTTTTCATCAATATGCTTCACATATTCATAAAAATCATCGTAAGGTCTTGTCTGTATACCATTCTTATCGAGGTATGCCTTAAGAGTCTCTGTCACAACCTCTTCCTGCAAAAACCATATGCAGCTGTCCTGTGACAGTGCCAGATATGAAAGCACTACAGGCACATAGCTTATGTCGCCTCCCCTGACATTTAAAAGCCAGGCGATATCGTAAAGTGATGACATCAGATGAAGGGTTGCACCCTTTTGTGCCATCTGCTCTCTGACTCTTTTAAGCTTTGAGCTTATATCCTCACCGGTGTATTTATTGTCAAAAATCATGACAGGTGCCTTTGACATAGGTGGTCTGTCAGTCCATATGAGGTCAATCAGATCCTCATTTACGTACATGCTGCCGTGCTTTTCTTTTGCGATTTCAGAAAGCCTTTTGCCCCATGCGGCATTTACCACTCTGCCGTCAAAACCTATTACACCGCCATCCGAAAGAGTATCCTTTATATACTCATCAACTGTCGGTACGCCCTCCTCGCCAATCTTAAAGAGCTTTACAGTGGTATCCTTAAGCTGCGCAGCCGCCTGCACAAAATACCTGCCGTCTGTCCATAGTCCAGCCTCATCCATAGTGATGACTGCGGTACCTGCTGAGCCCGTGAACCCTGTAATATATTTGCGTGCCTTAAAATGCTCTCCTACATACTCTGACTCATGAAAATCAGCAGTAGGTACCACATATAGCGAGATGCCCCTCTTTGCCATCTCGCTTCTCAATGCTTTTAATCTATCCTGTATCATTTTATTATGCCTCTTTAAATTCAAAAAATTTTGTATCTAATTCCGGATACATTCTCTTTAATGAGATTGGTTTGCCGGATTTGTTCAAAAAGCAATGGCTGCTTTTTGCAGTGGTGCGAAGCTCGCCTGTCTCTTTGTCCTTCATGACATACTCAAGCTCCATCTTTATTCCGTTATACTTAAGCAGCTTTGTGTAGATGACGACCGTGTCATCGAAATGTACCATACTGTGATACTCTACCGATATCGACAGCACCGGACTTATGATTTCCATATCCTCCATCTGCCTGTAGTTGAGTCCTATCTGATCCATCAAATCAAGTCTTGCTTCTTCCATCCACTTGACATAGTTTGAATGGTGGATTATACCCATCTGATCTGTTTCATAATACTTTGCGTGGTGCTCGTAAGGACGGATTCTAAGTTCCCCTTGTGAGCCGGCAATCTGTAATTCATTGTTTGCCATAAAAACTTCCTCCATTCATATTTTGGTCTTATTTCTATTATGCCACATTGGACAGCTAAATTCAACGACTTGACCGTAAAATATAAACCGGCTGCTACCTGCGTATCATACTGTAGCAGTCTCTGCATATATTGCGTGAATTTCCAATCGGAAGTATTCTGCCGCAATACCGGCATCTGATAATATACTCATCCTTGCTCTTTGACAGAAGCTGCATAATCTTTGCCTGTGTTTTGTCGCGCTCGTTTTCAAGCCAGTCCTCATCCACAATTTTGCCCATGCGGACTGAAAACTGATAGTACAAATCAAGCTTTTTGTAATAGGATTCGTATTTCATGAGCCCCTGATACTTTGAATGCTTATCAGGCTTGTCGAGAGATATATCAGATGTATACGACATGCAGTAGCGCAGCCATTGTCTGACAAGCTCCCTGTCCTTTATATCTATAGGACATGTAATCATCTTATAAAGCAGATATTTGTCATCAAAATCTGCGATAAAGTATCGCTCCTTATACGCATATCCATACAAAAACAATATCTCATCGACATTGATTTTCCTAAACGGTGCTGATGGCTCTGCCTCATGCCAGAGCTTAATTATCGCATCAAGCGGCGCATCCATTGTAAGGAGCACCTGCGGGAAGCCAAGACTTACTATATCAATATCCTGCTCCGGTATATTTAGCGTATTCTTCAGATAATTCAGATTCTTTTGTCCCAAAGCTGTCACATAGCCTGTATCATACAGACCAAATCTGCCTGCACGGCCCGCTATCTGTTTTATCTCAGAGATGACAAGCGGACGTCTTGATACTCCATCAAACTTTTCCACCTCCAGAAATACAATTCTTCTGACCGGCAGATTGAGTCCCATTCCTATCGCATCTGTTGACACGACAACCTGTGTCTTTTTCTCATTAAAAAGCGTCATCTGCCTGCGCCTTATTTCCGGTGGCAGACTTCCGTATATGACACTTGGCTTTATGCCGTTTTCCTCCAGACGCCCTGCTATATTGAGTACCGATTTCTTTGAAAAGACGATAAAGGCATCGCCCTCTCTTACATCCTGTGGAAATGAAAAAGGCTTATCCTCCAGCTTTAGCGCAGTCTTTCTCTCATACTCCCTTATCTCATACTCGTCATGGCACAGATTAATCAGATGAATGACTACATCCTTTGCCACCGGACTCATGCATATATGAATCTCTCCTGCAAGTGTACCAAGAATTGCTCTGGTCCATGAATGTCCCCTGTCATCATCTGCAACCATCTGTGCCTCATCAATCACTGCGATATCATATTCCTTGTCACAGTCAAGCATCTCCACTGTCGATGCTGTAATTCTGCTGTCTGATACCTCAAGACACTCCTGGCCTGTAAGCATGGTGCATGGTATGCCTGCATCATTCATCTTCTCATATACCTCAAGTGCCAGAAGTCTAAGAGGTCCCAGATAAACTCCGTTTTGCGCCAGCTTAAGCCTCTCAAGCGCCTGATATGTCTTACCGCTGTTAGTCGGACCTATATGGAGTATGAAGTGCCTTTTCATGCTCTGTGCTTTTGGAAACTCAAGCTCCGGCCGTGCCGGAACCAGCGTGACAATCTCTCTTCTAAGCTCCTTGCTGCGGTACTCATTGTAAAGCGCCTTCATGCTCCTTGTACATATCGCACCTATATACTCCTTGCGCAAAAGCTTTAGAAAATCCTCTGTGAGATACTCTGCCTCATTCTCATCAAACTGCTCCATATCTACCCTGACGAGCTGCGGAAGGATTTCTCTATTTAAAATCTGCCTTGCATTCTTATTGTTGGAATAGTAGGTGATCAATGCAAGCCTTTTTATTTCCTGATGCAGCTTGTCGAGTGCTATTGTCTCGTTTTTTGAAAATCGCGCATATTTAATTGATTTTGCTTTACTATTGAGCCTGTGAATATAGTGTGCCAGCTTTACAGGCTTACCTGTACTTCTCTTCGCATTCTCCCTGTACTGGTCAACATAAAACTGTACCAGTACCTCTTCAAACGATTTTTCCATATATGTGTGTTATCCTCTTTATTTGTATACACCGTTAAGAGTCACCTCAAACGTAACATCCTTTCCGGCTAGTTCTGTATTTGTCTTATAATCATCCGGGAACTTCAGGTTTAAATCAAAGGTTTCTCCCACCTTGTGACCTACCACTCCGTCCTCAAAGCCATCTATATAGCTGCCTGAGCCGAGCACCAGGTCTGTGCCCTGTCCATCAGTGCTTCCACCCTCGAATTTTTCACCGTCCATATATCCGGTGTAGTCAATATTTACCTTATCTCCGTTTTCTGCAACCGTGTCAGTCTCTGTATTCAGTGTTGCTGCCTCGGTCTGTGAATCACTGCTTTGTGCCTCGGATGCCTGAGATTCTGTGGTCTGTGATGCAGCTTGCGTACCGTCAGTGCCCTTTGACGATGAACCGCCCGATGTCGCAACTGCCCAGATTAGCACTATGACCACCACAACAACTGCCACTACCGGCACCCAGAATTTCAGCAGATTCACAACCTTTGCCTTCTTTTCTGCCTTCTCTCTCTCGATTCTTCTTTTTTCCTGTGCGATTTTTTTGTTTTGTTTGTTCATTTTGTTAATCTCCTGTTTTATTTTTATTATTGAATTATACTATTACAATTTGAACATTCTGTGTTTCGCATAAATGAACTATATACGTTGTCTGTCAGTACATTCACTATCTGTCACTGTTCGCTTTAAACTTTAAACGGCTGCGTCTCTTAACTATTTGACGAAACAATAAAAGCAGTAGAAAGACACCCACACAGCCTGCGCTTATAGCTGCACCTGCCTTAAGCCCCGGTGTCTCATAATAAAGCTCTATCTCATGCTCTCCCTCATCCAGATGAATGCTCACAAATGTATCGGAAAAATCCTCATACTCAGCATCCTTTCCATCCACTTTCATAGTCCATCCCTTTTCACTCGGAATAGAAAGTACAAGCTGTCCTGCCTGCTTCACATCAATGTGTCCGCTTATGTGTGTATCTGAAAAATCATCCACCGAGAGTGTCTGCTCATTGAGTGTATTGTAAGCACTCTCAACTGCAGCAATGGAAAGCTCGTATACATTAAATCGTACAGCATCGGCATCAGTGTTTGTGACGGAAACTGTCTCCCCCGCCTTCACATATCCCAGGTCAAACAGATACCTGTGAGTGGTCTTCGAATATGTGGTCTCATACTCTCCGTGGCTGAAGGTCAGACTGTCAGTGCTGCACGAATCGTATGCCGCATAATAATATCCGTCATGGTCAAAGGTGAGAGTCGTAGTTCCCGGATTTTCGTCCTGAGTGCACTCTGTCATGGTCAGCATATCATCTGCTGCGCCAAGGAGCCTGCCAAGGGAATTAATCGAATAGATTTTCGATGACGAGGATGGCTTCCACGCATCAATCACTCCCTCATCCATCATAAAACCAAGCGGAAGTGTGTAGTTATTCCGATACAGATAGTGATTTCCGCATTTTCCAACAAGTGTAGTCAGCTCATTCTGTGGCTGTATTGATTTTGTAACCATATATCTGACCGAAAGCATGGCTGACGTGACAGGTGTGGCACCGTTATAACAGTAGAAATTCTTGCCTCCCTCCATATAAAGAGCCTGATAAAAATGGCTCACATTTATATTCATCAGGGAAGAAAACTGTGTTCCAGAAGCATAGCCGTATCGTGTGTCATCATTTTTAGTTAGTCGGCCTGTATCCTCAACCCTGTAAAATGGTACATCGTTGTCAGCTGCATCCTCTTTTGCCAGCTCCAGTGCCTTTTGCATATCGTCCACATTGGCATTGTAGCTGCTTCTGCCGGTACATCCAAGTCCTGTCACAGCCATATTGACAGCCAGCTCCACAATCGCAATACCGCATGTTATGACCATCAAAAGCTCCCTGTTTTTTCTTGCTGCAAGCTTTAAAAGTACTGTCATAATGCCGTACAGCGCAACAAACAATATACTTATGATAACTGCATAATACTCTGTCACATCCTCACCGGCAAACATCGTGCTTACTGCCATAAGCGCCGATGCAAATACCACTGCCACACCAATATGCCACAGTCTTATGCCACGCCACTTTCTTACTGTAGCATAGCCTATGGTCAATACAAGAAATGCATACAGATACGACTGTCTGCCAGGCAGCGAATCCGGAAAATGCAGTCCGTGCCATATAAAGTCAAGCTGTTTATTGGCAAAGCTTGCCATGAAAAACAACACAAACAATACTGGAGCTATTTTTTTCTTCCAATTAATCCTTTTATTAAGCACAAACAGTATCAAAAGCATCACACTAAAGGCTCCGGCATACAGATTCGGCCAGTTCTCTGCACCCTCATAGACGCTTGCTGTCGTGCACATCCTGCCGACCTCTGATAAGAGATTAAAATACCACTCTATCTGCTTTGGAAACTCGATGCCCGACGAACCGCTGTAGCTTAAAATGATAAGCTCCGGGATGATTAGCACCATCGCAGTGCCTCCAGCCAAAAGCGAGTAAACGGCAAATCTCACAATTGCAGCCATTTTACCGCCATTTTGCGTAAAGAAAAGCCATGCAAACCAGAATACCAAAAAGATGCAAAGCATGATGCTCAGATAATAGTTTGACAATATACAAAGTGCCAGTGATACATAGTAAAGCACCGGCTTTTTGTCCCGCACAAGCTTCTCAAGTCCTACTATCGCTAGCGGTGCAACCGCCACAACATCCATCCACATAACATCCCAGCTATACGCAGCTACAAAGCCGGAAAGCGCATATGCCGTTGAGAAAACAAATGCCGGCACAAATGTATTATCGTGATATCTGTTATCCTTTCCAAGAAGTACAAAGTGTTCCTTCAGAAAATAAAAAAATGTTGCTCCGCTTAGCGAAATCTTAAAAATGATTAGCAGCTCGATAAACTCAATAATATGGCTCTTTGGAAAAAGCACCACAAGCCAGTTTAACGGACTCGCCAGATAATAGGCAAATACCGATACAAAATCACTGCCAAGCCCGATATTCCATGTATACATGAGGCTCGCACCATTTCTTAGCTTCTCCCACAGCTCATTAAAGAAAGGCAGATACTGGTGATACAAATCCATATGCAAAAGGCAGTAATCGCCAAATGGATATACACCATTTCCTATACAGATGATTATACATATGAAAAACGGAATTAAAAACGCTGTCAAAAGTGGATGCTTTTTAACAAAATTCATCACTTATCCTCCCAGTCAAACAGTCTGTAATATTGCAAAAGCTTATAATCATTTAGCATATCCGAATCGGCTTGCTTCTTTTTGCTGCCGGTTGCTTTGTCTGATTTATTTGATGCTTTATCTAATGTCTTATCTGTAGTTTTATCCGTGCGTACCGCTGATATAATTGGATACTCCTCCTGCAGCTTTAGCAGAAAGCTCTGATAGTCATTTGTCGGCACACCTGCCGCTTTAAGTACGTTTGCAGCCAGATAATTAACGCTCGTGTCTTTTCCTGCCGCCTCATCAATATCATAATTTGCCCAGATAACATACGGCACCTGATAGCGCAGCTTAAGTTCTTCATTTGATAAATTATTATAGTCCAAGCCGTTTGCTGCAAGAACAGAGCTCGCCACAGTATCATTTGGCTGATGATCACCGAAAAATACCACTATAGTTTTCTCATCCACATTTGAGAAATATTCAATGAGGTTCTTTAAATCCTCGTCTGTCATCTTAATCAAAGAAAGATACTGGTCAAGTGCAGAATTATTGAGCTTATCCGCTGTCACCGTATTGTCAAAGCCGTAGTAGGTATCCGTGTATCCACCATGGTTTTGCATAGTGACATTGAATATAAATGCCGGCTGACCATCCTGTTTGTTCTCATAGGTCTCAATAATCCTGTCAAATGATGTCTCATCACTTATATATTTGCGCACAAACCTCTGATTAGAATAATCCTGCATAAACGAAAGATTGTCAAATCCCAAAAGAGGATAGACCGTATCCCGGTTCCATCCACTGCCATAGTACGGATGCTGTGCATACGTTGCGTAGCCTATGCTTTTTAAATAGCTTGCAAGGGAAGGTGTCGTGCTCTTTATATACTGCTGATAAGGAATACTTCCTACCGGAAGAAAAGCCATCGTATTGCCTGTCAGAAACTCAAACTCAGTATCGGCGGTATTTCCACCGCATACAGACGTATTCAGATATCCTGTTATGGTGTTTTCATTGCCCTTTTCAAGACTGTGCACAAACGGCATATAGTCTGTATTTGTATCAAAATCACCGAGCACTGACAGGTCTGAAAATGCCTCATCCATCACAACTATAATATTCGGATAATCACTTTTATCTGTAATTGAAGTATTATTAGCTGCATCTGAATTATCATCTGTACCGGCATAGCTGTCAAGCAGCGCCTTAGCCTTCTGTCTGCTATACCCGTCAGGCTTATCAACCGCCACAAACTTAAGATCCATCGCAAAGGTCACCGCCATTCCATTCACCTTTGTCATATATGCAGGTGTAAATAGAAACGGATACAGGTAATTGTCCGTCTGGAAATCCTCATCCTGCAGGGCATTCACAAACAGGCACATCACAAGTAATCCAAGCACTGTCGGAATTAGTCTGAACCTGAATTTCCACTTAATTCTGAAATCAACAAAATGCATCAGCATAATAAGAGCTATAAATATAACTGTAACAACAACTACTCCTGCAGTCGGTGCGAAATCATAATTGGATGCAACACTTGTCGCCGTACCAATTGAAAAAATATCCCATGGAACAAAAGGAGTCGAGCGGAAAAGCATAACATAATGATTAATCAGTCCAAAAACCATGGCCACGATAAAAACTGCACGAAGTGCCCATTTCGCCCTGCCCGTAACAAAATAAAGAATCCAGGCAATCAGCTCAAACAAAATAATATTAAAAAATCCCGCCATAAATCTGACTTCTTCAAAAGGATTATGTTCGTAGAACTCCATAAGATAAAAAGCCGTAATCGGGAAAATCGAGAAAAATATAACATTGAATATAATTTCATATTTTTTATAAATCTTTTTTATCATCATAATGCTCCTGTTTGCTATCTGATATTACAGCCTATATGGCAGATTTTTGGGTACCTTTTTGGGGGCAAATTTTTCTTAAAAGTACCCTAATTTCTTTAATTTTTTGAAAGATTGTAAGTAAAGAAAAACCCCGCAAGCCCTTGATTTTACTGAAAATCTTGGATTTACGGGGTTTTGCAAATAGTGCCGGCAGTGGGACTTGAACCCACACGGGCTTGCGCCCAACAGATTTTGAGTCTGCATCGTCTGCCATTCCGACATGCCGGCGTCTTACGAACAGACAATATTTTATCACAATTATTGACTTCATGCAACTAAAATTTGTAATTTCAATATAATTTCAATGCGATTGTGACTGTTCACGCCTAACAGTGTGACCAGCAACGATTACAGCTCATTTAAATATGTCAAAGCCTTGAAATATGTCTCAGCATACAACCTTATTCTTACCGGTGCATTTTCCGACATAAAGCTGTTTGTCAACAAAATTAATCCATTCCTTGTAATCCTGCCCCACTTTATATTTCCCTGCACCTATGGTCACTGTCATCCTTCCGCTGCCCTTAGATGTCCAGAAGGATTTTGAATTAATCTCCACACGAAGCTCATCGAGAAAATTCTTAGGCACCTCTCCGTCGACACATTTGCCAAGAAGTAAAAACTCTTCTCCTCCCCATCTGCAATAGCTAAGCTCAACACCTCGAGCCTTGTTTACGATAGTACGAGCGAGCATCTTAAGTGCATCATCTCCTACATTATGTCCGAATGAATCGTTAATTTTCTTAAAATCATCAATATCAATCATTGCAAGGAAATATTCCCCCTGCTTCTCAGCCTCAAAAAGATTCTTAAGCTTCGCCATCATATAGAAACGATTTGGAAGCTCCGTCAGCGCATCAAACTGTGCCTGCTTTTCCATTGCCCCCTCCTCGGAAGACATAAAATGCAAAAGGCACATCATACATGTTATTATCAAGAAAACTACACCAGAAATCATAGCAATAGAAATACTCTTAATTACAACAGAATCCAACTTATATAAAGGTGCGTAAAAGCCATCAAGCATATAAAGAATAATCAGAGCAATAGCATATACACAGCAAAGCAGAATGGCAACATGATTCTTTTTTTTCTTCCTGAGGACCACATAATCCATGGAAAAAAGAAAAAACATTGCATCGATCAAAAAAAGCTGAAAATTACATTGAATTCCGAGACAAACCACCGCAAGTATCATATAAAGCAATATCTCAACAGCCACACTATAAACATATATGCTCAGTTTTTCAGATTTTGTCAGACTGAATGCAAGGAAATAAAAGCATATGCTGATCAGACTGACTCCTGCCATCAAATCTACACCTAATGATGAAAACATAAATAGCATCAGCAGATGGATGACAAGAAATATTTTGTTTACATTAAATAGAAAGCTCTGCTCCTTAGCAGTACTATCATTGCTACTCATTGTCCAATACCTTCATAAAAAATATCTAATATATTACTATAGAATAATAACACATTTTAACAAATATAACAATATATTATTGTGCAAAAGTACTAGACTATTTTGCTACTTTTTTTCTAATTATATATCCAATAAGAATAATAACAGCACTTGTTATGACACTTCCATAAAATGTCATTCCCCTGCACAAAAGCTCCATATTTGCTGCATTACTACCAACAAGCTGTTTAAACCCATCAATCATAATATAATCAGCCACGCCCATAGCACCGGGTATAGGCACACAATTGGAGCCCATCGCCACAAAACACTGTATCACACTCACATCAACTGCCTTATTTACGCCTTCGCCGACTGCCATAAAAATCATAAACGATACCAAAAGCTGTGAAACTCTCTGCATTATATTCCAAAAGAAAATCTCGATGAGAAGCCCGGTCTGCCCTGTGATACTGTTTGAACACTCCTGATATTCTTTCATAGTATTTTTAAGCTTTATTCGAAGCCTGTCACCATGCCGTATTATATGTATTTTTTCAAAAAGCCGGATAAGACTATCACAAATTGAGTATAGTATGCTTCCCTTCCTTAGCAGCATATAAAATACAAGAGCCAGAAAAATCAGCACCACAATCCCCAAACATATAAATATCCGCGAAATACCTGAGAAATTTTTCAGCAATGGATACTTAAAAATCATGCATAGTAAGCCAATTGTTAAAAGTGAAAGTGTATACATAACAAGATTAATCAGTAAGGCCACTGTAGCAGCATAGCCCGGTATGCCATCCCTTATCATGAAATACGCACTGGCTGGCTGTCCTCCCGATGCCGATGGTGTAATAGCCGAAAAATACACATCGGCTCCACCATACACAGTACCATCAATCGCGCTGGTTTTATACCCAAAGTGTCTTGCCATGCGTACCAGAGCAAAGCCTTCAAACCAAATAAACCCAAACGTACAAACAAAACTCATAAAAAGCCAGCCTTTATTTGCATTTCTGATAAAACTCATAAGAATCTCAAACGAAAAATGCTTGCTCTGTGAGACAACAGTCCATATGCTCAAGATAGCTATAAAAGCAGAAGCTATCGCCCAAAATATCTTTTTTCTGTCCATTAAATCTAATCCCCTTAAAAAAAACTGGTAAAGTGAATTATGAAAATACACCATACCAGTTTATTGTAGAGAATATATATAACTTTATCAAGTAAAATATTATTAATATCTTTTTAATGTTTGTTAAATTATTTACTGTTACAACTAACAAATCAGTCTAAATACAAATTAACTTCTATGATTCCTCTTCCTCATCATTGTCAGTGTTCATCATATACACACCCCTGCTTGCATCTCCATCAGGATTCTTTCCAAACTCGTAATCATTTCCCGGCAGAATAGCATTTAAGAAAATTCCTGCGATAGCTGCAATTGCCAAAGCTGTCAGTGTAATTGACGTTCCTGCTACAGTAAATGTCAGTCCATTTCCAAAGCCAAGACCACATACAAAAATAACACCTGCAATAATCAGATTTCTTGATTTAGTCAGATCCACCTTGTTTTCAACAACATTTCTAACTCCTATTGCTGAAATCATTCCATAAAGCATAAATGAAACTCCACCAATAATCGCTGATGGCATAGTAGATATTACGGCAGAAAACTTTGGAATAAACGAAAGTGCAATAGCAAAAACAGCCGCAATACGGATAACTCTCGGATCATATACCTTAGACAGCTCAAGCACTCCAGTATTCTCACCATATGTTGTATTAGCCGGTCCTCCGATAGCTCCTGCGAATGCAGTTGCAATTCCATCACCTATAAGTGTCCTATGAAGACCCGGATCAGCAATGAAGTTCTGCTCTACTGTAGCAGAAATAGCAGACATGTCGCCAATGTGCTCCATCATAGTCGCAATAGCGATAGGCGCCATAACAAGAATGGACGTAATATCAAACTTCATGAACTGAAATTTAGGTATTCCGACCCACGCAGATGATGCAATTGATGTAAAATCAAGAATTGCGGAACCATCAGGATTAGTAATTCCAGCAGTATTCATAATAAGAGCCACAACATAGGAAATAATTACTCCCATTAGAATAGGAATGATCTTAAATAAGCCCTTTCCCCATATATTGAAAATAATTATAACTCCAAGTGCAATAATTGCAAGAACCCAGTTTGTTGAAGCATTATTGATAGCTGAGCCGGCAAGTGAAAGACCAATGCATATGATAATAGGTCCTGTCACTACAGGTGGAAGGAAGCGCATTACACGCTTAATTCCAACCAGCTTAATGATAAGTGCAAGTACGAAATAAAGCATACCCGCAACAAATATTCCACCACACGCATACGCGGCCTTATCATTGACAGCCATATCTGCATACATACCACTGTCAAGGTTTGCAACAGTATAAAAGCCTCCTAAAAAAGCAAATGACGAACCCAAAAAAGCCGGTACCTTAAACTTTGTACACAGATGAAATATAAGCGTGCCAAAGCCTGCACAAAATAGTGTAACCGATACAGAAAGACCTCTGGTAAGCGGCTCCCCACAAGCCTTCTGAAAATATCCTGATACAAGAATAGGCACAACAATTGTTGCGCCGAACATAGCAAACATATGCTGTAAACCAAGAATAAGCATCTTGGCCGTTCCAAGCTGTCTCGCATCACGAATTGGCTCCTGTTTCTTTTGTTCCATAACAACCTCCTTAATAAATTAATGTTTTCGATAAGTAACTGAAAACATTATAGCAGTTTTTAATTATTATTTCATTATTTTTTTATTATTTTCATAAAAAAAAGACATCTCATTGGATGTCTTAAACAATTCATACTTAATAAGTTTGTACCTTCAAAACTTCATACAAATCCGATTTGTTTTTCTCCGTTATTAACCAGA
>ENA-UOOC01000026-UOOC01000026.1-human-gut-metagenome-genome-assembly--contig:-C48old-NODE-26-length-178340-cov-16.932036_pt1 | contig 178340 bp, 149 predicted proteins | sample MGYA00242469_ERZ724016 | MGnify/ENA metagenome assembly ERZ724016 | reverse complement strand
ATGAGTGTTCGCCTTTGATTAAGTCTGGTGACCCGTACGGGAATTGAAAGTCTTTTCGTGATTTTCGTATCTTTCTGTGAATTGCGAAATTTCGCATGATAGAGCCACTTACTGCAATTTACAGCAAACACGTTTTCCGTAACTTTTCGTATGTTTTTGCGGGAATAATGATCAAATAATGATCAAAATCACTCGTTGGAAAGCTGCTCAAAATCTTCAAGCCGAAGCTCTTTTTTGAATTCATCTTCAGTTGGAATATAGGTCATATACTTTGACGCATATATCTGCTTGTTGTCCTCAGGCAAAGTGTACTTAACAATTGCATCGCTCTTGTCAGCGCACAGAACTATTCCAATTGGTGGATTATCACCCTCGTTCATCAGCTCACGTGTATAGTAATTCACATACATTTGCATTTGACCAAGATCCTGATGAGTCAAATCACCAAGTTTCAAATCAATAAGAACGAAACATTTCAGAATGTAATTATAGAACACCAAATCTATATAAAAATGGCGTCCGTCAAAGGTGATTTTCTTCTGCCTCGCAACAAAGCTGAAACCTCTGCCAAGCTCAAGCAAAAATTTCTGAAGATGGTCAATAATAGCCTGTTCCAGATCCTTTTCATAAAAGTGAGGATTCTCAGGAAGGTCAAGGAACTCAAGCACATAAGGATCGCGAATAATCTTTTCGTACTCCGGCTTAGGTTCTTTGGTCTGAATTTCGTTCCTAACAGAGCCCTTATCCTTGCTTGCAAGCAGTCTTTCATAGAACATTGTGCTTATCTGACGCTCAAGCTGACGTACACTCCAGCCAGACTTTGCACATTCTTCGGTATACCACTCTCTGCGTTTTTCGTCAGAGATACGCATGAGTATACGGTAATGCGACCAACTCAATTCGCTACACAGTGTGTAGCGTTTTTGATACATCATATAAAACTGCCGCATATTACGAAGATTTGCAACGGTAAATCCCTTGCCAAATTCTGCTGTAAGATGGTCGGAGAAATATTTTAAAAGTCCCTTTCCGTATTCTGCACGGTCGTTTTCACCGCAAGCAATGTAAATTTGCTCGCCTATTTCCCAGTATGCCTGTACCATGGCGGAATTGACAGCAGTGTATATTCTCTTTTGTGCGGCGATAATGCTATTTCTGATTTTTGAATATGTTTCGCTTGCATTTTCAGATGTTATCTTAGTATCATTTGCAGCAATGTTATTATCCTCTGACATAGCGCACCTCTTTACTATTGTTATAGCTAACCATATTATTAGATGAATCTTCTTATTAAATTATAGCACATTTTGTCTGGATAATCAAGATATTTAAATGTTCTTTGAAGACACTTTTTGTGGTGATACAATAGATATTGGACAAAAGGCAGAAAAAAGCATTGAGAGATAGACCAAAATCTGCTAGAATAAAGTTACCACAAATAATTCAAGTGAAAGAAAGGTCTATCTCTCATGAATAGTATAACACAAGGAATGCGGTTTCGTTACACCAAGTGAATGACAACCTCGGATATTCAGTATCACATTAATGATATTTACGGCATAGACATCTCGGACACAACGGTCAACCAGATAACAGACAAAGTGCTTCTCGAAGCGCGGGAATGGCAGCAGAGACCGCTTGAGAGCGTGATGCAGTCGTGTTTATGGCTGCAATTCATTACCACGTTCGCAACGAGAGCCAGATAGTAAAAAAGCCATTTACATAGCGATTGGTATCAATCTGGAAGGTCAAAAGTCGGCGCTCTGAATGTGGGTCGGTGAGAATGAAAGCGCAAAATTCTGGGCTTCTGTTCTGAATAATCTGAAAAACCGAAAGGACAATGACATTCTCATCGCCTGCACGGATAACCTTACAGGATTCAGCGAGGCAATAGCGGCAGTGTTCCCGAAAACTGACATTCAGGATTTTATTATTCATCATCTCAAAAACACTGGCAAATACATTCGAACAAGAATATAAAGGCTTTTATGGCAGATTTGAAGCGGGTTTATCAGGCTGTTGACTAGCAGTCCGCCCTAGCTGTTCTGGACGATTTTGCTGCTATCTAGGACAAAAAATACCCAAAAATCTAAAAATCACGGCGGGAAAATTGGACAAATCTCAGCACACATTTCAAGTTTCCGGAGGAGCTTAGGCGACTGATTTATACGACTAACACCATTGAAGGCTTCAACCGACAGCTGCGGAAAGTGACAAAATCCATGTCTGTTTTTCCGACAGATGACCGCTTATTCAAGATGCTTTATCTTGCCGTGCTGGACATAACCAAAAAGTGGACAGGACGACGGCAGGGCTGGGGTCAGATATACCCTCAGCTCGCGTTATACTACGGCGACCGCAACCCGATTAACTACCGCGCCGGAACTGCTGTTTTCGTTACGGGCTTCACTCTCCACTTCAACAGCAATTTCTATTGACAACTTAATTGATTTGTGTTACTATGAATAAGATCTGAATGCATCGAAATGCACTCGGAACTTACAAATTTCACTCGCTACACATTTGTGGTTTACACAGATTTTGGGATAGAGCCATTGTCGAAGCGTATCCTCGCAGGAACACCGCCGATATACTCAAAAAAACGCCTCATGCCTACCAGCAGGCATCCTGATTCTGTGACAAAAAAAACTGTACAAACGCCTTGTGTTCATCGCCGACAGTGTCATATCGCTGAAACTATCCGAAATCGACCTGAGCGACTGCCATCGGATGGACAAGTGTCAGGCAGCCTGCAAGTCCTTGACGAAGCACAAGTCATTTCTTCCTAACATAGCGCTTTACACTGATGTAACCGTCTGTATAGCCTGATTTCTCACGCAGACGGTCATATATCCGCTTGAAATAACGCTGCTTTCGCAGCACCCTTAGTGTCACTTTCAAAACCACTCATGATGATGGAAATGAACCGTCCAAGCACAGGATAGCTCTCCGGATAAGGGTTCGGATGCCTTTCATCGTTTCACTCTTCCTTGTCAGCGTATTTGCAGACGGTATGGTAATTTAGCTTCGTCCTACGCCGGACCTCGCTCTTACTCATACAATTCCTTAATATATTTCTGTTCTGCCATTCCTATCACCTTTCCGCTACCTCCTTTTAGCTAGGAGGCTATTCCTCTCAGCTAAAATTGTAGCATTTTATTCAGTACTGACAACGACTTGTGACTTCTTTCTACCTATGCACTTTTCGAGCCCTTTTTCTGAATTCTTATTTTACCATAAACACTCAACATAGCATTGAAACCGTCACGCTCAAATGTCGTTCCGGATATTCCATCACCTATGTAAACACTGACTTTTATACGTGAGCCCCCAATAAAAAAGGCTTTCAGCGGTTTTGCTCCGCCGTAAGCCCTCTTTTTTCATAGGCATCCTGTGGAAACATCGCATAAAACTCACGTACTCGTTTCTGCCCATTAAAATTGTCAATCGAGCGAAAATTTGAATTCAGCTTGCCAATAATGGAATGAATCTCCAGACCAGAAAGTCTGTAGTTCACTTCACATGTAGCTTAAACACCAAAAACGGTATACACTCGCTGCAGTTCAGCTGCTGAAGCCGTTTTTCAAGATAATCCGCATAGCCAATCTTCACATAGTCCGAAAAGGGTGGGTTGGTTAGAACGTAAATTACTCCCTGCTGTTCACCCATCTCAACACCTCAAACTTACACTTCACTGAAAACCTTTGAAAAGATCAGCTTAGTGAATACATCATCTATTTGCTTGGCAACCTGCTTTGATTCTATCAGTGTACCGAGTTCTATATTGCCCTGCTGCCCGTGATAGGACAAGTTTGCAGATGTTATCAAGGTTTCCTGCTGGTCAATAGAAATAACCTTTGCATGAAGCGCAGCCATTTTATCATCTTCCTGATGGTAGTTGTAAATTTTCAGAAACCGTCCTTTGTACCGAAGTATCTTATCGAATCCAAGCTGCCTATCAATATCGTTTACAAAGAATTTCACAAATACTCCTCGCTGGCTTTTAAGAACGATTGTATCGACCAGTTCCGAGAAATATGAGGATAAGGAGTACCCCGTGATCAGGATATTTCTTTCTGCTCCATTTATCATCGACTGAACCACACTCATTGTAGTTCTCGCATTGATAGAAAAAGACGGAGGTGATGTAACAACGAGCGATACCTTATCTGACTCAGACATATTCATAGCGTCGATAATCGTTCCTACGACATCATAGCAATGTGCATCGGATAATTCCGGGCAACTTCGCTTCAGCATTGATACGGCATTAGTCGTTCCATTTGCCACATCGCCTTTGACTGTATTCAAGAATATCTCTTTGTTTAGATTTCCACCTGGCATAAGTCACCTACTAATTCCTTAAAATATGAGCATTCCTCACGTCCCGAAATAGGAACAACAAGCCTTCTGTCAAGCATCCTGTTTCCGTTCTCGCACGCCGTTTCAGATATCATGCAGCATGAATGGCAGGCAGCGCCGTTTGAATTTTTGCCGACCGGCAAATTACTCATGCATTCCGGGTCATTCGTGCAAATAAGAGCCTCTTGGAAAGCGTCCCGCATAAGATTAGTCATCTGGTCGATATTACCAAGTTCAACCAAACCACCGAGCGAACCTTCTTTGTCAGAGCTTCCTGTGTAGAGCAAAATGCCAGCCATTTTATCGCCAAAATAGATTCTTTCTCTAATGGCTGAAGAAGAATATCCCGATGACATAGACATCTGTTTAATCATTAAGTGAGCAAATGTGTGCATCAGAACATAAGAGGCATTTCTCACCACCGTAATCGTCCATCCCTTTGACTCACAAAACTCTCTGTAGGAGTCAGAGTACTTCCCCGACAAGCCATTCACTGCTGGTGAGTTGAGCCATGCCGCAAGCGTATCTTTATTAAACTCTATGAAGATACCTTCGCCATTTACCTCAGCCGCAGGCAGCCAGCGTTCCTGCTTGCCCTTGCTTAAAGTCACAATGTTCGGCTGCTCATCCGCCTCCGGATCGGGTGCGTCTACTCTTGTAAATCCAAGAAGAACACGAACCTCTCTTAGTCTGGTCACTCGGATGATGCGGCTGAAATACTTCTGCAAATATCCGGGCAAGGCATCCTCCTCAGCTTTGAAGTGCTTCTTATTTGATTGATATGCTGGATCATTATGGTGCGTGATTGCATTGTATTCCATCTGTTTGATTTCAGTGAACTCTTTGATGTTGCTCATACGCCGCTCAAGCGCATCATCAAACTCATCCCTTGAATAAGCGGAGAAATACATCTCATATATTTTGGTTATTCCATCATCTCCCATAAGCTGTTTTACAAGCTCTATATCACGCAGATGGTCATCGATCAGGTTATACAACGGATTAATCCACGGAGGAATAGAGATTGCACTCCTACTTACGGCAAAGTAGACATTAGATGCACCTCGTTGTGATGGAATAATTGGCTTGCTGCATTTATGGTTTTTAACATTCGGTCTGAACGGATGATGTCCGGTGCAGGCAATGCCGTCAAAATTATCACGCTGTGTTGCGCCGCTCATGCTGCGTTTTGCACCGCAGGAGCATTCTACCAACATATCCGCAAGCGTGGAAGTATTACCTGTCGAATACATCTTTAAGGTGCCGTTACAATCAGACTCACCTCTGTGTACCCACCACTTCCAAGGAAAATCCGACATATGACCATCCTCGCATATTGTAATGAAACGAGATGGATAGGCTTTGTGATGACACTCAGGACAGGTAACACCATACTTGAGATACTTATCCAAATCGAAATATTTTCTGGCATCAAACAGCTTTCCACACTTCAGATTAGAGCATACGTGCCAGTACGGGAAGGTCACAACCGGAACATCACCCGAAAAACTTGTCCGAGGCATATAGAAACAATCGACACCTAAGTATGATGCAAGCCTACCATCAATTATTTTCTGTCCCTTCTGTTTCCAGTATGAGATGTCAAGAATCGTAACCGAGTCCTTTACCGCATCAACTACCGATCCGGGTCCAAAGGTAGTTATGATCTGATTTGGACGTAATTCTCCAAGTTTATTATTATCAAAAGCCATGTCAATCCTCCGTGTAATAGAACATATTCGCAGAACTCTCAACCTCACGCATGGAACGAAGCGTAGCTTTTTCGTTCTCATCGTGTGGCTGGTCATACGGATTCATCAACCTATTATAGCGTTCAGTTCCGACAACGTAATACCGCAGCGGTTTCTTTTGTGCCGCCTGCAGTTTCCACCAGTCAATGAAGCGGTCTATTTCTTCCTCCGCATCGCCTCGTGCTGACGGATTAATAATATTTAGACGATCAATAATCAGTTTCTTCACAGAGCCAAGCTGCTCCGTGGTTAGTGAACCAATCGCCGCCGCATCCGGATTGTTTGCCATGTTCGGGAAGTTCAAGCGTATTGCAGATATTATCAGCGCGTGCATAACACGGTCTCTTGCTCTTGCGGAGAACGGTGTTGCCGTTGTTCCCTCGACAAAACGATAAAGTTGCGAATGATAGCCAGTAAAATTCTCGTAGTGCGACAAGTCACGAGGACGGTATGCATTGTAGAGCGTAACTACAAGTCCGGGAAATGCACGACCGATACGGCTTGTTGCCTGGATGTATTCCGAGTTCTGTTTCGGCTGACCTGTGACAACCATCAGTCCAAGGCGGTCAACGTCCATACCAACAGCAATCATATTTGTGGCGATAGCCGTATCCAAACAGTCTTTTGAAGCACAAGTCGTTTCAAGCTGATTCAGCTTTTCCGGTATCTTGTACGATGACATACGAGAGGTAATCTCCACATTGAGGTTCAAATACCGTTGCTTATCCAATCCGTACTTATTCTTGATACGATAAATTCTCTTCGGAATGTCGTCTTGCAAAAGTCTGACTGCGCCGCCAAGCTCTCGTATACTGTTGAAGTAGCCGACAAGAGAATAGTACGGGTCAATCACATCCTTGTATTCATCCTTCAAAGAATATGTATATGCAGCCTGCAGAATAATGGCGTAAACACGAAGTAAAGCAGTTTTAACAGACTGACCCGGTGCGCAGACACCCACATATTTTCTGAACGGATCATCCTCTACGGATATCTCTCTAATGAAGAAACTGTCTCCGATTTCAAAGCCGTTCGGCGGGAACTGCGTAGTATTCTTTCTTGCATAAAGACATCTGATCTGCCCCTCAGCATTCTTTATTGTAGCCGTCGAGACTACATACTTCGGCTTAACGCCATCATGGATACACATATCCTCGATAATCGTCTCATAGGCACCGTAAACCGTACCAAGCGGTCCTGTAATAAGATGCAGCTCGTCCTGAATAATCAATTCTGGCGGCAGGAATGGTTTAATGTTGACCATCGTTGACACAGGCAAAGAAGCCGTTTTATTGTGGCGACCGTGTTCCGCTCCAATTGCAACATAACCATCGCGGCTGCACTTTCTGTCCACTCTGCCAAAGAGCGCATTCGTATTCACATCCCAAGGCAGGCGTGCGAATTTATCAACGGTCGACAGAATAATAGTCGGGCACTTGGCGTATATCTCTTCATCAACGAGATAAACTGGAATCGGAATCCTGTCATTTTTGTATCTGTAAAACTGACAATCCCGATCGGAGCAGAAAATCTCGACAGACTTCTTGTCAGTGTCAATGTTAAAATCCTCTTCCTTGAGAGGCTTTCCGCAGAACGGACAGGTTAGAAGTTGCTTATAGACATGGTTTCTTGCGCTTCTTGCAGCTTGCGGATTATCAGCCTTTTCAATAAATTCATCAAATTTGTTAGGTGTTACTCCGCCTCCTACCCAGAAACCAATACTGATAGGCTCTTTACCAAACTGCGGGTATGCCTGCCGCCTGATTATTTCAGCCGCAAGCACCATTTTAGTAATACGGTCTCTCTGCTGCGTGGTGAGCAAGCGTAACGTGTATCGTAGCATAACAGTTACGCCGCCATCTCGATTGTATTTCTCCCCCTCAGACGCTCTGAGTCTTCTATTGGCGATAACGAATGCCATAAGACCAAGGTAAGCCTCCGTCTTGCCACCGCCGGTAGGAAAGTAAAGCAAGTCAACAATCTCACGGTCTTTATGCTTCGGATCAACAATTCCCGAAAGATTCATCAGAATAAAAGCAATCTGAAACGGACGCCATCCGAAGTTGTTATCCGGATTCTTTGGATTAATGAAATCCTGAAAATTGCACTCTGTTCCACTTCCGTGCTTCTTTGCATACCCCTTGATGCTATTCTGCAAGAAGATTACACGGTTCATAAAACAGAAAGCCTCAAATGCGGTATCGTCATTTTCAATAATGCTAATACCTTCACGGATACGCTTCAGAGCGTCTTGACAGTAGTTAATGGCCTTGTTGCCGATCTTGTCCTTAAAATCTGGATTGCTCATTCTTGCATTTTCCAGAAGCGTAGAGTTAATCCACTTCTCATAAGACTCGGCCAGTGTGTTAAGTTTACCTATGGTTTCTGCCTTCTTCGATTTTACTGACATGGTAAATGTCGAGAAAAAGTATCGATCAAATCCATCCAAAGCGGCACTGACACCTGGAAATTCATATTCGGGTATAAACGCTGATTTCACATATGTTGTTCTGCCATCAACCGGGGTATCCCACACCGCTGCACAGCCACGTCCGCGTCCCATGATCGGACGCTGCGCAAAATAAAACTCATCAGAGGCAAGTATCTCTCTGCAAATATGCTCTGCGATAAACGCAGCAGAACCATCCTCCGCATAAGCCTTGATTTCCACTTGGAACATAATGGCTTCTGCGCTATTGTTCGGATTCTTTCTCTTGTTAATGACATATGCCGTTACAAGAGAATATCTTCCCTTCAAAGGAATACGGAACACGTGAACATGGACATTGGAGTCGCAGACAAGCTGGTAATCCTTCGTTCGTGTAAAATCCTTAAACTGGACACGAACGGTTTCCTCCATCGGCTGGCGAGTATATATGGCGCGGATGTGTTCTTTTTCATCCTTGCCTATATATTTTTCAGAGGATTTCACATAGTCTCCCCATGTAACATCCAAGTTAATGCTCTCAGTATCGCTTGGTATGTAGAAACTGATACCGATAGACGAAGGTAATTGAAAGTGTGTGGTAGAAATAGGTTCGTTGTCATCATCTTCACCAGCCGTAAAATCCTCACCATCCTCAAATGCCATATCAGCATCGACTTCCTGCTCTCCGGCACCAGAGTAATCTTCATCACTGCTTTGGATATCGAGCATACCCACGAGATAGGCATAGCGAGGATTTTCTTGAAGAATCTCCTTCTTTTCTCTGGGACCGATAAGATCGGTTCTTATGGCATCAATGATTTTCTGCCTGACCTCAGAATACTTAAATCTGTCAGCCATTATGACTCCTCCTTCATGTCACAAGCCGTACCGAGTGTATATTTACAGGTGTTACCAAGATGAATGTTGTCATCTGAAATCAACTTGTACTCCCATGGCTTATTATCAGGATCTGCCGTTGAAGCAAAGCGACACCACTTTATGCCTTCTCTTGCTTTCGATACGACCTCTTCTGATGTCACTTCATTCAGGGCTTTAACCTCGACCATGAATTTTCCTGCATCTGTCTCTACGAGGAAATCAGGATTATACTGTTGACCAGCTTTCCAGAACAAGCCAAGCTGATTAAGCGGCGGCTTGATCCAACGGATAACATCCGGATCTTCCTCCAGAATAATGGAGAACAGACGCTCCGTGTCGCTATCAAAAGCATTCGCCGGATAATATGACTTCTTGTAACCGGTAAAGAGATACTTCTTGATATTGCTCTTGTCAGAGAACGGTTTATCATACTTAACCTTTCCGTCCTCTTTGACGTTCTTCACGAACTTACGGAACAGAATAAGGTCTTTCTGAATGATGTGAACATCCTGCGTTTTCCTGTCCATATGCTCATAAATCTGCTTGCGGATATCGGCCACAATCAAAGAAGCATAGCGGCGAACGATTCTCCGCTTGTTTTCTTCATCTCCGGGTATCTGGCTTAAATACTGCTCAACCACGTCAATAACAAAATCCGCATCGTCATAAGACAACTCGCTGATGGAATCGAGGAGCATACAAGCAAGAGTGTTCATGGCGTCATTGACTTCAAGAATCTGCGCATCCACGACAGAAAGAAGCTGCTGATTGATAGCGTCAAAACGCTCAATCTTAGCCATAGCCACTTCAAAGTCAGCGATTGTGCGCTTCACCTCAAAGCGATTAAACTTCACCTCCGAAGTGGTCTGCACGAGGATTTTCGGGACAGAGATAGCTTTCGCCGAATACTCCGAAACTGCCTTTACAAACTCATCCTTGGTAAGAGGCTGTTTGCCGGGTTTGCCGCTGGTAGCTGCCTGTGATTGTTCCTGTGCAGGAGCCGTTGTCTCAGCAGAGTCGCTGGAAAGCATCTCAGGATGAAGGTCAAAGAGGGTCATCTGCCCAGGGTCTTCATTCTTGTCCTTCTTCTGCGCAGCCATAAAGTTCTTCACATATTCCTGATAAATCTCAAGCTGCGTTTTCGGATTGCTAACTTCGGCAAAGGACTTCACGCCGGATGCGGTAATCGCAAAATCCAGCAGAGAAAGTTGTCCATCGTCTACGGTAGCAGATACACCTACGGACTCCGAAGGCTCCACAGTTGTCTTATCAAGATCACGATAACGGAAGATATCACTACTCTTAATCTCGTCCACGAGTTCTCTGTAGTGGTCATGGGCAACGATATCAAGAGAGTCCAAGTCCTCGTTGCCGGTCTGTTCTCCGAATGGAAGTCTTAAACCACGACCAATAGTCTGCATAGCGAGGATGTCACTCTTTGCTGCATTGAGCGGAATGATCGTAAAGAGGTTATTGACGTCCCAGCCTTCCTTCAGCTTATAAACGTGCAAAACAATCTCGACCGGGTTAGAAGCACTCTCTATAGAGAGCAAAAGACGAATGTTTTCTTCCGACTCCTCGCCGGTCTGCTTTGAATGTATTTCGATAACCTTGCCCTTATACTTTCCGCCCTGGAAATCATCGCTGTCTATCAACGCACGGATTTTCTTGGCGTGATCAGTATCTTTGCAGGCAACAAGAACAATCGGTTTTACATAGTCAAGGTCGTTTTCACTGCAATATTCACGCAGTACAGCCTTACGATGCTCATGAAGCGTAAGACCGTCTCGTATTTTCATTTCTTCGATATCGTCTTGGTTATAGCCCGCCATGTTAGAGCGTCCCATAACAACAGGAATCTTCAGATATCCCTCGACCGAGCCACGAGCTAGATCATAGGCATAAATTACATTCGACGTGGTCTTCGGCGTAGCGGTAAACTCAAGACCGAGAACCGGCTTCAGATAATTGATTGCCTTCATTGACGCCGGGGCATAATAACGGTGCGCCTCATCCATACAAATAACGAGATCGTCAAACTGTGCCAATACCTCGGCAAATGAAGCACCCAGCGTCTCCTTGAACTTGTGGAAATTGAACTGCGTGTCTGTTTTGCTATTAAAGATTTTCCCGATGTTGAAAATGAAAAGCTGAATATCAGAAGTCTTCTCAACAATCAGAGTCATCTGGTCATACTTTATGGGATAAGTATCATAATTTTCACCATCGTAAACCTTCGGTCTTCCCATCTCCGCCTCAAGACCTTTGAAGATATACTTCGGATGGTTCGGATTGGATTCCTTGCGCAGTTTTTCATAGATGGTGTTTCCGGGTGCAAGAATGAAGAAGTGCTTATAGCCCTTCGTCTTGTACAGGTAATAGATGCTTGCTCCCATCAGACGGGTCTTTCCGATACCCGTGGCCATAGCATAACAGAAGGACGGGAACTCAAACCCGGCTTTAACCTTGCGCTGTTTCTCGCAGTATTCCGATGCGGCTGCCTCAATAACATCCTTGCTGTCCTTCTTATAATCACAATGCGAACTGATGGCATCGAGGTAAGAGAGAGCCTCTTCCTGTGGAGTTCTCAGACTCATTGCGTATTTGATCTTGTTTACTATCTCAGACATTTACTGCACCTCGCTTTCAAAATCGCATTTTTCCAGAAGGTCTTTCGGAATCTTCTTGACCTCGATGTTATCGGGCAAGACCATATCCGACTGTACTTTTGTTCCGTAGATCAGGAGTGACTGACCTTCGGCAAGCCGCGCTGACAGCGATTTTATATATCCGGCGTTAATGAATTCCGTAGTTATGTGAATAAACCTTTTCTCCGAAGAGTGACCGTGGAACACATCCTGCGGCTTATAGCGGAATCCTTCAATCTTACAGATTGCCTCGCAGAGCATCTCGAAAGTGTAGGAGGGATTGATCTGATAAATTGGCAGCTTATCATTCTTCACAAGAAGGCTCGGTGCCAACTCATAGAAATGGTATCCGCCACCGCCTTGCCAATCAACAGACTTGGTAATTCCTCCGGAATCCTCACCATTTATCACACGGTCAAGTCTAACTTTACAATGAGTATAGGCGTGTTCTCCAAGTTCAATGCAAACCCATTTTCTGTTCATTTTAGTAGCTACTGCTGCAGTCGTTCCTGAACCTAGGAATGAATCAAGAACCCAATCACCTAGTGATGTTGTCATCTCTAATATCTGTCGCACTAATTGCTCTGGCTTTTTGCCATTGCCAAACTCCACAGATCCTTCTTTAGTAAGGTTTTTCATCCATGCATTCATATCCCAGTAGGTACCTTGCAAATCTTTTTTGTACAGTTCTCCATCAATGACTTCCGAAGTATCTCTAAGCCAAACAAAAAGATTGCAGACATCATCCTTGTAAAACTGCTCATAAACCTTGCCTCGGTTTTTTCCAGTCCTTGGGACATACTCGATGGAAAGCACATGATCCGTTATAGCGTTTTCTCTACGAAAATCTATAATTCTTGTCCTTATCGAGGTTTGCGCATTCGTGGTACGAAACACATTTATTCCATATTTCTGATAAGCCTCTTTTAGTGTCAATCCTTCTCTTTTTGCCAGCTGATTGACTGATAGTGTCTCCACCCCGATTCTTCTAAAAACTTTTATTTCGTTCCCGTCCCCATCAACGGTTGAACCAATATACTCTTTCTCTCCAGGATTAACCAGAACAGATGTATATTTCCAGCTTTTTCCTTCATCAAGATACTGCTGAATCAGTTCTGACATCTCAGTGTAAACATATGGACCATTGAAAAGCGGAAGAAGCGAATAGTCCTTGGCGTATATTAGGATGTATTCACAATTCTTCTTTAATCTTTTATCTTCGCCTCCTCCAGAAGCACCAGCAATATTCTTCATATTTACGGAAATCATATTTACAAAGTTTCCGCGACCGAAAACCTCGTCACAAAGAACTTTTAGGTATGCCTGCTCTTCGTCATCTATCTGAATCCATATCGTTCCTTCTTCAGATAATAGTTCTCGAAGAAGAATAAGCCTTTCTCTCATAAGGCTAAGCCATATGCTATGCTCCAAGTTATCATCGTAATGCTCAAAAGCACTTCCAGTATTATATGGGGGATCAATATATATACATTTTATTTCTCCAGAAAAATCCTGTTGCAAAGCTTGCAGTGCAATTAAGTTATCTCCGTGGATTAACATATTTTCACTTGATGGGTCTCCGTAAGATTTACTTGTATCCTCAAGAAGTATCCTCGGTTCTACAACCTTATCCTCATATTTGCCCACCCAAGTCAGTTCCAGTCTTCCTGTCTTCTGCATAATGATTTCTCCTAAAACTTCAGCACGATGTTAACCAACAGAACCGGGTTAATATCAAACTGTTTTTCAAACTCTGCGATTTCCCGTTCTCCCTCGGCTTTGAAGCCGGTTCCTTTCTCGTGAAAGGACTCCTGCAGCTTTTCAAGCGCCTTGGACTTCTCGGTTATCTTTTTTCGTATGTCTATCTTCTCATAGAAGTTGTCTGAGGCTCGTTCATCTTCCTTTAGTGCCTCGATCTCGGCATTCATGTCCTGGTATGTCGCTATCAGCTGCTCCATCTGAATGCGCTCCCAGTTTTCAATTTTTCTGCGGTTATAGGCTTTGATTGGCTCCGATTGTTCCTGATAGCGCTTCACCATCTCTGTGGTCAGATTGTCGTAAATACGCTGATAGAGTTGCATCTCTGATTCTGTCGGTGTGAAATAGCGTACATCTATATCGTCGATCCGCTCAAGTTCAGGAACAAGGTCTGCCTCGTCAAAGTCTATATAGGCTCCCTTTTCGTCACAAAGCAACAATACCGGGAAGAGAAGTTTTGAGGAATCACAGAAGGCTCCTATGAACAGGATTCCGTGCGATCCGAGGACTTTTTCTCCCCAATTATCGACCTTCCAGTAATGAAGACCTCCGTCAACCTCCGGCTCGTCAAAGGCACTCCAGTATTCCACATCGTGCAGATACCGTGCGATATCAGACTTTGTGGCGTCAAGCGCCTGTTCTTTTGCACCGCTGCTTTCTGTAAGCAGAAGGGAACGGAGTTCTCTTGCTTTCTTATCCCGTTTTGCGTTCAGCTTGCGATCCAGCTTGTCAAAGGCTTTCTTAAACTCCGCCGTGGTGTCGCAGGTCTGATAAATCTGCAATACCATTTTTTCAAAACTTGTGCCTGACTCCAATGCGCCAAGAGCGATATCCGATGCACCGAAGACACCTTCGAATAGTTCAAACTTCTTCGAGAGAATATCGTAAACACGCTGATCGGCGGCATTCTGCGTATTCAACAGATTGATTGCCACAACGTCATGTTCCTGTCCGTAACGGTGACAACGGCCAATACGCTGCTCAATCTTCATCGGGTTCCACGGCAGGTCGTAGTTGATTACCGTGTTGCAAAACTGAAGGTTCAGACCTTCGGAACCTGCATCCGTACAGATCAGTATCTTTGCGTTATTGCGGAAGTAATCCACAATGGCGTGTTTATATTCCACGCTGCGCCCGTAGTTCGCTTTACCGAAGTTCTTGACCTGCCATGCCTTGTATATTTCCTTCGTCATGGTGTCGTCAAAATCACCATTGAAAAGGAGAATATCCTCGTCCTCGAATCCTGTCTTACGAAGCTCTGCGGCTATGTACTTCTGTGTACGTTTTGATTCCGTGAAGATTACTACCTTCTGCGGGATTCCTTGTTCCTGCTGGTAGTCGAATGCAATCTGTATGGCAGTCTTCAGCGCATTGACCTTTGCATTTGTCTTGATGCGCTTTGCCACATCAATGATGATATTCACCTCATTGAGTTCGGCTTGGATGAACTGTTTCTGAACAATGGTATCTTCATCCTCGGTCTCCTCAAAGCCCGACTCATCAATCTCATCCTCCACATAGCTCCAGAAAAGGTCGAAGCCTTCCTGTGCATTTGCAGACTTGCTGCCCTCGTATAGCTTTTCGAGTCTGTTCTTCAGAATTTCAAAGGTTTCTATCAAAGCGAAACTCGAAGAAGCAAGCAGCTTTCTGATAACAAGGATGATCAGCCCGCGGTTTGAGGTCGGTATGGAATACAGCAGCTCACGCTTCAAAAAGTCGTTTACCCGCTGATATAATTCAATCTCATCCTGCGAGAGGGTAAAATCCACCGTCTTGCAGGTTCTCTTTTTGAAATTCATGTACTTTGCCACATCTTTGCGGAGCGTCCGATAAAGAACCGGCGAAAGCTCACGCTTAAGGTCAGAGTAATCCTGTCCCTCAATGTAGCGTTTGTTAAAGACCTTCTCGCTGCCGAAAATCCGCTGGTCTATAAAGGAAACCAGTCCATGAAGGTCTGTCAGAGAATTCTGAAGAGGCGTAGCGGTCAGCAGAATTTTCGGTATGCCCTTTGACAGTTCATACAGATTCTTTGCACGTTTAGTGCCATGAAATACATTCCTCAGGTTATGCGCCTCATCGATGATGATAAAATCCCACTTCACCTCCGGGAACCGTTTCATCAGCTTGGATGAGTAATCATAGGAGGTAAGAACAATTCGGACAGATTTATTATCAGTGAGCCTCTTGCGCCAGTCAGAACTATCTTTTTCCACAGTCAGCCTGTCAAGTATCACCGACTCCAAGCCGAACTTATCCTCAAGTTCCAGTTCCCATTGCTTTCTCAAAGATGCCGGAAGCGCAATCAAGACACGCTTTGCGCCGGACTCAAGAACATATTTCAATACAAGTCCGGCTTCAATGGTCTTTCCGAGACCAACTTCATCCGCCAGAACAATGCCTCCTGTTTTTAACGCCTGGATAGCAGCGCAGAAGGCATTGATTTGATGGGGATTCAGTTCAATATTTGCATCTAAAAGGAAGTGGAACGGAGAGATCTCAAGTTCCAGCTTTTTATATCTGCTGAATTGTTCAAGCAGCAGGTTACCTTCCATCTGAATCTCCTTTATACAGTTGCTCAAAAATACCCATCGCTATCCCTTTTGCCATCATCGGAGGCACAGCATTTCCGATCTGAACAAATTGAGATGTGCGTGGTCCCTCGAAGAAATAGCTGTCCGGGAATGACTGTATTCTTGCCGCCTCACGAACGGTAATTGATCTGTTCTGTTCAATGTCTGGATGAATAAAATAATGACCATCCTTTGAAAGGTGCGCCAGAATGGTATGGCAGCACGATTCGTCACCCTCGACAACTTTGAACCTGTCCGTAAATGAATGTCTATTCTTGTGCGTTTTCAATTCATCCGGGAGATCATTGTAATTCAGGCGCTTATGACCATCATTCCACAATTCAATAGCCCGCCTGTAAATCTTGATATCCCGCTCTATGTTCGGTCGGCTGCTATGGTGGGTCAGCACGTCATCCTCCGTCCGTATTCCTGACTCCGTAACATAGCTTTTAGCTTTTGTTTTTGCGTATTTATCGGAACTCTCACCAGGGTGCAGCTTTGGCAAATCCGAGAAAAGGTCATTTACTATAGCGTCCGTTTTGATTTCAAGAAAATCGGGATATTTCAGACCGCTTTTCTTTAACCATCCTACAATAATCATTCGGCGTCTGTTTTGGAGTACGCCAAATGTGTGAGCATTCTGCTCACGGCATTCAATTTCATATCCTACTCGTTTTAAGTATTTCTGAATGTTGCTCCAAGTAGCTCCGCCATTGGCCGATTCAATACCCGTGACATTCTCGAATACAAACATACGAGGCTGATAGCGTTTTAAGAAACGCACATACAGTTTGTACAAGTAGTTGCGAGGATCTTCTGCCATCGGCACTTCCATGTGGTTGCTTTGCGCCCTACCCACCAAGGAATACGCCTGGCAGGGCGGTCCCCCTACAATGACATCGATTTTAGTGATTCCTCGTATTTTCATTATCCCATCAATAGTCTTAAAAATTTCCGGGAGTGTCTCATCCGACATTGTCTCATTGATGATGGTTTTCGTTATAGAAGCTGGGATTCGCTTCATAAAATCGTCACGGGAGATTTTCCCAGACACGTACTTTTTATATAAACTGAGATTGTCAGTGCCTTTCAAGTAATAATAGGCACTTCTCGTTTCAAGCGTTTTAGCCGCAAATTCATTCATTTCGACATGAGCAACAGACTTGAATCCAGCCTGAAGAAATCCTTCCGAAAGCCCGCCGGCACCCGCAAAGAGGTCGATGAAATTGTAGTTATATTTCGCATCTGTCTTTGGCATATAGTTTCCTCGTCATTCTTTGATTTCTATCGGAAGGTCCTTTTTCTCCCTCGCTTATCCTGTACAGTATTCTCGGACTTGAGTCTGGAACGTATTCAATAATGTCAGCAACATAGTATTTCAGCTCCTAGCAGATTTTAGAAATCGTCTCTGTGGTTACATTCTCGTCTTTTGTGAGCTTGGTGAGTGAAGATGAGCTGATTCCTGCTTTTTTCCGCAGATCAGACTTTTTCATTTGCTTATCAATCAATAACTTCCACAACTTGTTGTAACTGATCTTCATTTTGTTTTATTCCTCCGCATCCCATGACCTTTCATATAGTTCACAATTATTAGTTGAGAGTCTCAATAAACAATTATCTTTATGTAGGCATATCCGCCAAAGAAAAAAACGATGGCGAGTAGGGAGGATGACTTGCCGATAGACATGGCACTTTCTTCTTTGCCGGGAACAACGTTCAAGCCTTCCTTAAAATGAACCGGAGACCGTTTCTCGCCTTGCTTTTAAAGGCAGGCGACTCCATTTCTATAAGCATATGAACCACTCACCTTCATCGTGTAGAACAGCAACTCTCAGCGCATACAAGCCGATATGAAATCCGTAGCATCCCTTAACGATGGCTTTATTCGTTCACACAGAACCTTAATCGCTGCCGAACCGTTTTTAATCCCGTCCAGCATTATCGGTACGAGCGATAAGGTGCTGTTTTATAGGAATTCTTGCAAATTGACCTTATGAACCTTTTCAGATATCTCGTTAAAAATCTCTACATTCGTCTTCTTTGACTTCTTCAGCCGTTTGTAAATAGCCTTCTCATCCGATCTTGTACTTTGTCATAGTCTATTTCTCCACGCTTGTCAGCATTGGTGATAATTTCTTTCACCTTAACATAGTAGGTATCGACATATCCTTTCACGGTATTGAACAGTACAAGGTTGTCATCTAGGATAAGTATCTACCATATATTCTTCGGATCAAGCAAAGGAATGAGCAAATCTGTTCTTTCAGATTCTTGATTTCCGAGATAATGCCTATTATTTCCTGTTCAAGCGGCATTCCATCCAAAATGTGCATACTCTGTTTATATGCAATCAATATCTTTTTGTCATCCTGCAGTTCCTTGCATAGCTCTTTGCTGTCGTCATTAGAATAGGTCGCATGGACACATCGGACAAATAGTCAGAAGGCTATCCACTTTTGGCTCTTTTTATCTATGAGTGCCACTTCATAGGTATATGCTATCCGCGGCAGATAGCATTCTGACGCAGCTTGGAAAAGCACAAATGTTATCAGCCTCAGCCCGCAGATAATTGCCGTACTTGCTATTCAGTTCAAATACCTGCTGCATCAGCATCTGCGGTTCGAGTTCCGTTTTTTGAACAAGACCGACTTGCCTAGAGAATAATCTCTACAAAACAATCCGCCAGCTTTTTAGCGATATTTTCTGCCATGGCGGTCGGGTAATAACATACATCATTATCCGCAAGTAAGGCTAAGGCCGCCTCGGGTCTTGATTTGGGAGATTCATGATCATCTCTGAAGATAATTTGTAGACAATACTCTGTGCAAACATCTTTGAAATATCACGCTTTGTATTTGTATATATGCGGAGCGTGTTCTATTTTTCAGCTTTGGCAATGGGGCTTTAGGCGTACCTCATTCATCTTGGATAACATCAGTGATCATCGTAACCAAACCCCGAAAGAAGCGGGGAACATCTACACCATCTGACATTCAATTTTTCATAATTGAAAAGTAGTTCTTAAAATCCATGAATAATCCTCATCTTTTCCCGGATTTTGTACCAAACCATCCCCAGATCTGTATACCCCATTTTTATAATGGCATCAGCGTTGGGGACAACACGATGCCGAGCGCAAACACACTATATGAATTATAGCACAAAAGTGTCCGTTTGTCAAATCAAACATTTACGTAGTGTACATTTTCCGTTCAAAAAAAGAATTATTTACGGTGATAAGGTTATAACATGAACAATACCCCAAACTGACCTTGTATCGGTACGTCCATTGACTCGAATGATCCAGTGCTGATGGCAGGATAACTTAATAAAAACAGCTACCTACTGGATATGGAAGATGCAATCCCAGAACGGAGGAAATTCCTACAGGGCTGCAGTTAGATTTCTATTACCTTTTTTGAAGTGATCAACAAGAAACCTCCATTTCCAACACGAATTGAGTTTTCCTATGAAGGTCAAGTACGATTTTGACAACGGAAAGGTAGTCGAGGTTTCGAAAGGAATCGATGTCATGATCATTGATTTCCGTCGCGAAGAGAAATCAGGCAACAGAAAAGAATGCGCCACTGCTACAACCTAGATGCCATCACCAACTAAGGTATCAGTACAGCACCCCGGATTTTATGGAGGAGATGTTCGATGACCGCAAGGATTGCGATGCCTGTGTCCGCGAGATTGCAAAAAGTGAGAGCAAGAACTACCGAACCGTCCACGAGAGAATAAAGGCGGCCAACATCGTGACCGAGGTCGCTCCCAATCCGAACGTCTATAAGACGATTGGCGGATTGGGCGGAGGCCTCTGCATCACCCATAACTGCCAGAAGTATAAGCAGAACACAATCGAAAGTTTCGGCTACGGTAAAGGTTGGACCACATTTTATCTGATATTGAATACCAGAATGCGATTGACAGCAGACTTATGTCCGAGTGGTTCTGGGATATGTTTATTATAAACGCGCTGATTTGCAACCCAAATCGTAACAACACGAACTGGGGATTTCTTTATAACACAAGCAAGGACGAATTGCTTCTTGCTCCTGTTTGCAGCTGCGGAGCGAGTCTTTTTCCTGAAATGAGTGAGGAAAAGATACGAGATATTTTATCTGATCAAGATGAGTTTTACAATACGGTGATCAGATCTCCGACTTCCGCCATAAAACTAAATGGCAAACGAATAAATTACCTTGATTTCATTACCTCATGCGAATATGAGGACTGCTATAGGGCGCTGAAACGCATTCAGCCAAGAATCAAAATAAACGAAATTTATGAGATAATTGACGCTTCACCGATGATGACAGAGGTGCGAAAGCAATTTTTGAAAGAAGTAATCAAAGTAAGAAATGAAATAATTTTTAACCACTCTTGCATTTAGCTAAATACTTTAACATTTTATGTCAGATAATTGCAAATTAAATTGACCCAGTCAGCGGGTCAAAGAAAACAAATTATGACCACGATTTCAAGTCGCGGTCAATTCTTTTATGTGTGACAAAAAACTGATTTTTAACGATTCAGACCCCCAGATTTTCGCACACATCTTGTAAGTGTCTCAACAACATAGACTCACAATCTGACAAAAGCAGGAAACGATTTTCGAGCCGATATGGGAACTATATATCTGCCCAGATGACTTGGACAACATTTGGCAGATGCAGAGGAACTGACTGCTCCGAGAACTTGGAACAATAATTCGGCGGACAGTCAGGCACGGCAAAACTGACAATTGCAGCATGATTTTGCCTTGAGTGTACAATTTGTACACGTGTGACACTGCGGCATATAAAGTGTACAAAATCCCGCATTACATGCCGCATAACAGAGCCATTTGTAGCACCTAGTGTACAAAATGTACAAATTGTACACTGCTTTGAACTAGGCTTTGTACACTGCGTGTACACTCAATAATCCGCATTAAAATGCGGGTTCACGCCGTTTACCTCAACTGACGTTTCGGAGTACGGCTAAAAATGGGGAAGAGCATAAGAGGCGGTGACACGCAGCCCCCTTCGGGAGCTGAGTGGTCGGCATAGCCGACGACGCTGACTTTCGCGAACGAAAGTCACTTTCTGCGAGGCAGAAAGCTCTTACTGACTGTCGAAGCAGTCAGGTTTCTGGCAATTATATGGAATTATTGAAACTGCTCTTTGAAGTCCGCTTCCGCAGAAATTTTGGAATAATATGGTGAGCGCACGTTCTGTTCATAGCTTCACAAAATATGAATTCGGTGTGTCACTATCCCTGGTTCACAACATAAGGAAAATGACACACTGATTTTTTTGCTCTATAAGAAACGATGATAACCAGATTATAGAAAAGCTTTTTCTTTCGCTGCTTGCGCTGCGGCGGATCGTTTTAAAAGGTCTTTCAAGACTGAAATTTAACTAAAGGTTTGTCGTCGCAGGGCGCCGACCGGTGTGTTATTAAAGGTCTTATAAGACCGGAAAATTTTAAGAAAGACAGGTAAATTCCAACATGACTATCTCAGACATCAAGTTTAGAAAATCCCTCACTGGAGGAAATCTGAAAGCAATCGCTTCCCTGACAATTGACGGCTGCATTGCAATCCACGAAATCAAGGTAATCGAAACCGACCACCTCTTTGTAGCTATGCCGAGCCGCAAGGACGAAATCGGAAACTACCACGATATCGTTCACCCAATCAACGAGAACGCACGTAATCTCATTGAAAAAGCAGTCCTTTCAGCTTACAGAATCTACGCTGAAAGTCAGGCGCTCATCGCAGAAATCAACATCAACTCTTAAAACAGAAAGGACAACCCAAATGAACATTACTAACATCATATTCAGAAAGACATTTGACAGCGGAAAGCTCAGAGCTATTGCTTCCATAACAATTGACGGCTGCTTCACAATCCACGAAATCAAACTTATCCAGACCGACCACTTGTTCGTTGCAATGCCCTACCGCACCGATTCCTACGGCATAAGCCACGACATTGCGCACCCAATCGGAGGAACTGCACGTCACGAACTTGAAAGCGCAATCATCAATGCATACAATGACTACATCGCGGCTCACGAAAATCTTGTAAACGCTGATTATACTGCGTAAGAAATCACCCCGGACTTCCTCAGAAGTTTGTGGGAATTAATTACAGTATTATGAATATAGACTATATTATCCCCCGTAGAGCCACGCTAAATTTGTGCAATTTTAACAAAAGCATAAAATTCCACAATATGGGTGTGACACCGATTTGAGTTTCTTTGAGCTTAAATAAAGGGTTTTCAAGCAGCCGTGTGACACCACTTGCTGAATGTCAGCCAAAAATTACTTTCATGTATTGACTTATCTATGTAAAAGTGATATAATCTTCCCAAACCGCTAGTAGAAGATTCTGGATTTTTCTTAATTCAGAATCTTTATGTGGCTCTACGAGGGGTTATAGGTCTGTCTTGACCAAATTCTTACAACATCACTTTATATAATCATTTCATCATTTACATGAAAGGAGTTCTTAATGACAGCAAGGGACGAAATCATCATTCAGCAGCTTAAAAATCTCATTACGCTTGTTTCAAATCAGCCTTGCGACCCGATTTCTAAGACGGTTTCACATGATATTGAACATATCGAAATGCTCACAATTCAGGAGTGCGCAGAGGAATTCAAAGGGCTTACTCAGAACACAATAAGGCAGCTCGTCCATCAGGGAAAAATTAAGTATATCCGCACCGGCGAAGGCAGGAACGGAAAGATTCTTGTAAACAAAACTTCGCTGGCGGAATATCTAAGCAACAACTTATAAATGGCTCTGTTAAGCCATAAATAACAAATCATCCCGCTCTGGAAACAGGGCGGGAATTATCTGAGAAAGGAAAATATATTGGCAAATATCATAAAGAGAGGCAATAGCTATATGTTTCGTGTATCATGCGGTTATGACACGAATGGCAAGCAGATCGTTCGGCAGAAAACATGGACTCCCGATAAGAACATGACTCCAAAACAGATTGAAAAGGCAGTAAATCGTCAGGCAGTGCTTTTTGAGGAAGATTGCAAGAATGGCTACCAGTCAAAGGCGATAAAATTCGAGGCATTCGCCGAGGAATGGTTTGCTGAGTATGCAAAACCCAATCTCCGCAACACTACATACGAGCGCCTGCTTCAGCTTCGTAAGCGCATTTACGGATCTATCGGTCATTTACGAATGGATAAGATAACTCCTAGGCAGATTCAGTTTTTCGTGAATTCACTTTCTAAAGAGGGAGCAAACGAGCGCACCGGAAAGCCGCTTGCTCCTAAAACTATCCGCCACAATTTAAGCTTGATTTCTGACATTTTCAGCTATGCAATAAAAATGGGAGTTGTGTCATGCAATCCCTGCTCTAAGGTCACCATTCCTAAAGGCGAAGCGAAAGAGAAAATGATATACACGATTGAGGAAGTCACCGAATTTCTGAAACTTCTTGAATCCGAACCGCTTAAATATCGCGTATTCTTCAATCTTGCGGTTTTCAGCGGATTTCGTAGGGGCGAGCTGCTCGGTCTGGAGTGGAAAGACGTAGATTTTGAGAACAACCTTATTAGTGTTCGGCGGACTTCATGCTATACAGCAAAACAGGGAATTTACACAGATACCACAAAAACTAAGCGCTCGCAGAGAACGATAAAGTTCCCTGCTTCCGTAATGGAACTTCTGAAAAAATTCAAAGCTGAGCAGGACGAACTTGCACAGCAGGTCGGCGACAAGTGGATAGATTCCGACCGCCTGTTCGTTAAGTGGAACGGCGAGCCGATGAATAACAACACTCCGTACTTCTGGCTCAACGAGTTTTGTGAGAAGCATGGACTGCCGTTTTACGGACTCCATAGTTTCAGACATTTATTCGCATCCATGCTTGTGAATGAGGGCGTTGATATAGTTACGGTTTCCGGTGCGCTTGGGCATTCGACTGTCAGCACGACTAGCAATATTTACTGCCATCTACTGGAGAACTCACAGGCTAAGGTTTCGGAGGCGATTACTAATGTGCTGAAAATCGGGTCAAATGATGGTTCGAAAATCGGCTCCGAAGCCCGCTCAACAGACAATAAAAATGAAGCCTCGTAAAATAATGATCAAACAATGATCAAATGAACTTTTCCGGAAATAGAGAAGCCCCCGAACGGCTTAGTAAAGCCATTCGGGGGCTTCGTGGTGTGGTGACCCGTACGGGAATCGAACCCATGATTCCGCCGTGAAAGGGCGACGTCTTAACCGCTTGACCAACGGGCCTAAATAAAAAACCGCACAACAAACGTATGCGGTTTTTTAATGGTAGCGGTAATCGGATTCGAACCAATGACACCCTGGGTATGAACCAAGTGCTCTAGCCAACTGAGCTATACCGCCATATTCTCTGTCGTTTTTAAATCACTCTTAACGACTTGATTATTATACCACGTTTATTTAAAAAAGTCAATAGCTTTTTCGGAAAAAATTAAAAAAAATCGAGAAAAGTTTAAAACATGCAAATAGATTCATCACAGCGCATGAAATAGCAGATCAAAACTACCGCAAGAAAAAAGGGGCTGCCAATCGACAGCCCCAAAAAGGGAAAGGGAGCGGGATATCTTAAAGCGAGAATTTACGCTTTAAGTCATGTGTCATTGCCGCATACTCTAGTTTTTCTGCGGATCATACGTTGAACAGAAGTTCATCGTATGTCGGGAACGGCCAGTAATCCTCGCCTACGATCGTCTCAAGCTCGTCGGCTACTGCACGGAGACTCTGCATTGCAACGAATACCTCTTCGCAGTATACCTTAGCCTGCTCTGCGTAGTCCGATACTCCCTGCGCCTTCACAATAGCTGCATTCAGCGCGTCGATCTTCTCGTTCAGTGAGATGGTCAGTGTATTGACCTTGTTTGCCATTGCAACCTCGACTGTCGGCTCTACGCCTACCGCCTTCTTGCTTGCAGCCATGTCGCATACGTCCTTGGCAAACTTCATTACAGCGGGAAGGATCTCGGTCTTTGCCATGTCGCTGGTGGTCAGCGCCTCAATGTTGATGATCTTGGAGTAGTTCTCATAGTTGATCTCCTGACGCGCGTGCAGTTCGACCTCGCTGTATACGCCGAACTTTGTAAATACCTTAACGTTCTTCTCAGCAGTCAGAGCCGGAATAGCGTCTACAGTAGTCTTGAGGTTCGGCAGACCGCGCTTCTCAGCCTCTACGAGCCACTCAGCGCCGTAGCCGTTGCCGTTGAAGATTATTCTCTTATGAGCCTTTATGTTCTTTACAAGCAGATCATGCAGAGCTGCATTGAAATCGTCTGCCTTCTCGAGTTCGTCTGCGAATTCAGTCAGAGAGTTAGCAACGATAGTGTTCAGTACGGTATTCGGACCAGCAATGTTCAAGCTGGAACCTGCGCTTCTGAACTCGAACTTGTTGCCGGTGAATGCGAACGGAGATGTTCTGTTTCTATCGGTGGTATCCTTCGGGAAGTTCGGAAGAGAAGATACGCCCACGTTGAACATGGAGTGTCCAGATGTGTAATCCCTGCCCTCTTCAAGAGCCTCGATAACGTTCTCAAGCTCCTCGCCGAGGAAGATAGAGATGATTGCAGGAGGTGCCTCGTTAGCGCCCAGTCTGTGGTCGTTGCCTGCAGAAGCCACGGAAAGTCTCAGCAGGTCAGAATACTCGTCAACTGCCTTGATGATAGCAACCAGGAATGTCAGGAACTGCGCGTTCTCCATCGGAGACTTACCAGGATCCAGCAGATTCTGACCATCGTCAGTGGACAGAGACCAGTTATCGTGCTTACCAGAACCGTTGATTCCTGCGAACGGCTTCTCATGGAGCAGGCAAACCAGATCGTGCTCAAGGGCGATCTTCTTCATAAGCTCCATTGTGAGCTGGTTCTGGTCGGTTGCCAGGTTAGCCGGTGCGAAGATCGGAGCATTTTCGTGCTGTGCGGGAGCGACCTCGTTGTGCTTTGTCTTGGAGGTGATGCCGAGCTTCCACATGTGCTCGTCAAGATCCTTCATGTAGCTTGCTACGCGATCCTTGATAGTTCCGAAATAGTGGTCGTCAAGTTCCTGTCCCTTGGGAGCCGGAGCGCCAAACAGCGTTCTGCCAGTGAAGATCAGGTCCTTTCTCTTATCGTAGGTAGCCTTGTTTACCAGGAAGTACTCCTGCTCAGCGCCTACGGTTGCAACTACTCTCTTTGTGGTGGTATTGCCGAAAAGTCTGAGTATTCTCAGAGCTGCGTCGGAAACAACGTCCATGGAGCGAAGCAGAGGAGTTTTCTTATCCAGCGCTTCACCGGAGTAGGAATAGAATGCGGTCGGGATATAAAGCGAACCGCCCTTTACGAATGCATAGGAGGTAGGATCCCATGCGGTATAGCCTCTTGCCTCGAACGTTGCTCTGATACCGCCGGACGGGAAGCTGGACGCGTCGGGCTCGCCCTTGATAAGCTCCTTGCCGGAGAACTCCATGATAACAGTGCCGTCGCCCATCGGGGAGATGAAGCTGTCGTGCTTCTCAGCGGTGATACCGGTCATCGGCTGGAACCAGTGTGTGTAATGTGTTGCACCCTTCTCGATCGCCCAGTCCTTCATTGCGCTTGCAACTACGTCGGCAATGCTGCTGTCTAGCTCCTTGCCCTCGGCGATGGTCTTTTTCAGAGCCTTGAATACGTTCTTCGGAAGCCTCTGCTTCATCGTTTCCTCATTGAAAACGTCGATACCGAACTGCTCAACCACGTTAAAATGTTCTGCCATGTCCCTTTTCCTCCTTAGAGTTATGTTTAGTTCGCGGAAACAAAAACGGCGCTTCAGACAGGGGCACTTACCCCGTACTCTGAAACGCCTTTGTTTCTTGATTACACTTATATTTTAGCCGAAATACGCCGATTTGTCAATCACATATATGCACAAATACTTTTATGCTTTTGTATTGATTCGTAGTGCATATTGCACAAATCCAGTGAACTCGGCTGAAATATAGTTGATTCTATATTTCAATTAGCGATTTTCTATCGCTTTATTTTGTTATTTACGTTTGTAGATTTGCAAGTTAGAAACGGCAAAATTGCAAAACGATCAATCAGGTGATGTTTTCCAGCGACTTTTCCAGGAAGGATATAGTCTTTTCGCTCCTGGGACTTCCGAAAACCTCCTCCGGCGTGCCGTACTCCTCAATAACTCCGTCCGCCATGAAGATAACCTTGTCAGCCGCGCTCCTCGCGAAGCCCATCTCGTGTGTCACCAGGATCATCGTGCGCCCCGCTTCCTTGAGTTCCCTGATAACCCGCAGCACCTCGCCGGTGAGCTCCGGGTCGAGGGCTGACGTAGGCTCGTCGAAGCACAGTATGACCGGCTCCATTGCAAGCGCCCTTGCGATCGCAACTCGCTGCTGCTGACCGCCGGAAAGCTCGCAGGGATAGTTCATCAGCTTCTCGGAAAGCCCTACGGAGGCAAGTATCGTCCTGGCGTTATCCTCTATTTCGCTCTTTATGCGCGCCTTGTCCGCGCGGGAGAGCTTTTCCGCGCTCTGGTTTATCCTCATCATCTCCGGAGCCAGGCAGACGTTCCTGAGCACAGTATACTGCGGAAACAGATTGAACGACTGAAACACCAGTCCGAAATTCAGGCGCTTCTCGCGTATCTCCCGGTCGGTGTACTTCGCCTCCGCATTGTAGATCTCATCGCCGTTAAGAACTATCCGCCCCGAATCCGGCGTCTCAAGGAAGTTCAGGCAGCGCAGCAGTGTAGTCTTGCCGCTTCCCGAGGAGCCGATTATCGCCAGCACCTCGCCCTTTTCCATTGAAAAATCTATGCCCTTGAGCACCTCGGTCTTTCCGAAGCGTTTGAATATTCCGTTGACCTCTAATAATGCCATTTTGCACCTCCGCTCAGCCCTGGTAGTAGTTCAGCTTCTTCTCCGCGTAGTTCAGCAGGAGCGTAACGATGCCGGTAAACAGCAGGTAGAACGCCCCGACGTAGAACAGCGGCCAGATGAGCGACTTCAGGGAAACGATGGTCTCCGCAGCCTTTACAAGCTCCACGACCGCGATAACGCGCGCCAGGGACGTATCCTTGACAAGCGTGATTATCTCGTTGCCCATCGGCGGAACTATTCTCTTGATGACCTGGAACAGCACTACCTTGAAAAAAATCTGCGCCTTGGTCATGCCCAGCACCTGACCCGCCTCGTACTGCCCCTTCGGAATGCTCTCGATACCGCCGCGGTAGATCTCCGAAAAATAGCAGGCGTAGTTGATAATGAACGCGAGGATAACCGCCAAAAGTCTGTCGAACTTCACACCCAGCCCCATCAGACCCGGCCCGTAGAACACCAGGATTATCTGAAGCATAAGCGGCGTTCCGCGGATTATCCAGACGAAAATCTTGAATATCCACTTTACCGGGGGTATCTTCGACATTGAGCCGAGCGTTATCAGCAGTCCGAGCGGGATAGCTCCCACAAGCGTCACGCCGAAAATGAGCAGCGTAGTGAGGAATCCGTTCGCAAGCTGCGCGGTTACTTCAAGAAATGACATTTTATGACCTCGTTCTCTAAATAAAAAGCAAGGTGGGGCTTAAAGTCCCACCCCGCATTACCGGTTTGGTTTATCAGTTATCGAATGCGTAAACGTCAGCCAGATCGTACTTCTCAGCAAGAGCCTTCAGTGTGCCGTCTGCAACCAGCTCATCAATAGCGCCGTTGACCTTCTCAATGGTCTCGGTGTCGCCCTTTCTCATGCCGATCGCGTACTCCTCAGGAGCAAGCTCAACGCCCTCAACGATCATCAGGTCGCTGTAGTCTGTGCCTTCGCCAATGGAAGCCTTAGCCATTACATAGTCCAGAACGCCCAGCTCAACAGTGCCTGCCTTGACTTCAAGCAGAACGTCCTTCTGTGCGGAAGCGCCTACGAACTCGTTCTGAGAAAGAACGGAGCTTGTCTCGATAGCGGTCTGGCCTGCGGAGCCGCTCTCAGCCGCGCAGGAAGCGCCAGCCATGGAAGCCTCGTCGGTGTACTTATCCTTGTTGTCTGCCTTGATAACTACGACCTGCTTGTTTCTTACGTAGGACTTGGAAAAGCCCATGTTCTCCTTGCGCTCCTCGGTAACGGTCAGACCGTTCCAGATAGCGTCGATTGTCTTTGCGTTAAGCTCGATCTCCTTCTTATCCCACTCGATCTCCTGGAACTTTGCCTCAACGCCGAGCTTCTCGCATACTGCCTTTGTGAACTCGGTCTCAAAGCCGGTCAGCTCGCCGTTCTCATCGTAGTAGTTCATCGGTTCGAACAGTGTGATGCCTGCAACGAAATTGCCCTTGTCGGCTATGTACTGCCAGTCGCCGCCCTCGGAAGCTGTGCTGTCGGTGCTGTCAGCCGCGGAGCTGTCCGCATTGCTTTCTGCGGCAGAGCTGCTCTCGGATGCGGAGGAAGTGTTGCTGGAAGCGCAGGAGCAGAGTCCGACGCTCATGATTCCTGCCAGAAGCAGGGCTGCTATTCTCTTGATTTTCATAGTTGTGTTCCTTCCCATATGTAAATATCTGTATTTATCTGCACCGCCTGCGCGGTACTTTACTATGATAGCACATTCAAGCGGTTTTGTCAACAGTTCCGCAAGAAAAATCTCATGCCGCGGCGCGGCGGATTTTGTTATTTTCTACAATACGAGGTCACTTTTCGGCGGCTGCGGTCTCTTTTGTTTTATCTGCGTCGTGGTTTGCGCTGAAAATATCCGCTACGTCATTGATGGTGATGTACGCAGTCGGGTCGACGTCATGCACTATGGAACGCATTTTTCCTATCTGGAAGCGGTTAACAACAAAGTACAGCACGGTTCTGTCCGTGCCGGAGTAGCCGCCTCTGGCGGGTATTTCGGTGATTCCGCAGCCGAAATTATCGCTGAGCGCCTTTCCTACCTCAGAGGGTTTCAGCGTGACGATAAACGCCGCCTTGGAACGGCTGATACCTTCAACGATGAAGTCGAGCGTTTTCAGCGCCGCATAGTACGCGATGATTGAATACAGCGGGAGCACCCAGCTCTCAAATATGAATCCGCAGGCTATGTAGAGTATCACGTTGTATATCATAACGAACGTGCCGACAGTCATGCCGAGTTTTTTCGAAAATATTACCGCCAGAACCTCGATACCGTCCATAGCGCCGCCGAAACGTACTGCAAGACCGCTTCCCACGCCGGAGATAACGCCTCCGAACAGCGAGCACAGCACGAGATCGTTCTCGGCAAGCGGCGAGGCGAGGGACACGTCTATCGGAAGCACGTCGGTGATGAGCCATGAGAAAAACGAGTAACACGCCACCGCGTAGCAGGCGTAGATGGTGAACGCAAGACCCTGCCGCTTCAATCCGTACAGGAACAGCGGGAGGTTCAGAACCAGCAGGAATATCGAGAGCGAAAGGTAATCCGGCGTGAGATACCCCAGCAGCATAGACGTTCCGGAAATACCGCTATCGTACAGATTCACCGGCATAAGGAACACCGTAATACCGAACGAGTTGATGAATCCCGCGATGGTCAGCATGATGAAGTTCTTGTAGTTGAGCTTTTTCAGTTCGTTTTTCATGTTATCCTCCTGTCTGCGTCGTTTCAGTTCCTCTTGTCAAGGAACAGTCCCCTGAAATTATCTGCGTCATAGGAATACGCAAGCGCCCACATCGCGCGCATTACCGCGTACTCCGTCGTCATGCCCTCTGCGGCGATAAGCCCCGCTTCCTGAGCAGCCCTGCCGACCTTGTACACCGACAGGTCGCAGCCGCCCTGAAACACCTGTGTGGTCATTATCACGCGAACCCCGCATGACGAAAGGTTCCGGAAAACCTCGGAAAGCTCTCCGTTCCCGTAGTCCGGGATCCCGCCCATTCCGAAGCCCTCCACTATGAGCGCACGCAGGTGTATTCCCATATCGTGCACCATTTCCGCGGAAATACCCGGCGTGAGTTTCAGCACCGCCGCGCTCGGGTCAAGGCGGTTGTAGAAAACCGTTCCGCCGTCTTCACCCACTTCGTCGGTGAGAAACTCCTCAACGCGGTGCTCGTCGTCTTCGGTGAACCCGCGGAACGCGTCAAAATCCCTGGTGTGCACCTTCCGGGCGGCATTCCCGGCTATGACCCTGCCGCAGAAGCACACCCACACTCCTGCCCTGCCGCGCTCCGCGCACAGCAGCGCGTCAGAGAGATTACGCCGCGCGTCGGTGTCCGGGGCGCTCATCGGGAGCTGCGAACCTGTCAGTATGACCGGCTTGCAGGCGCTCTGTATAAGGCAGGAAAGCGCCGCCGCCCCGTACGCCATCGTGTCCGTGCCGTGCGTAATCACAAATCCGTCGAAGTCCTGCCATCGGTCGCGGATAAGCGCTGCGACCTCCATCCAGTGCTGCGGAGTTAAATCGGTGCTGTCCAGTGCGAATGGCTGTATCGCGTGTATCTCCGCGTCCGGAAGGTTAACACCGGAAAGCAGCTCCTCCGCAGACGCTTCCGGCGAAAGTCCGGAGCCGCTGTCACAGCTTGCAATAGTTCCCCCTGTGGCTATAAACAGCAGCTTTTTCATGCGATCGCTCCTCTCCTTTTCGCCTCCGCTATGAGCGCGGGCTGTATCTCCGGGTATGTCCAGCGCTCGGGAAGTTCTTCAAGCAGCACTATCTCGGCTATCTCGCTTTTCAGCTCCCCGAAGCTGGTTATTTCGGCGAAGTAAAGCACTCCGAAGGTCTCTGCCCCTGTGGAATTCACACGGTTTCTTCCGGTCACGGAATACACGCATACGCGTTTTAAGGTGAATTCCTCAGCGCCGGTCTCCTCGCGGAGTTCACGCTCGGCGGTCTGCGCGACAGTCTCGCCGGGTTCGCGGTGTCCTCCCGGAATCTCAAGCGTGCTGCGCTCCTTGTGACGGCAGAATACCCATCTTCCCCCGCTGCGCGCAACTATCACCGCGAACTTCAGCTTTTCATCGTCCGCAATGTTGTAAAATTTAACTCTCACCGGAACCTCCGCAGGCTTTAGGCAACATAACACACAAGTTGTGCGAAGATTGCCTCAAATTTCCATGTAGTATTTGCAAAAAAGCACTGAAAAACCGCGCGCGGGAAAAGCACACCAACTGGTGCGCCATTCGCCGTTGAATGCGTGATGATCCAGTGCTGACATATTCGCCGGGACCTTATCATCTCGGCTCAACAATAAATTTCATAGCTGTACGCTCGTCGCCGTCTATCTCGACGGTGGTGAACGCCGGAATACAGATCAGGTCAACTCCGACCAGCGCCATGTAGCTCCGCGCGATCGCGATGGACTTCACAGCCTGATTCGCTGCGCCTGCGCCAACCGCCTGCACCTCGACTTCGCCGTCCTCGCGGATAACCGCTGCGATAGCTCCCGCAACTGATTTCGGTACGGAATGTGCCGATACCTTTACGATCTCCATATAGTCACCTTTCACCCCATGGGTGCCTTTCGTTCTGCAAGTTTTCCGCTCACACTATAAGCTGTCTGTATCTCTCTATAAACGTGCATCTGCCGGTCTTTGTATCTATATCCAGCAGTACTCCGTTCATCTCTGTTTCGCCCTCGGCGAATCTGTGGCGCTTCGGGTAGTAGGTCAGGAAGCGGTCGATTATGATGTCCTTCTCTACGCCGAGTATAGAATCCTTCGGACCGGTCATTCCTGCGTCGGTTATGTAGCCGGTGCCTTCAATGATCTGCTCGTCTGCGGTCTGGACATGCGTGTGAGTTCCCAGCACGGCGGACACCCTGCCCGCGAGGTAATAGCCCATCGCGCGCTTTTCGGAGGTTGCCTCCGCATGGAAATCCACGATTTTTATGCGCGCGTCACAGCTTTCAAGGATCCTGTCCACACAGTGGAACGGATTTTCCAGCGGCTGCATGAAAGTCGTTCCCATCAGGTTGATGACCGCGATGGAATACGCCCCTCGGTCGAGCACGCACACGCCCTTTCCTATCACGTCGTCGCCGTAGTTCGCAGGACGTATTATCGTGCTAGAACGCTCCCACTCGGCTTCCATGGTTTTCTGGCGGAAGCAGTGGTTTCCGGTGGTTATGACGTCCGCGCCGGCTTCGAATATCGCGTCGGCGGAGGCAGGATTAATGCCGTTGCCTTCCGCTGAGTTCTCGCCGTTAACTATGACGATCTCAGCACCGAGCTTCTGCTTCGCGCCGCGCAGCGCTTTTTTCAGCGCCTCGCAGCTTCGCATTCCCACCACGTCGCCGATGAATAGAATCTTCATTATCTGTAAATGATCTGATCCCTGCCGGGGCCGATTCCCAGGAACTTGATCGGGCAGCCGCAGAGCTCCTCAAGGCGCTTTACGTAAGCCTGAGCCTTCTCGGGAAGCTCATCAAAGGTCTTGCATGCGGAGAGGTCGCCCTCGTAACCCTCGATCTCCTCGTAAATGGGGCTGCACTTTGCAAGCTCCTCAAGTGTCACGGGGAAATCCTTCAGGGTCTGTCCGTCTGTTGTCTTGTACGCTACGCACACCTTCAGCACGGGAAGTCCCGCCAGGGTGTCGAACTTGTTTATCGCAAGGGAGGTCAGACCGTTTACGCGTACTGCATGGCGCATGATAACTGCGTCGAACCAGCCGGTTCTTCTGGGTCTGCCGGTGGTCGTTCCGTACTCGCCGCCCTTTTCGCGGATATAGTTGCCGGTCTCATCAAACAGCTCGGTCGGGAACGGACCGTTGCCGACGCGGGTGGTGTAGCTCTTGCCTACGCCGATGACCTCGTCGATCATCTTCGGACCGACGCCGGTTCCTACGCACGCGCCGCCTGCGATCGGGTGGGAGGAAGTTACGAACGGGTAAGTACCGAAGTCGATGTCGAGCAGGGTAGCCTGAGCGCCTTCGAACAGGACGTTCTTGCCTGCCTGATAAGCCTCGAACGTGATAACGGAAGCGTCCGCCATGTACTTCGCAAGCTTCTCGCCGTAGCCCTTATATTCCTCATAAATAGCGTCGAGGTCGCATGCTTCGCCGCCGTAAACCTTTGTAATGATGAGGTTCTTCAGTTCGCCGGTCTCCTGGATCTTCTTCTTCAGAACTTCCGGGTGAACCAGGTCGTACATGCGTATACCGATACGCTCGTCCTTGTCGGTGTAGCACGGACCGATGCCTCTGCCGGTGGTGCCTATGTTCACGCCGGTCTGCTTTGCCTTGAACTCCTCGGACAGCTTGTCGAGCAGTCTGTGCCACGGCATGATGATGTCTGCGCGGGCGTCGATGCGGAGATTATCGCAGGTTACGCCGCGCTCGTTCATGTTCTTTATTTCCTCAAGCAGCACTGCGGGGTCAACAACAACACCACTGCCTATAAGGCAGAGGGTCTCGGGGTACAGGATACCGGAGGGAAGCAGGTGCAGCTTGTAAACCTGGTCGCCGTGAACCACAGTGTGGCCTGCGTTGTTTCCGCCGCTGGAACGTACTACGACATCAGCCTTTGCAGCCATGATGTCGATGATCTTGCCCTTGCCCTCGTCGCCCCACTGGGTGCCGACAATAACACTTGATGACATTTGAATGATCCTCATTTCTGAAAATAGAGTAGTCGGGAGTTTTAAACATACCCCCACATATTAATATTATATCACATACCATTTATGAATTCAAGGTCTTTTGAGAAATTTTTCTTGAATGCAAGAAAATTCCGCCCCTGGCGGAGCGGAAAATATATCTTTTTATTTGTTGGCTATTTTTGCCAGAACGCTTTCAGCAGCTAGCATTAATGTGATGAACACTCCCACTATCGAGAAGTAACTAAACCCAAACGCCAAAGGCAGCAGCGAAATGACCGCAGCGACCAGCGAAACTATAAACAGAGCCTTGCAAACCCTCTTTTGTTTAATTGAAATCAACGCAAGCAATAAAACTACGCAGGTGAGCATTGCAGTTATAAACGGTGCAAAATTTGCATACCCAAACGGCGTCAGGCTGAAATATGAAAACGTCTCCCTCACCCTGTCTGTTGGCGAAGGTGCAAATACCAGCACCGCACCGTAAGGCAAAATCTCCAAAACGATCGTAATAATCGGCAATATCAGCAATCTGATTTTTTTCATAGCCAGTACCTCCACAAATTACATTTTACTTAAGATTCCCCGCGCTATTATTATACCATATATTTGAATTGAAGTCAACCCAAAAGAGGGAATCTGTCGCTTCCCTCTCGTATTCAGCTATTATCAGCCCTGTGCCTGAGCCTTTCTCTTAGCCTCAATATCAGCAAGAGCGTCCTTTCTGGACAGGTTGATTCTTCCCTGGTTGTCGATCTCCATAACCTTAACGATTATCTCGTCGCCTACGGATACAACGTCCTCTACCTTCTCAACGCGGTGGTTGTCCAGCTTGGAAATGTGTACCATGCCGTCCTTGCCGGGAGCGATCTCTACGAATGCGCCGAAGTTCATGATACGAACTACCTTGCCCTTGTAGATCGCGCCGACCTCAGGCGGGTTAACGATGGTGGAGATTACCTGAACGCAGGCGTTAGCCTTGTCAAGGTCAAGACCGCAGATGAATACGTTGCCGTCGTCGTCGATGTCGATCTTAACGTCGAAGTCAGCGCAGAGCTTCTGGATAACCTTGCCGCCCTTGCCGATAACCTCGCTGATCTTGTCAACCGGTACCTTGGTGTGGATCATCTTCGGAGCGTACTTGCCGACTGTCTTTCTCGGCTCGGGGATAGCCTTGAGCATTACTTCGTCAAGGATATAGTCGCGCGCCTTGTGGGTCTTTGCGAACGCAGCCTTGATGATCTCCGGAGTAAGACCGTCGATCTTGAGGTCCATCTGGATAGCGGTGATACCGTCGTGTGTACCAGCTACCTTGAAGTCCATGTCGCCGAAGAAGTCCTCAACGCCCTGGATATCAACCATTGTATCCCATCTGTCGCCCTCGGTGATAAGACCGCAGGAGATACCCGCAACCGGCTTCTTTATCGGAACGCCGGCGTCCATCAGAGCCAGTGTAGAACCGCAAACTGAACCCTGGGAAGTAGAACCGTTAGAAGAAAGCACCTCGGAAACCAGACGGATAGCGTAGGGGAACTCCTCAACGCTCGGGATAACAGGGAGCAGCGCTCTCTCAGCAAGCGCGCCGTGACCGATCTCACGTCTGCCGGGACCTCTGCTTGCCTTGGTCTCGCCTACGGAGTAAGCCGGGAAGTTGTAGTGGTGCATGTAGCGCTTGCCCTCTTCCTCGTCAAGACCCTCCAGCTTCTGGCTGTCGGAAACGGGACCCAGTGTGCAGATGGTCATGACCTGAGTCTGACCTCTGGTGAACAGACCGGAACCGTGAACTCTCGGCAGCATGCCGACTTCAGCAGCCAGCGGACGGATCTCGTCCATCTTTCTGCCGTCAACGCGCTTGTTGTCGTCGAGCAGCCAGCGGCGTACTACGAACTTCTGGAGCTTGTATATAGCCTCGTCGATCATAGCGATCTTCTCTGGGTAAACTTCATCGAACTTTGCGTGGATATCGTCAACGATGGGCTTCAGGCGCTCCTCGCGGATATTCTTATCGTCGGTGTCCAGCGCGTATCTGATACGCTCGATAGCGAAATCAGAGATGGCGTCGAACATGTCGTGGTCAACTTCCTGGGACTCGAACGCGAACTTCGGCTTGCCGATCTGCGCCTGAATGTCCTTGATGAACGGAATGAGGGACTTAACGATCTCATTGTGACCTGCCATGATAGCGTCAAACATAACATCGTCGGGAACCTCGTTCGCGCCTGCCTCGATCATTACCACCTTCTTCTCGGAGGAAGCAACGGTCAGATTCAGGTCGGACTTGCCTCTCTGCTCGAGGTTCGGCATAAGTACGATCTCGCCGTCAACCAGGCCTACGGAGATACCGCCGATCGGACCGTTCCACGGAATATCAGAGATAGAAACAGCGATGGAAGCGCCGATCATGCCGAGGATCTCAGGGGAGCAGTCAGGATCAACTGCGAGTACGGTCATTGTGATCGCAACATCGTTGCGCATGTCCTTCGGGAACAGCGGGCGCATAGGACGGTCAACAACACGCGAGGTCAGGATAGCCTTCTCGGAGGGTCTGCCCTCTCTCTTGAGGAAGCCGCCGGGGATCTTGCCTACTGCATACAGCTTCTCCTCGTAGTCAACGGAAAGCGGGAAGAAGTCCACGCCGTCGCGGGGCTTTGCGCTTGCAGCTACGTTGACCATTACTACGGTCTCGCCGTATCTTACCCAGCAGGAACCATTAGCCAGGCCGCAGACCTTGCCAGTCTCAACGGTCAGCTCTCTGCCGGCAAACATCGTCTTGAAAACTCTGTAATTTTCGAACATTGCATTTATTCCTTTCAATAAACTTTAATTTACTGAAGGCACAGTGATAGCAATTAAAGTCAATATCCGGCTGCCCGGATACTCAATTTAATGCTAAGATCTGCGCCTTAGTAAAAAAGGCAGCACTGTTTCGTGCGCAGCGCTGCCCTTTACTCCATAGATTACTTACGGATACCCAGCTTAGCGATGATCGCACGGTAGCGTTCGATATCCTTCTTCTGGAGGTAGTTCAGAAGGTTTCTTCTGTGACCTACCATCTTCAGAAGACCACGGCGGGAGTGGTGATCCTTCTGGTGAACCTTGATGTGTTCGGTAAGCTCGTTGATTCTCTGAGTGAGAATAGCAATCTGAACCTCAGGAGAACCTGTGTCGTGCTCGTGAAGGCGGTTAGCCTCGATTACGGAAGTCTTTTCTTCTTTTCTTAACATAATAACACCTCATTGAATTTATTCCGGTATCGCAGCAGAGGGACTAGGGTGTATCTCCTGTCGGAGCATTATCCGCTCGCCGGGAATCCGGTATGGCTGTGCGCAATGCCTGCGCATAACAGTAGTATTATATCACACTTTTTTCGCTTTGTAAAGAGGTTTTTGCGAAATTCTCAAAAAAAGTGCGATTATTTTTCGGCTTCGCGGAGCTTGCGGAAGTTCCATGCGTCGCGGCACATCTCGTCGAGGGTCTTTTCAGCCTTCCAGCCGAGCTCCTTCTCCGCGAGTGAGGGGTCTGCGTATGTAGTCGCAGCGTCGCCGGGACGGCGCGGGCCGATGGTGTATCCCAGGTCGATATTGTTCACGCGCTGGAATGTGTTCAGGATATCCAGAACAGAATATCCGTGGCCTGTTCCGAGATTGTAAGCGGGTACGCCTGTGATCTGGCGTGCCTTCCTTACTGCGGCAACGTGACCCTTTGCGAGGTCTACAACGTGGATATAATCGCGCACGCAGGTGCCGTCCGGAGTGGGGTAGTCGTTGCCCGCAACTGCGAGTACGTCGCGCTTGCCGGTAGCCTTATCGAGCACGATCGGCATGAGGTTGTTCGGAATTCCGTTGGGATCCTCGCCGATGAGACCGCTCTCATGCGCACCAACAGGATTGAAGTAGCGCAGCAGTATCATTGTCCAGGTGTTGTCGGCGGCGTACATCTCCCGGCAGAGATTCTCAATAATGAGCTTAGTGCTTCCGTAGGGATTGATAGCGGACAGCGGAAAATCCTCCTTAACGGGAACGGTCGCGGGGATTCCGTAAACGGTCGCGGAAGAGCTGAACACGAACTTGGTGCAGCCGTACTTCTTCATCGTTTCAAGAATGTTGAACGTACCGCGCAGGTTGTTGGAATAGTACATCAGCGGCTTCTGTACGCTCTCGGGAACGCACTTGTAGCCCGCGAAATGAATCACCTGCTCGATGTCGTTTTCAGCGAATATCTGATCAACTGCGGCAATGTCGAGCATGTCATCTTCGTAGAATTTGAAGTCCTTGCCGGTGATCTTCCTGATCCCATCAAGGGCGCGTGAATTTGAATTGTAGAAGTTGTCCATCACAACGATATCTTCGCCAGCATTGAGAAGCTCAACGCAGGTGTGGGAGCCGATGAACCCTGCTCCGCCAGTTACCAGAATAGCCATAACCTGATCCTCCAATTGATGTCAGCCTTTTCTCCTGTCGGCTGAAAAATACATTTTTATTATAACGCTTTTCGAAGATTTTGTCAACTGGTTTAATTCCTGTAACAAAAAATTCCCCCGGAACTTATCCGGAGGAATTCAGGAGCCAACGTCTACGCCCTGTTCAACAAGGTACGCCCGCAGGTCGGCGCGGATACGGGAGAGACGTGTCTTGACCGCGGTTTCGGTCATATCCATTCTCTCCGCTATATCCCGGACCGACATATTGAAATAATAACGCGCCGTGAAAATATCACGGTTTCTCTGCTTGCAGGAGTGCAGATAATCGTTGAGGTGCCGCGTTATTTCCCGGCAGTCCGCGCGTTCCTCGACCGCCGCCGTGTCGGGAATCACCTCGGCAAGTTCACCGTAAAGCTCCTCGCAGGAACGCCGCTTCATGCTGTCGCAGATATTCAGCGCCGTATTTCTGACTATCCTGCACAGATAGCCGCACAGCGACTCCGGGCGCTTCGGAGGAATGGCGTTCCAGAGTTTTATGTAGCTGCTGCTCACCGCCTCCTCTGCGTCCTCGTAGCGCTTGAGGATACCCGCCGCTATCTTGGTACACAATCTGCCATATTTGTTCTGCGTTTCCGCTATCGCCTGTTCGTTACGCTCAAAATACAGGTCAACTATCAGACTGTCCTCCATCTGGCACCTCCAGTTCTATTGAAAAATTACCGCTGTCGGCAACCGCTCGTTCCGTGAACCAGCCCTTTATGGTGTTCGTTATGGTGTACGTTACCCACCTGTCCGCGCCGGTGTCCCTGTTGTATTCCTGGTATGTAAAGATGTATGAGCCGTCGCCGGTCTGGATCACCGTATAACCGCCAAAGCTGCTGACACCGGGCATGTAGAACGCATGGCTCCAAATGCTGTCGTATTTTTCCAAAATCAGGTCATTCATAACATCGCCAAGTTCGGAATAAGTGTTGAAGTACTTCTTAAAGCCGATCACTCCGAGCCTTGAAACAGCCGCTTCATCAATGGGCGTAAACTCTCCGTCACGGCGGGTGTAGACATTAGTGTACTCGCTGCGCTTTACGACATTGCCGCTCTTTTCGGTAGCCGCATACTGATACATCACGTCCGGCTCATCGTCTGGGATATAGTACGCAGTATTTCCCTGGGCGCCCACGCAGAACAGCGCCATTCCGTGATATATGTAGTATATAAAAATGTGGTCTCCGGGTTCAAACGGATCCTCGGTATAGTCCATCGTCAGCTCTGCTCCGGTGGAATTCTCCAGCCATGTCCCCGCGAACATATCCTCAAAGGTCTGGAACTTGTTTTTATCCAAGTATTCGTACGTGTCGCTGAACGGCATTAATTCTGAAACCGCATACCCTGTTGTCAGCCATTCGCCGCCGGAATATGTCCATGTGATGTCAAACCACTCCCCTGCTCCGGAGTTGGAATCCTCCATCAGCTCGGTGACAACCACCTTGTCGCTGGACTGGCTCACAAGCCGTATGTTAGTGCCTCGCAATTCATAGGTGCGTACCCAGTTTTTGGCTGTCGAGCCGTCCTCGGGATATACCGATGTGCTTTCGCTCATGGCGGGTTCCTCGAACAGATACTCTGTCGTAAGTCCCATCTTCTGCGCGAGCTTCTCCTGCCCGAAGTAGCCCAGAGAGCCGTCCTCCTCCAGCTTTTCTGTTCCGTAGCCGGAAAATATTACGGTGGCCGCACACTTTATCATTGAATCCTCATAAACCACCTGTCCGTCCTCTATCTGAGCGTCACAATAGACGATCAGGCTGTTCCGATCGTTCTCCGGTACGAACCACAGGTCGTACTGACCTCCGCCGACTGCCACCATGTAACATCCGTCGCTGGTCTTAATTGTCCCGAGGCAGGTGTAGCCGTTCCCCCTTCCGAAAATGCTGCTGTCGCCGTAGCCGAGTTCTATCTGTATCACTGTGTCGGAATCTTCAAACGTCATTTCCCACACGCCGTAGAAATACTCATCGAACAGGATGAAATCTATACCGTCCGTCTGGATCGAAACCAGCTCGCTTTGTGTATCAGGAGCGGACTTCTCCACATATGCCACAAACGGGGTAGTCGCATATGTCTCGGCGGAGGAGCTTTCAGCGGTCAGAACCGGGTTCGGAGACATCACCAGCCCGGAATTGTTCAGCAGCACGAATCCCGCCACCGCCGCAGCGGCAGCCGCCGAGCCGATTCCGATATACAGCCCGCGGTGCTTCTTTCTTTCGGAAGGGTATTTGTATTCTGTGGGCTTTCCATCGTGAGTAAACGCTTCCATATCATCAACCGTGGAATGTTCCGGTTTACTCAGCCTTTCAGCGGCGGAGTCAACAATATCGTCGTCAAGGTCGTCGATAATTTTCTTCCAGGATTCAGCTTTCATAATGTACCCTCTTTCAGCAGATGTTTCACCTTTTGTATATTAAGACAGAAACATCGTATTAAAGGTTACATTTCTGCTTAAAACATAATTGCGGACCGGAGTGCCAGCCCGCAATTCGGATACGCTGTAAGTCTTACTTGCCGAGCGCTGCCTTTGTAACGGCAACGATGTTCTCTGCGCACAGACCGAACTCCTTGAGCAGGTCAACCGCAGGACCGGAGTGACCGAATACGTCCTTCACGCCGATCTTGATGACCGGAACAGGGCATTCCTCGGTAACAACGTCAGCAACTGCGGAGCCAAGTCCGCCGATAACGCTGTGTTCCTCAACGGTGATGATCCTGCCGGTCTCCTTTGCTGCCTTGACGATGATGTCGCGGTCGATGGGCTTGATGGTGTGGATATTGATAACGCGAGCGTCAACGCCCTGCTCCTTGAGTGCCTTGGCAGCCTCGAGAGCCTCGGATACCATCAGACCGGTTGCAATGATTGTTACGTCCTTGCCGTCCTTGAGCTGGATTCCCTTGCCTACCTCGAACTTGTAGGTTGCTGCGTCGTTGAAGATCGGAGCGGCAAGTCTGCCGAATCTCATGTAGGTCGGGCCTACATAGTCAGCCATTGCCAGGACAGCCGCCTTAGCCTCAACGTCGTCTGCGGGGTTGATGACGGTCATGCCGGGAATGGATCTCATCAGCGCGATATCCTCGTTGCACTGGTGGGAAGCGCCGTCCTCACCGACGGAGATACCAGCGTGTGTAGCGCCGATCTTAACGTTAAGGTGGGGATAGCCGATGCTGTTGCGTACGATCTCGAACGCTCTGCCTGCCGCGAACATCGCGAAGGAGCTTGCGAATACGAGCTTGCCGGTGCTTGCGATACCAGCCGCTACGCCCATCATGTTTGCCTCTGCGATACCGCAGTCGAAGAATCTGTCAGGGTGAGCCTTCTTGAAGATGCCTGTCTTGGTCGCTGCCGCAAGGTCAGCGTCGAGTACTACTAAATCGGGGCGCTTCTCTGCGAGCATTACAAGCGCTTCACCGTAGCTGTCACGGGTTGCTTTCTTTTCCATATCTGTATATCCTTTCGAGCTGTAATTACTTTTCAAGCTGTGCGAGGTGGTCGCCCAGTTCCTTCATTGCGATAGCGTACTCCTCGTCGTTCGGAGCCTTGCCGTGCCAGCCGACCTGGTTCTCCATGAAGGAAACGCCCTTGCCCTTAACGGACTTCTGAATGATCACTGTAGGCTGGTTGAGAACAGTCTCAGCCTCGTTGAACGCAGCCTCGATCTGGTCGAAGTCGTGACCGTCGATGCAGATAACGTGCCAGCCGAAAGCCTTGAACTTCTCGTCGATGGGGTACGGAGACATAACCTCGGATATCTTGCCGTCGATCTGGAGACCGTTGTTATCAACGACTGCAACCAGATTATCAAGCTTATAGTGAGCCGCGAACATTGCAGCCTCCCATACCTGACCCTCCTCGATCTCGCCATCTCCGAGCACAGTGTATACCTTATAGGTATCGCTGGAGATCTTACCGGAAAGCGCCATACCACATGCGGTGGATATACCCTGACCGAGGGAGCCGGTGCTCATATCAATGCCCGGGAGCTTGCCCATGGAGGGATGACCCTGGAGTCTGGAACCGATCTTACGGAGGGTCTTGAGCTCCTCAACTGGGAAGAATCCTCTTTCAGCGAGGACTGCGTAAAGCGCAGGAGCGGTGTGACCCTTGGAAAGTACCAGTCTGTCCCTGTCGGGCATGGTGGGGTTCTTCGGGTCAACGTTCATGCGGTGCATGTAAAGATAAGTGAGTGTGTCAGCAACGGAAAGGGATCCGCCGGGGTGTCCTGCCTTGGCAGCGTGTACGCCCTCGATCACTCCCATTCTGACCTTTGTTGCAGCGATCTCAAGCTGCTTTTTCAGTAGTGCGTCCATATAGACCTCCTGTGAATTATGGGCTTTCGCCCGGTTTAACATTATACAAGCGGTTTCCCGCAGGTTTACATTTTTTCGATATGCTCTATGAGGCTTGCCATCGCTCCGGAATTATTGTCGCACAGCACGATATCCGCGGCTTCCCTGACTGACGGCTGCGCATTCGCGACCGCCGCGCCCAGATCCGCGGACTGTATCATCGCGAGGTCGTTCATGAAATCCCCCGCCGCGACGGTGAACCTGTCCTCCGCGCCTATCGCCTTAATAAGCTGCTTGTAGCCCGCCGCCTTGTCGATACCCTCCGGCAGGCACTCGAAAAACATCGGCGCGGAACGCACCCAGTGCACTCCGCTGAACTCCGGCGAACGCTCGATGTAATGCTGAAGTTCGTCCATTTTCTCCGGCGGGTAGGCGAACAGTACCTTCAGCCAGCCGTCCTGTGGGATATTCTCGAGTTTGCTCCAGTCAGCCTGGACATTCTCAAGATTAAGATGCCACTGCTCGGTGTCGTTCAGGAACGGAACGTGCACCACGTTGCCCCGCAGAACTTCTACGCCGATATCGGGATAGCGCTCTGCGACGCGCTTTATGATGTCCGCCGCGCGGCTCCCTATCTCGCACTGCCAAAGGAACTTCTCCTGCCGGAAATCGTACACCGCCGCGCCGTTGTAGACGACCGCCGGGCAGTCCAGCCGGAGCTTGTCGGCGATGTGCTTCGCCATTGAATAACCGCGCCCGGTAGCCATTGTGAAAAGTCCGCCGCCAGCCCGGAAGCGCTCTATTGCCTCAAGATCCAGGGGAAGTATCCGCTTATCGTCAGTCAGAAGCGTCCCGTCAAGATCTGTCATTAGTATGACCTTGCTGAAATCCATTCTCAGCCCTCTATGCTCTTTAAAAATTTCTGGAAATACTCCGGAAGCTCGCTGTCGAACTCCATGTATTCCCCGGTGCGCGGGTGAACAAACCCGATCTTCTTCGCGTGGAGGCACTGTCCCTCAAGCCATGCGGGCTTCCCGTTTCCGTAGACCGGATCCCCGGCTACCGGGTGCCCGATGTACGCCATGTGGACGCGTATCTGATGAGTTCGCCCGGTCTCCAGGCGCACCCGCAGGTGAGTGTACCCCGGAAACCTCTCCATTACGAAGTAATGCGTCACGGCTTCCCGGGAATTTTCGGTTGTTACGCACATCTTCTTGCGGTCGGTCTTGTGCCGCCCTATCGGAGCGTTCACGGTCCCATCTTCTTTTATCCCGCCGCAGACCACCGTTTCGTACTCCCTGGTGAAGCTGTGCTCCTTTATCTGCTCGGACAGACCGATGTGCGCCAGGTCGTTCTTCGCGACCATCAGCAGACCGCTTGTGTCCTTGTCGATACGATGGACTATCCCCGGGCGTATCTCGCCGTTGATGCCTGACAGGCTGTCTCCGCAGTGGAACATCAGCGCGTTCACCAGTGTGCCGGAATAATGCCCCGCCGCCGGGTGGACTACCATGCCCTTCGGCTTGTTGACTACCAGCAGGTCGTCGTCCTCATAGACGATATCCAGCGGTATGTTCTCCGGCAGAATATCCGTGCTCTGCGGCTCCGGGAGCGTGATTTCTACTGCTGCCCCCGCCGCCGGAATGTCCTTTTTGCCAGCCGGCGAGCCGTTCACGAGTACATTACCCTGCTCGATGAGCTTCACCGCCGCGCTCCTGGAAAGCTCCGTGCCATCGGCGATGAGCTTATCAAGCCGAACCCCTCCCGGAGCGGAAAGCTCAATCGTTTCCATTGCTCTTGGGCTCCTCGGTCTGCGCTGATTCCGCCTGCTGGGACTTCTGCGCTTTTTTCGCGCGGTTCTCCCTTATTTCGTCGATGACCACGGCAAGGCACAGCAGAATCCCGCCGACCACCGCGCATATGTCCGCGAAGTTGAATATCGGGAAGTTGATGATCCTTACGTCGATGAAGTCCACGACGCTGCCGTTGTTGAAAAGCCTGTCTATAAGGTTCCCGGTACCGCCGCCGATTATCAGCGCCACCGCCGTGACGTACGTCCCGCGCTGTATACGCTTGGTCACCAGACCCACGATAAGCGCGACTATCACCAGGGATGTTATGCCGATAAGGAACGCTGTCTTGCCCTCCATCATGCTGAATGCGGAGCCGTTGTTGGTGCAGTAGAAGAGATTCAGTACCTCAACGCCGTCTATCTTTATCAGGGGAACAACGTTGTACATCTCCATATTCGATACGACCAGCCATTTTGTGAGCTGGTCTATACCAACAAGCAGAGCCGCCAGCACCAACGCGGCGTACTGCCTGTATTTACTCAAAAAAGCTCTCATAAATCCTCTCTGAACTTACCACAAAAAGGCAGGAGAAGGGAACGCTCCCCCTCCCCTGCCGGAATAGCTTATCAGCCCAGATCGAGCTTCATAACTGCTGCGCATCGTGCGCACAGGTGCGGGAACTTCTCGTCAGAGCCAACGGACTTGTCGTGGCTCCAGCAGCGTTCGCACATCTCGCTTGCCGCCTTCTCGACGGTAACGGAAACGCCATCGGCAGAGCCCTTGTACTCGCCGTCAGCGCCGTTCTTCACGGTAACGTTGGATACGGAGAACGCCTGAGCAAGCTCCGGATATGCGGACAGCTCCTTGTAGTTTGCTTCGTCAGCGTACAGGGTAACATCAGCGTCGATCGGCTTACCGATAACGCCCGCAGAACGCTTCTCCTCAAGCGCCTTCAGAACGTCGTCGCGTACTGCGTGTATCTTGTTCCACTTTGCCTCGAACTCAGCGCCGAGAACAACGCCGGTCTTTTCGGGCATCTGGTTGAACGGAACGCCGCGAAGGTCGTCTGTGGACTTGTGCGGCATGTACTTCCAGATCTCATCGGAGGTGAATGTCAGGATAGGCGCGATGAGCTTAACAAGGGAATCCAGAATGATATACATTGTGGTCTGGACTGCCTTTCTCTCCTCGGACTTCTCAGCGGAGCAGTACAGCGTATCCTTGACAACATCAAGGTAGAAGTTGGACATATCTACAACGCAGAAGCTGTGGATAGCGTGGTATGCAAGGTAAAAATCAAAGCTCTCATAGGAAGCCTTTACCTTCTCGATAACCGCGTCAAGTCTTGTCAGCGCCCACTTGTCGATGTCGCTGAGCTTGTCGAGCGCTACCATCTCGGTGTCAGGGTCGAAGCCGCTGCCGTTTCCGAGGTTGCCCAGGATAAAGCGCGCGGTATTTCTGATCTTTCTGTATGCTTCGGAGAGCTGCTTGAGCATTTCCGGAGAAACTCTTACATCGTTGTGGAAGTCAAGGGAAGCGACCCAAAGACGCAGAACGTCAGCGCCGTACTTGCTGATAACTTCCTCGGGAAGTACCACGTTGCCCTTGGACTTGTGCATTACCTCGCCCTTGCCGTCAACTACCCAGCCGTGGGTGCAGACCGCCTTGTAAGGAGCCTTACCTGTGGTCGCAACAGAGGTGAGCAGGGAGCTCTGGAACCAGCCTCTGTACTGGTCGCAGCCCTCGAGGTAGAGGTCAGCTGGCCAGGAAAGCTCGGGACGCTCCTGGAGTACTGCCGCATGCGTACAGCCGGAATCGAACCATACGTCGAAGATGTCCATTTCCTTGCGGAACTTACCGCAGCCGCACTCGCACTTTACATCAGCAGGGATAAACTCGGAAGGATCCTTGGAGTACCAGGAATCGGAGCTTTCCTTGCGGAACATGTCGGATATCGCCTTGATGGTCTTGTCGTTTACGATGACCTTTCCGCAGTCCTCGCAGTAGAGGATCGGGATCGGAACGCCCCAGCGGCGCTGACGGGAAATGCACCAGTCGCTGCGCATGTTTACCATGTTCTTGATGCGCTCCTCGCCCCACTCGGGAATCCACTTAACTTCCTCGATGGCCTTGATGGTCTCGGGCTTGAACATATCCACGTTGCAGAACCACTGGTCTGTTGCGCGGTAGATTATCGGCTCGTGGCAGCGCCAGCAGTGCGGATAAGGGTGGACGATCTTCTGCATCGCGAGCAGGGTGTTGTCGTCCTCAAGGCGCTTTGCGATCGCCTTGTTGGCGTCAGCGGTCTTGAGACCTGCAAAGTCGCCTGCTTCCTCGGTCAGCACGCCCTTTGCGTCAACGGGAACGATGATCTTGAACATTCCCTTGTACTTGTTGCAGACCTCAAAGTCCTCCAGACCGAAGCCGGGAGCGGTATGAACGCAGCCTGTACCACTGTCGAGGGTTACATGGTCGCCGACGATTACCGGAGACTTTCTGCCCATGAATGGGTGATTTGTCTCGATGAGCTCCAGGTCAGAACCGAGGAAGTTTCCGATGGTGGAGTACTTCTTGATTCCGACGGCTTCCATAACGGTGGAAACAAGCTCGGCCGCCATCAGCAGGTACTGACCGTATGACTTGCTCTCCTCGTCCTCGACCTTTACGAATGTGTACTCGTAGTTCGGACCGAGGCAGATAGCGAGGTTGCCCGGAAGAGTCCAGGTTGTGGTTGTCCAGATTACGACGTAGGCCTTGGAAAGGTCGATACCGAGATCGTCAAACTTGCCCTTGGAATCGCTTATCGGGAACTTTACAAATATGGAATAGCAGGGATCGTCCTGGTATTCGATTTCAGCTTCTGCGAGGGCGGTGTTGCAGTCTGCGCACCAGTAAACCGGCTTCAGACCCTTATAGATGTAGCCTTTCTGCATCATCTTGCCGAATACTTCCACCTGCTTGGCTTCAAATTCGGGCTTGATGGTGAGGTACGGGTCATCAAAATCGCCCCAAACGCCCAGGCGCTTGAATTGCGCCTTCTGACCGTCCAGGCAGGACAGTGCGAACTCACGGCAGCTCTTGCGGAGGGTTACGGGGTCGATCTTGCCGCTGTCAACGCCGAGCTGCTTGATAGCCTTCAGCTCGATGGGAAGGCCGTGGCAGTCCCAGCCGGGAACATAGTTGGCGTCGAAGCCGGTCATGCTCTTATACTTAACAATGATATCCTTGAGCACCTTGTTCATCGCGGTACCCATATGGATATTGCCGTTTGCATAGGGAGGGCCGTCGTGGAGGGTATAGGAAGGCTTGCCCTTGTTCTTCTCAGAAAGGGCGTAGTAAAGGCGGTCCTGCTCCCACTTATCCAGCATTTCCGGCTCTCTCTGGGGGAGGTTGCCCCTCATCGGGAAGTCGGTCTTGGGAAGATTTAGTGTGTTGTTGAAATCCTCTGACATCTGATGTGTCTCCTTGCTTTTTGTTTTATATCTGCTCCGGCATGCCGAAGCGGTGATTTACTTGTTTGAATTTCCATTTTCAAACGGAACGTCTGCGGTGCGTCTCGTCTTCTTCATGGAATTAACGCTGAAGAACGGCGAATCGTCCTGAGACTGCCTGTCCTCCGGCATGGAGCGGAACGGCTCCTCTGCTGCGCCTGCGGTCACTGCGGCGGGCTGCTTTTCAGCCTCGGGCTTTGCAGGAGCCGCGGCAGTCTCGTGAGTTTCAGCAGGCTTTGCCGCCTTCGCAGCAGACTGCTTTGCAGCGGCGGCCTTCGCCCTCTCGGCTTCGCGCTTCTCAGCCTCTGCGGCGGTCTGCCTTATGTACTCGTTCTCGCACATCTCAGGCAGCTTCGCGATAAGATCCATATGTGACTTATATGCGGTCAGCAGGCGGTTTCTGTACTCGTCGGCTTCCTTGCGGGTCTTTTGCAGGATATTCTGCTGTATCTCGGTCTGCTTCTTCATCATCTGGTCGATTTCGTCCGCCTTTGCGCGGGCGTCCTTTACCAGCTTGTCAGCGCGCTCGTTCGCCTCTTTCGTCATACGCTTTGCGTATTCGTCGGCGTCGCTCGTCACCTTGTCGGCCTTCTCCTGGGCTTCCTTGAGCTGCTTCTCTACCGCAGCCTTAGTCTCCTCACGGAGCTTCTCAGCGGCAGCCTTAGACTCGTTCACGATCTGGTTGCCCTGCTTCTGTGCAAGCAGAAGGGCGTCCTTCAGCGCGTCTTCGTCATCGCGGTACTCACGTATCTTGTCAGCAAGCACCTCCAGCTTCCTTTCAAGTTCGTTCTTGTCCTTCTGGAGCTGCGCGAACTCGCTTGAAAGCTCCCTCAGGAACTCATCGACATCATCAGTCTTATAGCCGTTGAAGGTCGCTTTTTCAAAGCGCCTGGACAGAATATCCTTTGCATTCATGCTGATACTTCCCTTCTCTGAATCCCCGGTCTATGCGGGGCGGACATGCGCCGTAATATGTCTCGTCTTTTCAGACGTATTTTTCGATAGTAATGCGGAGCTTCCCCTTGCGGGTCTCTCCGTTGATTCCGGTCAGGCGGTACCTGCCGCTTCCCCGGATTGATAAGATGGTGTTTTCCCTCACCTCTGTGCTTACGTTGGTGCAGGGAGTGTGATCCGCGCTCACCATGCCTGATTTTATCAGGGCTGCGGACTTTTCTCTGGATGTATTCGCCGCGGCAGCAACGATGCAGTCCAGCCTCAGCGACGAAACGGCAACGTCCCTTCGCTCCATTTTCTGCTCCGGGAGCGGCTTGGTAATGCCGACCTCCGCGGTAACACCGACTCTGCCTATCCTGTCCACGCGGGAGACAAGTTCAATAGCGGTCTCATAAACGAAAACCACCGCATAGCCCTCCGCGACAAGGATATCCCCGAGCAGCTCCCGCTTTATTTCAAGCGAGAGCAGCGCTCCGAGGAATTCTCTGTGTGTAAGTTTGTCGCTCTTTCGGAAAGTGAAAGTCACCGCCCCCACTGGGAACACGTCCTCCTGGGACATTTCCTGCGCATACGTGCCTTCCAGCACTCCGCAGACAGTTCTTGCCGCGCCGTCGTAGCCGCCGAAGAAAGCAAGCTCTCCCCTGACGGCGTACCTTGCGACCGCCGCCTCACGTTCGTTCAGGAACATGGAGAACCGCGGAACGCCTGACTTTACAGCCAGTCTCTGCATATCGGCGATGTGCGCGGAAAGGTAACGTTCTTCCTCGCTGAGCGTACCGGGGTTCATCAGAACTCCTCGCCGTCGAGCATATCTCCGCTGATCTCAACGGTGCTGGGTGTAATGGAATATGTGCACTCGGCAACTCTTACGATCCTGCCGTCGATAGCAGCGCATACGCCTGCCATGAAGTCAACGATCCTCTTTCTGGAATCAACGCTGTTTACCTTCTCAAGGTTGAGAATAACGCTCTTGTTCTCTCTGAGGAAGCGTACCGGCTCCTTCATGATCTCCTCGTACTTTGTGGGCTGAACGATCTTTACGGAAGCGTTCTGGAGAGAGTTGGAAGCCTTCAGGCTGATCACCTTGTCGCTTGTTCTGGGTGCTGAAAAACGAGGTGCCTCAGCCTCAGCCTGGGTAACAGCGGAGCTGGAGGTGTCGTAGCCTTCGTCCTCGTAGCCTTCCTCGTCGTACTCGGCGTCGCTCTGTCTGAACCTCGATAAGATGTCGCTTAATGCCATAATAATTTCCTCCCAATTATAAATATTTTCTGTATCCGAACAGACCTGACCCTATCCGGACAATTGTGGACCCATGCTTTACCGCCGTTTCGTAATCTCCTGACATCCCCATGGAGAGAGTATCGAAACTGCCGTTCCTGTTGACCGCCTTATCAGCACGCAGGTCTCCGAAAAGGCGCTGCATAGCCTCAAAAGTGTCCTCGCCGCAGCCAGGCGGCGGTATCGTCATCAGACCTCTCAGCCTGATATGCGGAAGTTCCCCTATCTGCGCGCAGAATTCCGCAGCGCTTTCCGGGGTTATTCCTCCTTTTGTTTCCTCCCCGCCGATGTTTATTTCAGCGAGTATATCCATGTTCAGACCGTGCTGACCTGCCCTGCGGCTGATCTCCTCAGCGAGATGAACGCTGTCCACGGAATGGATCATTGAAACCTTGTCTATGATGTACTTTACCTTGTTGGTCTGCAAACCGCCGATGAAATGAACCTCAGCCGGCGAATAGCTCTCCCGCTTTTCAAGAAACTCCTGTACGCGGTTCTCGCCCAGCAGGTCTATTCCCAGACCCACGGCATAATTTATGCGCTCCGGGTCGACCGTCTTGGTCACTGCCATCAGGCGAACATCGTCGGTCCTTCCCGCGGCTGTCTTTGCCTTTTCTATGTTTTCACAGATCCTGGCATAGCTTTCTTTGATGTCGTCAAAGCTAGTCTGCGTATTACTCAACAACTTTTCCTTCATACAGATCCTTGCCTTCTGTTACAATTTTATCGTAGAGCTTCAGATAGCCGTCGTCCGCTTCCTGGGTGCAGATTATGTAATCCTCGCCCCAGTACTCAACGTTGACCTTTCTGAACACAAGCTTGCCGCCCTGCACGATGAAAACTCCGCGCACATCGTCGTCGGTATAGCGCAGAGCGCTCTTTGATATTCTCAGACCTCCGTAGCTGTTCACGATGTACTTGAACTGCGCGGTGCGTCCGGACGCCACCGAAGCGGTCAGCGTATCGCACTCGAAAACGTACACGGCGGTTCCGTCGCCGCGGCCGGAATCGGTTATCGACACCACCTCGGCGGTGATCGGGGTCGGGTCGCTGGAAACTCTCAGCGTGACCTCGCCTCCCTCGTTGCAGCCGAAAAGCTGCGACGAATCCATCACGGCGGCTACACGCCAGCGGTAGTCCGCAATGAGCTTCCCGACCTCGCTGGAGCTTGAACCGAGATCAGGCTTGTCAAGTATCTCCTCGATCCGATCCGCTGTGATAGTGGTGGAATCTTCGATGCTCAGCTTGTCCTCGTAGCCGTCAACGCTGCTTACGAAGTAGCCCGCGCCGCCCGCCTCAATGTCCTGCACATCGCCGGACAGCATGGCTTCAAGCTGTGACGCGCGGCTCCTCAGGGAGCTTATCTTTGATTCGTAGCTTGCAATGTCTCCGCGGGATATCTCGCGCTTTGACAGTACGCCCAGCATCGCGTTTTCCTGTGCCTGAGCCGAGGAATAATCTCCGTCTATCAGGCTTTCAAGTATCAGCGAATGCCGCTCGTTTATCTGGCTCGAAATAGTCTCAAGCTGATTATTGTCTGTGCCCGCAAGGCGCTGAGCGTCGGTAAGCACCGCTATCTGCTCGTTTATCTTCTCTATCTCGCTGCGGCGTTCTATATCCGCTTCACTGCGGTAACGTCTCGCGATGACCGAGCTTTTTCCGACCTTGGAGCCGTCCGAATGCTCGTAATCAACAACGCCTGTGCCGCTGTTATGGATCACCGTCTCATCGCGCAGGAACACGCCCTCGAACGGTATGTCCTCCGTCATGCTGTAGGTGAACGCGGTCTCCGTGGTCACCTTTTCTCCGCCGGCAAAAAAGGCCTGACCGACAAAGAAAATCAGCACGAAAACGGACAGCACAAAGACAATGATAGAGGTCCATGCGGAATCCATTACTCTTCTTCAGCCTTCTCGTAGGCATCGAGGATAGAAATAGGCTTGAGGGGTGTTATCGTGGAAATAGCATGCTTATAAATAAGGTTCTGCTTTCCATCGGTGTCAAGAATGACTGTATAGTTGTCGAATCCCTTCACCACGCCCTTGAACTGGAATCCGTTAGTGATGTAGATAGTTACCGGGATCCTGTCCTTTCTTGCCTGATTCAGGAAAACGTCCTGTAAATTAATGTCCTTTGCCATAATTAACCACCTTTTCTTTCTCTGTAGTCAATAGGTGAAGCATTCCCCATGCTTCAATTGGTAAATATAGGAGCATAATATGCCACAAACGAGGTGCAAATGCGCATAGATATTCCTATATAGACTAGTATAGCATACTTTTTCAAAAAAAGCTATAACTTTTTTAACTTTTTTCAAAAAAATATAGAAAAACTTCGTTAAAATCCGCAAAAAACCGGAATAATGCCCTATGCGATACCATATAATGTATATTTCCGGTTCATTTTTCTCTTTCGATGATCTCACGTGCCGCTGAAATCACATCCGGAAGTCCCTCACCGGGTTGAATAATTATCCTGCTGAACCTGCTGTCCCGGCGGAACCATGTAAGCTGCCGCTTCGCATACTGACGCGTGCGGAGCTTCAGTTCCTCAACGCACTCCTCAAGCGATTTTTCTCCGCGGAAATACGGATACAGCTCCTTGCAGCCTATAGCCTGAGCCGCAGTGGGGCGGTCGGGCTGTTCGAAACAACGACGCGCCTCCTGCTCCAGTCCGTTTTTCAACATTATGTCAACACGGCAGTTTATCCGCTCATGGAGCAGCTCACGCGGCTCAAAATCCAGGGTCAGCAGAATGAACTCATACGGCGACGGCGCGTTCCTTGATTCACGCTTCGCCTGCGCTATGGTATGACCCGTCGTTTTGTAGACCTCCAGAGCGCGTATCACCCGGGACACGTTGTTCTCGTGCAGCTCCGCCGCCGTCTCCGGGTCAACCTCGCGGAGCTTTTCAAGCAGCGCCGCAGCGCCGTTTTCCTCCGCGAATCTGCGAAGCTCGCTGCGGTAGGCGTAGTCGCACTCCGAATCGTCGAACTGGAGATTATCCACGAACGACGAGATGTAAAGTCCGGTGCCGCCGCATATTATCGGAGTTTTCCCACGGGCGAGGATATCGTCGGCGCATTTCCCCGCCATGCCGACCCACTCCGCGACTGAAAAGCTCTGCGACGGGTCAAGAAAATTCATCAGGTGATGAGGTATTCCCTGCTGCTCCTCCGGGGTTGCCTTTGCGCTTGCGACGTCCATATCTGTGTAGATCTGCATGCTGTCCGCAGAGATGACCTCCCCGCCGTACAGCTTCGCAAGCTCGACCGCAAGAGCCGTTTTGCCGGAGGCAGTCGGACCGCTCACCACTATTATCTTGTTCATACTGCCTCCCTGTTTATTATGGGAACCTCTAAAAACCGGTTTGACGACGAAGATGGCGCGCACTGCCCATTTTCGCTCACATGAGGTTTTTAGAGGCGACCTTATGTAACTCTGCCGAAATATCTCTCTATCTGCTTGCGTGATATCTGCGTCATGACCGGTCTGCCATGCGGGCAGTAACGGATATCCGGGTTGTTGAATACCTCCTGAGCAAGCACCTGAAGCTCCAGGATATCGTTATCCTCGTTGCCGCGTATTGAAGCCTTGCAGGCGACGGTGTGTAGCATATCGTCGAAAAGCTCGCCCTCTGCATTGGTGTTGCCCTGAGAAACTATCTTCGCGATACACTCGATTATCTCGGCAGGAGGTACCTTGTCCAGCATCTGCGGAAGCCCGGTCACACGCGCTTTTCCGTCGGTGAATTCCATGATGATTCCCACCTGCGCGAGCTTGTCGGCGTACTCCGACATTCCATTGAACTCCTCCGGCGTGAGGTAGACCTCCTCCGGCTGCATGAGAAGCTGCGCGGAGCTGTCGAACCCCTTTTTCAGCCGCTCGAAATTAACACGCTCGTGCGCCGCATGCTTGTCAATAAGTATCATTCCCTCGGTGGACTCGCACACGATGTAGGTCTTGAAAAGCTCGCCGACTACGCGTATCTGCTCCTTCGGCCGCTCCTGCGGAATTTCCGGAGTCGGCTCCTGCGGAACAGGTTCCGGCTTCTTCTCAAACGACTTTTCAGAGAGAAACGCGAACCCCGGCAGATCGGCAAGCGGAGTTTCCTTTGGCTCCGGCTTCTTTGCCGGGACAAGCTCCGGCATGTAGGTCTGTTCCGCCGCCGGAAGCGGCTGCGTGAACTGCGCGGGCTGCGGAGTTTCCTGGCGGAGCGTGAATTTCGGAGGCTCCCGCTTCTCCTGCGGGTAGATCACTGCGTCCCGTCCGGAGGGTATCGGCATGGTTTTAGGAGGTTCCTCTATGACCTGCGCGGATGCTGTCCGCAGCGGCTCCGAGGACCTTGCGCGCTCCGGCTGCGGAATATTTTCGGCGCGGGCGGGGGCTGTGTTAAGTTTTATCTCGCGGCTCTCGTCGTAGCCCATCAGCGCGTTCTTCACCGCGAAGTACACCGCGTCGAAAACTATCTTCTCGTTGGTGAACCGCACCTCGGTCTTGGTCGGGTGGATATTAGCGTCCACCTGCGACGGGTCGGTATTAACGCAAAGCACGCAGGACGGAAACTTCCCCACCATGATCGTGTTGCGGAACGCTTCCTCAAGCGCAGCACAGCACAGCGGACTTTTCACGCTGCGCCCGTTCACGAAGAAATTCTGCATCGAACGGTTCGCCCTGGTGAACAGCGGAGAGGACACGTACCCCGTCACCGCCGTGTTCTGGTAGACGTTCTCCACCGGGATAAGCCCCGCCGCGAACTGCTTCCCGAACACCGCGTATACCGCGCTGTAATACTCGCCGTCGCCGCTGGAGAGCATGGTCTGCCTTCCGTCCCTGATGAACCTGAACGATATCCCAGGGTGGCTGAGCGCCAGCTTCTCAATGACCGATGCGCAGTAGTTTCCCTCGGTCACGTCCTTTTTCAGGAACTTCAGGCGCGCCGGAGTATTGTAGAACAGGTCGCGGATTATTATTGTAGTGCCGTCCGCGCAGCCAGCCCGGTCGTACTCCACTGGCTCGCCTGCCTCTATGCGGTAAATGCTGCCTAACTGATCCTCGCGCTGCTTTGTCAGCAGCTCCACGCGGCTGACCGCGCATACGGAGGCGAGAGCCTCCCCGCGGAAACCCAGCGTATTTATGCTGTCGAGGTCGTCCTGCGTGTAGACCTTACTTGTGGCATGCCGCATGAACGCGGTCGGTATATCCTCGTGGGAGATCCCGCAGCCGTCGTCCGTCACGCGAAGGTAGGATATTCCGCCGCGCTTTATCTCCACGGTTATCGAGGCAGCCCCCGCGTCGATGGAATTTTCCGCAAGCTCCTTTATCACCGAGGAGGGGCGCTCTATGACCTCTCCGGCGGCGATAAGCTCGTATACGCTCTTGTCGAGCAGGTTGATTTTTGGCATTAGTGCTCCGTTCTAAGCCCGTTACGGGCAATACAAAATCGCTGGATCAAATACAGATCACAGACGCGCTTCACGGATTATTACAGCGATTACAGCGTGTCCTTTATGTCCTTGAGGAACATCAGCGCGTCCATCGGGGACATGGTGTTGATATCTGCGGCGCGCAGCTTCGCGATGGCGTTCTGCTCGTTTATCGCGGTGAAGCTGAACTGATGATCCGCAGTCTTTTCGATGGTCTCGGAAAGCTTTGTCCTTCCGAGTTTTTCAAGCTCCACAAGCTCTTCCTTGGCGCGGTTTATCACCTTCTGCGGAAGTCCAGCCAGCTTTGCGACCTCGATTCCGTAGCTGTCGTCCGTGCCGCCCTCGCATATCTTGTGAAGGAACCTCAGCTCGTCGCCGCGCTTGACCGCCGCAACGCTGAAATTCCGTATGCCGTCGTATTCCTTCTCCATCGAGATAAGCTCGTGATAGTGCGTCGCGAACAGCGTTTTGCAGCCGATAGCCTTTCCGCTGATGTACTCCGCGACCGCCTTCGCGATGGAAATTCCGTCGAATGTCGATGTTCCCCTGCCTATCTCGTCAAGAATGACAAGGCTTTTTTTGGTGGCGTTCTTGAGTATCTCCGCGACTTCGTTCATCTCTACCATGAACGTCGACTGCCCGGAGGTCAGGTCGTCGGACGCGCCCACACGGGTGAATATCTTATCCACTACGCCTATCTTCGCGTACTCCGCCGGGACGAAGCAGCCTATCTGCGCCATCAGCACGATTATCGCGGTCTGCCGCATGAACGTGGATTTACCCGACATGTTCGGTCCGGTGATTATCATGAGCCGATTGGAGTTCGTGTCGAGGTATGTGTCGTTCGGAGTGAACGGGTGGTCGGTGAGCATTTTCTCAATGACCGGGTGGCGTCCGCCGCGTATCTCTATAACGCTGTCGAGGGTCATTTCCGGCTTGACGTAGCCGTTTTCAATGGAAGCCTGCGCATAGCTGCACAGTACGTCCACCGCAGCGACCGCCGCAGCAGCCGCCTGAACCGCTTCAAGCCGCGTTCCGATAAATTCGCGCACCTCGCCGAATATCGCCTGCTCCAGCGCGAGTATCTTGTCGTTAGCGCCGAGTATATCGGACTCAACCTTCTTCAGCTCCTCGGTTATGTAGCGCTCGCCGGTGGTGAGGGTCTGCTTCCTTATGTAATGCGCCGGGACCTGGTCGAGCTGCCCCTTGGAAACCTCTATGTAATAGCCGAAAACGCGGTTGTAACCGACTTTAAGCGTGCGTATCCCGGTGGCGGCGCGTTCACGCTCCTCGATTTCGGTCAGGATATCCTTGCCGCCGCCGGTTATCTTGCGCAGGCGGTCTATCTCCTCGTTGAAGCCGTCCTTGATAACGCCGCCGTCCTTGAGGGTCAGGGGCGGATCGTCGACTATCGCGTTTTCTACCAGCGAGGAAACGTCGTTCAGCTCGTCTATCTCGCTGTTGAGCTTCCGGAAAAGCGCGCTGTCCACCCTGGAAATGCACTGCTTCAATCCCGGAAGCCGCGCGCAGGTCTGACCCAGCGCGTAGATATCCTTCGGGGACGCGGATTTGTACATTATGCGGGTCATGAGCCGCTCGAGGTCGTAGATGCCGTTCAGCGCGTCGCATATGTCGTAAAGCAGCGCGGAATCCTTCGTCAGGGCCTCCACCGCGTCGTGGCGCTTGAGTATCTCTGCGGGATTTATCAGCGGCTGCTCCAGCCATGTTTTAAGTTTGCGCCTGCCCATGGAGGTCACGGTCTTATCCAGCACCCACAGCAGCGAACCTCGCTTTTCCTTGGTGCGCATGGTCTCGGTCAGCTCGAGGTTTCGGCGGGTCGTGAGGTTCAGACCCATGAACTCGCCGTCGGCATGAACGGTCAGCGATACGAAGCGCTTTACGGTCGCCTTCTGGGTCTCGCCGAAGTAGCGGAACATCGCGCACAGCGCCTGACGTACCAGAGGCATTTCGGATATTCCAAGCTCCGCGCCGTTTTCGAACTGGTCGGTGATGACCGACATATCCGAGCCGTCGAAGCTGCTTTCATCGAGCATTTCGCACAGACAGCGCTTGAGCCTGTCGCGCACGAAAGCGTGAACCTCTTTAAAGTCAAGGAACGCCTGGTTTATAAGTATCTCCACCGGGCTGAATCTTGACAGCTCGGAAATGATATCCTGCTCGATGTCCTTGCCGTTCTTGCTGAAAACGTGCACCTCGCCTGTGGAGATATCCGCGAACACCAGAGCTGCGGACTTCCGCTCCTCATCGGGGCAGATGCAGGCGATGTAGTTGTTGGAATCCTCGCTGAGCATGCTGGATTCAATGACCGTTCCGGCGGTGACGAGCCGGATAACGTCGCGCTCAACCAGACCCTTTGAAGCCGCCGGGTCGGTGAGCTGCTCGCAGATAGCCACCTTGAAGCCCTTGTCTATGAGCTTCTTTATGTATATCTCGCAGCTATGATAGGGAACGCCGCACATCGGCGAACCCGCACGGGAGGTCAGAGCAAGCTCAAGCTCCCGGGACACGTTCTCTGCGTCCTCGAAGAACATCTCGTAGAAATCCCCCAGCCGGAAGAACAGTATATAATCGCTGTACTTCTGCTTGATGTCAAGATACTGTTTCAGCATCGGGGACAGCTTATCCGATTCCTGCGCCATTTTCCGCACCTCCCTGTGAATTTGCCTTGTGATTTAGCCGCAGCCGCCGCAGGTCGCGCAGCTTCCGGTGCAGCCGCTTGACTGTGTGGTCGGGCAAGTCATCGGGTCAGCGCCCTGGAGGGTCAGCGTGAGGACTGTGTTCACCTGGTTCATGAGGTCGTCCATTCCCTGCTTGGTAACGGTGAAAAGCGCCATGTTCTCGTTGGTCATGACCTTCTCGTATGCTTCCTGCATGTCTGCGTTCAGCTTCTGGAGCTTCTCCTTGTCCTGCTCCTCCTCCGGCTTGTTATACTCCATAGCGGCGTTCTGACGGATAAGGTTGAACTCGCCGATGAGGTTCTGAAGCTCTGTATCCTCGTCGTTCGCCTTCTTTGCCTTTGCGTACTCAATATAGCGCTCGTCCTCCTGGATAGCCTTGCCGAGCTCTCTTACTGCCTGTATTGCGTCCATAGTTGTTCTCCTTTACACTAGTTCTCCGATGAGCGCCCAGTTGAGCGCGTCGGTTATCTTCACATCGACGAAGCTGCCGATAAGCGACTTATCCCCGTCGAAGTCAACGATTATATTCTGTATGCTCTTTCCGGTGAGACAGCCGTCCCGGGTCCTGCCCGGACCCTCGCACAGCACTCTCATTGTCCTGCCGATGTAGTCATGATAGGAAGAGCAGCCTATCTCGCCCTGCACCTCCAGCAGCTCGCGGAACCACCTGCCCTTCTCCTCCTGGGAAATCGGGTCGGGCATTTCCGCCGCCTTTGTTCCCTTGCGCGGGCTGTAGATGAACGTGAACAGCGAATCGTACTTCACCTCGCGGATAAGGCTGAGCGTCTCCTGGAAGTCCTCGTAGGTCTCGCCGGGGAAGCCGACGATGATGTCGGAGGTCAGCGCTACATCCGGGATATGCTCCTTCGCGTAGTTTATCAGCTCCAGGTAGTGCTCCCGGGTGTAGCTGCGGTTCATCAGCTTCAGTATACGGCTGCTGCCGCTCTGCACCGGAAGGTGGAAGTGCCTCGTTACCTTTTCGCACTCGGCGATGGTGTCGATAAGCTCGTGAGTAGCGTCCTTCGGGTGGCTGGACATGTAGCTTATCTTGAACTCCCCGGGTATCGCGTTTATGCGCCGCAGAAGCTCCGGGAAATCAACGTCGGTGCCCCTGCCGTAGCTGTTGACGTTCTGACCCAGCAGCAGCAGCTCCTTGTAGCCGTCTGCAACGAGCTGCTCCGCCTCGCGGACTATCTCCTCCGGGTCGCGGGAGCGCTCCCTGCCGCGTACGTACGGCACTATGCAGTAGGTGCAGAAGTTGTTGCAGCCGTACATTATCGGAATGCTCGCCTTGAGTTTGCTCTCCCGGCGAAGCGGTATCCCCTCGGCGATAACGCCGTCCATCTGCGGTATTGATATCTGCCGCTTGTGGGTGGTCAGCGCCTCGTAAATTAGCTGCGGAAGCGTATGCAGAACGTGAGTTCCGAACACCATGTCCACATAGGGGAAGCTCTTTTTTATACGTTCCGTGATGTGCTCCTGCTGAACCATGCAGCCGCACACTCCGATGAGCATGTCCGGCTTGAGCTTTTTGTTGTGCTTGAGCGCGCCGAGATTTCCGAACACCCTGTCCTCGGCGTTTTCACGAACCGCGCAGGTATTGAAAAGCACGAGGTCGGCTCCGTCGGCGGAATCCGAGAATCCGTATCCCATCATCGCGAGCATGCCCTTTATCTTCTCGCCGTCGCTGACGTTCTGCTGGCAGCCGAAGCTGTGGACGTGGGCTATCGGAGGCAGCTCCCGGGCGGAATTGAGTTCACGCACCTTTTCAGCATATTCCTTCTGTGCCGCTGTTTCCGCGGCAGTTACTTTTGTCGTCATGTTTCAGTTCCTTTATATTTTCTGCGTTAAGATAATAATTTCAGCTTGTTGAAAAAGTGTTCTTTGCCCGCGTAGTGGGCATCTGAAATCCATTTTTTGACCCAGCTTTGCCGGGTCAAAAAATACCTCTATCCGCGCAAGTGTGCGGGTTGGCGGCAAAGCCGCCAAGACGTGCGCGCGGCGCGGATGTGCTGCGGAAAAGTCCCAACGGGACTTTTCCGACGGTCTTAATATTTTATCACGTATGCTTCAAAAAATCAAGTCATTTCGGCTTGGGAGTTCTTGCAAACACCGCGGCTGAGACAGACTCTGCTCCCGCTTTCCGGAGCTTTTCAGCTATGCAGCTCAGCGTCGCCCCGGTGGTGCAGACGTCGTCGATGAGCAGTATTTTCCTGCCTGCTGCGCCCTCCGGCTCGGAAACTGCGTATGAGCGGCGGGCGTTCTCCCAGCGTTCCGCAGCGCTCAGCCGCTTCTGCTCGGATTTGTTCCCGACGACTTGGAGCAGGTCGAGGTAGGGTTTGCGGCATATTTCAGCACACAGCTTCGCTATCATCCGGCTTTGCGCGTACCCAAGCTCGGCACGGCGCTCTCTGCCCGTCGGGACCGCCGTTATCACGTCTGCGGTCTCTATCAGTTCCCGGGCATTCTCGGCGATAAGCACCGCGAATGCGTCGATCGGGTAGCGGTACCAGCCGTCCTTCATGCGGAGAACCGCGCTCCTCGCCCTGCCGATATAACTGCACACCGCCGAGAATCCGTCCAGCCCCTCGGGAATATCTCCGTGGGAATCAACGAATTTCAGGCGGTCATAACATCCGGCGCACCAGAACTCGGTAACTCCGATGATCCTGTCGCAGAACGGACAGCGGTTCGGAAGAAAGAACGCCGCCGCGCGCCTGCGCAGCTCCCAGGCTCTGAGCCGCTTCATACGAACATATCCTCAAGCATGGGCTTCAGGCAGGAGTACCTCATCATTCTGCGGTCGTTCTCCACCATGCTCTGAACCTTGCGGACGGTCCCTATCAGTATCAGAGTGCTTTTCGCACGTGTGACCGCCGTGTACAGCAGATTGCGGTAGGTCAGCTTATCCATGCCGTTCGGGAGCGGGATTATCACCGCCGGATACTCGCTGCCCTGGCTTTTATGTATCGTCACCGCATAGGCGTGCTCTATCTTCTTCATCATCTCCGCGTCGTAGGTAGCCTTGCGCCCGTCGAAATCTATCTCCAGGCGGTTGTTGACCTTGTCTGCGGTGCGTATAAGCCCGATATCCCCGTTGAAGATACCGTGGGAAAGCTCCGCGCCCTTGCGCCACTCGACGTCGTAGTCGTTGCGGGTCTGCATTATCTTGTCGCCGTTGCGGAACAGAGTGTTTCCGAATTTCACCTCGGAACGCCCCTTAGCCGGAGGATTCAGGGCAAGCTGAAGCTCCTTGTTGATGTTCTGCGTGCCAACCACGCCTATCCTCGACGGACACAGAACCTGTATATCCTCCAGCGGCGAATAGCCGTAGCTTGCCGGGAGCCTGCGCTTGCACAGGTCGACTACCAGGCGCAGCGTGTCCTCCTCGGAGGCAGACTCCATAAAGAAGAAATCGCTGCGGCGGTCGTTCAGAATCGGCATTTCGCCGTCCACTATGCGGTGCGCGTTCGTGACTATAAGACTCTGCGCCGCCTGGCGGAATATCTCCTTTAATTCCACCGCCGGAACCCTTCCACTGGAAATAAGGTCGCGCAGGATATTTCCAGCGCCAACCGACGGGAGCTGGTTGCTGTCACCGACCATGATGAGGCGCGTCCTCGGGCGTATTGCCTTCAGCAGCGAATCCATCAGCAGCGTGTCAACCATCGACATCTCGTCGATTATCAGCACGTCGCAGGTCAGCGGGTTGTCCTCACGGCGCTTGAACGCGTGGGACTTGGAACTGAAATCCACCTCCAGCAGGCGGTGGATCGTCTGCGCCGGAGCGCCGGTGAGATCCGCCATGCGCTTCGCAGCGCGCCCCGTCGGAGCCGCCAGCTTCATTTTCAGCCCGCGCTTCCTGCACAGTGAAATCACTGCGTTGAGCGTGGTGGTCTTACCGGTGCCGGGGCCTCCGGTAAGTATGAACACATGATTGTTCATGCAGCCGTTTATCGCTTCCCGCTGGAGCGCCTCGTACCTTATTCCCTGCTCCAGCTCCACGCCGGCTATCTCCTGCGAGAAATCCACCTCGCCGCCGTCGCTGCGCTTTATCATCTCGGCGAGCTTCTCGGCTATGCTGCACTCCGCGCGGTAGTATTCCGTCAAGAATACATACTTGTCGTCGTACTTGTCGCAGCGGGTTATATCTCCGCGCTCCTCCGCCATCATCAGACCGTTCCAGAACTGCTTTTCGTTTACCTGAAGCTCATAGGTCACGCGGTCGGAGAGGTCGTTCTCCGTTATGCAGGTGTGCCCGTTGTTGGCGTTCTCGCGCAGGCACCAGAGTATCCCGGCTAATATGCGCTCCTCGCTGTCCATCGGGAAATCCATGTCCCGCGCCACCCGGTCGGCTTCCCGGAACGGCAGTTCGATCCCCATGCCGCACAGGCACCATGGGTTATCCTCCACCGCCTGGACGGTGTTCAGCTCGTACTTCTTCCACGCAAGAGCCACGACGGACGGAGAAAGTCCGTACCGCGCAAAATATGTGACCGCCTTGCGAAGTCCTGCGATCCTCCGGAAGTCCTCGCCTATCTTCTTCGCGCTTTCGGGGCTTATTCCCTTTATCGAAGAAAGCTGACCAGGGTCGTTTTCGATCATCTCAAGCGTCCTGCTTCCGAACGCGGTTACTATGCGCTTCGCCATCGCCGGACCTATCCCGGCGATAACGCCGGAGCCCAAAAACTTCCGCACGGCGCTCTCGGTGTTCGGAAGGCTCCGCTCGCAGACCTCCGCCTTGAACTGCCTGCCGTATTTCGGCGAGTTGATGTACTCCCCGAGCAGGGTGAGACTCTCGCCCTCCCGGACATCGCCGAGATTGCCCACGACGGTCACAAGTTCGCCGCCGCAGTCGAGGTCAACGACGATGTAGCCGTTGTCCTCGTTATAGAATACCACGTCCTCTACCGTTCCGGTGAGAGTTACTGCCGATTCCCTATCCAAAATCTGATCACCGCTCCGTTGTGTTGTAAAAGCTGACGTTGCCGTACTTTTCGGCAAGCCACACTGCGTCCTCGTCCCATTCGTTCCCCGCTGAAAGTATTACCACCCGCCGGACGTGCGGGTCCCTTCTCACCGACGCGACAAATCCGTCGAGGTCCTCGCCGCTGCGCACGAATACGTCATGCTTCACGGAGCATCTGGTGAGCACCGCCCAGGCGATGAGCTTCACCAGCACGGTAAGCCCGAAAATCAGCAGGAACATTATCGAAAAAACATACAGGAACTCCATATACACCGCCTCCTGCGGCAGTATATGCAGCCCGCCTGCGTTCTGTTATCTGTGGAGGATTATGCAGTTCCAGCCCTCTTCGCTGCGGCTGTCCGCGATAACAAATCCGTTTTCGGTCAGGGCTGCGTTCACTTCGTCAAGGCGCTCGTCGATTATTCCGGAAACTATGAGGGTCGCGTCTGGCTTCATGAATCCTGCGAACAGCGGGCTCATGCCGATTATGACGTCTGCAACGATGTTCGCACACACTACGTCGTAGCCGGTGCCGAGCTTACTCCGCAGCTCCGCGTCGTCGATGATGTTGCCGCAGTACGCGGTGTAGTGCTCATGGGTGAAATTGTTCTTTTCAACGTTCTCGGAAGCGGTCTTTACCGCGTTCTCGAAAATGTCGCACATCGTGACCTTCTCAGCGCCGAAAAGCAGCGAAGCGATGGACAGAATGCCGCTTCCGCAGCCGAGGTCGAGGACCTTTGCACCGGGCTTCACGATGTCCTCGAGCGCTTCCATCACGAGCTTTGTGGTGTGGTGCTGACCTGTTCCGAACGTGGACGCCGGGTCTATCTCAAGGATACGGTCGCCGTCGGCGGGGGTGATGTCCTCCCAGGAGGGCTTAACTACCAGGGTCTTTCCTACGCGGAACGGCTTGTAGTATTTCTTCCAGTTGTTAGCCCAGTCCTCTTCCTTTACGTTTGCAAGCTCCATGCGGAGTTTGCCGTAATAGCCGTCGGAATTGTTCTGCTTCCAGCTCTCGATGAGGGAGCGTATCGCCGCGAGGGTCTCGGCGCCCTGCGCGTTGTCGTGGACGTACAGCGTGATGTGCGGCTCTACCTTGCTCAGACCCATCAGCTCGTCGTCTACATAGTCCCAGTTCGCGTTTTTGTCCGCCAGGAAGCTCTCAAAATCCGCACTGTCGCTGATTATAAAGCCAGTTATGCCGTAGTCGGTCAGCGCTCCGGTGATCCCGTCTATCGCCTGGGACGCGGTGTAGATGTCAGCCTGTATAAAGTTATCCATATCTGTTCTCCTGTCAAATTCATATGCACATAATAGTACATGATACATTATACACTATTTCCCCCGATAAATCAAGGGGGAATTTTACCGCCCGGACAAAAAGCCGTTGACAAACAGCCCGAAATATAGTAAAATATAGTTTGAACTAATTCCGCTGCGTTACGGAATTAAACTAACAGAACAGAAAGGAACCAAACATATGGCAAAGCTGAACGAAAACTTTTTCAACCTGAAAAAGAACTATCTCTTCATTGATATCGGCAAGCGCGTAAAGGCGTACACCGCAGCTCACCCCGAGGCAAAGCTCATCAGAATGGGTATCGGCGACGTTACGCAGCCGCTGGCTCCCGTTGTTGTGGACGCTATGGTCAAGGCTTCAAAGGAAATGGGCGTTAAGGAGACCTTCCGCGGGTACGAGGACAGCGGCGCAGGCTACGACTTCCTGCGCGAGGCTGTTTCCAACTATTACAAGAGCTTCGGTGCTGACGTTGACCCCGCCGTTATCCACATCAGCGACGGCGCAAAGAGCGACTGCGGCAACATCATCGACATCTTCGGCGAGGGCAACACCGTTGTAGTCACCGACCCGGCTTACCCGGTTTACGTAGACAGCAACATCATGAGCGGCAACACCGTAGTTTACGCAAACTCCACAGAGGAGAACGGATTCGCTGCAATGCCCCCAAAGGACGTCAAGGCTGACCTTATCTACCTCTGCTCCCCGAACAACCCCACAGGCTCCGTTTACACCAAGGCGCAGCTCAGAGAATGGGTGGACTACGCGCTCGCAAACAACGCAGTCATCATCTTCGACGCGGCTTACGAAGCGTTCATCACAGAAGCAGACCTTCCGAGAAGCATTTACCTCGTTGAGGGTGCTAAGAAGTGCGCAATCGAGATCTGCTCCCTCTCCAAGACCGCAGGCTTCACCGGAACACGCTGCGGCTACACCATCGTTCCCGACGAGCTTATCCAGAAGGACAGCAAGGGCAGCGACGTAAAGATTGCCGACCTGTGGAACAGACGTCAGGGAAGCAAGTTCAACGGCGTATCCTACCCTGTTCAGCGCGCGGCTGAGGCAGTGTTCACCCCCGAGGGTCAGAAGCAGACCAAGGCTACCATCGCGTACTACCAGGAGAACGCACGCATTATCGCAAAGACCTGCGACGAACTGGGAATCAAGTACACCGGCGGCATCAACTCCCCGTACATCTGGCTCAAGAGCCCGAACGGCATGGGAAGCTGGGAGTTCTTCGACTACCTGCTCAATGAGATCCAGGTCGTAGGCACCCCAGGCGCAGGCTTCGGCGCTAACGGCGACGGCTGGTTCAGACTGACCGCGTTCAGCACCCACGAACTCACCGCAGAAGCCATGGAGAGATTCAAGACCCTGTTCAAGAAGTAATTCTGATTTTCTTTCCGAAATAGCAAAAGGAGCTGTAATTTTACAGCTCCTTTTTTATTCTGCGATATGGCGCGGCATAGGTCACTTTATAGTCGGAATTTTTCCTATAAGACCGCGCCGGTTTTTTACCCCAAGCGCTGCGAAGGTGCGTTTCAGGCTGCTTTTTACGCTGTCTTCGGATACGCTGAACAGCCTGCAAATTTCTTTGTTCTCCAATCCGGAAGCCGCCATCACCGCATATTTGAACGCCGTTACCGACAGCCCCAGCTCCTGCCGCAGACTCTCCGCAGAATCAAGCAGGCTTTTCAGCGGTGCCAGATAGTGCTCCGCGAAGTTATCACGCTGAACGCTTGCGGCGTAGGTTATCTCGTAGGTGCGGACAGTCTCCACGCCTCGTCGGAACTCCGCTCCGAGCCGCTGCGCCTGGTGGATTATAACGGAATACTTCTCCGGGAGCATCTGCTCTATCTGCCCGAATAGCTCCGGAAACGCCGCGCAGAACTCCCCAAGCGCTGACGGTATCCGGTTCTCCATTGCAATATCCAGCGCCCTCGTCAGCGCCATTGAAGCACGCTCGAAGCTTCCCAGCGAAAGCGAAGCCTGCGCCGTGCAAAGCCGCAGCGCAATGCTTACCGCCTCGTTTTCGGCGCTGTCGGCGGCATTAAAGAACTGCTCGGTGTGTCCGGAAAGCAGGTCGTATTTTCCGCTTCGGAGAAAATACATTGCCTTTACCAGCGCAAAATACGGCGCGGTATACCGATTGCAGAGCATGTCGGTATCCTCGCTGCATATTGCGTACCACATGTCATCGAAACCGCCGCCGCGAAGCCCTCTGAGAAGCCCCAGGCACAGCTTGGCGCACTCGCCCTCCTCGGCGTTGGCGTGCGCGTGTTCCGTGTCGTGGATATCCGTGAGTATTTCGTAAAATTCCTCGTAATCCCCGAGATACAGGCAGCATTTCGCCGCAGAATAGAGCGCGGCAAGCCGTATTGCTCCCTGCTCCCTGACTGAGCAGAAAGTAGCCGCAGCGGAAAGCAGCTCAAGTCCGCCGGTAAGGTCGCCCTGGTAGTACTTCATCTCGCCGGTGAAGATCATCTGCGCATACTTGCCGTGGTTCAGCATTTCGGTGTACATGTGCTGATACCGTGTGAACTGCGCGTTCTCGGTCTGCATGGAATGCCCCCGCCGATGTATCAGGCAGAACACCGACGGCGCGTACATCGTCCACGGGAACTTCGGCGCTTCGTACTCCCGGCGGATCTTGAAAAGGTCGTAGGCGCGCTTGATGTTCGCGCCCATTTTATCAAGGGAATACAGGTCCTCGTTGGATTTCAGCGCGTACGCGTAGCTTATCAGGCGCCGCTTTTCCGCCGCGCTGTGGTCCTCCGAATCTTCTACCCAGCTTATTATTTCGTCGAATTTCCCGAGCAGCATGGGTCTCAGCGGAGAATGCATGAGCAGCGCGTTCATACGCAGTATCCTCGGAATAGCCGCCTTGCAGGATAGCGGACATTCCGTCACGAAACGCTGAAGCAGCTTTGAGGACCTCATCAGCATAAAATATGATACCCTGACCCGGGTGCGGACGTCTGCGGCAAGCTGATACTCCCCGGCAAGGAAGTACTCCAGGAATGACGAGAAGCTTTCTCCGATGCGATTATAATGCCGCGCAAAGCATACGCGCATGTCGTGCTGGACATTCTCCGGGAACTCGAAAAACACTCTGTATGCGGCGTGGATCATCGTCGGGTGGATCTTCACCGCGCTTGTGCGGCGGTCGATGTCTACAAGCGGGATCATCTGCCGGAGCCGCTCAAGCTCACGTATTATCCCTGCGCGGGTAAAAAGCTCCGCTCCGAAGAACTCGGTGACGGCGCTGAATGCCCGCAGGTCGCTCAGGAATTCTTCGGGAAGCTCCGGAAACGCCGCCGCTGCGGTCAGCGCGCCGTGAAGGCTCACCGGCCCCGGCTGGAGCACCGCACGTATCAGCCGCCCCTCCGCAGTGAGGTTCTGGAAATTCTCGCCGCGCTGCGCCAGCATAAGGCAAAGCCGCGTCCCGAGGAAGGAGCCGCGGCAGGCGCTGTACGCCTCTCTTGCATTGAAGCTTATGCCGCAGCGCCCGGCGTACTCCATCACCTCGGATATGTTCATGCTAAGGCTGTCGCGCTCGATGAGCGTGAATCCCATTTCATGCGCAAGACCCCGGTAAGCGGGCTTCATCGCGCTGGAAACGAACACGAACCGCGCGCAGCGGCAGTCCCGGAGCAGCTTTGCCGTGCGGTAGTTTCCCAGCGCTGTGCGCGCCGCGCAGTCGCAGTCAACGATTATCAGAAGCGGTTTCTTCGGACGCGCCGCCGCGAACTCCTGCGAAACCGCCATGAACTCGCGCTCAGAAAGCGGTTCCGCGAACTCCTGCCCAGTGACTATGGCGCATATCTGCGCGAAGCACTCGCCGGTATTCCTTGCACCAGTGATAGTCCGCAGCGATATTCCAGCCGGGCGGGTGCGCGAGGTGAACTCCCGCACCAGGGTGGATTTTCCGCAGCCATCAGGGGCGCTGACGACCGTCACGCGGCTTGTATAGATCCCGCGGAGCATTCCGCTCACGCGTTTCGGAATGTATATTCTGCTGGTATCCGGCATGCTGCTCCCCCCTCTTAGTTTTAAAAAACAGAGCGGAATTGCTCCGCTCTGCTCTATTCTACGTTTAGTTTTCCTTAATGAAATGCGCTATATAGCTCTGGAAATCTCCCCACAGGGACGGAATGTCAAAGCCGCTGTTCATCAGGACTTCTGCGCTGTATACCTTTCCTGTCTCCTCGTGGCGGTAATAGCAGCCCTTCTCAAGACCTGCCAGGCGCACTCTGTGCAGGAATACGCTCGGTTCCTTCAGGACCTGAACGTACTCCAGCAGAGCTTCGCTCTTGTCCTTTGCAACGAACTCCCACGCGTCGAAGCGGTCGTTGTCGAACGGATTGCCGATCCTGTAGTGATCGCCGGTGCGCACCAGCGGGTTGTACTTGTTGAACTCCTCGATCTGCTTGCGGATATTCCATTTGTCGTCGTCGGATATCTTGGTGATGTCAAGCTCGTAGCCGAAAGTTCCTACCATTGCAACTCTTCCGCGGGTCTCGAACGGAGTGATTCTTCCTACGCAGTGGTTCGGGCTGTCGGAAACGTGCGCGCCGAAGCAGGAGCAGGGATAGCACATCGAAGTTCCGTACTGTATCTTGAGGCGCTCGATCGCGTCGGTGTCGTCGGAGCACCAGATCTGCGGCGAATAATAGAGCATGCCTGCGTCGAATCTGGAGCCGCCGCCTGCGCAGTTCTCAAGCAGAAGGTCGGGGAAATCGGTGAGCAGGCGCTCCTGGATCTCGTAAACTCCGAGAACGTAGCGGTGCCAGATCTCGCGCTGTCTCTCGGGCGGGAGCACCTCGTTGCCGACCTCGCAGAGCTGACGGTTCATGTCCCACTTTACGTACTCGATATTCGCGGAGGAGAGTATCTTGTACATCTGGCCGTAGATGTAATCGCGGACATCCTTGCGGGAGAAGTCGATAACAAGCTGAGAACGGCAGGTGGTGCGGGGACGTCCCGGGATATGTATGCACCAGTCGGGATGCGCCTTGTACAGCTCGCTGTCCGGGCTGATCATCTCCGGCTCGAACCAGATACCGAACTTCAGACCGAGCTTGTTTACCTCGTCAACAAGGTGCTTCAGACCGCCCTTGATCTTGTCCTCGTTCACGAACCAGTCGCCGAGGGAGGACTTGTCGTCGTTCCTGTGTCCGAACCAGCCGTCGTCCATTACCAGCATTTCAATGCCTGCCTTCGCGGATTCACGCGCGATGTCGAGCAGCTTGTCGGTGTCAAAATTAAAGTAGGTCGCTTCCCAGTTGTTGATGAGTATGGGACGGCGGATATCCTTCCACTTGCCGCGGGTTAGGTTGTTTCTCATAACGTCGTGGAAGGTGCGGCTCATCGTGCCGATACCGCTCGCTGAGAATACCATGATGACCTCCGGAGCCTGGAACTCCTCGCCGAGGTCAAGGTGCCAGCTGAAGTCGTACGGGTTGATTCCGGAGAACACACGGGTCTTTTCGTACTGGTTGACCTCGCAGCCCGCAACGAAGCTTCCCGAGTAGCACAGCGCAAAGCCGTAGCAGTCGCCGTAGTCCTCGGTAGCCTTGTGGTCGACTATCGCGATGAAGTTGTTGTGAGCGTGGCTGGTGGCTCCGCGGCAGCTATCTACGAGCTGCTTTCCGAAGTGCAGCGGATTGCGCTGTACGTGGCGCTCCCTCGCCCAGGTGCCGTAGAGGGTGATCATGTCGTAATCCTTGCTATCAAGCTCAACGCAGGCAGAGAGCAGTCTGCGCAGCTCGATGGGGTCGGCGCCGCCGTTCTTCACCTTTACGGAGCGGGTGATAACGTCCAGCTTCTCAAACACGCTGTACTGGAGCGTGATCTCAAGCCCGTTGTGCGGGTCCTTGCAGTATACCTCGAGGCTGGTAACTTCGTCGTCGGTGTTGGCGTAGGTCGCGGGGAGACCCTCCAGCTTCTTCTTGCCCTTATAGATGGCGTAGCTGTCATAGTAGCACTCGCAGGCGCTCATGCCGTACTTGTCCATGAGCTGCATGCACGGCTCGCGGAAATCAGCGACGCCGCTTGTCGGGAACTCGATGGCAGCACAGTCGAAGGAGTGCGGTCCCATTCCGTCGTGTGTCGAGGGTACGAACGGCTCGTCGTTCGGGATACGCAGCATATGCGTGATGTCCGTCTCGGGAATGGAAGCGCCATAGTAAAGGTGCAGCAGGTGGTTGGAATTCGTTACGTGGAAGGCGTAGGTGGTATTCGGAGTGTCAAGCTTGAACACCCGCTTCTTTTCGTCGTAGATTATCGGCATTTCATTACCTCTCTGGTGTGGATTTTCCGATTTCGGATAGCTATAGTATAGCATATCCCGTATTATTTTTCAAGCGGTTCAGCAAATATTTTAGTTAAAAAATGCTCAATGTTAAGCGGATTTAACTTTGCAGGAAAGCAAGAAAAAAATTTCAAAAAGCCCTTGACAAGGCGGGAAATTTGTGGTATCATAATCACAACAAAAGAGCCTGCCGGCGTCCAAACCGGTAAGGTCTTACAATTCAATACGCCCTTACAAACCAAAGACGTGGAGATAAAAATGCTTGTGCACTCCCAGAGAGCGGTCGCTGCTGAGAATACCGCAGAACGCAGAGCATATTAAATGGACCACAGAGGGCGCAGTCAAAGGCGGTGTCCAAAACCTGCCGAGTATTCTGCGACGTGTTGCAAGCGTTAATTGCAGGGATATGTTAGTATCCGGCGAGTGTGCGGCTTCGAGGCCGCAAATTAAGGTGGTACCGCGGTGTAGTGTATACTCCGTCCTTAGAAGCAGAGGTTCTCTGCGTTTAAGGGCGGAGTTTTTGTTTTGCAGGAAAGGAACATTATCATGCTGAAACCTACTCTTGAAAAGGCAAAGGAACTCACCGGATACAGCGTTATCCCGGTCTGCCGCGAGATACTCTCCGACTTCACGACCCCGATCGAGGTACTGAAAAAGCTCCGCAGAGTCAGCCGCCATGTTTACATACTTGAAAGCGTCGAGAACCAGGAAAAATGGGGACGCTACACCTTCCTCGGCTACAACCCCAAGCTGGAGCTTACCTGCACCAACGGCGAACTCACCGTTAAGGACGTCGTTACCGGAAAGACCGAGACCTCTCACCAGGCGCACCCGGCGGCGTACATCAAGGAACTCATGAAGAAGTACACCAGCCCGAAGCTGGAAGGCTTCCCGTCGTTCACCGGAGGTCTGGTGGGGTACTTCTCCTACGACTACATAAAGTACAGCGAACCCACTCTGAACCTTGACGCGAAGGACGAGGAGCGGTTCAAGGACGTTGACCTCATGCTGTTCGACAAGGTAATCGCCTTCGACAACATACACCAGAAGATAGTCCTGATAACCAACATCTCCACAAGCGACCTCGAAAACGAGTACGCAAAGGCAGAAGCAGACCTCGCCGAAATGGAGCAGCTCATCAGGAACGGCAAGCCCGCCGATATCCCGCACGGAAAGCTCCGCTCGGAGTTCCGCAGGCTGTTCAGCGAGGAGCAGTACTGCGCAATGGTCGAGAAGGCGAAGCACTACATCTACGAGGGCGACATATTCCAGGTGGTGCTCTCAAACCGCCTTGACGCGGACTTCGATGGAAGCCTGCTGGACGCGTACCGCGTTCTGAGGGCTACCAACCCCTCCCCTTACATGTTCTTCTTCTCCAGCGATGATATGGAGATCGCCGGAGCCTCCCCCGAGACCCTCGTGAAGCTCGAAAACGGAACGCTCCACACCTTCCCCCTCGCCGGGACCCGCCCGAGGGGCGCTACGGACGAGGAGGACAAGCGCCTCGAGACCGAGCTGCTCCACGATGAAAAGGAGCTTTCCGAGCACAACATGCTCGTCGACCTCGGACGAAACGACATCGGAAAAGTCAGCAAGTTCGGCTCCGTGGAGGTCGAAAAGTACATGTGCATCGAGCGCTATTCTCATGTAATGCACATCGGCTCCACGGTGCGCGGCGAGATTCTCGACAGCAAATCCGCGCTGGACGCCGTGGACGCGGTGCTCCCGGCGGGTACTCTCTCCGGCGCTCCGAAGCTCAGGGCGTGCGAAATAATCAATGAACTTGAAAACAACAAGCGAGGAGTTTACGGCGGCGCGGTCGGCTACATCGACTTCCGCGGAAACCTCGATACCTGCATTGCGATACGCCTCGCGTTCAAGAAGAACGGCAGAGTGTTCGTCAGAAGCGGCGCGGGAATCGTAGCAGACAGCGTTCCGGTCAACGAATACAACGAGTGCATCAACAAGGCGAAGGCAGTCATGAACGCGCTCACCATCGCGCAGGAGGAAGACATATGATACTTCTGATAGATAACTACGACAGCTTTTCATACAACCTCTACCAGCTCATCGGCGGCATAAACCCCGACATCAGGGTCATTCGCAACGACGAAATGACCGCCGATGAGATAATGGCTCTGAAGCCCTCTCACATCATTGTAAGCCCCGGCCCCGGCAGACCCTGCGACGCAGGCGTGTGCGAAGAAGTAATAAAGACCGCCGCCGGAAAGATACCGATACTCGGCGTGTGCCTGGGTCATCAGGCGATTTGCGAGACCTTCGGCGCCGAGATAACCTACGCAAAGAAGCTCATGCACGGAAAGAAGTCGGTTACAACGCTGGATACGTCCAGCAGGCTGTTCCGCGGGCTTCCTGAAAAGTGCGAGGTAGCGCGCTACCACTCGCTGGCGGCTTCCGAGGAGGGCTTCCCGGAGTGCCTTAAAGTCACCGCCCGCACCGACGACGGCGAGATAATGGCGGTGGAGCACAGGGACTATCCGATTTTCGGAGTTCAGTTCCACCCGGAATCAATACTTACAACGGACGGAAGAAAAATGGCCGAGAACTTTCTGGAGGTAACATTATGATAAAGGAAATGATAAAGAAGGCTGCCGAGGGCATTGACCTTACCTACGATGAAGCTGCGGAAGTAACCCGCGAGATAATGACCGGAAGCACGACTCCGGCGCAGACCGCGGCGTATCTGACCGCGCTCCACATCAAGGGCGAGACCACCGACGAGATATCCGCTTCCGCATATGTAATGCGCGACTGCGCAGACCGTGTGAACTACCCCGGCGACGTGCTCGAAATTGTAGGAACCGGCGGCGACGGCTCCAACTCCATCAACGTTTCCACTATCTCCGCTCTGGTATGCGCAGCGGCTGGCGCTAAGGTCGCTAAGCACGGCAACCGCGCAGCCTCCAGCAAGTGCGGCACCGCCGACTGCCTCGAGGCCCTCGGGGTGAATATCTCCACCGACCCGGCTGGCAGCGTGAAGCTCCTCGACGAGGTGGGAATGTGCTTCCTGTTCGCGCAGAAGTACCACAGCGCAATGAAGTACGTAGGCCCCGTCCGCAAGGAAATAGGAATTCCGACCGTGTTCAATATCCTCGGGCCGCTCACAAACCCGGCTCACGCAAATGTGCAGCTCCTCGGAGTTTTCAAGCCGGAGCTGCTCATGCCCATGGCAAAGGCGCTGACCAAGCTCGGCGTAAAGCGCGGTATGGCGGTCTACGGAACCGATAAGCTCGACGAGATATCCGTCAGCGCTCCCACTAAGGTGGTGGAGTTCTCGGACGGCAATTTCGAGGAGTATGAGATAACCCCCGAGCAGTTCGGCATGAAGCGGCACGACAAATCCGAGCTTGCAGGCGGCACCCCCGCTGAAAACGCCGAAGCAGCACGCTGCATTCTCTACGGCGAAAAGAGCGCCGGAAGGGACGCGGTTCTGCTGAACGCAGGCGCGGCGCTCCACATCTTAAAGGGGATCACCATTGAGGACGGGATACAGCTCGCCGCCGATACCATCGACAGCGGCGCGGCAATGAAAACTCTTGAAAAGTATATCAAGGTTTCCAACGAGGTCAAGGCATGATATTAGAGGAAATTGCAGCACGCACAGTACAGCGAGTCGCGGAGGAGAAAGCGGCGGTCCCGCTCTCTGAAATGAAAAAACGCGCCGAAGCGTTGGACGCGAACACAGGATTTCCGTTCAGGAAAGCGCTCTCCGGCGATGAGATATCGTTCATCTGCGAGGTCAAGCGCGCTTCCCCGTCCAAGGGGCTGATAGCGCCGGATTTCCCTTACCTCGATATCGCGAGGGATTACGAAAGGGCGGGCGCTTCGGCGATTTCCTGCCTTACCGAGCCGTTCTGGTTCAAGGGCAGGGACGAGTACCTCGCTGAAATTTCAAACGCGGTGAAGATCCCGGTTCTCCGCAAGGATTTCACAGTTGACGAATACATGATCTACCAGGCAAAGACCCTCGGAGCTTCCGCGGTGCTGCTGATATGCTCTATCCTCTCGAAGGAGCAGCTTTCGGAGTACCTCGGCATCGCACATTCCCTCGGGCTTTCCGCTCTGGTGGAAGCCCACGATGAGGACGAGGTGCGCACCGCTCTTTCAGTCGGCGCGGGAATAATCGGCGTGAACAACCGCGACCTCCGCACCTTCACCGTGGACATCAACAACTCGGCGCGGCTAAGGAAGCTGGTTCCGCCGGAGGTGCTGTTCGTTTCGGAGAGCGGCATAAAGACCGCCGCGGACATCGAGGCGCTCCGCAGCAACGGAACTAACGCCGTTCTCATCGGCGAAACGCTCATGCGCAGCCCTGACAAGAAAGCTGCTCTGGACGAGCTGAGAGGTCACGCGATATGAAAATAAAGCTCTGCGGAATGTTCCGCGACTGCGATATCAACTACGCCAACGAAGCCAAGCCGGACTACGTCGGGTTCATTCTCGGCTTCCCCAAAAGCCACCGGAACATCGACGCTGAAACGGCGCGGCGGCTGCGCTCCCGGCTCGATACGGGAATAAAAGCCGTAGGGGTTTTCGTGAATTCTCCGGAAACCACTTGCGCCGAGTACGCAAATTGTGGTATAATAGATGTGATTCAGCTCCATGGGGACGAGGACGCGGATTTTATCCGAAGACTGCGTGAACTCACCAGCGCTCCGATAATCAAGGCGGCGAAGATACGCACCCCGGAGGATGTCGGAAGGGTTCAGGCGCTCGGCGCGGATTACGTCCTGCTTGACAACGGCACGGGCACCGGCGAGATGTTCGATCATTCCCTGCTGGACAGCGCAGAGATACGCCAGCCGTTTTTCCTCGCCGGGGGACTTACCCCGGAAAACCTGAGGCAGGCGGCGGAAAGCGTACGTCCGTACTGCGTGGATCTTTCCAGCGGAGTTGAAACTGACAGGCTCAAGGACCGCGAAAAAATGCTGGAAGCGGTCAGAGTGATACGGGAACTATAAATTTGAAAGGATAAATGATATGGCAAAGGGACGCTACGGCGATTTCGGCGGACAGTATATCCCCGAAACGCTTATGAATGAAATACACAAGCTTGAGGACGCTTACGAATTCTACAAGAACGACAAGCAGTTCAACGACGAGCTGAACACCCTGCTGCGCGAGTACGCCGGCAGACCTTCCCTGCTCTACTACGCTGAGAAGATGACAAAGGATCTCGGCGGCGCGAAGATCTACTTCAAGCGCGAGGATCTGAACCACACCGGTTCGCACAAGATAAACAATGTACTCGGTCAGGCTCTCCTTGCGAAGAAGATGGGCAAGACCCGCATAATCGCGGAGACCGGAGCAGGTCAGCACGGCGTTGCGGCGGCGACTGCGGCGGCTCTGCTCGGGCTGGAGTGTGAGATATTCATGGGCAAGGAGGACACTGTCCGCCAGGCTCTGAACGTATACCGCATGGAACTCCTCGGAGCAAAGGTAAACCCTGTGACCTCCGGCACCATGACCCTCAAGGACGCGGTAAACGAAGCAATGCGCGACTGGACCACACGCGTTGACGACACGCTGTACGTACTCGGCTCGGTAATGGGTCCGCACCCGTTCCCGATGATCGTACGCGATTTCCAGAGCGTTATTTCCAAGGAAGCCCGCGAGCAGATCCTCGAGAAGGAAGGAAAGCTCCCGACGGCTGTAATGGCGTGCGTGGGCGGCGGCTCAAACGCTATGGGAATGTTCTATAACTTCATCAACGACAAGGACGTCCGCCTTATCGGCTGCGAAGCTGCTGGACGCGGCGTCAACACCGGCGAGACTGCGGCTACCATCGCCACCGGAACGCTCGGTATCTTCCACGGCATGAAGTCCCTGTTCTGCCAAAACGAATACGGTCAGATCGCGCCGGTTTACTCCATCTCCGCAGGTCTTGACTACCCCGGTATCGGTCCGGAGCACGCTCACCTTCACGAGATAGGCAGGGCGGAATACGTTCCCGTCACCGACGACGAAGCGGTAAACGCATTTGAGTACATCGCCCGCACCGAGGGTATCATCTGCGCCATTGAGAGCGCCCACGCAGTCGCACATCTGATGAAGATAGCTCCGACCATGAGCAGGGACGACATCATCATCTGCTGCCTTTCCGGACGCGGCGACAAGGACGTTGCAGCTATTGCAAGATACAGGGGGATAGATCTTCATGAATAAGATACATAACGCATTTGAGAATAAAAAAGCATTTATCGGCTTCCTCACCGCCGGAGATCCGACATTTGAGGACAGCTTCAACAACATCATGGCAATGGTAAAAGGCGGCGCAGACCTCATTGAAATAGGCATTCCGTTCAGCGATCCCATCGCGGAAGGTCCCGTGATCCAGGACGCAAATATCCGCGCGCTCAGCCACGGCATGACCACCGACCGCGCCTTTGAGCTTGCCGAGAAGGTTCGCCAGAACACCGATATCCCTATATGCTTTATGACCTACCTGAACCCTGTATTCAAGTACGGCTACGACAGATTCTTCGAGCGCTGCCAGAAGATAGGCGTTGACGGCCTCATCTGCCCGGATATGCCATACGAGGAGAAGCACGAAGCCGCTGACGTGGCTCAGAAGTACGGCGTTTCCATTATCTCGCTCATCGCGCCCACCAGCGAGGATCGTATCAAGATGATTGCAAGCGAGGCGGAGGGATTCATCTACATCGTTTCGTCAATGGGCGTTACCGGAGTTCGCAGCGAGATAAAGACCGATATCGGCCACATCATGGAAGCCGTGAAGAAGTACGCGAAGGTTCCTGCGGCGGTCGGATTCGGGATCAGCAAGCCTGAGCAGGCTAAGAAGATGGCTGACCTCTCCGATGGCGTTATCGTCGGAAGCGCTATAGTAAAACTCGTCGCACAGTACGGCAGCGACGCTCCCGACCACATCTACGAATACGTTAAGTCGATGAAGGACGCGATAAGGTGAATTCGGGATTCGGAATTATGGTGTCCGGCTTCGATGTATAATTACAAAACGGCTATGGTCGAAAGAACGCCGAATTTGTTATAATAAAAAAGGGACTGCAATTGTGCAATCCCTTTTTCATTTGTGATTCGTTCCGCGAAGCGGAACACATTAATTCCGAATTTCGAATTCCGAATTCCGAATTTATTTCATCTGTTTCCTCTGAATTCGCTCGGGGAGCTTCCAACGTACTTTCTGAAAATACGGCTGAAATAGTTTGGATCGCCGAAGCCGCACCGCATTGCTATCTCAGTAACCGATAGCCCGCTGTCGCGAAGCATTGACGTCGCGTGACGTATACGGACGTCCAGCAGGTAGCGCTGCGGGGTCATTCCGTACGCCGACGAGAACAGCCGGATAAAGTGCCGCTGCGAGTAATGCGAACGCTCGATGACCTCGCTTATCGGCACCGCTTCGGCAAAGTGAGTTTCCATGAACGCCGCCGCGTCCGCCATTCCGGAGATCTCCCGTGGCTTGGCCGGGCAATCGTACAGCCGGGAGAGTATCACGGCAAGCTGCCGCACGCAGGCGAGCACCATCGTATTCCGCCCCGGTAAATCTGAGGTGTATTCCGACTCGGCGCGCTCCAGCAGCGGCATTACAAGCGCGAAATCAGCATGCGTCAGCCGCAGGCGGCTCTGGAAGTGCTGAGTGCTGCTGAAATACGGCTCCAGTAGGAAAAGCGCGTGGAATCCCGGTATCTTTCGGATATCCATGTCGCCGGAAAACAAGCATTCCGGGCGGTACATTATGTTGCAGACTCTCAGCCCGTGAGTGTTGTCAAATCCATGGCTTATCCCATTACCTATAACGAACACGTCACCCTTGCTTATCACGCTCCGCTCGCCGTCTACGATGTGCTCCGCACTGCCGTCGAGTACGGTCACAAGCTCGTAGAAATCCTCGTGCCCGTGTACGAAAAGCGGGACGTCATGCGCGCCAAACTGCACGAACAGCGGGAAGCTCTCGTCATTCGTGAAATAGCTAAGTTTCATGTCGTTCATTGCAGCACCTCCCGGATTTTCAACATTTTTTCAACGGATAAAAGGGCGAAGAATCATCTCCGCCCCCAGTTTTATTTTATGTAGTCCCTGAGTGCGGAGATAAGCGCGTCTATTTCCTCGTCTGTGCCTATCGTTATGCGCAGGCGGTTGTCTATGCGCTTTTTGGAGAAGTAGCGCACGTAGATATCCCGGGTCTTGAGATACTCCTGGATATCCTTTGCGCGGTATTTCGGGTGCTCTGCAAACAGGAAGTTCGTGCTGCTGTCTGCAACGTCGAAGCCCATTGCGCGGAGCTCCTCAGTGAGCCTCCGGCGCGTTGCAACGACCTTCTGCACCGTTGCCCGGAAATACTCCTCGTCCTCCACGGAGGCAACGCCTGCCGCGATGGCAACGCTGTCCAGCGGGTAGGAATTGTAACTGTCCTTTGCAGCAAACAGCGCGGAGATTATTTCCTTGTTTCCCAGCGCGTAGCCGATACGCATTCCTGCCATGGAGCGCGACTTTGAGAAGGTCTGAACCACAACGAGGTTTTCGTATTCCTTCAGCAGCGGCACGGAAGAAGTTCCGCCGAAATCAACATACGCCTCATCGGAAATAACCACGCTGTCGGGGTTAGCGTCGAGTATCTGGCGCATGAAATCCAGACCCCTGCCGATACTGGTGGGCGCATTCGGGTTCGCGATAACTACGCCGCCGTTGGGGCGCTTGTAGTCCGCCGCGTTTATATTGAAGCTGTCGTCCACCGGGATAGTCTCAAACGGAATATGGAGCATTTCGCACCAAACCGGGTAGAACGAATAAGTGATATCCGGGTAGATCACCGGCTTGTCCGAATTGAAGAACGCCCGGAAGCACAGTGCCAGAACGTCGTCGGAGCCATTGCCAACGAATACGTTCTCACGCTCCAGACCGAACCGCTTTGCCAGCGCGTCTGCAAGCGGCTTCGCGTTCGCGTCGGGGTACTTTTTCAGGCTGCCGCCGCGGAACTGCTCTATTGCACGGAGAACTCCCGGTGCGGGGGGATAGGGATTCTCATTCGCGTTGAGCTTTATGAAGTCGGTCTTGTTGGGCTGTTCGCCTGCAACGTATGGTTCTATCTTTATCAGGTTGTCTCTCCAGCTCATAGTTATCTCCTTAAACAAAATCAGGCGAACGACCTAATAAGTCCCCCGCCTGATATTCAGCTAATTACTGATCACTCAGCGTCGTCCTCGTCGTCGAGGGAGAACTTGAGTGCTGCGCCGCAGTTCGGGCAGTCGATCTCGCCCTTTGCAGCCTGGTCGTAGTCGAAGCGGATAGTGTTGCCGCATGTAGGACAAGTGGTCTCGTACATCTCGTCGAGATCCTCGTCGAAATCGTCGTCCTCCATCTCGTCTTCGTCCTCGTCGTAGCCGTATACATCGTCCTCAAGGTCAGATACGCTCTCCTCGAGGTCGGTCATTACGTCTGCAACGTCGTCCAGCTCTTCGTCAACCTCAGCGAGGTTCTCAGCCATTTCGCCGAGTACGTCGAGGATAGCTGTGATGACCTTGCCCTCGTTGGTGGACTCGTCTACCTTCAGCCCCTCAGCCAGACCCTTGATATAGGAAACCTTTTCACCGATCGTCATAAATATCATTCCTTTCGTCATTCAGACGCAGACCGCAATAACGGAGCGCGTCCTTTTATCCAAAGAAACTATATGGCACTGAAGCGTAAATTACTTTACACGCTCCATGTACTCACCTGTTCTGGTGTCGATACGGATAACTTCGCCCTCGTTGATGAACAGCGGAACGCGAATCTCAGCGCCGGTCTCGAGTGTAGCGGGCTTGGTAGCGTTTGTAGCTGTGTTGCCTGCGAAGCCGGGATCGGTCTGTGTGATCTGGAGCTCAACGAAGTTCGGAGGCTCTACGCCGAATACCTTGCCCTTGTAGGACAGAACCTTACATACCATGTTCTCCTTAACGAACTTGAAGTTGTCGCCAACATCGGAAGCGTTTACGGGGATATCCTCGTAGGTCTCGGAATCCATGAAGTGATAGAGCTCGCCGTCGGAGTAGGTATATTCCATATCCTTTCTCTCAACGTAAGCGGTGGGGAACTTGGCGGTGGGGTTGTAGGTCTTTTCTACAACGGAGCCTGTGATAACGTTTCTCACCTTTGTTCTTACGAACGCCGCGCCCTTACCGGGCTTAACGTGCTGGAACTCGATGATCTGCATTACATTGCCGTCTTCCTCGAATGTCATGCCATTTCTGAAATCTCCTGCTGTGATCATAGTAGGGAACCTCCAAATTTTATTAGTTTATGCGGCGCTGTTCAATAATACGCGCCGGTTATCCGGAGGACCCAATTTCTGTAAAGCCCGTCCGTATAATTCTATCTCTCTTATTGTACCCTATTTCGCTTGATTTTTCAAGACCTTTTTTCGAAAAATATTGAAAAATTATATGTGAATAAGGTTTTTTGTGGATTTTGTGAGATTATCGCAGCCATTTTCTGTAACAACTACCATATCTTCTATCCGCACTCCGAACTTCCCGGAGATGTACGCTCCCGGCTCGACCGTGACTATCATGCCGGGCTTGAGCATTGAACGGCTCCTCTGCGAGAGCGTAGGCTGCTCATGGATCTCGAGACCCACTCCGTGACCGAGGCCGTGACCGAAATACTTGTCGTAACCTCCCCACGCCGCGAGGGTAGCCCTCGCCACGCTGTCAACAACCTTGCCGTTGATTCCGGGCTTTACCGCCTTGATTCCGTCGAGGTTCGCGTAGTAAACCGCGTTGTAGAGCTTCTCCTGCTCCGGAGATATTGTCCCGACGGCGAGGGTGCGGGTCATATCGCTGTGGTAGCTGTCCACGACCGCGCCGAAATCCAGCGTAAGGAAGTCGCCTTCCTGGAGCTTCTTATCAGTGGGGACCGCATGCGGCGACGCAGAATTCACGCCGGAAGCCGCGATAGTCTCAAACGAAAGGTCGTCCGCGCCGAGATCCATCATGTAGTAGTTCAGCAGCGCTGCTACCTGCTTTTCGGTCATGTCGCGGTGAATGTTGTCGACCAGCCGCTCAAACGCTTTCTCAGCAATGCGCTGAGCCTTAACGATGAGTTTTACCTCCTCGGCGGTCTTGATTATACGCATGCCCCAGATGAAGTCAGAAAGCCATGAAGCCGCGTCGAGCTCCACGAAATGGAGCTGCTCCTTATATGCGGCGAACTCGCTGAGGGTCATATAGTCGCTCTCAAGCATGAGCCTCCTGATATCGTGCTTTAAAAGCAGCTCGGAAAGCTGAGTGCGCATGTCCTCAAGAAGCAGCACGCGGCAGTCGGTGACGCGCTGCTTCGCCTTGTCGAAATAGCGGGAATCAATTATCAGGTAGCTCTGCTCCTTTGTCACGAGTATAACGCCCGCCGAGGACTTGAAACCGCAGAAATAGCGCCTGCTGACGTCCGAGGTGATGAGCGCGCCGCACGCCTCGTCCGGAAGCTTCGCCTGGAGCGCTTCGATGTTACTCATTGCTGCCTCCTAAGATGTTGTCGAGGGCGTACAGACCCAGCGTGTAGCTGTAGCTTCCAAAGCCCGCGATAGTTCCCCGGCAGACAGGCGCAATAACGGAATTCCTGCGGAATTCGTCGCGGCTGTTGACATTTGAAAGGTGCACTTCGATTACCGGAATGCGTATCGCCGCGATAGCGTCGCGGATAGCGTAGCTGTAGTGCGTGTAGGCTCCAGCGTTGAGGATAACTCCGGCGCAGTCCAGGCGGGATTCGTGCAGGCGGTCGATGAGTCCGCCCTCGGAATTGCTCTGGAAGAATACCGGCTCGTAGCCAAGCTTGCGCGCCTTTTCGTCGAGGTCGTCGTTTATGGTGTTGAGCGTTTCGTTTCCGTAGATGTTCGGCTCGCGCTCGCCCAGCAGGTTGAGGTTGGGACCGTTCATAATAAGTATTTTTTTCATATGCTTACCCCCGTTATTTATCTTTATTTTTCCTTGCCAGTTCCCGCATGTGCCTGTATGCCGCGTCAGTGGAAGCCCACTTGTCCGAGACTGCGTTTTTCTGCTCCGGCGTGCCATATTCAAAGTAGTAGTTATCGCGGAACTCCTCGCCTATCGTCACCGGGACGCGGTGCGGCTTCACGCCCAGGTCAGCCGGGAAATACACCCGCTTCAGGAATGCAGTCAGTTTTGCGGATTCCTCCGGAGTGAAATTCACGGTGAAACCCTGCACCCGGCGGCTCCCGTCCGGAAGCACATCGTGAACAAGCTCTATCTTCGCGCTGAAGTTCATTCTGTCCGGCGAATGCTCCGGGTCGCACAGCACGAAATCATACACGATATCGTACCGCTTTACCTCGCTGCCGATGATGAGAGCGCCGTTTTCAAGCCTGGGTCTGCCCAGTCCGAGCGCCTGCTGATTATACATGATGAACATGTACAACGTGCTGTCCATTATCTTTTTGTCGGCGATCACCCACAGGGCTACGCCGCGCTGATATGCGTTTACGTCAACCAGTTCGTCCGGCTTAAAACCGCGTTCCGCGACGCGCTGCAGCGCCAGTCCCAGCCCATTGACGAGCTTGTCCTTGCCGACAAGGTACATTTCGCGGTAGTATTTCTTCAGGAACTGCGACAGATTAAGCCCGCCGTCCTGCAGATCCTCTATCATGCTGAGAAGTCTGCCGCCCTCTGCCTGAACGGTTTTCGCGCCTTTGAACGGCATTGTTCCCGCCTTGCGGTAAGCGTCGCACAGAATACCCCTGGCAAACTGATAATTCGTAACATAGGCGCTGCCGTTATAGAACAGCCCCATCTGCCCCTGATTTCTTTTCCGGGACATGGAATGCTCGCCGCCGTTCATGTTGTCCTCCGCAAGCAGTTCCTCCACCCTCGGGACAAGCACGCCGGTAATAGCGTCCTCGACCACGTTAAGATGGTGCTGTTCGTTCTCGCAGGCGGTGAAATACCGCAGAAGCTGCTGGTCTATCTGGGTCATCACATCGTGAAGTTCCTGGCTGTTGTACAGACTCATATCAGCTCCTTACAGCGATTCATAGTAGCGCTTCATCTCTGCGGCGTCCTCAGCCTGTGTGCCCGCGGACTCGCAGATTATCGACGGGGTCATGCCGCGCTGCTTTATCTCCTGCATGAGCGGCTGATACTCCGGACCGAACTGTGTGTCCTCAAACGTCAGGTGGCGCTTCTCGCCGCCTGCGGTGAACTCTATGCGGCTGAAATGGATATGCATGCTGTTAAGGCGCTCTGTTCCGAGCTTATCCGCAATGAGATCCAGCATTTTTGCGTAGTCTTCGCGGCAGGTTATTCCGCCGTGGGTGCGCGCGTAGAGATGTCCGAAATCCACCGTCGGCAGGAATCTTTCATCGACTCCGCACAGCTCCAGGACCTCCTCAAGAGTTCCGAGCTGGTTCACCTTGCCCATCGTTTCCGGGCAGATGATGATTTCGGAAAGTCCCTCGGAATCCAGCCGCTCCTGCGCCTTTTTCAGCGTATCCTTTGCAAGTTCCGTAGCTTCCTCGCGGGTCATTTTTGAGCAGCTTCCGCTGTGGACTACGATCTTCCTGGCGCCAACGGAATGCGCCGCCTGCGCCGACTGGAAAATATACTCCACGCTTTTGAGGCGCGTCTCCTCCTCCACCGAGGAAAGCGAAATGAAATACGGCGCGTGCAGCGTGACGTATATCCCGTGCTCCTTCGCAAGCCCTGGAAGCAGCGCCGGGGTCTTTTCCGCAAGGCGGACTCCCCTGCCGCACTCTATCTCGTAACCGTTCAGCCCAAGCCCGGAAAGGTACTCCGGAAGCTGCTCGGGGAATTTACGTCTGCCCCAGCTCTCACCGTTTCCGCCGGGTCCGAATGAAATCTCCATTATTTTTCCTCCAGCTTTGAATAATCCCTGTGGAACACCACGCTCTCCACCCTGCGCTTGAGCCTGAACGTCCAGGTTTTCTCAAGGTGGAACGGCTCCACCAGCACGGTGCGGATCCCTGCGAGGTTTCCCGCCATCACGTCGGTGAAAATCTGATCTCCCACTACCAGGGTCTCGGACTTCGCAGCGCCCATCGCCTTCACGGCGCGGTTAACGCCGAAGGTCAGCGGCTTCGCGCCGTTCGCGGTGAACTCCAGCCCCAGCAGCGCCGCCAGCGGAGCCACGCGCTTATTCGTGTTGTTAGACACAACGCGCATTTTGACTCCCAGGGCGCGCATTTTGCCAAGCCACTCGTCGACGCCTGCCTCTGCGGCGGGGTTTCCGTGCATGGAAAGAGTGTTGTCCATGTCGAGGACGAGCGCTTTCACGCCGTTTTCCGTCAGGAACTTCTCATCTATCTGTAGTACGCTTTTCAGCCAGAATGTAGGCTTAAACAGCATCGGCTTCCTCCGTTCTGGTTCCAGATAACAATTAAACCGGACAGAAACTGCCCGGTCTAACCGTTGATTTTTAAGTAGCAATCAAGCTCCGTAAAATCAGAACTTACGCTTGCGAGCAGCTTCGGACTTCTTTTTACGTTTTACCGAAGGCTTTTCGTAATGCTCTCTTTTACGAACTTCAGCAAGAACGCCGTCCCTTGCGCATGAACGCTTGAAACGCTTCAGAGCGGTATCAAGAGATTCATTTTTGCCAAGACGAATTTCTGCCATCTATATTTCCCTCCCTTTGCCACAAGGCATAGGTTATCTACATTTTATAGTAGTTATACAAAAAGTATATAATTAATTATATCGCAAAGACCCCGATTTGTCAAGCAGTTATCAGAAATTTTATTGGAAATTTTGATTTTCGTCATTTCTGACAAAATCCGGAACAATTTTTGGGCGTTTTGCGGTAATCAATTATCAATCCTTAACGATACCGGAAATGTCGACCGGCGTACCGTCTGCCCAAAGGCGCTCGAGCTGATAGAAGTCGCGGGTCTCCTCCAGGAATACGTGCACGATGATATCATAGTAGTCAAGCACGATCCATTCCTTGCTCTGGTAGCCCTCGATTCCCTTCGGCTTTACGCCCTTCTCACCGAGCTGGTACTCAACCTCGTCAGCCAGCGCCTTCACCTGCGTTGTGCTGGACGCGGACGCGATAACGAAGTAGTTTGCAAGGATAGTGAGATCGTCGACCTTGAGCGCTGTGATGTTCTTTGCCTTCTTGGAATCAAGCGCCTTTACCGCGATTTCCAGTTCTTCTCTGTCTGTCATAAGCTCTCCTTATTCTTGTTGTATTTCAGATAATAATTGTATGCTTCAAACGTGTATCTCGGGAGGTGTCCGCACTTCTTGCAGACGTCCCCGATATTGTATATCAGCGCCACAGACATCGCCTTATCAAGGTCGTCGCGGCAGATCTTCCTGAACTTGTCGACGTCCTTATAGCTTCTCTCCGCAGAGATCATATCCCCGAGGTAGACGATTTTTTCAAGCTTCGTCATTTTCGCGCAGCCGATTGTGTGGAAGCGTATCCCGGCAAGTATCTCCTCGTCGTTTATCCCGAGCCTGTCACGGACGTACGCCGCGCCTGCCACCGCATGCCACAGCGCCGGAGTGTCGATCTCCGCAGGATCCGGGGACATTCCGCTGTCAACGGTCATCTGCCGCTGGCGGTCCGGGAGATCCTCCTTCATGATGTCATGCAGAAGCCCTGCGAGATAGCAGCGCTTCTTATCCGCGCCGAATCTCTCCGCGAGGTCGTAGCATGCCTCGGCGACGTTCATGCTGTGGGTGAAGCGCTTTTTAGAAAGACGCTCCTTTATGAGTTCCTCGTATTCGTCGAATTCCTTGTATCTGCTCAAACAGAATTACCTCCACATTAGATTCACGGCTCTTTCCAGAAGCCGCCTCTGAAGAAATTCTCGCCGCCCAGAGGTTTTGCGGTCAGCCGGAACATCACGCAGCCGTCCGGACACACGATGGTCTTGCTGTACTTCCAGTCTCTCCCGAGATTTTCAAGGTCGCCGCCGCTGCGGACTGCCTCCATCAGCGGGTACAGCATCATCATGGTCTTGCTGCAAAAATTCCATAGCCGTCGGCGTTGACCGGGCAGCCGTAGGTACAGCGGTATGTATCGCCGATCTCCTCGCCGTTTCGGCAGAGATGTTCGGTGTGGTCTCCGCGGAGATACCCGATGACCTCGACCTGGAATTCGTATTCCTCATCGTACCACTTTTTCATGATTTATCACCTGTAGAGCACCTTTTCACGGATATACTCCGCAACGCCATGCGGAACCATTCCGGAATAGTCCCCGCCCTGCGCGATGGTATTTCTGACCTCCGTGGAGGACATCTCTATCGCCTGGGTCGGGAGCACCTTTATGCGCCCCAGTTCGTTGGCGTACTCCATCATGTCCGCGAAGCTGTCGCCGTCACGGGCTGCCGCGCAGACCTTCGTCTCCTTGAGCAGCGACTCGTACTTATACCACTTGTCGAAGCTGAACAGCATATCTCCGCCGATGAGCAGAAAGAACTGCTCGTTGGGGTACATCTCCTTCAGTGCGCGGACGGTGTTTATCGAATAACTCGTCCCGCCGAGCCTTACCTCGATATCGCTGACCTCCACGCCCGGGATATGCCCGAACGCGCGGCGGCACATCTCCGCCCTGTCCTCATACGGGGCAAGGTCGGTGTGCTTGTGCGGCGAAACATAAGTCGGGATTATAAGCAGACGGCGCAGCTTGAGCTGCTTCACGGCTTCCTCGGCAAGGCGGACATGCCCGTTATGCACCGGGTTGAACGCCCCTCCGAAGATGCCAGTCTTTTTCACGCTGTCACTCAAGCTCTATCACCCGCTTCTTGGGATCCTTGTTGCGGCGGTAAAGCACGAACTTCCTGCCGATCACCTGCACGACCTCGGACTTTGTAAGCTCCGCGATCTGGTCTGCGGCTTCACGGGCGGTGAACTCGCAGTTCTCCTGCACGCCTACCTTTATAAGCTCGCGGCAGTTCAGAACGTCGTCGAGCTGCTTTACCAGCTCGTCGCCGATGCCCAGCTTTCCAACAAAAAATATTGTATTGTAGCTCTGCGCTATGGAGCGCAGATGTGCTCTCTGTTTACTTGTCAGCATTAACTGAATTTCTCCTTTAAGATCTTGGCAAGCTCCTCGAACGCCTTGGCGCGGTGGCTTATCCTGTTTTTCTCGTCCTGGTCGAGCTCCGCCATGCTGTGATCCTCGTCCACCATGAAGATGGGGTCATAGCCGAAGCCCTTGTCGCCGACCATCTCATCGCCTATGTACCCCTCAACGGTACCGTTTACGGAATACTCGTCGTCCTCGGCGTAGATGAAATAGATCGAGCAAACGAAGCGTGCCTCTCTAAGGGGTCTGGACACGCCGTGCATCTCCTCAAGTACCTTCTCGCAAAGCTCCTTGTCGGTAGCGCCCTCGCCGGCATAGCGCGCGGAGTAGATACCCGGTGCGCCGTTGAGGAAGTCTATCTCAAGTCCGCTGTCGTCTGCGATGGTAGGGAGCTTTGTTGCCTCGAAAACAGCGCGCGCCTTTATGTGCGCGTTCTCCTCGAAGGTATCGCCGTCCTCTACGATCTCGTCTGTGAAGCCTGCCTCCCGCATTGATACAACGTCGAACCCGAACGGCTCGAGGAGCTTTCTGAACTCCATGATCTTGCCCTGATTGTTGGACGCGATTATCAATTTCTGTCGGACAGGCGACGAGGCGGCAGGTTTTTCTTCGCCCGATTTGTGAAGATGTTTCATAAAAAATCCTTTCCAATTTACTGCGCCTCATGGGCGCTTTATTTTACCCATTCATGGGAAAATTTCTTACTCGAACAGAGCTTTTACATAGTCCGCCGGAACGAACGGCTGGAGATCGTCGATCTTCTCGCCCACGCCGACAAGTTTCACGGAAATGCCGAGCTCATTCTTTATAGGTATTATTATACCACCTTTTGCGGTTCCGTCAAGCTTTGTGAGAACAATTCCTGTAATTTCAGCACTTTCACTGAAAAGTTTGGCCTGATTGACTGCATTCTGTCCAGTAGTCGCGTCAAGAACCAATAAAGTTTCAACCGACGCGTCCGGAACTTCGCGGTTTATCACCCTGGCGATCTTTTTCAGCTCCTCCATGAGGTTCTTCTTATTGTGGAGCCTTCCTGCAGTGTCGCAGAGCACTACGTCAGCACCGCGCGCCTTCGCTGCGGTCAGCGCGTCGAACACGACTGCGGCGGGGTCGCTGCCCTCGCTGTGCTTGACGATATCCACGCCGGCGCGGTCAGTCCATACGTTGAGCTGATCAATAGCCGCCGCACGGAACGTATCCGCCGCCGCTACGACTACCTTCTTGCCCTGCGCCTTGAGGTTCGCCGCAAGCTTGCCTATCGTGGTGGTCTTGCCTGCGCCGTTGACGCCTATCACCATGATAACAGACGGCTTTGTATCAAGCTTCAGCTCGTTGTCGCCGGTGAGCATTTCCGCGATGATGTCGCGCAGGAGCTGCTTGACGTCCGCGGGGTCGGTGGCACCAGTGCGCTTTACAGCCTGGCGAAGTTTGTCGCATATCTGCATGGAGGTCTCAGCGCCGATATCGGAAAGGATCAGCGTTTCCTCCAGTTCGTCGAAAAAGTCCTCGTCTATCTTCGTGAAGCTGTTCATCAGCAGCTCCAGCTTGCTCATGAAGCCGTCCTTCGTCTTTTTCAGGCCGTTTTTCAGCTTCTCGAAGAATCCCTGCTTCTTCGGAGCTTCTTCGGACTCCTCAGTGAAATCCGGCTCGGGAACTTCCTCCTGCGGGACCTCCTCCGGCTCGGTTTCTTCTTCGGGGGCGGGAGCCTCCATAGCCTGCGGAATTTCCTCGAGTTCCTCAGGCTCGGGTATCGTCTCCGGCTGAGTCAGCGGCTCTTCCGCTTCGGCTTCGGGAGCCTCGAACGCAGCGTAATTCCCGGATTGCTCCGGCTCCTCGGCTGCGGGAACTCCACCGTCAGGCTGAAAAGGCGCTTCAGCTTCGGTATATCCGGAAGCTCCGATTTCGGCGCCGCCGCTTTCAGTACTGGTTTCGCCGGAGTTTTCATCGAGCACAGCCTCCTGTTCGTTCAGTTCTTCTTCCTGATGTTTCTTCTTTTTGAATCTGTCAAAAAATCCCATGTAACCTCCATTCTGGCATACTGAGTAAGTATGCTCAAAGCCGCGTTGGTTATGCAAAATCATTTAAGCTCTACGTCCAGCTCGTCGGCAAGCTCGCGGCGCAGGAGCCTTGAAACTCCCTTTTCCTGCATGAATACGCCGTAAAGCACCTTGCAGCCCTCGATTGTTCCGCGGCGGTGGGTTATTACCATCAGCTGCGTCTGGCTGCTGAACTGGTTGAGGTAGGTTATGTACTTGTCTACGTTCACATCGTCGAGCGCCGCGTCTACCTCGTCGAGCATACAGAACGGCGTCGGACGGTGCTTGAGTATCGCGAAGTAGATCGTGATGGCGACCATCGTCTGCTCGCCGCCGGAGAGGGATATCAGGTTCTTTATGACCTTTCCAGGCGGTGCCGCGAGTATCTCAATTCCGGAATTCAGAACGTCCTCCGGGTCGGTGAGCTTGAGTTCGCCGTGCGCTCCGTCGCCGAAAATGCTGACGAATATCTCCTTGAAGCTCTTGTTTATCTCCTCAAAGCTGTTGAGGAAGCGCGTCTTGATGTCCTCGGTGAGGTCGGCGATTAGCCTTTCAAGCTCGCGCTTGCTCTTTTCGATGTCGTCGAGCTGCGCGGTCTGGAACTTGTATCGCTCCGACACCGTGCGGTACTCCTCGATGGACTCCATGTTGACGTTTCCGAGCTTTGTTATCTGCTTTCTCAGCTCCTCGAGGTCGTTTTCCGCCGCCAGCAGGTTATCAAGCGGCTTCGCCTGCTCTATCGCCATCGACACCGTCATGTCGTAGCTTTCGAGCAGCATGGAGACTATGCGCTCCTTCTCACGCTCCTCGCTCTTGCGGCGCTCCTCCAGCCTGGCGACTTCCCTTGCGAAGCGCTCCTTGTCGCGGTTCGCCTCGTTTATGTCGCGGTTCATCTGACCTATCGCCAGATCCAGGCTGTCTATCTCGGCCATGCTGCGGGAAATATCCTCGTCCTTGCCGGTGAGCTCCCCGCTGTGCTGCTCAAGCTCCATGCGGAGCTTCTCAATTTCAACGCGGATCTCCTCGTCGCTGCGGTCGAGCTCCGCCATCTTCCCGCGGAAGCTGTCGCTGCTCTGAAACAGCGCCCGCCGGTTCTCCTCACGGTTCCTGATCTCAACGTTGAACGCGTCGATATCCTTCTTCGCAGCCATCTGCTCGAGGTTTATCCGGGATATCTCCTCGGAAATCTCCTTGCTCTGCGAAGCCGCGGAGTCGCGCTCGCTGCCGGACTGCTTCAGCTTTTCTTCAAGCCCCTCAGCCTTTTTGTCGCACTCCTCGACCACACTGCGAAGTTCGGTGAGCTGCGCGGTGTAGTTCTTTATCTGGAGGTCGAAGCGCTCCAGAGCCTGCCTTGAGTGCGCTCCCTGCTCGTTAAGCTGCTGAACCAGAGTATTGAACTTCGACAGCTCAGCGCGGAGGTTGATTTCCTGAGAATCGCAGCTTCTCAGCTCGTCCTGCATGCCGTCGATCTCGACTGCGAATTTCGCTGCCTCCGCCTGGTACTGCTGGTACGCCTCTGTCTTTTCAACGAGGGTCTTTTTCATCTCGATTATCGAGGCGTACAGCGAATCCTTCTGCTGCTTTCTGGAAATGATACCCGTGCCGCTCGCCCGGCTTCCTCCGGTGAAGGAGCCGCCTGCGTTGACGACCTGACCGTCAAGCGTAACGACGCGGAATCTGAAATTGTATTTCTTACTGAGGAACGCCGCCGTGTCGATATCGTCCACGATAACGGTAAGCCCCAGCAGGTAGCTGATTATGTTCCGGTACTCCTGGTCGCAGTCCACGAGGTCGCTTGCTATGCCCTCGAAGCCCTGCTCTGAGCTGAGCCGCGGCTCGTTCAGGAAGCGCCCCTTCATGGTGGTTATAGGAAGCATGGTCGCACGACCGAAATTCGTTTCCTTGAGGAAGCGGATACAGCGCTTTGCTGTCTCCTCGCTGTCCACGATGACGTTCTGCATTGCCGCTCCCAGCGCGGTCTCTATCGCGAGGACGTACCGCTCGTCGATAGTAACTACATCTGCAACGGTGCCGTGGATACCGCTCATTCTCCCCTGCTGTGAAGCCTTCATCAGTTCCTTGACGCTTCGGTTGTAGCCCTCCATGTTCTTCTCAACATCGTCCAGTACCTTGTAGCGGTTCTGCATCATGTCAAGCTCGCTGCGTACCTTCTCAGCCTCGGATTTCGCCTCGTTCATGCGGCGAACCTTGCCGTCGTTGAGGCGCTGATATCCCGCCAGCTTGTTTGCCGTCGCGGAGCGCTTCTCGCCTACCTCCGCGAGCGATTTCCCGACCTGCGCGGCGCTGTCGGAGTACTCCTTCAGCTTCGCTTCGGAATTCTGCACGTCGCTCAGGAACGTCTGTTTCTGTTCCTCGGCTTCCGCTGCGGAACGCTCCGCCTGAACCGACCGCACGTCAGCCTCGCTGCGTTCGCGGTAGATCTGCGCGAGTTCCTGCTCCAGCGCGGAATACGCCTTGTCGCTCTCGGCGTTCTGCTCCGCCATTGCGCTGAGCTTTTCCTGGAGGTCGGTCCGCTGCTTCTCAAACCGCTCCACCTCGGCGGTCTTTTCCTCTATTTTGCTGCGGAACTCCTTTATTGCGTCGTCGAAGCTGCGGCTACTCTCCTCGGCGTTCGCTATCTGCTGAGTGAGTTCCGTGCGACGCTCGTCATTGTGGCGGAGGTCGTTCTCGCGCACCTGTATCGTGGAGCGTTTCTCCGCTATCTCCGCGTTTACAGCCTCGCGGCTGCTGCGGAAACGCTCAAGCTCCGCCTGTATGCGCTGCTTCTTTTCGGTGCTTTCTTCAATGCTGTTCTGGAGCTTCTCCGCGTCCTTTTCGAAGTGCTCGCACTCCGCGCGGTTTAGCAGCAGGTCGTCGTCCAGCTTCTTTATTGCAGTGCGGCGCTCCTCATAGTGAGCCGCTCCTACGGATATCTCAAGCTCCTTCTTCTGGTCGAGAAGCTCTGCGGCTAAAACCGCCTTCTCCGACTGCTTTTTAAGCACCGGGAGGCGCTCCTCGTCTGAACGGATAATATCCTTCTGGCGGGTGATGTTTTCCTCGGCGCTCTCAAGTTCCTTCTCGGCTTCCGCTTTCTTGTGGAGGAACAGCGAAATGCCCGCCGCTTCCTCGAATATCTCGCGGCGCTGGGTACCGCGGGCGTTAACTATCTCAGCGACCCTGCCCTGTCCGATTATGGAATATCCATCGCGCCCGAGTCCCGTACCGAGCAGCATTTCCTGAATGTCTTTCAGCCTGGACTTCGCGCCGTTTATGAGATATTCGCTCTCGCCGGTGCGGTAGAGCTTGCGGGAGATCGTCACCTCGTCAGCGTCCACTGCAAGGGCGCGGTCGGTGTTGTCGATGCACAGCGCGACCTTCGCGAATCCCATCGGCTTTCTGTCGGTGGTCCCGTGGAAGATTACGTCCTCCATCTTTTCGCCGCGCAGGGTCTTTGCGCCCTGCTCTCCCATTACCCAGCGCAGGGCGTCGCTTATGTTGCTCTTGCCGTTGCCGTTGCTTCCAACGACTGCGGTGGTCTGGGCGTCGAAATTCAGTACGGTCTTGTCCGCAAAGGATTTGAACCCGTGTATCTCAAGTGACTTAAAAAACATTCACAAACCTCAATGTTTATCGCAGCTCGATGTACGCCCCTTCCAGAGGTTTCACATCGACGTCATACCCCAGCTCCCTCAGAGCCGCGATATTGCCGCGTTTCTGTCCGACTGCCCGGCTGATGTTCCGGCTGTCGGTGTATAAAATATAATGTCCTTTTTTCAGTGCGGATAGCTTCTGCTTCGCGTCATTCAGAAACAGCCGGCTCTCCACTATCTCCCGGTATGCCGGGTGGTACACTCCGCCGAGCATTTCGCTTTCCACTTCGGCGGAAGCGTGAAGCCCCATTCTTATAACGCGGACTCCCACCGCGGTGAACTCCCGCAGAAGCTCCGCGCACAGGTCGACGGTCTGCTCGAATCCGAAGCTCTGATACTCCCCGCTTTCAAACAGCCGTCCAAGCCGCGTGTGCTTCAGAATGACCGTCGGGTAAATGCGCACCGTGTCCGGCTTGAGCGCGATGAACTCACGGCAGGTGTACCTCACGGCGTCCTCGCTGTCGCGGTAAAGCCCGGTCATCATCTGTAAACCCAGCGATATCCCGCTTTCCCGTATCAGCCGGGAAGCCCTGCGGACGTCCTCGGCAGAATGCCCGCGCTCGTTGGCTGTCAGCACCTCGTCCGACATGGACTGCGCGCCAAGCTCCACGGCGGTCATGCCGTATTTTTTCAGTATCGCGATTATCTCGTCGTCAACGCAGTCCGGGCGTGTGGAGCAGCGTATCCCGCAATAGACCTCCGGGTGCTTTTGTACCGCCGCATGTGCGCACTCCAGCAGGCTGACCATATACTCCCTCGGGACGGCGGTGAAGCTGCCTCCGAAAAACGCGATCTCCGCCTGCATTCCCCGCTCTGCGAGGTGCGGAGCCTGCTCCTCGAGCAGCGCCGCGACTTCCTCCGGAGATGGCGCGTGAGCCGCTCCGGAAATGCTCCGCTGGTCGCAGAAGCTGCACCGATGCGGGCAGCCGATGTGCGGAATGAAAACCGAGATGTTAGTCCGTTTCATAGCCCATCAGCCCGATAGCTTCCTTGGCGGCAGCCTGTTCAGCTTCCTTCTTGCTCTGACCCGAGCCGGTGCCTATGCTCTGACCGTTCAGCATAACGTCCGCGGTGAAGGTCTTGTGGTGAGCTTCGCCCTCTTCCTCGGTGACTTCGTAGGAGATATGCTCCTCCGGATTCTGCTGGATTATCTCCTGCAAAATCGTCTTGTAGTCGCCGAGCTTTACTTTTCCGCTTTTTATCGCCTCGATAGACGGCACGAATCTCATGATAAACTTCTGAGCCTCGTCCATTCCGCCGTCAAGGAATATAGCCGCGATGAGCGCTTCGAAAGCGTCCGCGAGAATGGAGCGGCGCTCGCGGCCTCCGGTCATCTCCTCGCCCTTTCCGAGCAGAATGTAGTCGCCCAGTGAAATGCGCTTCGCGAAGTTGTACAGCGAATTCTCGCACACGATGGAGGCGCGCAGCTTTGTCAGCCCGCCCTCCGGAACGGTGGTCATATTCGTGTAGAGGTACAGCGAAACTGTTATCTGGAGCACGCTGTCCCCGAGGAACTCCAGGCGCTCGTTGCTGCCGTTGTTCTTTCCGCCGGAATAGCTGGAATGGGTCATCGCGCCGCGCAGGTACGACTTATCCTTAAAGGTGTATCCTATCTTTTCTTCAAGCTGACTGAATTCAGACATGTCAATCCTCTTCCTTAACTCCGAGAGCCGCAATAGCGCTCGTCATTTCCTCTATCGCGTTCTTCTCAACGAACATCTTCGCCTGGCGGAACGCTCCCAGGAACGCCGCCGCGTCGGAGCTTCCGTGCGCCTTGAATACCGGCTTTGCTGTTCCCAGCAGCGGAGAGCCGCCGATGGTCTTGTAATCAAGCTGCTTTGTTATGTCGCCGAGCTGCTTCTTTACACAGAGCGCGCCTATCTTCGTCTTGAGATTTGCGAAGAACATTGATTTCAGCGACTGCTTCATGAGTATTCCCATGCCCTCGCACGCCTTCAGGAACACGTTTCCGGTGAACCCGTCGGTGACAAGGACGTCCACCTTGCCGATGGGCGCGTCGCGGCCCTCGACATAGCCGAGGAAATTGATGGAGGGCGTATTTCTGAGGAGCTTCACGGTCTCGTGCTCAAGCTCCCTGCCCTTTTCCTCCTCGGTGCCGATGTTCAGCAGACCTACGCGGGGCTTCTCTATCCCCATGGTTTTCTCCATGAAAATGCTTCCCAGTACGGCGAACTGCTGGAGCATTTCCGGACGGCACTCAAGGTTTGCGCCGCCGTCGACTACCGCGTATCTTCCGCCGCCGAGGCAGGGCATGAGCGGAACCAGCGCAGTCCTCTTGACGCCCTTTATGCGCTTGCCGACCATAGTGCCGCCGACTACGATAGCCGCAGTGCTTCCCGCGCTGATGAACGCGTCGGCATTGCCTTCAGCGAGGTAATACAGCGCCTTGCCCATTGAAGTGCCGGAATTCTCCTTGATGACCGACTTGGGAGCGTCCTCCGTAGTGATAACGCCCTCCGCATGCACCAGCTCGATGTGGCTGTCGGAGATATCCAGAGCCTTCATGCGCTCCATAAGTATCTTCTCATCGCCGGTTATCGCGATGTCGATTCCAAGCTCCTTAACCGCGAGAGCCGCGCCCTTTAATACTTCGTCCGGTGCGTTGTCGCCGCCGAATCCGTCTATAACTATTTTCATATTATGTATCCTCACTGTCGGAAAGAGCCTTGTCCAGGTCGGAAAGCGCTCTCTGTGCAAGCGCGCCGTAGCGCTCCTGCTTGCCTTTTATCACCCTGTCAAGGGACGGAAGTATGCCCATGCTGCTTGCCATCGGCTGAAAATTCTCAACGGTAGGGTCGCTGATGTAGCTGCACAGCGCCCCCAGCATTGTCGTCCTGGGAAGCGTCAGCGGCTGCTTTCCGCTGAGCCTGTCGGCAAGCGCCCTTCCCGCGATGATTCCGGAAGCCGCGCTTTCAACGTAGCCCTCCACGCCGGTCATCTGACCTCCAAAAAAAACGTTGTCAGAACCGCGCAGCATGAACCATTCGTCCAGCAGCCTAGGGCTGTCGAGGAACGTATTGCGGTGCATTACGCCATAGCGCACGAACTCCGCGTTTTCAAGCCCGGGTATCATCGAAAATACGCGCTTCTGCTCGCCGAATTTCAGGTTGGTCTGGAATCCGACCAGGTTGTACATCGTGCCGTCCCTGTTCTCCTTGCGGAGCTGCACCGCCGCGTAGGGGCGCTTCCCGGTGCGCGGGTCGGTCAGACCAACGGGCTTCATGCAGCCGTAGCGGACGCTCTCAAAGCCGCGCTTCGCGAGTACCTCCACCGGCATGCAGCCCTCGAACACCTTCATTCCCGCGGACTCCTCCGGGCGGTCGAACTCCTTTAAAGGAGCGCTCTCAGCGGTCACAAGCGCCTCGTAGAACGCCTCGTATTCCTCCCGGGTCATGGGGCAGTTGACGTAATCCGCCTCGCCCTTGTCGTACCTCGTCTGGAAAAACGCCTTGCTGAAATCAATGCTGTCCGCCGAAACGATGGGTGCCGCCGCGTCGTAAAAGCTCATCCCCTCGCCGCATATGCCGCGTATTTTCTCAGCCAGTGCGTCGGAGGTCAGCGGACCTGTGCATATCACCGCATTTTTTTCCGGAAGCTCGGTAACTTCGCCTTCTATCACCCGGATATTCGGAAAGCTCCTGACTATTCTCGTCACCTCGTCGGAAAACTCCGTGCGGTTTACCGCGAGAGCGCCTCCGGCGGGGACTGCGGTCTTTTCCGCAGCCTGGAGTATCACCGAACCGAACCGGCGCATTTCCTCCTTAAGCAGACCGCATGCGCTCTCGGGGCGCGCCGCCTTGAGCGAATTCGAGCAGACCAGCTCCGCGAATCCCTCGTAGTGGTGCGCCGGTGAGTATTTCTGCGGCTTCATTTCGTGGAGCTCCACGTCAAACCCGCGCCTTGCGAGCTGTACCGCCGCTTCGCACCCGGCGAGACCCGCGCCGATAACCTTAACTGTCATTGCTCTTATCCTTTGAATCCGCGCCGTCGAGGGGGCGTTCGTAGCCGCAGCCCTCCTTCGCGCAATATATCTTGCCCTGTCTGCCGGTTTTCTTGAATAGAGTAGCACCGCACTGCGGACATTTCTCCGAAATCGGCAGATCCCACGTCATGAAGTTGCAGTTCTGGTAGTCCTCGCAGCCGTAGAACGGCTTGCCCTTCTTGGACTTCTTCGCAAGCATCTTCTTTCCGCACTTCGGGCAGTTACCCTGGGTTTCAGTGACTATCTTCTTGGTGAACTTGCACTCCGGAAATCCGCTGCACCCGAGGAACTTTCCGAACGGACCTATCTTGATAACCATCGGCTTTCCGCACTCTTCGCAGATAACGTCGGTGGGCTCGTCGGGAACCTTCACGCGCTTGCCCTCCATATCGGCTTCCGCCTTTTCAAGCGTTTTCGCGAAATTGCCGTAGAATCTCCGCAGGATATCCACCCAGTTCACTGTACCGTGTTCGATGTTATCAAGTTCCGTCTCCATCTTAGCCGTGAATTTGACGTCTACTATATCGTTGAAGTGTTCCTTAAGCAGCTCGGTAATTACCTCTCCGAGCGCCGTTGGCTTTATCTGATTTCCCTGCTCGCGCTCGACATAGTGGCGGTCGATGATCGTGGAGATAGTCGGCGCATAGGTCGACGGTCTGCCGATACCGTTTTCCTCAAGCTCCTTGATGAGGGAGGCTTCGTTGTAGCGTGCCGGCGGCTGTGTGAAGTGCTGATTTCCAAGCACTTCCTTCGCGGTGAGCTTCTCGCCCTTTTCCAGCTTCGGGAGCGCTCCGCTCTGCTCGTTGTCGGCGTCCTTAGTTTCCTCGTAGAGCTTGGTGAATCCGTCGAACTTCACGGAATAGCCGCTGCTCTTGAAAAGGCAGCCTGCGGCTGTGATGTCCGCGGCAACGGTATCAAGAACGGCATTCTGCATCTGGCTCGCCATGAAGCGCTCCCAGATGAGCTTGTAGAGCTTATACTGGTCGGAGCTCAGCGAAGCCTTTACCTTGTCCGGCGTCAGGCTGACCGTGGTGGGACGTATCGCCTCGTGGGCGTCCTGCGCATTGTTCTTCGATTTGAACACCCGTGGCTTCTCAGGGAGATACTCCGCGCCGTAAAGCTCCTTGATGAGGTCTGCGGCGGCAGCCTTAGCCTCGTCGGAGATACGCAGCGAATCGGTTCTCATGTAGGTTATCAGACCGACGGCGCCCATTCCTGCAACGTCGATACCTTCGTACAGCTCCTGTGCCGCCTTCATTGTACGGCGGGACTGGAAGGAATAGCGGCGGCTCGCCTCCTGCTGGAGGGTCGAGGTCGTAAACGGCGGAGCGGGCTGCTTCTTGCGCTGTGACTTCTTCAGCCCGGTAACGATGAACTCCGCACCCTTGAGGCGCTCAAGGAGCTTGTCAGCCTCCTCCTTGCTGCCGATGGACACCTTTTCCCCGTCGACTTCGCTGAGCTTCGCCGGGAAAGCCTTCTTTGAAGAAGCCGCGAGCAGCTTTGCGTCAACGCTCCAGTACTCCTGGGAAACGAAGCTGCGGATCTCGTTCTCGCGGTCGACGATGATACGCACCGCAACGGACTGCACGCGTCCTGCGGACAGACCGCGCCTTACCTTCTTCCAGAGGAACGGCGACAGCTTGTAACCTACTATTCTGTCAAGGATACGGCGCGCCTGCTGTGCGTCGACTATGTTTGTGTCGATACAGCGCGGGGCGCTCATTCCGGCCTTTACGCCGGTTTTGGTGATCTCGTTGAATGTAACGCGCACCGGAGCCTTCTCGTCGATATTCAGAAGGTGCGACAGATGCCATGCTATCGCTTCGCCCTCTCTATCCGGGTCGGTCGCGAGGTAGACGATATCGCTCGCCTTAGCGTGTTTTTTTAGCTCCTTTATGACCTCCGCCTTGTCCTTCATATTGACGTACTGCGGAGCAAAATCGTGCTCCACGTCAACGCCGAGCTTGGACTTCGGCAGGTCGATTATATGACCGGTGGAGGCTATTACGTCATAGCCCTCGCCGAGGTACTTCTTAACGGTTTTCGCCTTTGACGGCGACTCCAGTATTACTAGATGCGGCACAGAGTTTCCCCCTAAATTTTCTGATTTGCGCCCATCAGGGCATTAGGCAGTGCAAAGCCGAAAGTCAGCTTATGGTTTTGCACTGCCTGCTGCGTCCCCGCAGCAGAACATACGCGAATAAGCCGGGCAGGTCATGTCCAGCTTAAAAAATATCGTTTCAGCGCCTGGAAATCTCCCAGAGCAGGATTGCGGCTGCGGCTCCCGCGTTCAGCGATTCCGCGCCGGATATCGGGATATACACCGCCTGGTCGCAGACCTCCGCGGTCTCCCGGGAGATCCCCGCACCCTCGCTGCCTATCACAACTGCGGCATGCTCCGGGAAATCAAGCGTCCCGAGCTTTGCGGCAGAGCTGTCCAGCATTGAACCGTAGACCCTGAATCCACGCTCTTTCAGCCCGGTTATTATCCCCGGAAGCTCCCCGATAATACACGGGAGCCTCAGTGCGCTTCCCATCGAAGCGCGGAGCGTTTTCGGCGACCAGACATCGGCGCAGTCATGAGAAAGCGCCGCCCCGTCAAATCCGAGAGCCTCCGCGGTGCGCAGTATCGTCCCGACGTTCCCGGGATCCTGGACTCCGTCGAGCAGCACCAGCCGCCCGGCACCGTCCGGAATTCCGGAGCGATCCGGCTTCTCCGCGACGGCGAACAGCCCTTGCGGAGCCTTCGTATCCGAAATATATTCCGCGACTTCCTGAGATATCACCGCGAACTCCCCGGCGCTGCGAAGCGGCTGAGCGGTCTGCGGATATTTTGAGATCGCGTTTTCAGTCGCGAACGCGGAAATTATCCGGAATCCGGATTTTGCAAGCTCGCCGCAGAGATGGTCTCCCTCAACGGCGAAAACGCCCTCGGAATCGCGCAGCTTTTTCTCCCGGAGAATGTCGCGGAAGCGCCTTACGGCGTCGTTTTTTCTCGATGTAATGATCAACGGTGCAAATCCCCCTACATAGCGAAAAATCTCACGCCCCGGAACAGAACGTGAGATATTTGCACCTTAAAGCGCTGCCTTAGCCTTCTCTGTCAGAGCAGTGAAGCCAGCTGCGTCATTGATTGCGATCTCGGAGAGCATCTTTCTGTTCAGAGTGATGCCAGCCTTCTTCAGACCGTTCATGAAAGTGGAATAGTTCATGCCGTTGGACTTAGCAGCAGCAGAAATTCTGGTGATCCAGAGCTTTCTGAAGTCTCTCTTCTTGAGACGTCTGCCGATGTAAGCATACTGACCGGACTTCCATACAGCTTCCTTAGCAGTCTTGAAAAGTCTGCTCTTGCCGCCCCAGTAGCCCTTTGCCAGCTTTAATGTTCTATTTCTTCTCTTACGAGTTGCGAGTGCGCCCTTTACGCGTGCCATGTTACATTACCTCCTGTTATTTTTGTCTGCGGACTCATTCCGCGGTCGATTATTTATACGGAATAAGGCTCTTTACAGCAGCTACGTTGGTAACGTCTGCATATGCGCCAGCACGCAGGCCTCTCTTGCGCTTGGTGGACTTCTTGGTCAGAATGTGGCGTCTGTTGGTGTGACCCATCTTTACCAGACCGTTCTTGGTCAGCTTGAAGCGCTTCTTAGCACCGCTGTGAGTTTTGATCTTAGGCATTGTGTTATCCTCCTTGAGTTTTCATTAAAGTGTGCCGCTCGACTGCGCCTATCTTACTTCTTGGGGCTGAGAACTATCGCGTAGTTCTTACCCTCAAGCTTTGACGGCTTCTCAGAACCGCCGTACTCTGAAACGGCATCGAGGAATTTCTTCATCAGTTCTTCACTGAGATTCATGTGCGACATCTCTCTTGCACGTCTGAAGCGGATAGTGACCTTTACCTTGTCACCGTTCTGGAGGAATTTGATGCAGTTCTTTACCTTGATGTTGAAGTCGTTGGTGTCGATGTTCAGGGACATCTTGATCTCCTTGACCTCAGCCTGCTTCTGGTTCTTCCGGGCTTCCTTCTCCCTCTTGGTCTGCTCAAAACGGTATTTGCCGAAATCCATGATGCGGCATACCGGAGGAGTCGCTGTAGGAGCGATGAGTACGAGATCAAGATCTGCTTCGATCGCCTTATTGAGTGCGTCAGCCGTAGCCATAATGCCGAGCTGCTCGCCGTCAGCGCCGATTACTCTTACTTCCTTCTCGCGGATATCCTCGTTGATGAGCTGTTCTTTCGTGCCGATATCAAAGCACCGCCTTTCTAAATTACGTTTCAGCCTTGAAATAAAATAAGCGTGAGTACACACGCTCACGCTTAACTGAAATGCCTCTCGGCTTATTCTCATTAAACATACCGCGCCTGACAGACTTAACGCCGGCGGGTGAGAGTGTGGTGGCTCTGCTTTATTACTTGAATATTATAACACCACAAACTCAATTTGTCAAGTAGTTTTCTGAATTTTTTCAGAAATATTCTGATTTTCTTTCAGGAACTCAAGATACTTGTCAGCCGGGATCGGCTTCTGATAGTAGTAACCCTGGAGATAATCGCAGCCCATATCAATGAGCAGCTTCGCCATCTCCCTGGTCTCCACACCCTCGACTACAATGCGCTTTTTCAGCGATTTCAGCATTTCAACGGTGTGCTTCAGGATCACGAATGCTTCTTCGTTCTCCATTGCCGGCCACAGGATACTCTTGTCAATTTTAACAATATCCATCGGCAGCGTTATCAGGTAGTTTGCAGTGGAGAACCCCGTGCCATAGTCGTCCATGGAGAATGTAACGCCCTTTGAGATCAGGCAGTTCATGTTCTTCAGCAGCGCGTCGTAGTTTGCGAGGCCTGCCGTCTCGGTTATCTCGAAATTTATCTCCTCGGGAGGTATTCCGTACTCCGCCATTATCTCCATAAGACGGTCGGAAAGCTGTTCCTGCACACACTGGAGAACCGACAGGTTCACCTCGATGTACTTCACGCCGAGAGCCTGCGCCTGCCCGCTTTTCATGAACTCGCACACCTTGCGGAACGCGATCTCGCCTATCTCGATTATCATGCCGTTGGATTCCGCCAGGGGTATGAACTCCTCGGGGCTGACGTAGCCAAGCTCCGGATCCTTCATTCTGATAAGCGCCTCGGAACACACAAACCCATGCTCCGCCGGCTCGTAGATGGGCTGGTAGTACATCTCGAAGCTCTTGTTGACGATACAGTTCTTGATGGTGCTGAGAATGTGCATTTCGCGCTTTTTGGCGGTGATCGACTCCTTGCTTGCGACGAACACGCTGCCTTCCGCCTTTTCAGTGGTTCGCAGGGTGTACTCTATCGCGTCGCGGACGTCCTCCGCGGACTGCGCGAAATCCGGATAGCGCACGACGCATATCTTCGGAGTGAGATTCGCTTCTATTCCGTGGATCTTCACCGGCTTTGAGAATATGCTGAGTATCCTGTCGCTAAGGTATTTTTCGGTTATCTTGCGCTTTTCGTTAGTGAACATCGCGAACTCGCAGCCGCCGAGGTGGTACACCTCCCCGGTGCCGAATCCGGACATCAGCTTCGCCGCGACCGCTCTGGGAGCCGCGCTGCGCTCTCCCACGCTGAACAGCCCGTTTATATAATTCAGCCCGTCGAACCGAAACGCTGCGATGGTAAAAGGCTTACTTTCGTCAATGCGGACTTCCACACTGTTGAAAAATGCTTCGTCGTTGAAGCAGTCGGCGGCCTTATCAGTGAAATCGTCGGGGTTCTGTATAATTATAAGGAACATCACGAGAACCAGCGCAATAGCGTAGTTCCCCATCACCTGCTGTGGAAGAAGGAGCTGCACAACTGTAGCCGCGACGGTCACAACGAAGAAAAACAGCATGGAAGCCGCCTGGATAATTTCGCTCTTGCGGCGGTACTTTACGAACATGAACGAGCCGAACATCATCAGCATCAACGCTATTACCGGATAGACATAGAACAGCGGTCCGTGGCAGTACTCCATATTGTCGTTAAAGTAAATTATCAGCTTCGTGAACGGCGTTGTTACAAGCAGCAGGGTTTCCGCTCCAATAAGCGAAAGCGTGAAAACCGAACTAGCCTTCGACATCTTGTTCCTCTTTGTCAGCGCAATAACGTACATCATATAGAGGATAGCTTCAAGGTCGTAGAAGAGCAGGTACGATATATGTATGACGTAGTTCAGCCACAGCGGAAGCGACGACGCCACCGGCAGCGACTTCATCGCAAACACGTGGGTAAGCGACGAAAAGAACGTGCAGATAAGCATTCCGGCGTAGATACGGTTTGACATTCCCGGGTACTTCCGGCGGGCGCAGAAGATCAGCACTAGGACAGTGATAAGCCCCATCGCAGCGTATTCATATTCAACCACATAGCTGACCGTATTCATGTAGCGCCTCCATTATTCCACATCTGTCAATAACATTGTATCACAATTTAATTAACTTGTCAACACAAAAAAGGGCGTGCAGAATACTGCACGCCCTTTTCAAAGCCGATTTTACTTGATAACTCTTACGGAAACAACACCGGAAACAGCCTTGATAGCTGCTTCGATGCCGGAAGCGTCGCCCTTTACGTCAAGGCAGGTGTATGCGTAGTCCTTCTTGGACTTGCTTACCATGTTTTCGATGTTCAGACCAGCAGCGGAAACCGGAGCGGTGATGTTGTTCAGCAGACCCTCTGCGTTCTTGTGGATAACGCAGATCTTTGCGTTGCCGGAAATTGCCATCTCAACGTTAGGCAGGTTAACGGAGTTCCTGATGTTGCCGTTTTCGATGTAGTCGACAATCTCCCTGACTGCCATAACCGCGCAGTTATCCTCGCTCTCGGGAGTGGAAGCGCCCAAGTGAGGCATTGCAACAACGCCGTCCAGACCGATAAGTCCATCGGTAGCGAAATCGGTAACGTAGCAAGCCATGCCGCCGTTTGCGAGTGCGTCGATGATAGCCTTCTCGTCAACCAGCGTATCTCTTGCGAAGTTCAGCAGGCGTACAGTCTTCTTCATGGAAGCAATCGCTTCTGCGTTGATCATACCCTTTGTGTCAGGCAGTGCGGGAACGTGCAGGGTGATATAGTCGCACTTCTCGAATATTTCCTTGTTGCTCTTTACGTAATGAACCTTGCCGGAGAGCTTCAGAGCGTTCTCAACGGAGAGGTACGGGTCAGCGCCGTAAACGTCCATGCCGAGTTCAGCGGCTGCGTTGGCTACCAGGATACCAATAGCGCCCAGACCGATAACGCCGAGCTTCTTGCCCATGATCTCAGGACCTACGAACTGGCTCTTGCCCTTCTCGACCAGCTTTCCTACCTCGTCGCCCTTGCCCTTGAGGGTCTTGATCCAGTCCATAGCAGCCGGGATCTTTCTGGAGGACAGCAGCAGACCTGCGATGACAAGCTCCTTAACGGCGTTTGCGTTAGCGCCCGGGGTGTTGAATACTACAACGCCCTTCTCGGTGCACTTGTCGATCGGGATATTGTTTACGCCTGCGCCCGCTCTTGCGATAGCGAGGAGGTTCCCGGGCAGCTCCATCTCGTGCATGGAAGCGGAGCGTACCAGGATAGCGTCAGGATTCTTTTCATCGTCGCTTACGGTGTACTTGCTCTTGTCGAGCAGGTCGGTGCCGCAGGCAGCGATCTTGTTTAATGTAAGAACGTTATACATATTAATGATGTTCCTTTCATTCGGTGTTTCCAACCGTGATTAAGTTTTCTCCCCCATTCACTGGGGGAGAAAATAATTTACTTGGGTAAATCGGTGATAACAGGCTTGCCGTCCTTACCGAGCAGGGGCGTAAGCCCTCCGCCGTAGCCGTCCCTGTGCCAGAGATAGCAGACGCCTGTGGCTGTATCAACAATGACCTGTGTGCTTGTATTCAATGTAGATTCCTTATGAATTACAAGAAACCTGTCAGCCATTCTCAGCCTCGAACTTCTTCATGAATTCAACCAGCTTCTCAACGCCCTCGATAGGCATAGCGTTGTAGATGGAAGCTCTCATGCCGCCAACGGTTCTGTGACCCTTGAGGTTTACGAAGCCAGCCGCGGTAGCCTCCTTGACGAACTTGGCGTCAAGCTCCTCGTTGCCGGTAACGAACGGAACGTTCATCAGAGAGCGATCCTGCGGAACGACGGTACCCTTGAACAGCTTGCTCTGGTCGAGGAAATCATAAAGGATCTTAGCCTTCTTCTCGTTGTGGACCTTCATAGCCTCGAGGCCTCCCATCTTCTTGATCCACTTGAACACCTTGCCGCAGATGTAGATAGCATAGCAGTTCGGAGTGTTGTAGAGGGAGTCGTTGTCAGCCTGGGTCTTCCACTTGAGCATGGTGGGAGTTCCGGGGAGAACATCGTCGGTGATGAGATCCTCGCGGATAATTGAAATAACGAGACCTGCAGGACCTACGTTCTTCTGAACGCCGCCGTAGATAACGCCGTACTTTGTAACGTCGACCGGCTCTGACAGGAAGCAGGAGGACACGTCAGCAACCAGTGTGTGACCCTTGGTGTTGGGGAGGGTCTTGAACTTGGTGCCGTAGATGGTGTTGTTCTCGCAGATGTAAACATAGTCAGCGTCCTCGGGGATATCGAGGTCGGAGCAGTCGGGGATATAGGAGAAGGTCTTGTCTGCGGAGGAAGCCACTGCAACTGCGTCGCCGTAGATCTTTGCTTCCTGGTAAGCCTTCTTAGCCCACTGACCTGTGATTATGTAAGCCGCCTTCTTGTTCTTCATGAGGTTCATCGGAACAGCTGCGAACTGCTGTGAAGCGCCGCCCTGCAGGAACAGTACCTTGTAGTTATCCGGAATATTCATGATTTCGCGGATATCCTTTTCGGCTTCCTTGATGATAGCGTCGTATGCCTTTGAACGGTGGGACATCTCCATAACGGACATGCCTGTGCCCTTGTAATCAAGCATTTCGTCTGCTGCTTCCCTGAGGACTTCCTCGGGCAGCACTGCGGGACCTGCGCTGAAGTTATAAACTCTCATTGAATTGCCTCCTGTAATGTTTGCTGTCATATGATGACGCGCGGACTGCCAAACCGCTTTGCAGTCTGCATTGATGAATCAACACTTCTATTATAAGACAATTTTCCCGTTATGTCAAGACTGAAATACCCGTTATGCAAAATAATTTTCTCTTTTCTGCAATTTCCGGACTTGCTTCTTGCGGAAAACAGAGTGCGGCGATGAATTAATTCTCATGCGTGTATCCGGGATTGACGGAGGGGCGGCGTGCGTTTCACGGCGTATGGGGGATTTTGGCTGAAACTTGTTTTTATTGCACTATCCTAGATTCTAGTGCGCGAAGCGCTATTGTTTTTCGGTTCCTTTTGTTACAAAAGGAACCGGGGCGTGGGGCGGAGCCCCACTACTCCGTGCTAAGCACGGTGACTCCGCATGGAGTGCGGCAAAAGAAAAAAGCGCTAAGGGGGGAAGAGGGGGGAAAACAAGAGTTTTCCCCCCAGCAACACTACAAGTCTGTACAAATCTTACTTCAAAACAGTCCACTGGACTGTTTTTTAGGAAAGTCTGATTAAGTGGTGATGTTGCTCCGTGGAAAAACTCTTCGTTTCTCAGTCAAACTACGTTTGTCTCCCCGACTCGGACCCCTTTAGCGCTTTTTTATGGAGAATTTCGCCGTCTGCGGACGGCGACGAGGGCGCTGCCCTCGACCTGCAAGGGGACGCGTCCCCTTGACCCCAATCAGGGGATTGTGAAGAATCTACATTATAGTTTCCCACCCATCAAGCCACAAACAGCCCCGATATCTGCGCGACTGCGAGGCACCCGATAACTCCCGCGCAGGTAGGCAGCAGGAACGCCGCCAGCGCCCACTTCCAGCCGCCTGCTTCCTTCCTGACGGTCAGCAGCGAGGTCGAGCACGGCCAGTGCATGAGCGAAAACAGCATAGTGCATACCGCCGTGCGCCAGGTCCAGCCGTTTTCCCCGAGGAGCTGCGCCAGCGCCGGGAGCGACAATTCAGTCAGGCTGCCCTGCGACAGATAGCACATTATGATTATCGGTATAACTATCTCGTTGGCGGGAAGTCCGAGAATGAACGCCATCAGTATCACGCCGTCCATTCCGAGCAGCTTCGCGAACGGGTCAAGCGCCCCGGTGCAGTACGACAGCAGCGAACTTCCGTCAACGGTGACGTTCGCAAGTATCCATATCACCGCTCCGGCAGGCGCGGCTACTGCGGCGGCTCTCCCAAGCACGAACAGCGTGCGGTCAAGCAGGGAGCGCACTATCACCTTCCCGAACTGCGGTTTTCTGTAAGGCGGAAGCTCCAGCGTGAAGCCGGAGGGCTGCCCGCGAAGTATCGTAGCCGAAAGGAACTTCGAAGCCGCAAAGGTCATTCCCACGCCGAGGATCACCGCGGCGGTCACTATCGCGGCAGACAGCGCCGATTCGCCGAACCCTCCGGCAGTCCCCACGAAGAACACCGAAGCGAGGGTAAGAATGAACGGAAACTTTCCGTTGCAGGGAACAAACGCGTTTGTCAGCATTGCGATGAGCCGCTCACGCTTGCTGTCGATTATCCGGCAGCCGACTATACCCGCCGCGTTGCACCCGAATCCCATCGCCATGGTCAGCGCCTGCTTTCCGCAGGCATTGCACCTCTGAAACGGCTTGTCGAGGTTATAAGCTACCCTCGGCAGGTAGCCGGAATCCTCCAGCAGCGTGAACAGCGGGAAGAAAATCGCCATCGGCGGCAGCATTACCGCCGTGACCCACGCAAGCGTGCGGTAAGCGCCGTCCACCAGGACGCCGCTCAGCCACCACGGAGCGCCGCTCATCAGCTCCGACAGCCGCTCCCCGAGCCAGCCAAGCCCCGCCGAAAGGAGCTGCGACGGGTAATTCGCCCCGCTTATCGTCAGCCAGAACACCACCAGCAAAAGCAGTATCATCAGCGGAAATCCCAGCGCCCTCCCGGTCAGAAGGCGGTCTGCGCGGCGGTCGGCACGGCGGCAGCCCGCACATTCGCTGACAGCGCCGTCTGCGGCTTCCTCGGAGTTCAGCGTTATGCAGGAAACTATGCGGTCCCGGAGGATATCCAGCGTGATATCGTCCTCCGCGAGCCTCATTCTGCCGCGCTCCACCGCCGCGCTTATCTCCGGGTCGGAGAGCAGGTCGGCGCCTAGGAACTTCCCCGCTTCAGCAGCGAGCGCCCTGTCCCCCTCGATGAGCCGCAGCGCGAGCCAGCGCGGATTGAGCAGCTCCCCGAAGCGCTCCCGCAGGACTGGTTCGGCGCAGCCTATCGCGGATTCCACCGGCGTGATGTAGTGAAGCCGTTTCGGGTGCAGCTCCGTTTCGCCTGAGCACAGGCGGTCGAGGGCTTTCGTCAGGGCTTTCAGGGTGCGCTTGTCGTGCGCGGAGGTCCCGACCACCGGAACGCCGAGATTCTCCTCAAGCTGCTTTAGGTCGAGGGTTATCCCGCGGCGCTTCGCCTCGTCGCAGAGGTTCACGCAGACCAGGGTTTTCGGGCAAAGCTCCATGACCTGCAGGACAAGATTCAGGCTGCGCTGAAGGCAGGTCGCGTCGCAGACCACCACCGCCGCCTCCGCACCGCCAAAGCACAGGAAGTCCCGCGCGGCTTCCTCCTCGGCAGAATGAGCCAGCAGCGAGTAAGTCCCCGGGATATCCACCAGGACATAGCCGGAGCGCTCGGTTTCGCAGAACCCCTGCGCGGCGGCGACGGTCTTGCCGGGCCAGTTTCCGGTGTGCTGGCGCATTCCGGTCAGGGCGTTGAAGATGGTGCTTTTCCCGACGTTGGGGTTTCCTGCTATCGCGACTACCCTGTCGTCAGGGGAGCGGCGCTTTATTTCAAGCGAGGTCTCAGCCGCCGCAAACCCGGTGGAGCTAGAGGTCAGTCCCATCTGCCGCCTCCCTCACAAGAACGTCGCGGCTGTCGGCCGACCTGATTGCGATGACTGCTCCGCGTATGCAGTACGCCGCAGGGTCTCCCATCGGACTTACCCCAACGCACTCCACCCGGGTCCCCTCCACAAGACCTATATCCAGGAGCCGGCGGCGCATGCTCCCATGAACCCTGAGCCGCTCTACCACGGCTGTTTCTCCCGGCATTATCTCATTTAGGCATTTTTCCATGACCATTCCCCTTTACTGATTTTTCCGGGCAGAATGCACCCGTTCGGTACATTATATGAATGTTCGCAGAAGTGTGACACAAAAATCCCGTGCAGTCTCAGCAGGACTGCACGGGATTTTGAATTACATATATGAGCAGCTATTACTTCGCCGGGTCGATGAACTCCCTGTAGTCATACAGGTACTTCACGCCGGAAGCCACTGTCAGCGCCGCCGCAATGTACATCAGAACGTCGCTGATGATCTGTATCGGGAATGCCTCCGGGGAAATCGCGCCAAACTGCACCAGGATCCACATAAAAAGTATCACGCAGATAGCCACCATAGTCATTGCGGTCTTGAGCTTTCCGAGCATTCCCGCCGCGATAACTGCCTTCTTCTCGCTGGAAGCCGCCACAAGGCGCACTCCGGAAACCACGAACTCACGAGCCAGTATCAGCGCTGTTACCCACGCGCTGCACCAGCCGAGCTGAACGAAACAGACCAGCGCCGCCGCGACCAGTATCTTGTCCGCGAGCGGATCAAGGAACTTTCCGAAGCTGGTTATCATGTTGTATTTCCGGGCGATCTTGCCGTCCAGCATATCGGTTATGCTCGCTATCGCGAACACCAGAAGCGCCCACAGATAGTTCAGCGGGATCGCGCCGATAAGCATGAACGCCACAAAGAACGGAACCAGTATCACCCGCATAAGGGTCAGCTTGTTTGCAAGATTCATACCATTTCTCCCAACAGATTGTTGTCGATAACGTCATCGAAGCGTACCTTCACGAAGTCGCCGATGTGCGGCTTTTCAGCGCCCTTCGGAACGCTGAAATAGATCATTCCGTCGATTTCGGGAGCGTACATCGCGCTTCTGCCGAAGTACAGACCGCCCTCGGCAAGGTACTTGTCGTAGCCCTCGACCACCACCTCGTCGGTGCTGCCTATCATTGACTCGTACATCTCGGCAACGCGGGTGTCCTGCTGCTCCTCGATTATCTCCTTGCGGTGCTCGCGGACTTCCTCGTCAACCATGTCGGGGAAGGAAGCCGCCGGAGTTCCCTCCTCCTCGGAGTAAGCGAAGCAGCCCATGCGCTCGAATCTCATCTCCTCGGCGAATTCGCCCAGCTCGTTGAACTGCTCCTCGGTCTCGCCCGGGAAGCCGGTGATAAACGTGGTTCTCAGCGTAATACCCGGGATCTCGCGGCGCAGCTTTGCGACAAGCGCGCGAAGCTCCGCGCCGGTGGTCTTGCGGTTCATGCGCTTGAGTATCTCGTCGCTGCAGTGCTGCATGGGGATATCAAGGTACTTCACTATCTTGTCCTGGCGCTTTATGCAGTCGATGAGCTCGTCGGTGACTCTCTCGGGATAGCAGTACAGCAGGCGTATCCACTTCAGCCCCTCGATTTCGCAGAGCTTGTCCAGAAGCTCCGGCAGAGCCAGCTTGTTGTACAGGTCAAGTCCATATCTGGTGACGTCCTGGGCGATTATTACTATCTCCTTCACGCCGTCCTTCGCAAGAAGCTTCGTCTCCTCCACGATGTCCTCCATCCTGCGGCTGCGGAAGCGTCCGCGTATCTTCGGGATAGCGCAGTAGGTGCAGCAGTTGTCGCAGCCGTCCGCGATACGGAGGTACGCATAGTGCGGAAGCGTGGAAATGATACGCTTGCCCTCCATGCTGTGGCTCTCCTTCCTGCCGAAGTAACATACCGCGGGAGTGCCTTCTTCGTGAGAGGGCTTCTCGAAATCAGCCAGGTCGTCGATGATATCCGCTATCTTTCCGTACTCCGCGATGCCTACCACCGCGTCTATCTCCGGGAATTCCTCGGCGAACTGGTCGCGGTAGCGCTCACTGAGACAGCCAGTAACGACTATGCGCTTGATCCTGCCCTCGTTCTTGAGGTCGATAAGCTCCATTATCCAGCCTATCGCCTCTTCCTTTGCGGACTGAATGAATCCGCAGGTGTTGACGAGAACTATGTCAGCCATGCCCGGCTCCGCAACGAATGCGTATCCGCGGTCGGCTATCTTCGCCATCATCTGCTCGGCGTCCACCTGATTTTTGGAGCAGCCAAGCGACACTATGGCTACCTTTATTGTTTTACTCATTATATTATCTCCTGGTTTATTCTTCAAATTCATCAGGGTCGAAATCCTCTTCATCGGCGAGCGCGGCTTCTATGCAGCGCTTCACCGCTCCGTAGGAATATCCCCTCCGGGCAAGAGCCGCGACAGTCCTGCGGCGGTCGTCCGGGTCTGACAGCTTCTCGGCGTATTTTGTCCGGAGCAGCCGCATTATCTCCTCGTCGATCTCATCGTCGGTGTATTCCGCGAGGATATCCTCGATAAGGTTCTTGTCAAGCCCCCGGGACTGCATCTCCCACCGGGTCTTGCTCATGCCGTAGTGCTTCCCGTGTATCAACTTTTCGGCGAGCTTCCCGGCGTAGTCCGCGTCGTCGATGTAGCCGTACTCCTGCATGGCGTCAGCCGCCGCCCGTGAAGCTTCCTCGCCGTAGGTCGGAAGCAGCTTCTTGTACAGCTCATTATAGCTGTACATGCGGCTCCCAAGCAGGTAGAGCGCGCGTTTCTTCGCCTTGCGCATCTTGTCCGCGTGCTGGAGCTTTTCCAGCAGCTCCGCGTCCATCTCGCCGCCCTCGTGCAGGTCGTAATCCGCAACGATGGCGCAGTTGATGAAAAAGGTCTGACCGCCCTCAAGCTCCAGCTTGTAGGTATCGCCCTTGTACACCGAAAGCTCCGTTATCCTGCCGCCGGAGAAATTATCCCCACACCAGTCAGAAAGCCGCTTCATAGCTTATTCGATGTCCTCCGGTGAGAACTCTGCGTAATCGTCCTCGTCGCTTTCTGCGGAGGGCTTCTTTGCGGGCTTTTCGGAGGTATCAGCGCTGTCTGCGCCCTCTGCCTCTATGCGCCCGGCTTCGTCCTCGTCATCGTGGCTGTCAAGCAGCGAGGAGTTCTTCGCTACCTCGTCGCGTATCTTCTTTTCGATCTCGTTGCAGATATCAGGGTTATTCTTGAGATAATCCAGCACCTTTTCACGACCCTGGCCTATCTTCATATCGTTGTAGCTGAACCAGCTTCCGCTCTTTTTAATGATGTCGAAATCAACTGCGGTGTCGACAATCTCGCCCATCTTGGAAACGCCCTGACCGTACAGTATATCGAACTCCGCGGTCTTGAAGGGAGGCGCAACCTTGTTCTTTACGACCTTGCACTTGGTGCGGTTGCCGATTATCTCGCCGCCGTCCTTGATAGGCTCGCCGCGGCGCACCTCGATACGCACGGAGGAGTAGAACTTCAGCGCGCGTCCGCCGGGAGTGGTTTCAGGGTTGCCGTACATTACGCCGATCTTCTCGCGTATCTGGTTGATGAATATTGCAACGGTGTTGGTGTTGCTGATTACAGCGGTGAGCTTTCTCATCGCCTGGGACATCAGTCGCGCCTGCACGCCTACGTGAGCGTCGCCCATGTCGCCGTCTATCTCCGCCTTGGTGGTCATAGCCGCAACCGAGTCGAGGACGATGATGTCGATAGCGCCGGAGCGCACCAGAGTTTCAATTATCTCCAGAGCCTGCTCGCCGGTGTCCGGCTGGGAAACCAGCAGGTTGTCGATATCAACGCCGAGCTTTCTTGCGTAAACCGGGTCAAGCGCATGCTCAACGTCGATAAACGCCGCCATGCCGCCCGCCTTCTGAGCCTCCGCCACCGCCTGGAGCGAAATTGTGGTCTTACCGGAGGACTCGGTGCCGTATATCTCAATGATACGTCCCCTCGGGAGACCGCCTATGCCAAGCGCCAGGTCGAGCATGAGCGAACCGGTGGAGATGCTCTCGATATCCATGCGGCGGTTCTCGCCCATGAACATTACCGTGCCCTCGCCGAACTTCTTCTCAAGCTGCGCCATAGCAGTTTTCAGTACCTTTTCACGCTCCGCCGGGTCTACTATGCGTACCACCGGCTTGGGGGGCGCTGCCTTTTTCTTCTCTGCCATTGTGTGTTCCTCCGTTTATTGTTTTATTCCATAAATTACTCTTATAACGCCGCACAGATCCTTTTCGAACCCTGCGTGCAGACCGTTTTCCTCAAAAATGCGCGTTACGTCACAGTGCTGACCCATTCCTATCTCCGCCGCCAGCATTCCGCCGGGATTCAGCTTCGCGCCCCACAGCGGAACCATTCTGCGGTAGTAGTCCAGACCGTCATCCCCGCCGAACAGCGCTGTTTCCGGCTCGTGCGTGACCTCCGGCTGGAGCTCCCGCATATCCTGCGCCGTGAGGTACGGCGGATTCGTGACGATCAGATCTAACTGCGGCATTCCCGCCGCGGTATCGTCCGACAGAACATCGGCGTGCATCGCCTCGCACAGCTCCTCGGCGCCGTTGAGCGCGATGTTCCTGCGGAGGTATCCCAGCGCCTGCTCCGATAATTCAAGCAGCTTCACCGGAATTCCGGTGAGCTTCGCCAGTGTTATGCCGACGCACCCGCTTCCTGCGCACAGGTCGGCTGCTCCGGAGACTCCCGGGCGTTCCCGCAGGAACCGCACTGCGGTCTCCACGAGCGTTTCAGTATCCTGCCGCGGAATGAGAACTCCCTCGCCGACGTAAAACGGCAGTCCGTAGAACTCCCACTCGCCCAGGATATATTGCAGCGGCTCTCCGGAATTCCTACGCTGTACAGCGCCGCGAACTTCCGCCGCCTGCTCCGCAGTTGCTTCAAGCCCCGGAAACATAAGAATGTCGCTACGTTTGACTCCACAGAACTTCATCACGAGCTGCTCCGCTTCGAAACGCGGGTTGTCGTTTCCTGCCGCCTCGAGGGCTTTCACGCACTCCCGCAGGAGTTCGCCTACCTTCACGCCGCCAGTGCCGTTTATTCCGCTCACCAGTTATCGTCCTCGCCTTCCTTGGGCAGGCAGGGAGTTACCGCCGCGATCGCCACTTCGATCATGGAATCGTCCGGCTCCTTGGTGGTTATGCGCTGCATCCACAGACCCGGCGCAGAGAATATGCGCGTTACGATGTTGTCGCAGCGCCCCGCGAGCTTTATCAGCTCATACGCGAACCCCACCACTATCGGAAGCAGCAGCAGCTTGCAGACGGTGCGCAGCATGATTGCTACGGTATCGCTGCTGGTGTTCAGCAGATCCTTGAAAAGCTCCGGAGTTATCGGAACCACGCTGTAAACCAGTATGCTGACAAGCAGCGTGATTATAATAAAGCTGGTTCCGCAGCGCGGGTGGAATCTCGTCATGGGGCGGATATTCTCGACGGTGAGCGGCTTCCCCGCCTCGTAGCAGGCGATGGTCTTGTGCTCGGCGCCGTGGTAGCGGTACATTCTGTGCATATCCTTCGTGAGGGAAGTCACCCACATGTACGCCACGAAAATCACGATTTTCATAACGCCCTCGAACACGGTTCTCCAGCCGGAGATATCCACCGACTTCACCATTACATAGCTGCCCTCGGGAAGCCCGGGGAGCAGTCCGGAAAGCGCGTTCATCGGCTCCGTTGGAAGCAGAGCTTCTATGCCGGTAAAAATATAGCTCGGCAGCAGCAGGAACAGGAACACCGCCAGTGCAATACCGATAACCATAGCGATCGCCATTATCGCGCCGGTGAGCTTGTCGCCGAACTTATCGTCCAGCCACTTCTCAAACTTGGACTGCTCCTCTTCGCTGTCGTCATCCATCATGCCGCTCTTGTCGGCGGACTTCATCAGGCAGCTATACCCCTCCCGGAGCTGCTGCACGAAATTTATGCTTCCGCGAATGACCGGGCATTTATTGTACCATTTTTTAGGCTTGATGTCCCAGTCCTCCACATCAATGGAGCCGTCCGGAAGCCGGACCGCCATAGCGCCCTTCGAGACGCCCTTCATCATTATACCCTCGATCAGCGCCTGACCTCCTATCGAGGTCTTTTTTGTAGTATCCTTGTTTTTACTGCCCATCAGGATCGCTCCTTTCGTTCATCTGCTTGAGCGGCAGGGTTATCGTTACCGTTGTTCCCTTGCCGAGAACGCTGTCTATATCCAGCGTTCCGCCGTGCATCGAGATTATCTCGTCCGCGACTGCAAGCCCTATTCCGCTTCCGCGGCGAGTGCTGTTCGCCTTGTAGAACTTTGCCTTGACCTTCGGGAGGTCGGCCGCCGAGATCCCGATACCGGTATCCGCGACGATTATCGACAGCGTATCGTCGTTCTTTTCCACCGAAATATCCACGCTTCCGCCCGGGTCGGTGTACTTCATCGCGTTGTCTATTACATTTATGAATACCTGCCTGAGGCGGTTCTTGTCGCCGTATACAACGCACAGCGACTCCGGCTCAGAATAGTGTATGGTCTTTTTTTCCTTGCGCGCCTTGTCGGTGTAGATCAGCAGCGCGTCGTCAAGCTCGGCTATGATGTCGGTATTTGCCATTTGCAGCGTGAATCTGCCATTCTGTATGCGCGAGAAGTCGAGAAGCTCCTCGACCATGCCCTCAAGACGCCCGGTCTCATGGGTTATGACCTTCATGCCCTTGCGGTAGGTCTCCTCGTCGTAGCCGGCTTCCAGGGTCTCGCTCCAGCCCTTTATTGCAGTGAGCGGAGTCCGCAGCTCGTGGGATACCGACGATATGAAATCGTTCTTTATCGCCTCAGAATTCTCCAGCTCGTCCGCCATGTCGTTGAACACCCGGGAAAGCTCGCCTATCTCATCGTTGTTGCGTATTGCGATACGCTCGGAGAAATCGCCCTTAGCGAGCTTCTTCGCGGTCACGCTTATCTGCATGAGCGGCACGCATATCGACTTTACAAAGTACATTCCGCTGAACACTACCACCAGGATAACTCCCGCGCTTATCAGCAGCGCCGTGAGCATTATTCCGGAAAGCTGGTTGTCGATGAGCTTCATCGAGGACACGTACCGCAGCGCGCTGTAGCTGCTGCTCGGCTGGGCTATCATTACCGTCACGGCGATGATGTTCTCGCCGGTCTCGTAGCCGTGGAAAACTCCCACGCCGTCCTCGGACTTCAGCGCGGCTTCGTAGTCGGGCATGTTGTAGCTCTCGTCCGGGGAGAATCCGCTGCTGCTGAGCGTGACCTCGCCGTTCTTGTTAATGGACATCATTTCCATCTTGTCCTTCTTATCGAAGCCCTCGATAAGCTCCCTGACCTCGGTGGAGTAGTTTACCGCCATGTCCTCGTACAGCCGCGTCAATACTGTAGCGGTGGCGTTCGCTTCGGAAACGAGATAGGTCTCCGCCGAGCCGTAGTAGTACTGCCGCGTGAAGTAATAAATACACACATTCGCGATGACCAGCAGAACCCCGACCACGCTCAGCGTGTTGAACATCCACCTTCCGGCGATGGAGCTGCGCAGACCGAAGTGCGCCTTCCTGCCGCCCGTCACCCGTTCCATTTGTAGCCAAAGCCCCAGATGGTCTGTATGTACTGCGGGTCGGAGGGGTCGTCCTCTATCTTCATGCGCAGGCGGCGTATGTTCACGTCAACGACCTTATCGTCGCCGTAGTACGCCTCGCCCCATATGTGGTGGAGTATAGTCTTGCGGTCAAGCGCCGTGCCTCGGTTCTTCAGCAGGTACTCCATGATGTGGTACTCCACCTGCGTCAGCTCTATCGGCTCGCCGTTTTTCTGCACCGTGCGGCTCTGGTAATCCAGTGTGAACGGCCCGGAGATGATGTTCTTCACCGTGTCCTGCCTCGCCTGAGTGACGTTAACGCGGCGGTAGATGGCGTCCACCCTGGCGACCAGCTCGGACGGCGAGAACGGCTTTGTAACGTAGTCGTCCGCGCCTATCATCAGGCAGTTCACCTTGTCCATCTCCTGGCTCTTCGCGGAGAGCATGATTATGCCGATCTCGCTGCTCTGCTCGCGTATCCAGCGGCACAGCGCGAATCCGTCCATGCCCGGCATCATGATATCCAGCAGGGCGACGTCAAAATTTCCGTTCTGCTCGGTGTAGACCTTCACCGCGTCTTCGCCGCATGAAACGTCCACCACGTCGTAGCCCGATCTTACAAGATTTATCACAACGAAGTCGCGGATAGCGTCCTCGTCCTCGCATACCAGTATCCTTTTCATGATCTCCCTTTCTCAGTCAAGGTCACAGGACTATCAGGCTGTTTTGAAGCTCGCTTTCGGTCAGCGCGAGCTTTCCGGTGAGATAGCCCGTAGTTTCCTTTATGCAGATTATGCTCTCGTCGCTCTCGCCTATCATGCGGTAGTCCTTTGAGTTCACCAGCGCCTCGGTGTCGTCCTTGGCGATAGTGCGTATTCTCATCAGCTCCGTTGTCTTGTCCACGGTGAATTTCTTCTCCGGGTCGTAGGATATGAACACTATCTCGTTATCCTGCGTGTTCAGCACTGCTGAGACGACCCCCTGCCAGCGGCTCGGGAACAGCAGCACGAAATTGTACTTGCTGCTGTAATAGCTGTAGTACTTCCGGGAATAGCGGTTGTTCTCCACCGTGTACCACTCCACCGCGCAGAGCTGCTCCGGCCTCATCAGCGTTTCGTAGCCCGGGAGCGGCGTCATTGACGGGATCTCCACCGCGCCGTCTCCGTCGATGTCGATGCTGCGGATATCCGTCATGTAGTCGTTGGTGAACCTTGAGATTATGTTACCCTGGGAGCCGTCCGCGTTGGTGACTGTGTTCAGCGGAGCGTACACGGCGCCGTTCCTGCAATAGAGCACATCGGTGCTGTACTGCCCCGCGCCGCGTCCGTAGTCAAGGAAAAGCGCGGTGACGTCCCCGTCGAGCATTCCCTTTGAAACGCTGACGTACTCCGCCGCGATACCGCTGAGCTGCACCTCGCTGAGCTTCCGGAACGTACCCTCCCGCTTTGTGAACATCACCGCCATAGAGGTCTGCGTAGCCTTGTCGGGAACCACCGAGACAAGCTCCTGCTGACCGTCGCCGTTGAGGTCGATGACCTCCATGCAGGAGTAGCTTCCGCTGTAAAGCTCGGAAATCAGACCGTCGCTGTAATTGAGCACGCTAAGGGTCTTTTCCGACTGGTTCAGCATGGAATAGCACACGAGTATCTCGGTCGTGCTGTCGTCGCCGAGGCTCGCAAAACTGATGGAATCCACCTCGCTGCCTACGCATGCAAGGTCGTACACCGCCTCCCAGGAACCTTTGAAATTATCCAGCACCTTCAGGCGCAGAGCGCTCTCGCCGGACTGCACCGACTGCGACTCGTAGAACACGAGCGCCTCCTGCGTGCCGTCGGAGTCGATATCCTGGAGCACGAATGCCGAGCGGTACTCGCCGCCGCGCGGATATTTCAGCTTTATCGAGCTGCCGCTGCTGTTTATCAGCGCCTGATAGATCTCGCTCTGCTCCTGGGTGAGCTTAGGGGCTGTGAGGAGGTTCTCTATCGTCGCCTGACAGCCGGTCAGCGCCGCTATGGAAAGAATGGCAGCCGCTTTCAGGAACGCCGCCGCTTTTTTTATTTTGAACACGTTTCCCTCTCAGGTGTTGTATCAGTATTCGTCGTCAAGGTGGTCGGACTCAGCCTGCTGAATAGGTTCAGAAGGCTCGGAAATTCTGCTCTCCTCAGCCGGGAGAATGTTCCCGGGAGTCTCGGCGAAGCTCTCGCTTTCGGTAGTTTCAGGCTGCTGTGCGGGCTTGTCGGAAGGCTTCATGTAAAGCGCGACGAGCGCTGCCACGGCGAAAATGCCAACGGAGATCTCAGAAGCCGGAGCCCAGCTCATGTAGTACGCCTCGTAGCCGTAATTGAGCTGGAACAGCATCTCCGCAGCGGAATTTGAAGTAACGATGTGCGAAGCCACGTCGGCGGGACCCATCAGCGAAGCCGCGATAATGGCGATCGCGTTTCCGAGGATCATCGACACGGAGACCGCTCCGGTGACGGTGAGAACCTCGCGGGTACGCTTGCCCTCGTTGCCGGAAAGGAGCTTCGCCATCTGCATGAAGAGTACCGCCGCAACGATGTCGGTCATGCAGTTTATGAGGTACTCGGGGCGGGTTGTGACTGCCATTCTTTCAAGGAACACTCCGATACCGCGCAGAGTATAGTAAACCGCCCCGCCGGTCATAGCGAAGCCGAGACCGGGCTTGAACTCCTTCTTGTAGAGTATCACGAACGAGGTTATCAGCATTACGGCTCCGAACACGAAGTTCACCACCATCATGAACGGAGAAGGCGAAATGTTGCTGCCCTCCGGGATAACCGCCTCGCTGTAGCCCTCGTAGAGCGCTCCCATAGCGGGGAGGAGCAGTCCGAAGCCTATTACAGCGGCCTTGTTGTCGGTGACGCGCTCCACCGGGGTCTGGTAGTACGCGGAGCCGTTCCTGCGGTCGATGAATGCCGCGGCTGCGGCTCCGGCGAGTGTGAGGATAACCGCGCCCCAGAAGCACGCATTCATGAAGAAGCCGTTGTCGTATTTCAGGAAGCCGGAGGTCATATCGGTTCCGGCGCATATCTGAGCCATTCTGGCTGCAAATGCAAGTATCCACCCGGGAATGATCACCCACAGTCCCAGTCTGCTGTTGTTTTTCATATCTAAGATACTCCTTGTCAAATACAAAACTAGTAAGATATATCCTCAAAAACAGTAAAGTCGTTCGCAGACATATCTCATATTATTTTAGCACATATTCATATATAATTCAAGCCCTTTTTTGTCCCAGCAAGAGTTTTCACAAGAATTACATTTTATGCGGCTTAGCTTTGTAAATTATGTGATTTCGAACGCTGTGTTTTTGTTGTTATCTGCCATTGACACGAAGTTAAATTAATGCTATAATATACCTTAAAAGGAGGGATTCCCATGAAAATACGCTCTGCAATTATGATTTCCGGCGCTCTTGCGCTTATGCTGGTTTCCGGCTGTCAGTCGTCGCCTGAGCCTGAGTCTGCGCCCACGCCGGCGGCCGGACAGTCCGGCACGGCGGAAGCAAGCGAGCCGGAATACTCCGCCGACCTAGAGCTGACCGTGACTTTCCCGGACAAGACCGTGTACACCAGCACCGACAACGGAGTTACATGGACAGCCGGAGAAAAAACCGTCAGCTATAACGACATGGCGGCTTTCCTTACCGTGATATACCCGGAGCCTATAAGCGTCACCGGAGAAATTCCCGTCGCAATGACGATACACAACAACAACCACAATACTGACATGCTGATAGGCGGCTCAGAGATAGAAGTGCTGCGCCGCGGAGACTCCGGCGAATGGACGCCCGCCGAGTACGCCGACAAGACGATAGAATACGCGTTTACGGCTCAGGCTGACCTGATATTCCTTTCAAGGGATTATTACGAGGATCTCTCGATATACGAACCGGTCGGCGGCAGGTACCGCCTGACTAAGAGCTTCACAATAGGCGGCGACGAAGCGTACGGCCTGCTGAATCCGAGCGATCCCGGCGGGAAATACATAATGAGCGCGGAATTCAATGCGCTGCCGTAACTTTACAGGAACTGAAGCGGTCGGTTCCTGAAAGACCGCCGCGACTTACATTTGGCTGTTAAAACCCATTTTGCCCCGGGGAATCCCCGGGGCAAAACCAGTTTATTCAGCAGTCAGACAAGGCTTACACGTTCTTTGACCAGACTGTATTTCCATCAATATCGACGATTGAAACAACGGACGAATCACCGGAAAGCGATACTACTAAGCTGGAATATACCGAAGGATCATACGCCCCGGTTTCTTCCTTTATGGATTTGTCCTTGTCGATACAAAGCAGCCTGCCGTCTGAGCAAAGGAAATACACATTTTCCCCATCTGATATCCCATCAATTATATATGAATCAAGCGATGAGGTCACTAAAGCCGACGTATTCTCTGCCGTATTCAGCTCGTATATCTCGAAGCATTTGGGGCTTGCAGCCTGATTGATGCCATAATTTACGAAACACAGCGCTTCTTTATCCGAAAGCGCGAAGTACCTCGCACCTCCCCATGCAATCATTTGAAGCCCGTCGTACCGGCCATACTGTTCATAATTGCTAATAAGCAGATCATATTCCTGCTTGTCAGAATAATTATCGCTCCCAGCCAGCGCCTGAACCATATCGTCAGTATAGTTATCCTCCGGAAGAAGGCTGCTCAGATGATCCGGCGCTTTTGAAAACTGTTCCGCATAGCTCTGATTTTCCCCAAGCTCCGACCCCTTGTTCCACTGTCTGGAAGAGCAGCCACAGGAGAGTGCCAATACAGCCAGCATGAAAATTACGAGTACATTTTTACGCATGGATTATATAGCTCCCTTCCACGCAAGACTTAATTTCTGAAGCCGCTACATTGTAATGCCGTCCCTGATATGCCTTAAGATAGGTGCAATCTGCAACCCAAAAAGTATCCGTTATCTTATCATAACCATCAATAACAATATAGTGAAGAGTAGATCTGCTAATGCCACTTCCATTGTAATATGATAAAGTTCCATACGGAGCAGCTCTAAGAATAACAGGACGATCTGCTGCTAAACTTGATTTTATATAATTGGTTAATTTTGTAGTTGTCATAGTGCTTCCAACAAACGTATAGGCATATTTATTTGAAGCGCTAGATTTCAGTTGCGAATTCAAATAATCCACAATTGCGTATACAAATGCAGTTGTTTCTCCACTTGGAATCACTTTCTTACTGATAGCTGTTTGCGAAGGCTCTTTATAGGTTGAAATAAGGCTATAACTATCATGTGAATATATGCCAGTTAGAACCATTAAAGTACTCGCAACTCCACACCATGTGTCTTTTTCTTGAACGATCTTTGTATTTACTGAACAAGAATACAAGTTTCCGCTACTAGAAACGCCTCTTGATAACCCTTGATTTTGTTCCTTAATGAGTCGATCATCAATCTCCAGTCTTGTAATAATATTATCTAGGGCCGCTTCCTTATCATGCTGAAACTGATAAAGAAATTCAGATGAATCTAAGTATTCCTCAATTATTTTTTGCTTGTCTGCATCATTCAAACTAATATGAGAGAGGTGATTATAGATCCATCTGTAAACTTCATTAGGGTCAGAAACTTCAAACTGTGTAGAAAAACCAGATTCTGCAGCCGACAGTACCGAATTTCCCATAGTAAGGGCAACAATCGTAACCATAACAGCTATTTTCTTTAGTGCTTTTTTCATAATAACCCATCCTTTCATTAGACAAAATTCCAAATTAAGCAACAATAAACTGGATTCTTTTAGTTAAGAATTCATTTATTGTATTTACATTATAACACAAACCTTTATAGATGTCAATAATTATTATTTAATTTTTTAAAAATTTATTTATTTCTCCTTTATTCCTAATAACACAAAAGGGAACGCACTCCACGCTCCCTCTGTTTTGTTACTTAAAGCTATTTTTAGACCATTCCGCGAAAACGTTCGGCAATTCCGGAATTACGGGTGCTTACCCGACATACCGGCTCTGCCCAGCGAAACAGACGCCGAAATTACTTTCTTACAACCTTGTGGTAAACCTTCTTGCCCTTGCGGATTATTACCTCGCCGTCGATCGTGATCTCAGCGTTCGGATCCTCAACGATAACGTCGTTGACTGCAACGCCCTTACCCGCGATCAGGGTTCTTGCCTCGCGCTTGGAATTAACAAGCTTGGCAGCCACCATCAGGTCGAGAATGCCGATCTTGCCCTCGGGGAGCTCAAGCTCGGTAGTGGGCATGTTCTCGGTGTTGCCCTTGCCGCCGAACAGAGCCTTTGCGGCGTCGAGCGCCTTGTTCGCTTCCTCCTCGCCGTGAACCAGCTTTGTAAGCTCGTACGCGAGTATCTCCTTAGCCTTGTTGAGCTGGCTTCCCTCCCAGCCGGACATAGCCTCGATCTCCTCAATGGGGAGGAAGGTCAGCATGCGAATGCACTTCATTACGTCCGCGTCGGCTACGTTTCTCCAGTACTGGAAGAACTCGAACGGAGAGGTCTTTTCAGGGTCGAGCCATACTGCGCCCTTCTCGGTCTTGCCCATCTTCTTGCCCTCGGAGTTGAGGAGCAGCGTGATAGTCATAGCGTGAGCGTCCTTGCCGAGCTTCTTGCGGATAAGCTCGGTGCCGCCCAGCATGTTAGCCCACTGGTCGTCGCCGCCGAACTGCATGTTGCAGCCGTACTTCTGGTACAGCATGTAGAAATCGTAGCTCTGCATGATCATGTAGTTGAACTCGAGGAAGGTCAGACCGCGCTCCCAGCGCTGCTTGTAGCACTCGAAGGACAGCATCTTGTTAACGCTGAAGCATGCGCCTACCTCGCGCAGAACATCGATGTAGTTAAGGTTCATCAGCCAGTCGGCGTTGTTGACCATGATAGCCTTGCCGTCTGAGAAGTCGATGAAGCGGCTCATCTGCTTCTTGAAGCAGTCGATGTTATGCTGAATGGTCTCCGGAGTGAGCATTTTTCTCATGTCGGACTTGCCGGAGGGGTCGCCGATCATACCGGTTCCGCCGCCGAGGAGCGCGATGGGCTTGTTGCCTGCCATCTGGAGGCGCTTCATCAGGCACAGAGCCATGAAGTGTCCTACGTGCAGGGAGTCAGCGGTGGGGTCGAAGCCGATGTAGAAGGTCGCCTTGCCTTCGTTTATCATCTTCTTGATCTCTTCCTCGTTGGTTACCTGCGCGATGAGTCCGCGTGCTACTAATTCGTCGTAAAGTGTCATTGTTTTTCTCCTTGATATGTTAATTTTTCAACTTTGAACTGTGTATTATCCGGGAAAACTCCCATAAGCGACGGAAACCTTGATTTCCATTGATACCACCCCTTTCACCGCGCCTGAATCATCGCCCGTCGTTCATCCTTAGCGAATCTCTCATCAGGTCCTTGCCGACCGTTCCATGGCTGAGAAGCTCCCGGGCTTCCTCCAGCCCGAACCACCCCGCCGTTTCCACCTCGCCGGAAAGCCGGAACTCTCCGTGCTTCACCGTGCAGAGATACCCAAGCATGAGATTATCGTGCTTCGGATAGTAATAGCTGCTGATATACCGCATGTTCAGGACTTCCAGCCCGGTTTCCTCGCGTATCTCCCGGAGAGCGGTCTGCTCGGCGGTCTCGTGCTCCTTGATGAACCCCGCAACGCAGACGTAATTCCTTGTCGCGTAGGTCTGGCGTATCAAAGCGTACTTCCCCGCGCCGTCGGTCAGCAGGCATATCACGCATGGGTAGGAAAAACTGAACCACGGTCTGCCGCAGTTTTCGCAGAATGATGTCTCGCCCTCGTCGCCGATAGTCTTTGTTATTAGTTTCTCTCCGCACTCAGGGCAGAATTTGAACTGCATATGATCACCTCCCGGGTATTATTTCCGATAACGTCTGTACAATACAAAAGCCCCCCATGAGCAGAACTCACAGAGGGCGAATTATCGCGGTACCACCTCAGTTTGCGGGATATCTCCCGCCTCTGACAGCTATAACGGGCTTACCCGTGCGGAACTACTTGCGTACGCTTTCGCACCGCCGCTCAGGGAGGTAATTCGCCGCACGGAAATCCTGCCGCTTCGCACCAGACAGCGGCTCTCTGAAAGGATATTCCGGGACTACTGGATTCCCGTCAACGCTTTTAATATTTATTCGGAATTTATTATCTCAGCTGGTCTGCTATCTCAAGAACCAGTTTTTCGCTCTTTTCCCAGCCAAGGCAGGGGTCGGTGATCGACTTGCCGTAAACGCCGTCGCCAACCTTCTGCGCGCCGTCCTCGATGTAACTCTCGATCATCAGCCCCTTCACCATGCTGCGTATCTCCGAGGAGTGGCGCATGGAATGGAGGATCTCATTTGCAATTCTGATCTGCTCGAGGTACTTCTTGCCGCTGTTGGAGTGATTTGTGTCAACAATGCACGCCATGTTCCTGAGGTTCTTTTCCTGGTACATATCGTACAGCAGCTTGAGATCCTCGTAGTGGTAGTTCGGGATAGTCTGGTCGTGCTTGTTCTGCGCGCCTCGGAGGATAGCGTGGGCAAGCGGATTGCCGTCAGTGTTGACCTCCCAGCCGCGGTAGATGAACGTGTGGCTGCTCTGAGCCGCACGGATAGAATTCAGCATGATAGAAATCGTGCCGCTGGTGGGGTTCTTCATACCGCAGGGGCACTCCATGCCGCTGGCGGTAAGACGGTGCTCCTGATCCTCAACGGAACGCGCGCCTACTGCGACATAGCTGAGTATATCGGAAAGGTAGCGGTAGTTCTCGGGATACAGCATTTCATCAGCGCACACAAGACCGGTCTCCTCAATGGCGCGTGTGTGCAGCTTGCGCACGTGGATAAGACCCTCAAGCATGTCCTCGCCCTTGGTGGGGTCTGGCTGGTGGATCATTCCCTTGTAGCCCTCGCCGGTGGTTCTGGGCTTGTTGGTGTAGATTCTCGGGATAATAATGATCTTGTCCTTGACCTGCTCCTGAAGTCTGGAAAGGCGGCAGGTGTAGTCCATTACTGAATCCTCGTTATCCGCAGAGCACGGCCCGATGATAAGCAGGAACTTGTCAGACTTCCCGGTGAAAACGTCCGCGATCATCGCGTCGCGCTCGGTCTTTATAGCCTTGATCTTATCGTTGAGCGGGTAAAGCTCCTTTATCTCCTTCGGTACGGGGAGCTTCCTGCGGAAATTCATTGACATTTATGTATTTCTCCTTTTTTTGCAGTATATCCATGTGACATTATATCACCATCTCGTCCAATTGTCAAGCGCCTTTTCGTACTTCACAGCACAAAAATGCCCCTGATTTTACAGGGGCACTGATTTACTTATCTACGGAAGTTTCCTTTTCCTTAAGCAGATCGCGTATTTCCGTAAGCAGAACGATCTGGGGATCCGGCTTAGGCTCGGGCTTGGGCTCTTCTTCCTTCTTGCGGTGGAGCTTTGTGATAGCCTTCACAAGAATGAAAACAGCCAGCGCGATAAGAAGGAAACTTATAACCGACTGAATGAACGAGCCGTAGTTCAGCGAGATCTCAGCGACCGCAGGAGTAACCACCGCGCCGGTTTCATCGAGGACTTCCTCAACCGCGGGCTGAAGCACGAGCTTGAGCTGCGAGAAATCCATCTTGCCGGTAAGAAGTCCCAGCAGCGGCATCAGCAGGTCGCCGACCAGCGAATTGACGATGGCGGTGAACGCAGAACCGATGATAAGACCTACCGCCATATCAAGCACGTTTCCTCTTGAGATAAACGCCTTGAACTCCTTGGCCAGCTTGAACCTGTCCTTCTTTTCAGCTTTCTTTTCTTCTGCCATGACACTTTCCTTCTCGAATTAAGTAATATTTCAGGCTGAAAGCCTGTTGTGCATTATATTCTCTGACTGAGCGGTATGTAGTTCTTGTTGAGGTTTATCGCCTTGTAAGCCGGACGGATTATGCGCTTTCCGTTGATCATTTCTTCCATTCTGTGGGCGCACCAGCCGGAGATTCTCGCGCACGCGAACAGACCAGTGTACATCTCTACCGGTATCTTCAGCATCTTGTATACCAGACCAGAATACATGTCCACGTTTGCGCATATATTCTTGATATCACCGCGCTCGTCCGCGAATACTCCCGGAGTAAGTCTCTCGATGCTGTCCAGCAGCAGGAATTCCTTCTCAAACTCGGTGCCCTTAGCCAGCTTCATCGCGTTGGCCTTGAGTATCTTCGCTCTCGGGTCGGACAGCGTGTAAACCGCATGACCCATGCCGTAGATAAGCCCGGAATGATCTCCGGCTTCCTTGCGGAGCAGCTTGTGAAGGTAGTCGCTGACCTCCTGGTCGTTATCCCAGTTCTTGATACCCGCCTTTGCGAAGTCGAGCATTTCCATAACCTTGATATTAGCGCCGCCGTGACGCGGACCCTTCAGCGAACCGATAGCCGCCGCGTATGCGGAGTAGGCGTCGGTGCCGGAGGAAGATACGGTACGGCAGGTGAACGTCGAGTTGTTTCCGCCGCCGTGCTCAGCATGGAGCATAAGGCAGAGGTCGAGCAGGTGAGCTTCCTCGGTAGTGTAGGAACGGTCGTCGCGCAGGGTGGAAAGAATGCTCTCTGCAAGGCTCTCGTCCTTGTTTATCTGGTGCATTACCATTGAATCGTTGTGGTAGAACCGACGCATTGCCTGGTAGGAAGTTACCATGATCGCAGGAAGTCTGGAGATGATCGAAATAGCCTTGAGCATTTCGCTCTCAACGGACTTGTCCTCCGGCGCGGAATCATAGCTGTACAGCGCAAGCACTGCCTGAGCCATCTTATTCATGATATTCGGGGACGGATTTCTGATGATAACGTCCTCGCTGAAGTACATGGGAAGGTCGCGGTACTCAGCGATAAGGCGTGAGAACGTAGTGAGCTGTCGCTCGTCAGGGAGCATACCGAACAGGAGGAGATACGCGACCTCCTCATAGCCGTAGCGCCCGGACGACAGCACGTCGTTCACGATATCGCGAATGTTGTATCCGCGGTAGATGAGCTCGCCCTCGATGGGCTGCTTGTCGCACTCGCTTATAACGTAGCCATGTACGCAGCATACGTTTGTGATGCCCGCAACAACGCCGGAACCGTCGGAATTACGCAGACCGCGCTTTACTCCGAACTTTCCGGGCAGGCTGGGATCGATAGCCGTAGTGCTTAAAAAATCGTCGCACATCTGCTTGAAGGTAGCAGAGTTCTTGAGCTGTTCCATTCTTTTCATTGGTTAGAAGATCCGCCTCCGTGCCATATTTTTATACTGGTCTTAATTGCCGTTCCGTCAGGCGGAATTTTCAAATTAAGAAATATATAAGTATATTGTAGCATATTTCGCCGTGATTGTCAAGCGTTATTCGCATTTTCTGAATATTTTTTATTTTCAGGTTGCAAAATTCTCGTTTGTGGTTTATTTATAATGGAGGATCGCTGCAATGAAGTTCCCGAAACCAGTACTTGCTTCCCTGCTGGGATTTTCAATAATGCTCACCGGCTGCCATCGTGAAGCTCCATCGCCTGCGCCGGAGAACGTAACTCTGCTCATCGAAGACGAAAACCGCATACTCACACTAGGATTTTCCGAGTACCTCGCCGGCTGCATATTCGCCGCTGCTGACCCGTCATTTCAGGAGGAGACCCTGCTTGCGGCGGGAATCGCGCTTTCAAGCCAGGCGCAGTACTGCATGCAGAACTGCGAAGCTGATTTCGGCGCAGACCTCGCCGACCGCGGCGACATCTACCCGGACTGGCTTTCGCCTGATGTGCTGGAGGAACGCTACGCCGACCAGTATCCCGAGTGGCTGGAGCGCGTTTCCAGAGTTGCGGAGCGCGCGGCTAAGGAGTGCCTCTATTATAACGATGGACCGGCGTACACGCCCTGCTGCCGGGTATCCTCCGGCGTGACCGACGACGGAGGTTTCACCTACCTTCCGGCGCTGAAGCTCAGCCGCGACCCGGATTCACCGGAATACTCCGCCAGCTCAGAATACACCTGCACCGCCGTGCGGAAAATGCTGGCTCCGGTCACCGGAAGCGTAGTGCTCCCCGCAGACAAGGCGGAGTGGTTCTCCGAGCCGCAGTACACAAAAAACGGAACGCTGCGCTGTATCAGGTTCGGCGGCGTGGAACTTACCGGAGAACAGCTCCGGGAAGCGCTCGGTCTGCGCAGCGCGGCTGTTGCAATTACGCAGGAGCACGACTCGTTCATATTCCGCACCCGCGGAAGCGGCGGCGGTGTTGGCATGAGCGTCTACACAGCGGATCTCATGGCGCGCTCCGGTTTGTCAGCTCAGGAAATACTACAGCAGTTCTACCCCGGCACGGAACTAATAGATTAAAATAGGTAATCTGTTTTCTGTTTCATTTCCTTATTATATCACTTTTATCTTCTTTTTCAAAGAAGTTTTTAGAAGTTACCTATAGTTTATCTGCGATTCAAAAAGTACACGTACTCTGGCTTTAACCAGAAATGAAAAATGTTAAACTTTACAGAGATTTAACATACCCTGTCTTTTGGATTTAACATTCTCCTGATATAATATGCTTGTGACAAGGAAAGATCACAGCATAAGCGTAAATGATTACGCAGTATATTAAAGGAGAACAACACTATGACTACAAGAAAGATCACATTAAGCGCAGCCGCTCTGCTTATGGCAGCAGCATTTGCAGGCTGCTCCGGAAATACCACCAGCGCTTCCTCCAACAGCAGCTCCGCTGCTGAGGCAGGCTCTTCTGCCGCTGATACCTCCGCTGCTGCTGACAGTTCCGTAGCAGATTCCACCGCTTCTGACAGCACCGCTTCCAAGCTTGACACCGACATCACAGTAGTATCTCGCGAGGACGGCTCCGGTACAAGAGGCGCGTTCGTTGAGCTGATGGGCATTGAACAGAAGAACGAAGCAGGCGAGAAGGAAGATATGACCCGCGGCGACGCTGAGATCTCCAACTCCACCAACGGCGTTATGATGAGCGTAGCAGGCAATGTTGACGCGATCGGATACATCTCCCTCGGCTCCCTCAACGACACCGTAAAGGCTCTCGACGTAAACGGCGTTGAGTGCTCCGTAGCCGACATCAAGTCCGGTGATTACGTTGTAGCAAGACCGTTCAACGTATGCTATCAGCAGGCAAAGCTCGACGGCAACGCCGCAGCTAAGGATCTCATCGCCTTCATCGAGTCCGACGACGGTCAGAAGATCATCGCTGACAACGGCTACATCGCCATCGACTCCACCGGCGCATATGCTCCCTCCGGAGTTACCGGCGCGATCTCCCTGAACGGCTCCACTTCCGTAGGTCCGATCATGGAGAAGCTCTGCGAGGCATACAAGGCTCTTAACCCTGATGTTTCCATCGACATTCAGCAGACCGGTTCCGGAGCAGGTATCACATCCGCGACCGAGGGCACATGCGATATCGGTATGTCCTCCCGTGAACTCAAGCAGGAAGAGCTAGATGCAGGTCTGACTGAAATGAAGATCGCCGACGACGGTATCGCGGTTATCGTAAACCTTGAGAACCCCATTGAGAACATCACCTCCGACGAGGTAATGAAGATCTACACCGGCGAGATCAACAACTGGAGCGAGCTCGGCTGATTCAAATAATCTCACCTTTATAGGTTTCTCCCCGTTGTCGCTTGGATGCACGGCGTCCATGCCGTGCTTTTGGCGACAACTATGCGGCGTCCTGCCGCACTTCCCTTACGCGCTGCGCTGCGGCATTCCAGCTAACGTGCAGCGCACTTTTATGAGTATTAGAATGTAAAGTAACATTCTGGAAATTTTACAAAGAGGTATTATTATGCAGAAGGTCAAAGAAGGCATAATGCACGCGCTGTTCCTGATATGCGCATGTGTTTCGATACTGGCAGTGGTGCTGATATGCGTGTACCTGTTCGCTTCCGGCGTTCCGGCGATCGGTGAGATCGGCGTTACCGACTTCCTGTTCGGCACAAAATGGAAGCCCTCCAGCGGATACTACGGGATATTCCCGATGATAATCGGCTCTATCCTCGTTACAGGAATCGCGGTCGTTATCGGAGTTCCCATCGGAATACTCTGCGCCGTGTTCATGTCGCACTACTGCCCGGAGAAGCTCTACCGCTTCGTGAAGCCCGCGATAAACCTTCTCGCCGGGATCCCGTCCATCGTATACGGATTCTTCGGGCTGGTGGTTATAGTTCCCATCATGAAGGAGCTGTTCGGCGGCTCGGGTAAATCCCTGCTGACCGCAGGCATACTCCTCGGCATAATGATACTACCGACGGTGATCAAGACCACCGAATCCTCCCTGAACGCAGTTCCGAAGAGCTACTACGAGGGCGCGCTCGCGCTCGGTGCAACGCATGAGCGCAGCGTGTTCTTTGCCTCGCTGCCGGCGGCGAAATCCGGTATACTTGCAGCGATAATCCTCGGCGTGGGACGCGCTATCGGCGAAACGATGGCGGTAATTCTCGTAGCGGGCAACCAGACGGTCATTCCGAAGAGCATCACCTCCGGCATACGCACCTTGACCTCCAACATCGTAATGGAAATGGGCTACGCCGGCGGACTTCACCGCGAAGCGCTCATCGCCACCGGAGTAGTGCTGTTCGTGTTCATACTTATAATCAACCTCTGCTTCTCTGCACTTAAAAGGAGGAAAGACTGATGACTGACGCTCCTACAGCAGCTATGACAAACGAAAAGAAAACCACCGCGCCCGAGAACTACATCAACCGCGTGACATTCGGCGCGCGCCTGAAGCAGTACGCCAGAAGCCCGCTTTCGCTGATCCTCATGATCCTTGTAATGCTGGCGGCACTATTCTCGGTCGGAATGCTCATCTTCATTATCGCGTATATTCTTATAAACGGCGTTCCGCACCTCACCGCGGAGCAGTTCGACTGGAACTATACCACGGAAAACGTCAGCATGATGCCGGCGATGATAAACACCCTCATCATGACCGCGCTGACACTCGTCATCGCCGTTCCGATAGGCGTTTTCGCGGCGGTGTACCTCGTTGAGTACGCCAAGCGCGGCAACAAGCTCGTCAAGGTTATCCGTGTGACTACCGAAACGCTTTCCGGCATTCCGTCCATCGTGTTCGGTCTGTTCGGATACCTGATGTTCAATATCTCCTTCGGCTGGGGATTCTCCATGATGGCGGGCGTTATCACCCTCGCAATGATGATCCTTCCGCTGATTATCCGAACCACTGAGGAGGCGCTCCTCGCCGTTCCGGACAGCTACCGCGAAGGAAGCTTCGGGCTCGGCGCGGGCAAGATGCGCACAGTGTTCCGCGTTATCCTTCCCACGGCGGTGCCCGGTATCATGTCCGGCGTTATCCTCTCTATAGGACGTATCGTCGGCGAATCCGCAGCGCTCATCTTTACCTCCGGTTCCGGACACAGCATTCCCGGCTCGCTTGTCGGCTCGGGAAGCTCCGCTGCGACCCTTACCGTTCACATGTACATTCTCTCCAACGAAGGCCTGCATGTCAACGAAGCGTTTGCTTCCGCAGTAGTCCTGCTTGCGCTCACATTCTTAATAAACCTCGTTTCCGACCTTATCGAGCGCCGGATAGCGAAAAAGAAAGGATAAACCCATATGAAATTCGATATCAGGAACGCCGCGCTTTACTACGGCGACTTCAAGGCGCTCAAGGGTATCAGCCTTGAGATACCGGAAAACAAGATAACTGCGTTCATAGGGCCGTCCGGCTGCGGAAAATCCACGCTGCTGAAATCCCTCAACCGCATGAACGACCTCGTTGAGGGCTGCCGCATAACCGGCGAATTTCTGCTCGACGGCGAGGACATCTACGGCAAGATGGACGTAAACCTCCTGCGCAAGCGCGTGGGAATGGTGTTCCAGAAGCCGAATCCATTCCCGATGAGCGTCTACGACAACATCGCGTTCGGTCCCCGCACCCACGGGATTCACTCCAAGGTAAAGCTCGACGACATCGTTGAGAAGTCTCTGCGCGACGCGGCAATCTGGGACGAACTCAAGGACAGGCTGAAAAAATCCGCGCTGGGACTTTCCGGCGGTCAGCAGCAAAGACTCTGCATTGCCAGGGCGCTGGCGGTAGAGCCTGAGGTGCTGCTTATGGACGAACCGACCTCCGCGCTGGATCCTATTTCAACTTCTAAGATAGAAGACCTTGCAATCGAGCTGAAAAAGGAGTATACTATAGTTATGGTAACTCACAATATGCAGCAGGCGGCGAGAATTTCCGACAAGACGGCGTTCTTCCTGCTGGGCGAGGTCGTAGAATACGCAGACACTGACAAGCTGTTCTCGACTCCGCAGGATCAGCGCACCGAGGACTACATAACCGGACGATTCGGCTGATCCAGGGAGGCATAATATGAGAAACCGTTTTGACGAGCAGCTCGAGCAGCTCAACGTAGGACTTATCAAGATGGGCGCGCTGTGCGAAGAGAGCATAGCCTGCGCCGTAAAGGCTCTGTTTGACGAAAAGACCTCCGAGATGATAGCGAAGGTCAACGACAACGAGGAAGAAACCGACCACATGGAGCACGACATTGAGGCGCTGTGCATGAAGCTCCTGCTTCATCAGCAGCCGGTGGCGAAGGATCTGAGGTGCGTTTCCTCGGCGCTGAAGATGATCTCCGACATGGAGCGTATCGGCGACCAGTCGCAGGATATCGCGGAAATAGCGGGATTCGTTCACTCCACCGAGCTTGCGGGCAAGGTGCATATCTCGGACATGGCAAACGAGGCCATCAGCATGGTGACCATGAGCGTTGATTCCTTCGTCAGAAAAGACGTGAAGCTCGCGAAAGAAGCCATAGAAGCAGACGATAAGGTAGACGCGCGCTTCCTTGAGGTAAAGCGCGAGCTTATCGAGCTGGTGCGCAGCGACTCCGGCGACGCCGAGTACTTCATGGATCTGCTGATGGCGGCAAAGTACCTCGAGCGTATCGCCGACCACGCAACAAATATCGCGGAATGGGTGGTCTACTCCATCACGGGAGAACGCTGAGCCCGGTTCGCTGAAAGAGAGGACAATTTATGATATACATGCTGGAGGACGACGCGAATATCAGAAACTTCGTGCTGTACGCGCTGAACAATTCCGGGCTAGAGGCAAAGGGCTTCGAGCGCCCGAGCGAGTTCTGGGCGGCTCTGAAGGAGGAAACGCCGTCTGTCCTGCTGCTGGATATAATGCTCCCCGAGGAGGACGGCATGCAGGTACTGGCGAAGCTGCGCTCCAACCCAGAGTATGCGGGGCTTCCGGTTATAATGCTGACCGCGAAGGGCTCGGAGTATGATAAGGTGATAGGTCTTGACAGCGGCGCCGACGACTACGTTGCAAAGCCATTCGGCACCATGGAGCTTATCTCCCGCATAAAGGCGCTGCTGCGCCGCACTACCTCGCAGGAAACAAAGGAATACGAGGTAGGCGGGCTTTACGTCAACACCTCGAAGCATATTGTGCGGGTCAATGGTAATGAAGTTCAGCTTACCTTTAAGGAGTTCGAACTGCTGTGCTACCTGCTTGAAAATATCGGCACGGTGCTTTCACGCGAGAAGATCATCACGAAGGTCTGGGGTTACGATTTCGACGGCGAGAGCCGCACCGTGGACGTACATATCCGCACGCTGCGAATGAAGCTCGGAGACTGCGGCGGCATGATCGAGACTGTCCGCGGAATAGGCTACAAGGCAGTCGACATAACATAAGGAGCGCATATGACGAAACGAATTTTCGGCGGAGCGTTCATCGTTTCGCTGGTCGCTATAATTTCTGCTGTTGCAATGGTGCTCGGCGTAGCCTACACGAAGGAGCAGCAGCTTTTCAAGAGGCAGCTTGAGCAGCAGGCGATGCTTCTCGCGGCAACGATGGAGAACACCTCGCCCGACGACGATGTTGAGAGCCTCCGCAAGCTCAGCCATGATATCCATGGCACATTTGAGAACCGCATAACCTATATCGGTCAGGACGGCACGGTACTTTTCGACAACGAAGCCGACCCAGCGACAATGGAAAACCACCTCGGCCGTGAGGAGGTAGTCGCTGCGAAGCAGTCGGGAACCGGCACCGCAATACGCGAGAGCTACACCATGTCGGAGATGACGGTATACTGCGCCCGTGTCATCGGGTACGACTGCATAGTGCGCGTGGCCGGTACGATGGATACCGTGGCTGCGCGTATCGCAGGCATGTGGTGGGAAGTTCTGCTGATTGTTATTATAGCGGCGATGGTGTCGCTGGGAGTTGCAGCTATAGTTGCGAGGGTGGTCGTGAAGCCGATAAACAGCATCGACCTCAAGAATCCCGACATCGGCGAGAGCTACAGCGAGATCGCGCCGCTGCTCCACCGCATAAGCGAGCAGAACCACGAGATAGATCAGCAGATCGCGGAGCTTACCCGAAGCCGGAAGGAGTTCTCGCTTATCACTGAGAATATGAGCGAGGGCTTTATAATCATCGACAGCCGAACCGAGGTGCTTTCTTATAACACGGCTGCGCTGAAGATCCTCGGCTCTGACTTTACCGGCTCCAGCCGCAGCGTGCTGGTCCTGAACCGCAGCGAAGCATTCCGCAGCGCTGTCGAGGACGCACTCGCAGGCAAGCGCAGCGAGACCGACCTCACGCTGTCCGAGAAGATATACCAGGTAATTGCAACGCCGGCGTTCACGGGAAGCAGCGTTACCGGCGCAGTCATGATAATCCTTGATATCACTGAAAAGGAAGCCCGTGAGGAACTGCGCCGCGAGTTCACCTCAAATGTTTCCCACGAGCTGAAAACTCCGCTCACCACTATTTACGGGATTTCCGATATGCTGGTCGGCGGTATCGTAAAGCCGGAGGACATTCCGGGCTTTGCGAAGAATATCCGCGACGAAGCCGGCCGCATGATAACCCTGATACAGGATATACTCAAGCTGTCGCAGCTTGACGAGAACACGTTCTCCGACCAACGGGAGAGAGTTGATCTGTACGAGCTGGCTCAGTCCGCCGCAGAGCGGCTCCGCCCGCAGGCAGACGAGAAGCACGTGACTATCTCTGTGACCGGAGAGCGCTCCGAGTTTACCGGTATAGCAACAGTTCTTGAGGAGATGATCTACAACCTGCTAGACAACGCTGTGAAGTACAATAAACAGGGCGGCAGGGCGGACGTAGACGTCCGCAGCAGCGGCGACGATATCGTAGTGACCGTATCAGATACGGGAATAGGGGTTCCTGCGGATAGTATCGACCGAATATTCGAGCGGTTCTACCGTGCGGATAAGAGCCATTCCCGCAAGATAGGCGGAACTGGTCTGGGGCTTTCCATCGTAAAGCATGGAGTTTCGCTCCACGGCGGTTCGATAACTGTCAAAAGCTCCGAGGGCAGCGGAACTACATTCACTATGGCGCTTCCGAAAAATTGACAAAAGTGGGCAGGCTGTGAGCCTGCCCACTTTGTTGTATAACTTGTGCGTGAGGTTTTAAAACTTTCAGGATCACCCTATCGGGAGTAAAGCGGTGGGGTTTAGAGATTACCGTATATAAATATAGCCGCAGTGAAACCTGCGGCTCTGATTTATTTCTTGATCGAATCCCTGACCATTGAGTAAAACTCATCCCACATTTTCGTTACATGCTCTCTTGAGTAGAAGTGATTTCCGCGCCTGGAAGCCTCGCACTGCTGCGCGTAATACTCCTTATTGTTGTGGAGCCTGTCAAGCTCCTTAACGAAGCCGTCAACATCGTCAGCCTTGCTGTAGAAGTCAAAAAGAATATCCGGGTAGATATCAAGACCTCTCAGGAACACCGGGATATTTACGCACATCGCCTCGAGTATCGTCATCGGGAACAGCTCCTCGAAGCTGGGCAGGAACATAACATCGCCCAGATTGTACACCTCGTTCATGTACTCACGGTCGATTATTCCGAGCAGCTTCACATTTGCCGGCGGATCATCACAGATCTTCTTTATCTCGCCGTAGCCGTCGGAGATCTTGCCGAACGAAAATCCTCCAGCCCATACGAACTGCACGTCAGGCATGCGCTTAGCAACCTCGATGAAATCGAAAACTCCCTTGCGCACCTGGAGCTGACCCGCGCAGATAACGGTGAATTTGTCCTTATCTATTCCGTATTTCTCGCGCAGCTTTATCTTCTCCTCCGGGGAAACCGGGTGGAACACCTCCGAAGAAACGAAGTTCGGGATATACGTAACCTTCGATTTGTCAACGCCGTAGTGCGCCAGCCTGCCGATGAAGTACGGATTTACCGTCACAAGATAATCCATGCGCTTGTAGAAGCTGATCATGTACTTATAGAATATCTGCTTCATGAAGCGCGGGAGATTCACGCTCGTCTCCACCGTTTCCGGCAGCATGTGGACATACCCTACCGACTTTCCCCTGCTCGTGAGGGACTTCATCGAAAGATAATATCCAAAGTTTATCGTGTGGTAATGTGTGATGTCCGCCTTAATGCGCTTGTTTATCGTGACCTCGAACTTGTCGGAAAGTTCGCTGCTTACAAGCCCGACCTGCTCTATATATGCAGAGCCTACGCCCTGACCCTTTACCGATGTGGCGCTGGACATCATGTTTATCGTAGTCTTACTCATGTATCTTCGCAGCCCTCCTGATCACAGTTTCTCAATGCGGGCGAAGTTCGCCATTACCTTCTTCACCTGACCGTTGTCAAAGCTGATCGTCAGCATGGTGTCGTTGCCCATGCGCTTTGCTTCGTCTACGGTTCCCTGGCCGAATACGTTGTGCTTCACGCGGTCGCCCGGCGCAAATACTATTCCGGATACTACCGGTGTCGGCTTCGTTACCATCTTCGCCGCTTCCTGAGCAAGGTAGTTCGGCTTCTCCGGCTTCTTCCAGGTCGACGCCTGCTTCGGACGGTCGCCGGTCTTTTCGATGTACTCCTCCGGTATCTCGCGAATAAACGTCGACAGGCGGTTTCTCATCGTCTGACCGTAGAGCACGCGGTAGGACGTGTGCGTTACATACAGCATGCGCTTCGCACGGGTTATCGCTACATATGCAAGACGGCGCTCCTCCTCCATCTCGGCGGGGTCGTTTATGCTGCGGTAGCTCGGGAAAATGTTGTCCTCGGCGCCTACAAGGAACACCGTGTCGAACTCCAGACCCTTCGCGCTGTGCATCGTCATGAGCGATACCCGGTCAAGGTCGCCGTCGTAGCTGTCAAGGTCGGAAACCAGCGCCACCTGCTCGAGGAAATCCGGAAGCGTGGTATCCTCGTTCTCCTGTATCATCGTCAAGGCGTTGGATTTCAACTCGTTGATGTTCTCAATACGTGTGGAGCCTTCCTCGCCCAGAGCCTGCATTGACTTTATGTATCCGGATTTCTCCGCAACGGCGTCGATAAGCTCGTCCAGGCGGAGCGAATCCGCAAGCTCGTCCAGCTCGTCAAACAGGTTTGCGGCAGCCTTCAGCGCAGCCGACTTCCTCGAAAGCGGCTCAAACTGCGAAGCCTCGCGGCAGACCTCCACCGGAGAAATATGCAGCCCGTCGGAGATACGGATTATCTCCTCAACCGTGGCGTCGCCGATACCGCGCTTCGGCTCGTTGATTATCCTGCGGAAACGCACGGAGTCATACGGGTTGTTTATCACCGCGAGGTACGCCATGATGTCGCGTATCTCCTTGCGGTCGTAGAACCTCAGACCGCCTACGATGGTGTACGGAATTCCCGAGCGCGCCAGGGTGTTCTCAAAGCTTCTCGACTGGGAGTTGCTGCGGTACAGCAGCGCGTAATCCGTGTAGTGCTTGCCTTCCTTCACGCCGTCAAGGATAGTGTCGGCAACGAAACGCGCCTCGGCTATCTCGCTCTCGAAATTGCAGCACTTTATCTTGTCGCCGTCGCCCAGCGCAGACCAGAGCTGCTTGTCCTTGCGCTGCTTGTTGTTGCGTATCACGGCGTTCGCAGCGTTCAGGATATTCTCGGTGGAACGGTAGTTCTGCTCGAGCTTTATTACCTCGCAGCCGGGATACTGCTTCTCGAAGCTGAGGATATTCTCGATAGTCGCGCCGCGGAAGCGGTAAATTGACTGGTCGTCGTCGCCGACCACGCAGAGGTTTCCGTTGTTCCCCGCAAGCAGCGAGATAAGGCGGTACTGCGCAACGTTCGTATCCTGATACTCGTCGACCATTATGTATTTATAAAGGTGCTGGTAGTGCGAAAGAACGTCCGGAAAATCCTCAAACAGCTTTACTGTAAGGTAGATTATATCGTCGAAATCCACCGCGCTGGCGCTCCTGAGCGCGCTCTGGTACTCGGTGTAGACCTCCGCGCAGCGCTTCTCCATCAGCTCGCCGGAAGCGTTAGCCATCGGCGCGTACTCCTCCGGGGATATCATCTTGTCCTTGCAGCGGGAGATCATGTTCTTGAACACCTTCGGGTTGAACACCTTTTCGTCGAGGTTCAGCTTCTTCATGGCGTCCTTGATGATACGCTTGGAATCATCGTCATCGTAAATCGTGAAGCTCCTCTGGTAGCCGAGGTTTTCGATCTCACGGCGCAGTATCTTCACGCACGCAGAGTGGAACGTTGACGCGTTTATCTTCTCCGCGTCCTCGCCTATCATGTCGATAAGGCGCTGGCGAAGCTCCCCCGCCGCCTTGTTGGTGAAGGTTATCGCGAGGATATTCCAGGGCTGCACCGGCTCTACTGCTACGATCTCCGCAAGGCGCTCCGCATTCTCCGGGGTCTTTTCCATCGCGGGGAAATCCTGGAGAAACTGCTCCTGCTCCGGAGTGAGGCTGCGGACGGTCTCGTCAAGATACGCGTTGCCGAATCTCATCATGTTAGCGATACGGTTGCAGAGCACTGTAGTCTTTCCGCTGCCCGCACCCGCGATTATCAGGACTGCTCCCTTCACGCGGAACACCGCGCGGCGCTGCATTTCGTTAGTTCTGGAAAAGAAGCTGGTAAGCGCGTTTCGTTTTAATGTTGTGTAATCCAATTCTGTTACCCTTCCTTTATAAAATGGGAAAATGCAGGGCGACAAACGCCGCCCGGCATTTCCTGATGATATTTTTGATGATCCTTCAAGTTACTCAGCGTCCGTAGATACCTGTGCGGAAGCGGAGGAGCTGCTCTTTGCATTAGAAGCCGCCGCGTCGATCCCGATGAACGGATTTACCTCTGTTCCGATCGCCTGCGGGAGAACTCCGTTCCAGTTGTTTATCTTGAGATAGTCGATGTAGTTCGGGCTTTTTGCGAGCTGCTCCTGCACTGCCTGAATGGAGTACGCCTCAGCGTCAGCCTTTATCTTCTGGGAATCAGCCTCCGCCTGCGCCGCGATGACCTTCTGCTTTGCCTCTTCCTCGCGCTCAGCGGTCTTGTTCTGCATTTTGAGAGCGTCCTGCGCCGCTATCACCTTCGCCTGGATCGACTGCTCGAAAGCGTCCTCAAACGCGAGGTTTTCGATCGCGAATGCGGTCACGATGATTCCCTGCGGCTCCAGGGTCTTTTTGAGGGATTCGTATATCGCGTTCTGAACGTCGGAGCGGTTCTGTACGAGATCCTCCGCCTTTACCCTGCCTATCTCGTCCTTGGATATCTTCGCAACATTCGGAACAAGCAGCTTGGTCTCAACGTTGCTGATACCGATGGTTCTGATTATCTCTGGCAGCTTTGTGCCGTCGTAGTAATAGTTGAGCTTCAGACCCAGATTGTCAACGGTCTGCGTGTCGCTGGTGTAGGCATCGGTCTGGACGGAATAAATCTGCTCGCGGGTGTCGACCTGCTGTATCTCCTCAATGAATGGGATATGCATGTTGAGTCCTGCCGAAAGGTCGCTGGAAACTATCTTTCCGAACTGGTACTTTACTCCGATGTAGCCTTCGTTTACAACCGTGAAGCTGTTGAAAATAAGTATCAGCACCGCCAGGGTGATCACGATGATAAGCGCCCAGAAACCGAATTTCTTTCCGCCCTTTTCGCCGTTGGAATTAGCTGTGAACTGCGTGGAAGCCATAATTTAAATCTCCTTTAAGAAACGAATACCTGTACCCAGTAGCTGCCGTAACCCGAGCCGTCAGCGCAGTATCCCACGCCGATCTTCGAGTAATTCGGATTCAGGATATTTGCGCGGTGCGCCTTGGAATTCATCCAGCCTTCAACGACCGCCTCCGGCGTGTTGTAGCCTGCCGCGATGTTCTCTCCTGCGGCGATGTAGTCAATATTTGCCTCCCTCAGCGCCGTGAAGCAGCTGCTGCCATCGGGGCGGGTATGCGAGTAGGATTCCGTAAGCTCCTTGGCGCGGGTCTGTGCAACGTCGGACAGCTTGTTGGAGGTCGTGAATTTGCTCAGACCGTTGGCGGTGCGCTGCTTGTTTACCAGTCTTATTACCTCGTCGGCGAAGCTGCCGGTTTCGTCCGCCGAGTCGTTCGACTTGTTATTATCCGAAGCGGCTCCCCTGGCTCTTACAGTAATTACCTTTGAATTCCTCCAGCCCTTCTTGACGCAGACGAGCTTCGCGCTCTTCTTCGCGGGAACCGATATCATTCCGCCCTGCACAAGGTCGCCGTTGGACTTTGACGGCGTGGTTCCGTCATACGTGATGTACGCGGGCGCTCCGTCTGGTATGGAAATAACGTAGGTGTACTCCTTGCCCTTGCTGGACAGCGAAGCCGTCGGCTTGCGCAGGCGCACCGGTATCTTCTTTGTAAGGTACTCCACCGGTTTGCCCTTGACATAGCTTACAAGTCTCACTCTGCACGGCTCCGAGACCTTTATCCTTGTGGAATTGAGCTTTTTGGATTTAGATGTAGGCTTGGAGCCGTCGGTGGTGTAGTACACCGTGCCGCTCTTCTGGACGGTCACAACGGTGTAGCCGTCGTAAAGCTTGCAGCTTACGGAAAGCGCATTATCGGCAGCCGCGTAAGCGCCCACTGTCATGAGCGATAACACCGTAGCCAGTACCAGAAACAGTGCCAGTATCTTTTTCATACAATTACTCCTTTCAGACGTCCGGAAACATGAAGTCCGCATTACTTACGACATAAATACCTGCGTCCAGTAGTTGGCGTCGGTCGTATACGGATCATACACATATCCAACGCCTATCATGGTGTAGCTCGGATTGAGGATATTCGCGCGGTGTCCGGGAGAATTCATCCATGCATCAACGACTCTCTCCGGCGTGCTGTAACCCTTCGCTATGTTCTCGCCGGCTGTCACGGTCCGCAGACCTGCTTCGTCAAGCGCGGTGAAGCATTTCGTTCCATCGGGACGGGTGTGCGAATAGGATATCTCTATTTCCTTTGCACGCACCTGTGCGACCTCGGTCAGCTTGTCGTAGGTAGTCAGCTTGTTGAGTCCGTTTGCAACGCGGATCCTGTTCACAAGGGTCACGACCTGCTCGGCGAAGTTGTTCCTGTCGTTCTTGTACGCCTGCTCCTCTTCGTAGGTCATGCCTGTCTTCTTGGTCAGGACGTCGGAATCTATCCAGCCTTTTTTCACGCATACCAGATTAGCTTCTGACTGCTTTGGTATCTCAACGGTCTCGCCGGTGATGAGCTTGCCGTTTTTCGCGGACGGAGTGCTGCCGTCCGTCGTCATGTACACCTTCACGCCCTCCGGCAGATTCAGCAGCTTGTAGACGTATATCTCTTCCTGCTCCATCAGCATCAGATACGGCTGATCCAGCTTTATCTTGATGTTCTGCTTCAGTTCCTTGCCGCGCTTACCGTCGACGTAGTTCACTGCCCTCAGCTTACAGGGTTCTCTGAATATTTCCACAGCGCCCATCTTCTCCGACTTGTCAGTCGGCTCTGTGCCGTCAGTGGTGTAGTATACCACACTGTCCTTGGGCTTTTTCACGGACACCATTGTAGAGCCGGTGCTTACCTTTGTCGTTAAAGTGAACTTCTCCGGTTTCTTCTCTTTTATCTTGATAGTCTTGTTCAGATATTTGATCGGTTTGCCGTCAAAGTAGCATACAGTCCTAAGCTTGCACGGCTCCGTGAACTTTATCAGCAGCGACGCCTCCTGCGATTTGTCAGTGGGCTTCGTGCCATCGGTGGTGTAGTACACCGTGCTGTTTCTATGGTCGCTTCTGACGTACACGTTCGTCTTGCCTTCATACTGCGATACGTCGAGATAGAACGCTTCCTTGGCCCGTTCCTTCAGAACTTCCTTGTCGACTGCGAAAGTCGTGACATTCATCGCCATAAGCGCCATGACCAGAACCATCAGCAATGAAACCAGCTTTTTCATATAATTACCTCCCATTTTTATACAGATGTTCCCGAGGAAATAAGCTGGGAATACTTGTCGTCGGTCTGTACCTTAACGACGTCCCTGCGGCTTATTCCCGCGTTAGCGTAAGCCTGGGTAAGCATGAGCTTTATTCTGTTGACCTGGTTTACCTCGGAAGCTCCCGGGTCGAAATCTACCGCAACGATGTTGCTCTCCGGGTGCTGTCTGCGAAGCTCTCCGATAACGCCCTTGCCGGTAACGTGGTTAGGCAGGCAGGCGAACGGCTGCATGCATACGATATTCGGAACGCCCTCGCCGATAAGCTCCAGCATTTCCGCCGAAAGGAACCAGCCCTCGCCGGCGATATTGCCGGGGGATACGATGGAGCGCACGGATTCGCGCATTTCGTAGATATCGCCCGGGCAGCCGAACTTGGTTCCCTTCACAGCCTTGCGGTAGCTGCGCTCCATAAAGCGGAACGCCTTTACCGCCGCGTCCTCTGCGAACGCCTTCGTGCGTGTGGTATAGAGCAGCTCACGCTTGGTCTTGCCGTGGGAGCATATGTAGTAGAAGAATCCCATCAGGTCTGGCACGACTACCTCGCAGCCTTCGTTTTCAAGCAGCCCGATGATGTTGTTGTTCGCCACCGGGTGGAACTTTACAAGTATCTCGCCGACAAGTCCGACGCGCGGCTTCTTGATGTCCAGCACCGGGAATTCCGAGAAGTCCTTGACGATGTTGCGGACGTTCTTGTTGAAGTTCGGCAGCGAAATCGACTTCATGTCCTCGCGCAGGAACAGCCGCCACTTTTCGTAGAGCGCGTCCGCGCTTCCCTTCGTGACCTCGTAGGGACGAACCTTGTACAGGCAGCGTGACAGCACGTCGCCGTAGATTATCGCCATGAACGCGCGTATTGCAAGCGGCATGGTCAGCTTGAATCCGCTCTGCTTCTCAAGTCCTACGACGTTCAGCGAAATAAGCGGGATATCGCCGTGACCGGAATCCTTGAGCGCCTTTTTCAGCATGCCGACGTAGTTCGTCGCGCGGCAGGCGCCGCCGGTCTGGGTAATCATAACGGAGGTGTTCCTGAGGTCGTACTTGCCGCTGTTGAGCGCGTGAATGAGCTGTCCAACAATGAGAATGGACGGATAGCACGCGTCGTTGTTGACGTACTTCAGCCCCTCGTCAACGACCGCCTTCGAGCAGTCGCGCAGAATAACGACGTTATATCCGGAATGACCGAACGCCGCCTCCAGCAGGTCGAAATGTATCGGCGCCATCTGCGGGCAGAGGATAGTGTGCTTCTTGCGCATTTCCTCGGTGAATTCCGGCTGGCGCACATAGCCGAGATGACCCATCACCGGCTTGTAGTGATGGCGCTTGCGCTCCTCGACTACCGAGATGAGCGAGCGCAGACGTATTCTTGCCGCGCCGAGGTTGTTTACCTCGTCTATCTTGAGGCAGGTGTACAGCTTTCCGAAGCTGCGGAGTATCTCCTGAACCTGGTCGGTTGTGATAGCGTCCAGACCGCAGCCGAAGCTGTTGAGCTGGACAAGCTCCAGGCAGTCGTGCTTGCCGACTACGTGAGCCGCAGCGTACAGCCTTGAGTGATATGTCCACTGGTCGACGATTCTTATCGGGCGGACTACCTGCTCCATGTGTGCAACACTGTCCTCGGTGAGAACCGCGAAGCCGTAGCCGGTTATCATCTCCGGAAGTCCGTGGTTTATCTCCGGGTCGATGTGGTAGGGTCTTCCGGCGAGCACGATACCGGACTTGCCGTTCTCCTCGAGGAACTTCACGGTCTCCTCGCCCTTGCGGTGCATCTCAGCCTTGAACGCCTCGTCCTCGGCGTACGCCTTATCCAGCGCGGAAACTATCTCTTCCTTAGTGAATCCGCCGTCCGGGAATTCCTTTGTGAATTCCTCGTAAAGGCGCTCGCCCATGCGCTTCTTGTGGAATATAGGCAGGAACGGGTTCATGAACTTTACGTCCCTGCGAAGCTCCGGCACGGAATTTTTTATTACCTCAGAATACGTGGCAACGACCGGGCAGTTGTAGTGGTTGTCCGCACCGTTGTTCTCGCTCATTTCATACGGCATGGAGGGGTAGAAAATGAACTTCACTCCCTCGTCAACCAGTGCCTGGATATGACCGTGCGCCAGCTTCGCCGGATAGCATACCGACTCGGAAGGCATGGTCTCAATGCCGCGGTCGTAAATCTCGCGGGAGGACTTCGGCGACAGCTTCACGGAGAATCCGAGCTCGGTGAAAAACTTGTGCCAGAACGGATAGTTCTCGTACATTCCGAGGACGCGGGGAAGTCCCACTACGCCGCGCTTTGCGGTGCTCTCCGGAAGGCACTCGCGGTCGAACAGCAGGTGATATTTATAGTCGAACAGATTCGGCAGCTTCTCCTTGGTGGATACGTTGCCCGCGCCGCGCTCGCAGCGGTTGTTGCTTATGTAGCGCTTCCCGTCCGGGAATTTCGTGATGGTCAGCAGGCAGTTGTTGGAGCAGCGTCCGCAGCGCGCGGTGGTCTTTTCGACCGTGAAGCTCTCCAGCTTATCCAGCGGAGCGATGGTGCTTCCCTTGCCGTCGTCGCGCTCGATGGAGATGAGCGCGCTTCCGTATGCGCCCATCAGTCCCGCCTTGTCGGGGCGGATAACGTCCTTGCCGCAAATCAGCTCGAACGCCCTCAGCACGGAGTTATTCATGAACGTGCCGCCCTGAACGATTATCTTATCGCCCATGGTAGAGGTGTCGCGCAGCTTTATGACCTTGAACAGCGCGTTCTTTACGACCGAGTAGGACAGACCTGCGGAGATATCCGCAACGGTCGCGCCTTCCTTCTGAGCCTGCTTTACGCGGGAGTTCATGAACACGGTGCAGCGGGAGCCGAGGTCAACAGGATTCTCTGCGGTAAGTCCCAGCGTTGCGAAATCTGCGGAAGACATACCCAGCGCGTTCGCGAAGTTCTCGATGAACGAGCCGCAGCCGCTTGAACATGCCTCGTTGAGCAGAATGCTCTCTATCTCGCCGTTCTTGACACGCATGCACTTCATGTCCTGACCGCCGATATCGAGGATAAACTCCGCGCCGGGAAGAATACGGTCTGCCGCCTTGTAGTGCGCCATGGTCTCGATCTCGCCAAAATCCGCGCCGAGCGCCGCCTTTATCAGGTGCTCGCCGTAGCCGGTGGCGCACGCCTTTGCTATGTACGCGCCCTCGGGGAGCTTCGAGTAAATGTCCTTCAGAATTCCGATAACAGATTTCAGCGGGTCGCCGCCGTTGCCGCTGTAGTAGGAATAGATTATCTCGGCGTTCTTGTTCAGCAGAACTGCTTTCGTTGTGGTGGAGCCTGCGTCCACGCCGAGGTAGCACGCGCCCTTGTGCTTCGCGATGTCCGCAGTGGGAATCACAGCCTTCGCATGGCGCGCCTTGAACGCTTCCAGCTCGGCCGCGTCCCTGAAAAGCGGAGCAAGACGCTCCACCTCGCGCATGTCAGCCGTGCCGAGGCTTCCGGCTTTCTTCACGAGTTCGTCAAGGTCGGCTTCCGCAGTCTCATCAGAGAATGCGCAGCCCATCGCCACGAACAGGTTCGCGTTCTCCGGGAAAATTATCTGGTCGTCCTTGAGGTTCAGCGTTTCGATGAATCGCGCGCGAAGCTCCGACAGGTAGTGCAGCGGGCCGCCCAGGAACGCCACGTTGCCCCTTATCGGCTTACCGCAGGCAAGTCCGCTTATTGTCTGGTTTACCACCGACTGGAATACCGAAGCAGCGACGTCGGAGCGCTTTGCGCCGTCGTTGAGCAGCGGCTGAATGTCGCTCTTCGCGAAAACGCCGCAGCGGGAGGCTATCGGGTATATGGTCGTGTGTTTCTTTGCAAGCTCGTTCAGACCGCCGATATCGGTGTTGAGCAGAGCCGCCATCTGGTCGATGAACGCGCCGGTTCCGCCTGCGCAGGAGCCGTTCATGCGCTGCTCCAGACCGCCGGTGAGGTAGGTTATCTTAGCGTCCTCGCCGCCCAGCTCGATGGCTACGTCAGTGCGGGGAATAAGCTTCTTTATAGCGTTGGTGCCGGCTGCAACCTCCTGAACGAATGGGATCCCCAGCCACTTTGAAACGGAAATACCGCCCGAACCTGTGACCGCGATCATCATGCGCTCGCCCTTGAAGTGCTCGCCAAGCTCCGAAATTATGTCAAATACTGTCTTTCTGATATCCGAGAAGTGACGTCTGTACTGGCTGTACAGAAGCTCGCCGTTCTCGCCGATAACGGCCGCCTTTACTGTTGTTGAACCGATATCAAGTCCTGCTCGCTTCAATGTATCAAATCCTTTCCTCTGAAAAACCGGGAAATCACCCGGTACACATATTTTTATTATAGCACAACTGCCAGAGAATTGCAAGTGCAAACAAATGGTTTCACGGGCGGTTTTGTGATGGTTGTCTGAAAAAAGTATCCGGAATATACTGGCCGGCCTATTGACAAATGCTTCCGCAAAGCGTAAAATATAATGGCAATACCGCACAAAGATTGCGCGTGTATTGCGCAGTCAGATTTTTCGTCAGATTGTACAATGAGGACGAAGCAAGGCTGGTCTTTCGGTCAGCCCCTCCGGCACTGCGTGCCACCTCCCCCGCCGGGGGAGACACGCCTTGCTAGGACGAATTGTGCTATATGACGGAAAAGATGCAAGCAAGACACGTGCAAAATCCTATAAATGGTCTTTGTGCGGTGTTGCCATAAGCATTCAGAGAATCCAACCGAAAGGAATGGCAGATCATGACTATCAGACCAGCCAGAGAAAGCGACCTCCCGGAGCTTCTGGCAATATACAACTACGAGGTAGAGCACGGCGTTGCCACCCTCGACCTCAACCCGCGCACCCCGGACGAGTGGAAGGAATGGTTCAGCGCACACCAGACCGACTCGCATTTCATTCTTGCGGGTGAGGAAAACGGCGCCGCCATCGGCTACGCTTCCCTCTCGGAATACCGCCAGAAAGAGGCGTACGCCTCCACCGCGGAGCTTTCAGTGTACATCTCCCCGGACTTCCGCAGGAAAGGCGCCGGCTCCGCGCTGATAGGTGCAGTGCTCGACCGCGCAAAAGAGTGCGGAACGCTCCACAGCGTCGTATCGGTGATAACCGCCGGAAACGAGGTCAGCGAAAAGCTTCACCAGAAATTCGGCTTCGCATTCTGCGGAACGCTGCATCAGGTGGGCTTTAAGCACGGGAAATACCATGATATAGACAACTTTGAGCTGATTTTTGACGGTCAGAAGTAAGGGAGTAAGAATGTTCAGTGAGATAAAAAGCGCGGGACTTTTCGGTCTGAACGCGTTCATGGTGACGGTTCAGGCGAGCATCGCGCCGGGTCAGCCGTCGTTCGATATCGTAGGAATGCCGGATATCGCCGTGCAGGAGAGCAAGGCGCGTATCCGCGCGGTGCTGGGTCATCTGGAGCTTAAACTGCTTAACGGGAAGGTCACGGTGAACCTCGCCCCGGCGAGCGTGCGCAAGATAGGCTCCATGTTCGACCTGCCGATAATAACCGCGCTGATGAAGCTGGGCGGACTCATCACCGCCGACCTGTCCGACAGCGTTTTCATCGGGGAGCTGTCCCTTGACGGCAAGCTCGCGCCGGTCAACGGAGCGCTCTCGATGGTGCTGACCGCCGCGCAGAACGGCGCAAAGCGCGTATTCCTCCCGAAGGCTAACGCCAAGGAGGCGTCCGTCGCCGACGGTATCGAGGTCTACGGCGTGGAGCACGTCGCCCAGATAATGGAGTTCCTGCGGCACGGAACCGGGCTTTCTCCGGAGGAGAAGTATGTCCCGAAGCGGCGTGAAGGCGCTCACCTGCTGGATTTTGCGGACGTTATGGGGCAGTCCCAGGCGAAGGCGGCGATAGAGGTCGCGGCGGCAGGCTCGCACAATCTGCTCATGCTGGGACCTCCAGGGTCGGGTAAATCCATGCTTGCAAAGCGTATCCCCTCGATACTCCCGGAGATAACCTTCGCCGAGAGCATCGAGACCACCCAGATATACTCCGTAGCCGGTGAGATAAACCCCGCGGAGCCGCTCGTGACGGAACGTCCGTTCCGCGCCGTGAGCCACACCGCGTCCGCAGTCGGGCTGGTCGGCGGAGGGAGCATTCCCCGCCCCGGCGAGATCAGCCTGGCGCACAACGGAGTGCTGTTTCTGGACGAGCTTCCGGAGTTCGACCGCCGCGTGCTGGAAGCGCTCCGTCAGCCGCTTGAAAACGGCGACATCGTGATCTCCCGCGCCAGCGGCTCGGTGAGCTACCCCTGCCGCGTAATGCTGGTCGCGGCGATGAATCCCTGCCCCTGCGGGAATTTCGGCAGTCCGGTGAAGAAATGCACCTGCACCCCGCAGAAGGTCACGGCGTACCTCAACCGCATATCAGAACCGCTGCTTGACCGCATAGACCTCCAGGTAGAAGTAAAGCCCGTCGAGTACGCCGACCTGAGCCGCCGCGCTCCGCAGGAAAGCTCCGCGGCTATCGCGGAACGCGTCCAGAAGGCGGTGGAGATACAGAAAAAGCGCTTTGCCGGAACGGATATCCGCAGCAACAGCGGTATCACCTCCGACATCATCGGGGATGTCTGCCGGCTGACTCCAGACGCGGAGGAAATGCTGAAATCCGCATTTGAGAAGCTGGGGCTTTCCGCCCGTGCCTACGACCGTATCCTGAAAGTCGCAAGGACCTGCGCCGACCTCGCAGGCAGCGAGGATATCGGGAAATCCCACATCGCTCAGGCGATAAGCTTCCGCAGCCTTGACCGCAAGTACTGGAACAGATAGCACAGGGGTGACAATATGGAGCAAAGCATTACTTTCAGAGAGCTTGACAAACATGAAATCGGAATGGCTATGGAGCTGGCATGGGAAGTCTTTATGCAGTTTGAAGCTCCGGAATACTCTGACGAGGGCATAAACGAATTCTACCGTTCAATACACGACGATGATTACGTTTCCAGACTCAGAGTTTTTGGAGCGCTTTCCGGAAACGAACTCATCGGAATTATTGCCACAAGGAATGAGGGGACGCACATTGCCTTGTTCTTCGTAAAGGGAAGCCGTCACAGACAGGGCATCGGAAGAATGCTGTTTCAGACAGTCATGAAGAATCGTCCTTCTGGGAAAATGACCGTAAATTCCTCGCCCTATGCTGTCCCGGTGTATCACCGGTTCGGCTTCACGGATACGGACATAGAACAGGTGGTCAGCGGTCTTAGGTTCACACCTATGGAATTAAAGTAAATTCCTCTTCCGAAATTTCAACATTTTATTGTTTTCCACTTGAAAAATAGCGGAATTAATGGTATAATTAAAAATAATGCGGATTTTTCCGGTATATCAAAAGAAAGAAGGAACTATTTATATGGCAGACACAATGCAGGGTCTGAGAAGGACATGCTTATGCGGCGAAGTTACGCTGGAAATGGGCGAAGTCGTTGTAGGCGGATTCACACAGAGAGTCCGCGACAAGGGCAGCCTTATCTTCATAGATCTGAGAGACAAGTCCGGTATCGTTCAGCTCGTTTTCGATGAGACCACCGAAAAGAGCGTGTTTGAAAAGGCGGAGAGCGTACGCTCGGAGTATGTTCTGCTGGCTAAGGGGACTGTGCGCGCGCGTGAGAGCGTCAACACCGAGATAAAGACCGGCGGCATTGAGATAGTCGTAACAGAACTGCGCATTCTCTCCAAGGCGCAGACCCCTCCCTTTGAGATAGTAAGCAACACCAAGACCAACGAGGAGCTACGCCTCAAGTACCGCTACCTCGACCTGCGCCGCGAGCCGCTCCAGAAGAACCTCATGATGCGCCACGAAATAGCAAAGGCAGCCCGCGAGTACTTCTACGCAAACGGCTTCACCGAGATCGAGACCCCGATGATGATAAAGTCCACCCCTGAGGGCGCGCGCGACTACATCGTGCCGTCCCGTATCCACAACGGCAAGTTCTACGCACTGCCGCAGTCCCCGCAGATGTACAAGCAGCTCCTGATGATCGCGGGCATGGACAGATATATCCAGCTTGCGCGCTGCTTCCGCGACGAGGATCTCCGCGCAGACCGCCAGCCTGAATTCACGCAGATCGACCTCGAGATGTCCTTCGTTGACGTTGACGATATCCTCGAGTGCCTGGAAGGCTTCGTAAAGCACCTCTACAAGACCGTTCTCAACGTTGATATCCCCACTCCCCTGCCCCGCCTGACCTACGACGAGGCTATGACCCGTTACGGCTCCGATAAGCCGGATACCCGCTTCGGCATGGAGATAACCGACATCTCCGATATCGTAAAGGACTGCGGATTCTCCGTATTCAAGGACGCTGTTGCAAACGGCGGCTCCGTCCGCGGTATCGTTGCAAAGGGCGCCGCTGCAAAGCTCACCCGCAAGGAGATCGACAAGCAGACCGAATTCGTACGCGGCATCGGCGCGAAGGGTCTCGCTTACGTAAGGTGGGTAGACGACGCTCCTAACTGCTCCTTTGCAAAGTTCATGGGCGAGGGCGAGCTTGAGACTATCCTCAAGGCTCTCGGCTGCGAGAAGGGCGACGTTGCCCTCATCGTTGCAGATAAGGACAAGGTAACGCTCCCCGTGCTCGGCGCGCTCCGTCTCAAGATCGCAAAGCAGCTCGACATTATCCCCGAGGGCTGGAACTTCCTGTGGATCGTGGAGTTCCCGTTCTTCGAGTACGACGAGGAATCCGGCGAGTGGCTCGCTATGCACCACCCGTTCACAATGCCGCTTGACGAGTGTATTCCCTACCTTGACACCGACAAGGCAAGGGTACGCGCAAAGTGCTACGACCTCGTGCTCAACGGCATCGAGCTTTCCAGCGGCTCCATCAGAATCACCGACCCGGAGCTTCAGCAGCATATGTTCGAAATGCTCGGCATGACCGACGAGGAGATCAACGCGAAGTTCGGCTTCCTTGTCGACGCATACAAATACGGTGCGCCTCCCCACGGCGGCGCCGGCATAGGTCTCGACAGACTTGCAATGCTGATGTGCGGCTGCGACAGCCTCCGCGACGTTACTGCCTTCCCGAAGGTTCAGAACGCAAGCGAGCTGATGAGCGAGGCTCCCTCCACTGTAAGCGAGGAGCAGCTTAAGGAACTCGGAATAGCAATTACCAACAGCGAGGAATAATTCAACAGGCGGTGTAGTTATGGATAAGCGGGAATACAAGGAACTTTCAGAGCTTGCGGCAAACGGCGGTACAAAAGCGTTCGCGCGGCTCTACGAGACGGTCTACCGCGAGATGTACTACACCGCTTTTTATACGCTCTGCGACGACGCCGACGCGGTGGAGCTGGTCACAGCCTCCGCCCGGGACGGTATGACCACGGTAAATAAGCTGCGCAGCGAGGACGCTTTCCGGGCGTTCATGTTCCGGAACCTCTGCGCGCGGATACGTACAAAGCTCCGGGAATCCCCCGTTCAGCCGGTTCCGGAAAACGGCGGATTCGACATACGCGCTGAATTCTCCAGACTAAGCGACGCTGAACGCCTTGTGGCAAGCATGTACATCGGCGCGAAGCTCCAGCCGGACGAAATATCGCTTTTCACCGGTATGAGCTCCACGGCGGTAAACAAGACCCTTGAAAAGGTGCTGACCGCATTCGAGCTTGACTGAACGGCAAATACAGAACAGGAGGTGAACGCCGGTGACGGTTTCCGAAATACGCAGCCTTATGCTTGAAAAAGTTATCCCCGAGAGCCTGCTCCCGCAGAACATCGCGGTGTGCCTTATGGACGAAAACGCCGCCCCGCCGGAGCTGGACGCGTTCACATTTCTGAACCGCCTGCGCTCCCTCGGGATAGGCTCGGCGGATTTCCTGTACCTGCTCAAGGGCTGTGGCGCTCCCGAGGAAGCGGTCTCGAAAATCGAGCAGCACCCTGATATGAACCTGCAAACGCTCATCATCACGCTGGAAAGCTCCGGGCTTACGCCAAAGGACTACACCCGTATGCTCTACACGGCGCGTCAGCTCTGGGAGCACACCATAACCATGCGTATAGACTCCGGCGAACTGGAAGCGGCGGCTGAGTCCCGACAGGAAGAACAGCCTGAGCCGCAAGATCCGGCTGGATCTGAGGAATCGGCTGAGCAGGAAGCCCCCGCAGCGGAGGAATCCACACCGGAAGAGTCTGCTGAAACCACTGAGCCGACCGAGCCTTCCGAACCGCCCAGACCCGTCCGGACAGCGCGACAGAAGAAGCGCCGCACCGAGGAATCCTACGAGGACGAATCGCCCGATCAGGAAGCTCCGGTGCTGACCGCACGGCAGAAAAAACGCACAATCGACGACCTCGCGGAGGAACTCGGAATAGCGGCAGAGATCGAGGACGAACCTGAGGAAAAGTACACCGCCCGGCAGAGAAAGCGCCGGAAAGAGGAGACGGCTCCAGAAACGGAGCCCGAGCAGCCGGCGGAGGTCAGGGAGGATTCCCCGAAAGCGCGCAGGAATGCGATCATAGCCGCAGCCGCCGGCGCGGCGGTTCTGTTCGCGATTGACCCGCTGATGGATATTCTCGGCTTCACAGCGCCTGGAAGCTCCGGAGGAGAGTTCCAGTTCGCCTCTGATAATGCGGCGGTTTTCTCGGAAATTTACACCGCGTACACAAACGGCAGAATAAGCAGCGAAAAAACGCAGAAGCTGTCGAAAAACGAGCAGATTTTCGGCGATATGCTGATAAACTCCGGCAAGGAGCTTGGCGTATTCAGCAGCGGAAACACGCTGTGGTCTGCGGAGCCTGACGGGATAAGCGTTTACGCACTGGATTCCGGGGGGCTTGCGGCTCATGTGCTCCCGCCGGAGGGCGCGGAATTCGTTAAGGTCGTGCAGACTGATTCCGGCGTTACCGCGGTGTACTCCGGCGATGCGAAGTGCGGTCTCATAGGCGTGGACGGCAGCGGCGAAATCTGGAGCTGCGGGCAGTCCGGTACGCTCACGGATATTTTCTGCGGCGAGGACATCATTCGGCTCGGAAGCGTTTACACGCCGGGATTCACGAAGTCGTTCACCGTGGACGACGTACTTGAGTACCTCCCATACGGATCTAAGAACGGTCAGCTCACCGCGTTCTCCCCTGCTGAAATCGCGGTAAGCGGCTCGGCGGACGGTTGCAGCTACGCAGTCTGGGGCGAGTACGCCGCTGAAAACGGCGAGCAGAAAAAGCGCCTTGCCGCGCTCGGCTCCCCGATATACAGCGGCGCGGAGAGCTTCACCGCCGCAATGACCCGCGAAAACGGCTCCGCCGAACTCACATCTGACGGCGGCAGCCTTGTAAGCGCCGCACTCCCGGAGATCACCGCCTGCGCGGCAGGAAACGGAGTCATCGCCGACGCCGAGATATCCGACGGCGACGTTACCGTGTACCTCAGGGACAGCGCCCTGAAGCCGCTCGCGGCGTTCACCACCGGCGGAGAGATAGATCATCTCCGGATAAGCGGGAATGTCGTGTACGTAGGCAGCGGCGGCTCCACTGTTATGGCGGTGGATATCTCCGATACGTCCTCCCCGAAGGCGCTCGACCTCACATCGGCTGACGGCGTGGTAAGCGGAGATTACGCGCTCTGCGGCGCGGTAAGCAAAACGGGTATCACGCTGACCCTGTACAAACTGGAAAGCGGAAAGTCAGTCCAGGCGGACAGCTTCGCCAAGGCGCTGACCGCTTCCGAGCTGGAGAGCTTCCGGTTCAGCGGGACAAACTGCTTCGTGATAAACAGCACGGACTGCTCCGGCGCGGCATACCGCTACTTCGACGGCGTTTCAGTCGTCGATGAATTCGCGGAACTTGGACGTTCCCGCAGCCTGCACACCCTCTACGACGACAAGACAGGCTACACCGGCGCGGCCGTTGTTGACGGCAGTCTGAAGCTGCTCAGCGGAGATAAAATTCTGAATTGAACTAAAACCGGGGCGAATGCTCCGGTTTTTCTTTGAAATATTATACATAAGCGAAGGCACAGATTTTGTATATCCTACAAAAATATGAAATCTTGTTGACAGAAAATAGAGAATAGTATATAATTAGTGTATGAGAACTGATTTCCCGGAGGTGCTTTGTTGTGAAATTCAGGCAGATCTGCGCCGCGGCACTCGCAGCTGTAGTGCTGGTAAGCGGCTGCTCCAAACCAGGCACGGAAAGCGTTGATAAATATACCCGCGACGGAGAGGGACGCGTTATCCCGATCTCCGATGAATATATCCCCGCGAATTATACCCCCCGCTCCGACGACTGGAGCGTTATGCTACGCGAGATTCCAGGCAGCTTCGGTCAGGAGACCGACAAGCTGATACCCGCAGTCTACCTCACTACCTCCGACCCGTCGGCGATCATCAAGGAGGATTACGCCGACTGCACGGTTCAGATAGACGCCGGAATGACAAACGGAAGGTACGAAAGCACAGAAGCGCTCACCGGAAAGATACGCGGCAGGGGCCACTCCACCTGGGAATGGCCGAAGAAGCCCTACAAAATCAAGCTTGACGACAAAGCGTCACTGCTTGGAATGTCCGAGGCGAAGCGCTGGGTGCTCCTCGCGAATTACGCCGATGAATCCATGCTGAGGAACACCACCGCGTTTGAAATGGCGCGTTCCCTCGGGAGCTTCCGTTTCGTGCCGCACGCTATCCCGGTGGACGTCTATATGAACGGGATATATCAGGGAGTATACACGCTCGGCGAGCAGCTTGAAGTCAAGACATCGCGGATTGCGATAGACGACAGCCTCGCGAATGTCGAGACCGGATACCTTCTTGAGATAGGCGGCGCAGACCCCTCCACCGATAAGGAAGGCTGGAATTACTTCAATCTGCCCTCCGGCTGCGGAGTGAACATCAAGATAAAAAGCCCCGACACCGAGGAGGACCCACAGGCTGACTACCAGTGGACGCAGAAGCACTTCGACTTCATCTACGACTATATGTGCAAGGCCGACACCGCAATAACCACCCTGGACGGCTATGAAAAGTACATCAACGTAGACAGCTTCATCGACTGGTTCCTGGTGCATGAGCTGAGCTACAATCTTGACTCCTGCTTCCGCCGGAGCTGCTACATAACAAAGCCTACCCTCAGTCGGCTTGAAATGGGGCCTATATGGGACTTCGACCTGGCCTTCGGCAATATGTACATGGATAACCCGAAGTACGACGACTGGGCTACGATAGGCAGCATGGACAGCAGCAGCTACATCGGCGTTACATGGTTCAACTATCTCATGACCGACGAGGATTTCCGGAACAAGGCGCGCACACGCTGGAACGATGTCCGCGACACGATGGTGAACGCAGCGCTCGGCACCATCGACGCCTACAAGCCGATGGTGATACCCTCTGCTGAGGAGAACTTCGAGATTTGGAACACCCTGGGCGTAGCAAACGGATTCCAGCCGCTGACGATGAAAAACTACAACACCTATCTTGACCAGGTGCTGTATCTCAGGAAGTTCATCAACAACCGCGCAAAGTGGATCGACGAAAATCTATAAGCATATCCCCGCAGAACACCTGCGGGGATAATTTGTGTATTTTTCACAATTGACAACCTCCGTATTGTATGCTATAATAAGCGACGTAAAATTATGATGTGGATTTTTCCGGACGCGCTCCCCTTTTCGCCACACAGCATATGCTGTGTGGTTTTTTTGTGCGATTTTCCGGGTAGGAGGTAAAATGGACAACACCTTTATGAAGGAAAAACCGGTGCTGCCGCTGCTGCTTTCAATGGCGCTGCCGATGGTAATTTCAATGCTTGTGAACTCGCTGTACAACATCGTGGACAGCCTGTTCGTCGCCAAAATAAGCGACAGCGCAATGACCGCGCTGTCGCTGGTGTTCCCGGTGCAGAATTTCATCAACGCCGCCGGGATCGGCTTCGGAGTTGGAATAAACGCCGTGATCGCGTTCTACTCCGGCGCGGGCGACAAGGAGCGCGCAGACCGCGCAGCTACGCTCGGAGTGCTTCTTGCAGCTATCCACGGAGTTATACTCACCGTTGTCAGCATTCTGATAATGCCGCCGTTCCTCGGAGCTTTCACCAACGACCAGGAGGTAATACAGCTCGGACTTCAGTACTCTAATGTCGCGTTTCTGTTCTCGGTAGTGATAAATCTCGGCATGGCGTTCGAGAAAATATTCCAGGCTGTAGGCAGCATGAAAACCTCAATGGTGAGCCTGCTGTGTGGCTGTATCGTCAACATTATCCTCGACCCTATGATGATCTTCGGCTGGGGATTCCCCGAAATGGGTATCAAGGGCGCCGCGCTTGCCTCCGGAATCGGTCAGAGTATTTCTCTTGCAATTTATATCATCGTGTACTTCCTGCGGCCGATAAGCGTGAAACTCAGCAAACAGCACCTCTCCCCAGACGGCAGAATGATAGGCAGGCTGTACTCAATAGGTGTTCCCGCGGCGCTGAACCTCGCGCTGCCGTCAATACTCATCTCAGCGCTGAACGCAATTCTGGCGGCGTTCTCCGAGGTGTACGTCCTGGTTCTGGGAATATACTACAAGCTGCAAACCTTCCTGTATCTTCCCACAAGCGGAATAATCCAGGGAATGCGCCCGCTTATCGGATACAACTACGGCGCCGGAGAGTATAAGCGCGTCAGCCAGCTTTTCCGCATTGTTCTGCTAATGAGCTGCGGTATAATGACGGTCGGCACCGCCATCTGCCTGCTGATACCCGGTCAGCTAATGGGAATGTTCACTGACAGCCCCGACGTCATCGCCGCCGGAGAGACCGCTCTGCGCATAATCAGCGCGGGATTTATCGTGTCGTCGGTGTCCGTTACGGCCTCTGGTTCGCTTGAAGGGCTTGGCAAGGGAGTTCCGTCGCTTATAATCTCGCTGTGCAGGTTCATTGTGGTGATAATTCCGGCGGCGTTCCTGCTCAGCCGCGCATTTGAAGCAAACGGCGTCTGGAACGCATTTTGGGTAACTGAGCTGATAACCGCCGTTATCTCGCTGTTCATTTATAGGAAGTCGGTAAAACTGCCGTCGGAAGCTAAGAAGTAAAGGTCACCTCTAAACAAAATTACAGGCAGGAGCATTATGGCTCCTGCCTGTTTGTCGTTTGATAATATAATTCCGCTCACTTGACCGGAAGCCCCGCCGAGCATTGCGTTATTTCTTTTCAGCGTCGCGGTGGAGAGTTCTGACCCTCAGCCCTTTCTCCCGGAGATACGCCGCGGTAAGCTCCGCAAATGTAACGCTGCGGTGCTTTCCGCCGGTGCAGCCGAACGCGATGACAAGACGGCTCTTGCCCTCGGTGACGTAATGCGGAATCAGGAAGGATATCAGGTCGAACAGCTTGTCCCGGAGCTCCTGCGACTGCGGGAAGCTCATAACGTAATCCTGAACTTCCTTTTCAAGCCCGGTCTTGTGCTTAAGCTCCGGAACGTAGAACGGATTCGGCAGGCAGCGGACATCGAAAACAAGGTCAGCCTCCTGCGGGGAGCCGTACTTGAACCCGAACGACATGCAGCTAACGATCATTCCGTCAGAAGCCTTCTCGAGGAACAGACCCGCGATCTGCTCCTTGAGCTGCCCCGTGCTGAGCATCGTGGAATCAATTATGTAGTCTGCATTAAGGCGTATCTTGCTGAGAAGCTCCGCTTCCGCGTCGATAGCCTTGCCGATGTCTCCGCCGGATACCTCGTCGAGCGGGTGCTTGCGGCGGGTCTCCTTGTAGCGCTTCATCAGCACTTCGCGGGAAGCCTCCAGGAACAGCACCTTTACGTCTATTCCGCGGATATGCAGCTTAGTGATGCACTCTTCCAGCTTGAAGAACATCGCGCCGCCGCGTATATCAGTGACTATCGCGACCTTTGTTATCTCGGCGTTTTCATTGCACATCGCGGCGAAATCCGGAATAAGCTGCGGCGGCATATTATCTATGCAGAAAAAACCGATGTCCTCCAGCGCCTTCATCACCGAGGATTTACCCGAGCCGGAAAGCCCGGTCACTATAACGAATTCCATCTGTTGCTCCTTTTCTGGGTCAGGTAACTGCTATTGAAGGATCAGCATTTCGCATTCCAGCTCAACGCCCTTCTTCTCGAGAACTACGCGCTTTACCTCGTTCACCACCGCCATCACGTCCTCAAACGTAGCGTGGCCGCGGTTGATAACAAACCCGCTGTGCTTCTCGCTGACCTGCGCCCCGCCGATGGTGAATCCCTTCAGACCGCACTCCTCGATAAGCGCGGCTGCAAAGTATCCCTCCGGACGCTTGAACGTGCTTCCGCAGCTCGGGAAGTTCAGCGGCTGCTTGTCGCGGCGGCGCTGCATAAGCTCCTCCATACGGGATTTTATCTCAGCCTTGTCGCCGGGGACGAGTTCCATCGTGACCGAGGTTATAACCATGCTGCTCCCGCTGAAAACGCTGTGGCGGTAGGTAAGCTGCATTTCCGCAGCGGACATCTCGTGTATCTCCCCGTCGCCGCCGACGTACCGGCATGAGGTCACGACGTCCTTCATCTCGCCGCCGTACGCCCCGGCGTTCATGTAGAGCGCTCCGCCCAGTGAGCCGGGAATGCCGTACGCGAACTCCAGCCCGGTCAGCGAGTGTTCCAGGGCTGCGGAACACAGCGCGTACAGCGGAACTCCCGCCCAGGCGGTGAGGCTGTTCCCGCGCGTCTCGACCTCCGGCTTCTCGCCGGAAAGCAGGATCACAGCCCCGCGCCAGCCTGCGGAGCTTACCAACAGGTTGCTCCCCCTGCCGAGGATAAAGTGCGGGATATTCTCGCTGCGGCACAGCCTGAGCACGGTCAGGAGCTGCTTCTCGTCAGCGGTTTTTACGAGCAGGTCGCAGGCTCCGCCTATCTTCATGGAGGTATAGGGAGCGAGCGCCGCGTTTTCCTCGCAGGGAATGCCGTCGTTCCGGCAGGCGGCGATCAGTTGGGAATAGTTCAAGGTGTGACCTCCGGTGTGTAGTAGAATTTTGCCGACGCCGCACAAACATGTCCTCCGCGCAGCGCTGACCTGATATAGATTATGCCGGTAAAGCTGCTGTCATTCCGCGAAGGAGAAAACTGCCTCGCTGTCCTCAATGGCGGCGTACACGCTGCGGAGCGCTTCCTGCGCCGCGCCGTAAAGCTCGAAATGTGCAAGCTCCACGTCCTCGCCGCCGTTTATCACGGCGAAGATGGAGCTTTCGTTTATATAGAGGTGGCTGCTCTCGACCAGCCGCATGCCGTCCTGTGAAAGAAAGAACATACTGTCTCCTTACTCAGCGAGGGTGTAGAGGAACGCCGCGCCGATTATACCTGCGTCGTTTCCGAGCTGGCAGATACCGAGCTTTGTCGACCTCTTGGGGTCGACGCAGTAGCTTTCCTCTGCGATTATCTTCTCAAGCGGCTTGATGAGGTTGTCGCCCTCCTTGCAGATTCCGCCGCCGATGAGGAGTATCTCTGGCTGGAAAGTATTTACGATGTTTGTAAGTCCGCAGCCGAGGTAGGATATGTACATATCAACGACTCCGGAAGCGCTCTTATCGCCTGCGCGCCAGCCGTCGAACGCGGTCTTGCCGTCGACGTTATTGATATCTCCGGAGCATATCTCCCACATCTTGCTGGACTTGTCGGCTTCCATAGCTTCCTTGGTCATGTTGATGAGCGCGGTAGCGGAGGAATACGCCTCGAAGCAGCCCTTGCGTCCGCAGTTGCAGGGTCTGCCGCCGTAGTGGACAACGGTGTGTCCCAGCTCGGCGCCGCAGTAGTTGAATCCGGTGTAGATCCTGCCGTCGATGATGATACCGCCGCCTACGCCGGTTCCGAGTGTGACTACTACAACGTCCCTGCAGCCCTTGCCTGCGCCCGCGAGGACCTCGCCGAACGCCGCCGCGTTAGCGTCGTTTTCAACGTAGACCTGCTTGCCGAGGCGTGCGCCGATGAGCGAACGCAGGTCGGTGTTGCGGAATCCGAGGTTGCAGGAATACAGAACCACGCCCGTATCGCGGGAAGCGGTGCCGGGGGTTCCGATACCGATGGAGTTCAGCTCGTCGATAGTTACCTTCGCGTCGTTAAGAGCCTTCCAGACGGTCTCTGCGATAGAATCCGCGATCTCCTCCGCCGGACGCGGGAGGTCGGTCTTGCAGGTTGCCTTGGCTACGATATTGTAATTTTCATCGACCAGACCGACTTTGATGTTAGTTCCGCCGAGGTCGATACCTATATTGTACTTCATTAAAATACACCTTTCTTTTAAATTCGGAATTATGAATTCGGAATTCGGAATTTCGGTGTCCGCTCCGCGGACTGATTTCAATTATTCCAAAATCGTACAACAGCAAAGTAAGCGGAAATGTCCGTTGTAGATTGCTTTTGGAATTCGTCCCGCGAAGCGGGACACATTCATTCCGAATTCCGCATTCCGAATTCCGAATTAATTTTAAATGTTGAGGTCTGACATGATCTCCTCGCTGTCGGAGTCAATCCCGAGCTGATGGAGCAGGTCCTTTGCAGCGTTGTAGCCCATCTTCTTCATACGGTTGTTCATAGCGGCTACCTCGAGAATAACTGCGAGGTTACGGCCGGGCTTTACCGGGATAGTGAGCAGCGGCACCTTAACGCCGAGGATAGTCATATAGTGGGTATCCACGCCCATTCTGTCGTAGGTCTTTTCGGGGTTCCACAGCTCCAGCTCGACCACCATGTCAATCTTCTCGTTGAGCTTAACAGCGCCGACGCCGAAGAGCTGACGCGCGTTGATGATACCGATGCCGCGCAGCTCGAGGAAGTGACGGATATTGTCCGGAGAGCTTCCCACCAGGGTGATGTTGGACGCCTTCTTGATCTCTACCGCGTCGTCGGCGATGAGTCTGTGACCGCGCTTTACAAGCTCGATCGCAGTCTCGCTCTTACCTACGCCGCTCTCGCCGAGGATAAGGACGCCCTCGCCGTAGATCTCAATGAGAACTCCGTGGCGGGTGATACGCGGAGCGAGCTGAAGATTCAGGAAGTTAACCAGCTTAGATGTGAAAACCGATGAGGATTCGTCGGTGCGTAGCAGGGTTGTCTCATGCTCCTTCGCGCTCTCGACAAGCTCAGGGAACACGTCCAGGTCGCGGGTGATGATAAGCGCCGGGAACTTGTAGCTCAGCAGGTTGTCGATACGCTCGCGGCGTACGTTAGGCTCCAGGGTCGAGAGGTAGGAATGCTCCGTTCTGCCCATCACCTGGATACGCTGCTTGTCGAAGTACTCGTAAAATCCAGCGAACTGCAGACCGGGTCTGTTTATCTCATGGTCGGAGATAAGGGTATTGCCGCCGTCCTCCGGCATGTATATAACTTCCAGCTTATATTCGTCGATTATTTTCTGAAGTGGGAACGAAAATTCCCGGTTGATCTCATCAAAAGGCATAAAAATGTTCCTTTCCCGTATTTTGATAGCGGCGCACAATGCCACGATTATATTATACAACGATTCGCTGATTATTTCAAGGGATTTTGTGAAATTTATAAGGGAACCTCTAAAAAACGGTTTGAAAAGGGAAAATGGGTAGAGTGCGCCGAATGCGATGAAAGCCGACGAAGTAAGGCTGTATGCCTTACGAGGAGGTTTGAAGAAGCAGTCGGTGTGCTATACACATTTTCACTCAAACAAGGTTTTTAGAGGTGACCTTATGCTATTTTCGCCGTCATCGGCTGGGATGGATTCCAGCCGCAGCTGAAGGTCGCACGGCTCGCGAAATGATGCGGTCTCGGGGATATCGTTCCCGCCTATCCGGAAATCTATTCCGGCTTTCCGCGCCTGAGCCTTCTGGAATTTCCGCTCGATGTTGTACAGCCTGCCGTCCTTGATGAAATGCGCGCCGGTCTGGTGGAAGCTGAACGGCACGTTTTTTTTCACGCACTGCCGCCGCAGGTCGAGTATCCAGGCGTAGTCGCAGGGACGGGCATTCGCTCCCGATTCCCCGCCGGCGGAGACTTCCTCGATACCGCTCCCGAGCCACTTTGAGAGATCGACGCGCTCCAGCATCGGAGCCACTATCACCGAGCGGTGCTTTATCGGCAGCGACAGGAATATCGGCAGCCGGAAGTCGGCGCGCTCCTGATTTTCGACGGTGCAGCCTATCATAACGTTGTCGTAGCCTTCGCCCCAGTCCGGCGGGAGGCACTCGGCGAGACGGTCGATACGCTTCGTGAAAAAGTAGAACCAGCAGTCGGTGCGCTCCCGCATCATGCGCCAGCAGTCCTGCCGCCAGGGGTCGGCGTCCTTCAGCAGGAAATCCGACGTGAAACAGGTCAGAATAATCCTCCCCGGCGGTATTTTGTAGCTGCCGCCGCGGCCTCGCTGCACCGGGAGGTCGAACGCCGCGTTTTTTGTGCACCGGCTGCTTGCGGTCGGATTCCCGTACATTTCGTCCTGCCTGTAGACGTAGCAGAATTTGCAGCCCGGGCTTATTTTCGTGCAGCCGTGCCAGGGATTCCAGTCTGCGTATATGCTGTCTTTCATGGCGGACTCATTCCTTCCCTTTTGAATGATGAAACGCCTGTGAAAACAGGCGTTTCTTTGTTGTGTTCAGATCAGCGCGTCAATGTCCCCGGACTGTATCGCCGGGATATTCCGCCGTATCTTTTCTTCGTCCCAGTCCCACCAGCGGAGCTCCTGAAGCCGCGCCGCGACATCGTCGCTGAAGCGCTTCCTGATAGGCTTTGCCGGGACTCCGCCGGCTATCGTGTACGGCGGGATATCCTTCGTAACGACCGCGCGGCTGCCTATAACGGATCCGTCGCCGATGGTTACTCCCGCAAGGATCACCGCTTCGAATCCTATCCATACATCGTTGCCAATGACTATATCGCCCTTGTCGTTCCACGCCTGCGAAATGGAGGCGCTGTCCGATGGAAGCCCCCACTCCTCGAAGAATATCGGAAACGGATAGGTCGACAGGCTGTCAAGGGAGTGATTAGCGGCGTTGAACAGGAATTTCGTTCCGCATGCGATCGAGCAGAATTTGCCGATTATCAGCCGCTCGCTGCTGCACGACGGATAGTGATAAAGTACGTTGTTCCGCTGAAAATCCCGCGGGTCGTTGACGAAATCGTCATACATCGTGTAGTCGCCGACCTGTATAGTAGGGTCGGTCACTACGTTTTTTAAATATACTGTGCTGTGCCCCTGTGAACGGGGATATATTTTCCAGGATGGGATCATGTTGTTACCTCCAAAAAACTGATGATATTATCTGAGATCCGTCCTGGTCATTACAATGCAGCGCCTCATGATATCCCCCCTGTTCCGCTGACTTTGTTATTTACAGTATATCACAGTTCACGTCGAAATGCAAGCGTTCTTAACGGTATCTTAACACAGCTTTTCGACAAATTATTGCATTCCGGTGATTTCAAGCAGAAAAACGCCCGCAGGCCGTTTTATAAGTCACAGATTCCGGTGGCGATTTTTGTATAACATTGCCCAAATGTTATTCTGGTTATTGACAAAAGATGTATAAAAATGTATAATTATAGCGTATGACAGTTGGCAGCGGTTAATTTAGTGCCCAAAGTTGTGTTGACGCTGTTAAATACCGCGGTAATTTTGGTTTGGAGAAAAATATGAAAAAAAGAATGTTCATCGGAAGCGCTTTGTTGATAGCAGGGCTGGTTTCCGGCTGCACTGTGGACCCCTCGGTGGTGGATTCGCCGGACAAGGTGCATGACCCTATCACGATTTTTTCGCCGGTCTGCGAGCTTGACGATTTCATTGACGAAGTGCACCGAAGCTACCCCGAAATAAACATCGAGATCCTGAACTACAATGGTCAGAACACCACCGCCTACACCCAGGAAATGTTTGAAGCCGGAGACATTCCGGATATATTCGGAATGACATTCAACATATCCAAACACATGGAAGTCAGCGATAAGCTGATAGACATGTCGGGATTTGCATTCACCGATAAATACAAGGAAAACTGCCTGAACGACGTGATCACCGAAAGCGGCGCGATATACGCCCTCCCGAGCCACTACCAGTGCCAGGGCATAACCTACAACAAGACCCTGCTTGAGAAGCACGGCTGGGAGCTTCCGCAAAGCCTTGACGACCTCCGGGAGCTTTCCGAAAAGGCACAGCAGGCAGGGGTGCGGCTTGCTCTGAACGAGCTCCAGTTCTCGGGCTACGGATTCCAGTACCTGTGTAACATCTGCGACACCGGGTTCCTGAGCACCCTTGACGGAAGACGATGGCAGGAGGATTTCCTCAACGGAAGGGCAAGCGCCTCCGGAACGCCGGAAATGCTCGAATGCCTCTCAATGCTGCAAAAGTGGCGGGATATCGGAATGCTCAATGGAGATGGCAACGTAATCAATGACAGTGAACAGCATGACGAATACGCTCTTGGAAACACTCTGTTCCTGCTCGGCAGCCATAATTCAATGGCGGGCTGCGAGGACGAATTCGGACTTATGCCCTACCTCTCCGAGGACGGAAAGCAGAATGTGTATATTCTGAACGTGCGGCGGTATTACGCCATGAGCCGCACTCTACAGCAGCCCGGGAACGAACAGAAACTCAGGGACGCCATGCATGTGATGGAGGTGCTCTCCACAGTCGAAGGAATGAACGCCCTCGGCGGCGACGCCTTGAAAAGCTCGTCGCTGCTGCCGCTGAAAAACGCTCCCATCTCCGAGGATAACTGCTATTACGCCATCACAGAAGAATTCAGCACCGGCCATACCGCTCCGTTCATCTATTCCGGCTGGGAAAACGCGATAGTCTCCGTTGGGGATGTCATGACCTCGTTCATTCTTGGCGACGCGGAACTTGAGGATGTTGTGAAAATCATTGACGCCTCGCAGAACGACATCGTGAACGATATCACTGAGACCTACACGACCGTTACCGAGCACATCGGTCAGGAGGACTGCGCACGGCTTGTCGGCAAGGCTTTCGCGCAGGCGACCGGCTCCGACCTTGCCCTCGTATCGCTGGGCAAATGGATACCCGGCCATATCAGCACACAGAATACGCAGGGAGTAAGCGGCTCGCTGTATCCCGGGGAGATCACTGAGCAGCAGCTCTGCGCAATAACCCCCACCGGCTGGAAAGACACCATAAAAACCGTGACGCTTACCGGCGCACGGATAAACGAGCTGGTTCGGCAGGGCTTCGACCTATACGGCGACGGGAAAACCTATCCCTATATACTGGTGACGAAGAAAGGCTTCAGTCTGGAGCCGGACAAGACCTACAAGCTTGCGATATGCGGAGCGACAGACGCCGTAGAAGCCGAAGGAAATATTCTGGACAGCGGAATCGCGGGGCTTGAATCGGTCGAGGAAATGATGTCGGCGTATGAATCGTTTTCGGCAAAGGATATAATCTGGGAATAATGCAGGAGGAAATATGAAGCATTTGTCTGTCAGACCCGCTGCCGCAAAACTGATGATCTCCTGCGAGGCGTTCGTTGCCGCTGCCGTTCTGGGAGTCGTGCTGTTTCTTAATTTCTACCACAGCTACAACGACGGAATACTCTACAGCGAACGTCTCAATCAGATGAAGGAGGTCACGACTCAGTTATTCGAGGGGCTCAACGATGTGCTTGAGCTTCGCTGGGCTGACGCTCGGTCCCACACGAACCAGCTAATGAGAAGCGGCATTCATACCTCGCAGGAACTTTACCAATTCATAAAGGAGCAGGAAGAAGTCTGTGATATGCCGCAGAAGGGAACGAGCCTTGTCGCCGTAGACACCCGCGGCAGATATTACACCAGCTCCGGCGCCATGGGGCTCACCGAAAATATAAACTATTTTTTCGATGAGCCGGAACATGTGAGCTTCGTTTCAAGCTCCCTCAACGGCGGAACCACCAACATAGTTTTTATGTACCGGCTCAGCTCCCCAATGGAGATCTCTGACGGCGACGACAGGATAAGCCTGATGTATTTCGGGACGGTTCAGGCAATGCAGGAACTGGGCCAGTATTTCAACTGCAAGGCGTACAATGACAACAACAGCGTGTACGTTCTCGACCAAAACGGCTCGAAGATATTCAGCTCGAATTCCATAGAGCTTATCAGCGGTCACAATGTTTATTCCGTGCTGCGGCAGATGGAGTACCTACACGGAAGCAACTTCGAACAGACCCAGCAGGAGCTGAACTCAAATGGCATCGCGTATTCCAACGCAGTCCTGGACGGCGAGGAATACTATTACGCGCTCCGTCACCTGGATACGGCAGACTGGACGCTGATGTTCCTTATACCGTCGTCGTATGTGGCGGTAAATACGGTCAACCTCGTGGACACAACCGGTTCGATAATCATGACGTTCGCAGGGGTAATGCTGGTGCTGTGCGTGGGATTCGTATACCTGGTGCTGAGGAGCCAGCAGAAGGAAGCGCTCCGGGCAGAGCGGAACAACACACGCCGCATGGAGGAGCTTAATTCCATACTGGAAGCCAAAAACGAACAGCTCCGCCAGGCGAACACTGAAATCGAAAACGCGCGCCGCGCCGCGGAAGTCGCGAACAAAGCAAAAACCACGTTTCTGTCGAACATGTCGCACGATATCCGCACGCCTATGAACGCCATAGTTGGTATCGCAGACCTTCTCGGCTATGAAACGGAGAGCTCCGAACGCATCAAGGAATATACCCGCAGGCTTCAAAACTCCAGCCATCACCTGCTGGGGCTGCTCAATGATATTCTTGACATGAGCCGCATAGAAAGCGGAATATCGTCACTTAACCTCGAAAAGCTGGAGCTTTCAGAGCAGATATCGCAAATCGAAACGATCATCCGCACCAACACCAGGGAGCGGCGGCAGCAGTTTGAAATCCGCACCCGCATGATACGCCACGAGCAGATAAACGGCAACGGAACACACCTGAGGCAGATACTGCTGAACATTCTTACAAACGCTGCAAAATACACTCCCGACGGCGGAAGGATAATCTTCGAGATAACCGAGCTTGACAGCGAACCGGGCTATGCGGAATACCAGTTCACAATATCGGACAACGGCATGGGAATGTCGCAGGAATTTATCAGCACGATATTCAGCCCATTCACCCGCGCGGAGAATTCCGTTACAAACAAGGTCCAGGGAACAGGTCTGGGAATGACGATCACGAAAAGCCTTGTCGATATGATAGGCGGCAGAATAGACGTCCAGAGCGAGCCTGGAAAAGGCAGCCGGTTTACAGTAACGCTGAAATTCAAGGCTGACGAGAACGAACGCTCAGAGATAAACGGAATGCTGATGGTCGGGCGGGACGATGACGTGACGGTCTCTGCGAAGGCTCACGGAGTAACCCCGGAAACAGTGTGCAGCATCGGCGCTGCGGCTGAACTTCTGAGCCGCGGCGCGTATGATGTCGTGCTTATCACATCGGGAATCTGCGAAAACATCAGCGGCGACGATATCTCAAGGCTGCGCGGAGCCTCTGAAAAGCCTGTGAAGATCGCCGGGATATGCAGCGACACACTGGCTCAGCGTTTTCAGGAAACGCTTGACTGCGCAATAGTCGTACCGTTTTTCTGGGGAAAGCTCGAAAACGGGCTTGCCGATGAAAATGAAAAAGAGAAGGCAGAATCCGGCTCGGCGCTCAGCGGGGTGCGTTTCCTGTGTGCCGAAGATAACGAGATGAACGCCGTGATACTTGAGGCTAATCTGAAATGGCGCGGAGCGTCCTGTCGGATATTCCCGGACGGCAAGTCGCTGGTAGACTATTTTGCAGCGGCGGATCCAGGCGAGTACGACATGATACTGATGGACGTGCAGATGCCGCTGATGAACGGATACGAAGCCGCCCGGGCAATACGGAAAAGCTCAAATCCCGACGGAAAAGCAATACCCATTATAGCAATGACCGCAAATGCATTTTCCGACGATATCCGCGCCTGTCTCAACGCAGGAATGGACGCCCACATTTCAAAACCGGTAGACATGTCTGCTTTTGAAAAGACTGTACGTTCGCTCAGGGAAGATAAAAAGCGTTTGGTACAGCGCTGTAAATCAGATCGCAGCACGTACGCTGACTCTTTTGCGTGAAATTTGATCCGCGCTTTTATTCGCAGCTTCAAAGAATAATCCGTCACAGAATGGGAATCATTAAAAGAGATATTTACTGAACGGAGGTTTCTTATGAAAGACAGGATCTTTGGAGTTCTCCAGAGGATCGGAAGATCGTTCATGCTCCCGATAGCGCTGCTTCCGGTCGCGGGGCTGCTGCTTGGTATCGGAAGTTCGTTCACGAACCCCACCACGCTTGAGACCTACGGTCTGACCGGCGTGATACATGAGGGCGGCGTGCTCTACACGATATTTGACATCATGAGCAAGACAGGCAGCGTAGTTTTCGACAACCTTGCGCTGCTGTTTGCAATGGGCGTAGCGATAGGCATGGCGAAGAAAGAGAAGGAGGCAGCCGCGCTTTCCGGCGCGATAGGCTATCTCATAATGAATGCCGCGATAAGCGCGCTTATCAGCGCCAAAGGCGGCGCGCAGGCAATGCCGGCGAACTCTCTTACCTCGGTGCTGGGCATCACCACGCTTCAAATGGGAGTTTTCGGCGGCATTATCGTGGGGCTTGGCGTAGCGGCGCTCCACAACAGATTCTACAGGATAAAGCTGCCGCAGGTGCTCTCGTTTTTCGGAGGAGCGCGGTTCGTCCCGATTATAACCAGCGTGGTTTACCTTTCAGTCGGGGTGCTGATGTTCTTCATCTGGCCGGCGGTTCAGGCGGGAATCGCGCAGCTCGGTCAGCTCGTGCTGAAAAGCGGCTACGCCGGTACCTGGTTATACGGCGTTCTGGAAAGGGCGCTCATTCCGTTCGGACTGCACCATGTGTTCTATATGCCGTTCTGGCAGACCGAGCTTGGCGGCGCGATGGTGATAGACGGCGTGACCGTCCAGGGCGCGCAGAATATATTCTTTGCGGAGCTTGCCTCCCGCAGCACCGAGCATTTCTCGGTTTCCGCGACAAGGTTCATGGCGGGTAAGTTCCCGTTCATGATCTTCGGACTTCCCGCGGCGGCGTTTGCGATGTACCGCGCCGCACGCCCCGAAAAGAAAAAGGCAGTCGGAGGCCTCCTGCTTTCCGCCGCGCTGACCTCAGCCCTGACCGGCATCACCGAGCCGCTGGAATTTACGTTCCTGTTCGTGGCTCCGCTGATGTACGCGGTCCACTGCGTGCTCGCCGGGCTTTCCTATATGCTGATGCATATACTCGATGTCGGCGTTGGAATGACGTTCTCCGGAGGCGCCATTGATCTTACTCTGTTCGGAATACTCCAGGGAAATCAGAAAACCAACTGGATATGGATAGTGATAGTAGGACTGGCATATGCGGTGGTGTACTATTTCGTGTTCTACTTCATGATAACCAGGCTGAACCTCAAGACCCCCGGCAGGGAGTCTGACGGCGAAGAAACAAAACTCTACACCCGAAAGGACATGGAAGCCAGAAACGGCGCGTCCGGAGCTTCCCAGGGCAGTGCCGACCGTGTGAGCGCGTTGATACTCAAAGGTCTTGGCGGCAGGCAGAACCTCTCCGACGTGGACTGCTGCGCTACCCGGCTGAGGGTCACGGTGAACGATCCCGGGCTTGTGAGCGAGGATCTTCTGAAGGAAAGCGGAGCCTCCGGAGTTATCAGAAAGGGCAACGGAGTGCAGGTGGTCTACGGCCCGCAGGTATCGGTGGTGAGGTCAGACCTTGAAGCGTTCATCGACAGCCCCGCCTCCGACGACCCCGACAGTATAATAGGCGCGCTCCCGCAAACTGCTGAGCCGGAGACTGCTCCGGCAGGCTCCGCGCCAACGGTGCTTTACGCCCATATGACCGGAAAGGCGGTCCCGCTTGAGGAGGTCGGAGACGAGGTGTTCTCTGCGAAGGTGCTCGGCGAGGGAATAGCTATAGAGCCTGCGGAGGGGCGGCTGTACGCTCCCTGCGACGGGCGGGTCGACATGGTGTTTGACACGAAGCATGCCGTGAATATCGTATCCTCCGACGGCTGCGAGGTTCTGCTTCACATCGGCATAGACACGGTGAAGCTCGGCGGAAAGTACTTCGAATCCCATGTTGAAGCAGGTCAGCAGGTACGCCGCGGAGACCTGCTCGTGACCTTCGACATGGAGAAGATACGCCGCGCGGGGTATAAGCTCACAACGCCTATGATAGTCGGGAATACGGAGGATTACGGCAGCGTGAAAGCGGCAGCCTCCGGCGAAGTCAGGGCGGGCGAAGAAGCGATAAGGATAAACTGAAAGGAAACGCAATGAGGACATTTGAATACACCATCAAGGACAAACTGGGCATTCACGCAAGACCGGCAGGTATGCTTGTCAATGCCGTCAGGGCGCTGGACAGCGAGGTGACGGTCACAAAAGGCGCAAAGACCGTCGGCGGCGCAAAGCTTATCGCTCTGATGGGGCTGGGCGTAAAGTGCGGAGACACCATCACGGTAACAGTAAGCGGCGGCGACGAGAGGGCTTCGGAAAACGCGCTGAAAGAGTTCCTTGAAAAGAACCTCTGAACGCGCTGAATCCCGATGAATCGTGATAAAAAAGCAGGAGCCTGAATTTAAGGCTCCTGCTTGACGTTTATTTACGCCCGTTCGGGCATTGTATATCTATGCCACCGGAGGGATCACAATGACCTTTTTGCCGAGCTGCCCCGCAAGGTCAACGGTGTACTTTGTGCCGCCGGATCTCCCGTCGTAAACCGCAACCATCAGGTCGCAGCTATCAATGAGGGCGCGGTTCCTGACGAACATGCAGTTGCTGGTGTAGACCGGAGACAGGCACTCTACACGGTCGCACCGGCTGAGTATCTCGTTGTAGCGGCGCTGGTCCGCATAGTTCCACCGGCTCTCCTGACCCCGGCAGGGCAGCAGCGCAACCAGTCTGACCTCCGGGTGCAGGGACTTCAGCTTCAGCACCGCCTCAGCGCACCACATGTCAACGCCAAGCGCCATGCCGGTGTAGAACTCCCCGGCGCCGTGCTCGTAAAGCCGCTCTATCTCAGCGTATATCCGCCTTTTAAGGTCTGCGCATGCGGGGTCGCTCTCTCCCCTGAACGGCAGCTTCTGCGGGCGATATCCGGTAAAGGAAACTTTGTACACACAACCACCTCCGAATGAATTACAGTTATATTCTATCACATTCCCCGAAAGAAATCAAGCACTTTTTCTAATTTTGACCTCTTTTTTTTGACAATTTTTTAAGAATCGACAGTTTTGCGGCGCAGAAGCTAAAATATTCGATAAACCATTGACCGGACAGTATTCCTGTGATATAATATATTAGCTACAGTTAACTTTTGTTTTGTGCGCAAAGAAACATCAGCCCGCCAGCGTACGAATATAATTCAGGAAGATGAACAGGACATGCTGAATTTTGTTTTATTCAGCGTATTTCTAGACAAGCCTATAACATAAAAGGATATCCGGGAGGAAAAAAACATGACGATGGACGAATTAAAACCGGGGCAGAGCGCGTACATAAGCTCTGTCGGCGGAAGCGGGGCGCTGAGGCACCACCTGCTTGACATGGGTCTGACTCCCCAGACGGAAATAACGCTGCAAAAGGTCGCGCCGATGGGCGACCCGGTGCAGTTCCAGCTCCGCGGCTACGAGCTGACTCTCCGGCTAGAGGAGGCGCGGAAGGTCACGGTAGACCAGGTACATACAAAGCCCGTCAGGGCTTCCGTGGTGGGAGCGCGCCGGAACAGCAGCACTCCACACCCGGGGGTCGGCGAGCTTGTGAAGGCGGGCGGATACCACACCGTCCACGACGGAGCCGCTATCCCGAAGGGCTCCCCGCTGACCTTCGCGCTTGCAGGCAACCAGAACTGCGGAAAAACTACGCTGTTTAACCAGCTGACCGGCTCAAATCAGCATGTCGGGAACTTCCCCGGCGTCACCGTCGACCGCAAGGACGGCACTATACGCAGCCACCCCGAAGCCACCGTCACCGACCTGCCGGGAATTTACTCCCTCTCGCCCTACTCAAACGAGGAGATAGTCACCCGGGATTTTCTGCTGAACACCCACCCCAGCGGTATCATCAACATCGTTGACGCTTCGAATATCGAACGCAATCTCTACCTCACCATGCAGCTCATGGAGCTCGGGATACCGATGGTGCTCGCCCTCAACATGATGGACGAGGTACGCGCCAACGGCGGCTCTATCCTCGTCAACGAGCTTGAGCAGATACTCGGTATACCGGTCGTTCCGGTCTCCGCGGCGAAAAACGAGGGTATCGACGAACTTATCGACCACGCGATACACGTCGCGCGCTATCGGGAAGTACCGGTGCGCGTGGATTTCTGCCCCGAAAGCAGGGATTCTACTGACAAGGTGGGAGCAGTGCACCGCTGTATCCACGCGGCTTCTATGCTGCTCGCGCCGGACATACAGGCGGCGGGGCTTCCCGTGAGGTTTTCGACGACAAAGCTGGTCGAAAACGACGAGCTTATCGGGCAGAAGGTCAACATACCAGACGAAAAGAAGCATGCGTTCGACCACCTTGTGAACATCATGGAGCAGGAGACCGGAATGGACCGCGAAGCCGCCCTGGCAAACATGCGTTTCACGTTCCTTCAGCACCTCTGCGAAAAAACCGTCGTGCGCCCCCGGGAGAGCCGCGAGCACAGGCGCAGCATGCAGATAGACCGCCTGCTGACCGGAAAATACACCGCTATCCCCTGCTTCATCGGAATAATGGCTATAGTGTTCCTGATGACGTTCAGCCTTATCGGAGCGTGGCTCTCCGACCTGATGAGCATGGGCGTGGAATTCGTTATCGACTGGATAGCGAAGGGGCTGGAATACCTCGAGGTCAACCCGGTGGTGCAGTCGCTGGTGGTGGACGGCGTGTGCGCCGGCGTCGGGAGCGTGCTCAGCTTCCTGCCGACTATAGTCACGCTGTTCTTCTTCCTGTCGATACTTGAGGACACCGGCTACATGGCGCGCGTCGCCTTCGTAATGGACCGCCCGCTGCGTAAGCTGGGGCTTTCCGGTCGGAGCTTCGTCCCCATGCTGGTGGGATTCGGCTGCTCGGTCCCCGCGATAATGGCTACCCGCACCCTCTCCAGCGAGCGCGACCGCAAAATGACTATCCTGCTGACGCCGTTCATGAGCTGCTCGGCAAAGCTGCCCATCTACACGATGATGATAGGGGCGTTCTTCCCGGCGCAGTACCGTGTGCTGGCAATGATCGGGCTGTACGTTTTCGGCATTCTTTGCGGAATGCTCTATGCCCTGCTACTGAAAATTACAAAGTTCCGCGGCGAACCGGTGCCGTTCGTGATGGAGCTTCCGAACTACCGCCTGCCAAGCGCAAAGAGCGTGGGTCAGCTCATCTGGGAAAAGGCGAAGGACTTCATACAGAAGGCGTTCACAGTGATATTCGCGGCGTCCATCATCGTGTGGATACTCCAGAACTTCGATGTTCGGCTGAACATCGTGGAATCCCCGGAGGACAGCCTGCTGGCTCTGCTCGGCGGGTTCGTCGCACCGATATTCGCACCGCTGGGCTTCGGCGACTGGAGAGCCTCCACCGCCCTGCTGACCGGCTTCACCGCTAAGGAGAGCGTGGTCTCCACACTGACTCTGCTGCTCGGCGGAGATACCTCGCAGATCACCACGCTTTTTACCCCGTTCACTGCGGCGGTGTTCCTCGTGTTTGTGCTGCTGTACACTCCCTGCGTTGCCGCGATAGCCACCGTCAAGCGGGAGCTTGGCAGCGCAAGAGCAGCCGCGGCTACCGTGCTCATTCAGTGCGCTATAGCATGGGTCATGGCGTTCCTGGTGAGGTCGGTGGGACTGCTGTTTGGCCTCGCCTGAAAGGAGATCTCCATGAACCTGGTAAGTATTCTGATACTCGCGCTTATCGCTGTAGGATTCTTCGCGGCGGTGAGGTATTCCCGGAAAAATGGGTGCTCCTGCGGTCAGCACAGCTGCCGCGGCTGCACGCTTAAATGCAGAATGCCCTCGTCCCGGTCAGCGCTGGAGGAATCCGCGGCAGCGGTCTATTCTGCGGATACTTCTACAGAATCCAGGCAGCGCACGCAGCCCAAATCCCAGACAGAAAAGCAGCTCAGCCAGGCGGAGTCACCGCTGAAAAGCTCCAGCCAACAGGGTCAAAGTATACGGAGCTGATTACATCACCAGGATCATACGGACATTCCCGCCGAAGCCGGATATAACCAAGAACGCCCGACTGCAACCATGCAGTCAGGCGTTCTTTCTTGCTCGGAATCAGAAGTTCAAGCCCTTCTCGAAAAATGCTTTATATTTTGGGAACCTCTAAAAACCGGTTTGAAAAGGGAAAATGGGTAGAGTGCGCCGAATGCGATGAAAGCCTCCTCGTAAGGCTGTATGCCTTACGAGGAGGTTTGAAGAAGCAGTCGGTGTGCTATACACATTTTCACTCAAACAAGGTTTTTAGAGGTGACCATTACTATGTACCAACGAGGTGACTCTTTCCATGTCATGTGTGTTTTTTACAGCTACTGCTTCAATAAATTCTGGAGGAACTCTGTCAGGAGCAAGCACTTCTGCACACTTATGGGATTTCTTTTTCAGATAAGCAAAATAATCATCGTCTGTCCAATTTTCGGCATATACTAATTTACAGTTAAACACTGATAAACCGTCAGCTGGTTCATTAAACTGGGCGTACTTGCTCGAAGCATTTTGATCAGTAACTACTGAGCCTGGCGTATATATTATTTCAGGATTAATTTTCAACACAAATATCCTCGTTTCGCCGTTTAAACATCATTGGATTGCGTGGGTCAAAATACAGGTTAGCATATTCGTGAAGTGATCTTCCGTTTGGAACCATCACCAGATCACGTCTTCCCTGTATCTCAGCCATTGCAACAGAACTGTGTTTTATACTTTTGGCTCGCTCTTTAGATAGTATACCGCTCCGGTAAGGAGTTCAGACATCATCGTTACATCGTGAACATTAGCGGAGTGGCTTTAACAGTATGCGTAAGCCCGCTGTCCTTATCAACTCCGATATGCGCTTTATAGCCGAAATACCACATGTTCCCCTTGCGCGTCTGATGTGCGTCAGAGTCACGTTTGCGTTCCTTGTTTTTCGTGGAAGTCGGAGCTGCTATTATAGTTGAATCTACTATCGTTCCCTTTTTCAGGATCAGCCCTCTTGCTGTAAGCTGTTCGACTACCTGTGCAAAGAGCTTTTCCTGCAGCTCGTTTTTTACCAACAGATTTCTGAATCTTCCCAGCGTATCTCCGTCCGGTATCTGATTGCTTGATTCCACGCCACAGAAATCAGAAAACGCTCTGCTGTCCGTTACTTCCGCAACTGTTGCTTCGTCAGCCAAATTATACAGATTCTGTATCAGGTAGAGTCTCAGCATTAGTTCCAGGTCGTATGGCTTATTCCCGCGCTCTCCTTTGTAATAGCACGGCTTTATCATTGCTGTCCATTCGTTCCACGGAACTCGTACCTGTGACAGTTCGTCCTCCAGGTTCGATAAACTTATCTGCTTATTCACACTTTTATTATACCATTTTTTGTTTTACTATGCAACCGGTTTGTTTACTAATCGTGCTTAATCTCTAATTTGTGGGCTTTGTGCAGCGTTGCCATATTACATTTTTTTCAGTTCACTTTCAGGGCGGCAGTATCACTCAGTCTGTCATTATTTGCAGACGGTAATCACAGCCGCGGGCGACACGAAACGCTACCCCTAAAACTGCCAAAAACGTCCTGCGTTTTTTGGCTAGATTGATGAATCTTCACAAATCTATTTTTAGATTGATGAATTTTCACAAATCTATTTACAATCATTCCAAACTGTGTTAAAATTGATGTATGGTGCCTGAGCCGCTGACAGGAGCGGCTACTATCATAGAGGAAGGAATGAACGCATATGTCCAGAAATATCCTTAGGGAACCTCTAAAAACCGGTTTGAAAAGGGAAAATGGGTAGAGTGCGCCGAATG